>WNEW01001338.1_pt1 | contig 12065 bp, 11 predicted proteins | sample 5399891 | NCBI WGS metagenome assembly WNEW01 (sample SAMN13153336, study PRJNA577476) | soil metagenome | isolation source: 40 cm grassland meadow soil pre-rain plot 5 | place: USA:California | collected 2015-09-08 | reverse complement strand
GTGTCCGGCTCGGATCTCGGGCCAACGGATCGCTTCGCTCACGCGCTCCGATCATACGATGAAGTCAGGCCGAAGCGTGATGCTTATCGGTCGGCGGCCCTTGTGCTAGGCTGCCGCCATGCCCGGCCGGGCACCTCGCGACACCGCCATCCGGATCAGGAAGGACGTCGTCTTCCGTGAGCTGGAGGGCGAGATGGTCCTGCTCAACCTCGCCACCGGCGTCTACTTCGGTCTCGACGCCGTCGGCACGCGGATCTGGGCGCTCATCGAAGCTCACCGCTCGACGGCGGAGATCGTCGCGACGCTGACCGGCGAATACGAGGTCGACGGCGACACGTGCGGCGCCGACCTTGCCCGCTTCCTCGAGACGCTGCGGGACAACGCGCTCGTCGAACGGGACGATGAGCCGGCTCGCTGAGGTGCGGCGGCTGAGCGCCGCCGAACGGCGGATCCTCGCGCTCGGATGGCTGCTACTCGTCGTCGCCCCGCTCGCGCTTCGCGTCCTCCCCCTGCGGCGAATGTTGACGCCGGCCCGCCCGCGGAGTGGGCCGGGCCTGCCGCCCGAGCGCGTCGCGCGGCTCGTCGAGGTCGCCGCGCGAGCGGTCCCCGGTGCGCGCTGCCTGCCCGTCGCGGTCGTGACGGCGTGGCTGCTCGCGCGGCAGGGGACACCGGCGACGTTGCGTATCGGCGTGGCGCGACACGCCGGCCGCCTCGCGGCGCACGCGTGGCTCGAGTGCGGCGGCGTCCCGCTGCTCCACGCGTCCCAGGCCGAGGGCTACACCCCGATCCTCGCGGTCGCGGTCCCGTGAGCGGCATCGCCGGCAGCTTCCACGCCGATGGCGCGCCCGCCGACGCCGCGCTCGTCGCGCGCATGGCGCGCGCGCTGGCGCATCGCGGCCCCGACGGCGAAGCGTGCTGGGTCTCGGGTTCGGTCGGTCTTGCCCACCGCCGTCTCGCCTCGCCGGCGGAGGAGCACAAGCCGCCACTGATCGATGCCGAGGGCCGCGCGCTCGTCGCCGACGGCCGGCTGGACGAGCCGCTCGAGCGCCTCCGTCGACGAGGCGCGGCGTTCGTCGACGACGCTCTGGGCGACTTCGCGGTCGCCGCGTGGGACGCGCCCACACGGACGCTCGTCTGCGCCCGCGACGCGTTCGGCGTCAAGCCGCTCTATTACCACTGGGACGGTCGCCGCCTGCTCTTTGCCTCGGAGGTGGACGCGCTCTTCCAGGACTCGTCGGTGCCCCGACGGCCCGACACGGCGACGATCGCCGACTATCTGACGATGGATTTCCGCGATCCCGGCGCGACGTTCTTCGACGGGATCCGGCGCGTGCCGCCCGGCCACGTGCTCAGCGTGGGGGCGCCCGGCCTGTCGCTGCGAGGCTACTGGACGCCCGATGGCGCCACGCGCGACGGCAGCGCGGGGGACCACGCGTGCGAATTTTCCGCACGGTTTCAGGCCGCGGTGAGGGACCGGCTGGCCGACGCGCCGGCGGCGGGCGTGCTCCTCAGCGGCGGTATCGACTCGACGCTCGTCGCGGCGGTGGCCGGCGCCGCGAAGGGTCCGCTCGCCGCGCTCACGTATCTGCACGACGGGTTCCTCGTCGAGGACTGGGAGGCGATCGCCGCTCTCACCGCGGCCGGCGCGATCACGGCGCCGCGCGTGCGCGCGGGCCTGCCGCTGATCGACATGCTGCTCGCCTCGGCGGAGCCGCCGAGCGACGAGGCGCACCCGGTGCTGCAGCCGCTCCTCGACCCCGGTACCGCCGCGGAGTTTCGAGTCCTCCTCACCGGCATCGGCGGCGACCAGCTCTCGAGCGCCGGCGAGCGTGGCGCGCTCGCCGACCGGCTGGGCTCGGCGCGCGTCGGGAGCGTGTGGCGTGAGGCGACCGCGCTCGCCCGCGCGTATGGCGGCGATGGCCACCGCGCCACGGCCCACGTCCTGTGGTCGGCGCTCTCGCCGCGCCTGCGGCGCACCGCGCGCGCGCTCGCCGGCCGCGACGCGCCGCCGTGGCTCCTGCCGCGCGTCGCGCGCCTGCGCCGCCCGGCGCCCGACGTCGCCGTGCGCTTGCCGACCCGGCTGGGTGCGGCGATCTGGCGGGCGCTCATCACGCCGACGCTCGCGTTCGCGCTCGAGAAGCTCGACGCGGAGGCGGCGCGGCTCGGCATCGAGCCGCGGCATCCGTACCTGGATCGCCGTGTCGTCGAGTGCGTGCTCGCCATTCCGCCCGAGGTGTTCGTGCGCCACGGCTATCGCAAGCAGTTCGTGCAGCGCGCGCTCGGCGGTGTGCTGCCGTTGCGCACGCTCGAGCGTTCCGCCGAGCACGTGCCCTTTCCCGATCGGGCGGGCGCGCTGCGGGACGAGGCTGCGCGGATCGACCGCGAGCTCTTCCATCCCGCCGCGCGAATCTTCGAGTACGTCGATCGCGCGCGCGTCGAGCGCATGCGCGCGGAGTACCTCGCGCGCGGCGGACGACACGGCGCGCGACTGTGGTCGTTCGTGCTGCTCGAGGCGTGGCTGCGGCGGACGTTCGCGGCATGAGCGGGATCGCCGGCATCGTCCGCGTCGACGGCGTCGCGGTGGAGCCCGCCGAGCTCGCGGCGATGTCGACGGCGCTCGCTCACCGCGGCCGCGATGGCGCGGGGCAGTGGATCGACGGATCGGTCGGGCTCGCGCATCGTCTGCTCGCCACGACGCGCGCGTCGGCGGCGATCCGGCACCCCGCCATCGATCGCTCGGGCGGCGCCGCGCTCGTCTGGGACGGCCGTCTCGACAACCGCGACGAGCTCGAGGCCGCCGCCGACGACAGCGACGAGGCGGTGGTCCTCCGCGCCTACGCGCGCTTCGGCGACGACCTGCCGGCGCGGCTGCTCGGCGACTTCGCGTTCGTCCTGTGGGACGCGCGCCGCACGCGCCTGCTGTGCGCGCGCGACCGCCTGGGTCTGAAGCCGTTCCACTATGTGTGGCGCGACGGCGTCTTCCGATTCGCCTCCGAGCTCCGCCCGTTGCTCCCCGCCTTGCCCGGCGTCGACGCGGACGACGAGATGGTGCTGGCGTTCCTCCTTCGCGAGTTCCGCCCCGGCGACGAAGCACGCACCTTCGTGGCCGGTGTGCACCGGCTCCCGCCCGGCCATGCGCTGCTGCTCGATCGCGATCGCCTCCGCGAGGTTCGGTACTGGGCGCCCGATCCCGAGCGCAGCATCGACGCGTCCTCCGAGCCGGCCCTCGTCGAGCGCTTCGACGCGGCGTTTCGCGAGTCCGTGGCCGCGCGGCTGCGGACCGACTGGCCCGTCGCCGCGCTGCTCTCGGGCGGCCTCGATTCCTCGGCCATCGTCGGTACCGCGGCACGGATCTTCGACGAGCGCGGCGAGGGATCGCCGCCGCTGGAGGCCTTCACGCTGTTCTCGGACGATCCGGCGGGAGACGAGCGCGAGCCTGCGCGCGTGGTCACCGCGGCCACCGGGTTGAAGGGCCACGCGGTGCGCCGGGTCGATGCCGATCCGCTCGACGGCCTCGACGTCGAGGTGGATGCCGCCGAGGGGCCCATCGTGGACCCCAGCCACCACACGATGGCCGCGTGCCTGGAGGCCATCGGCGCCGCCGGCTGCCGCGTCGTCCTCTCCGGTGAGGGCGGCGATCAGCTGCTCGATGCGCACGGCCGCTTCGCCGACCTCCTGGGCGGCGGCCATCCCGTCCGGTTCGTGCGCGAGACGCGCGCGTTCGCCGGCTGGTATGGCGCCTCCGTACGCGAGGTGGCGACGGGTGCGCTCGACATGCTCGCGCCCGCCGTCGTGAAGTACTGGGGCAAGCGGCTGCTGCGCGGTGTCCCGCCGGCGTGGATGAACCGGGCGACGGCGTCGCGCACCGGCCTGCGCGCCCGCGTCCGGACGCCGCGTCACGCCCTGCCGTGGCCGTCGCACGCCCAGTGGGACACCTGGCTGTCGCTGTCGAGCCCCTATTTCGGTCTCAAGCTCGAGGCCGAGGAGCGCCGGGCGGCGCGTGCCGGCCTCGAGATGCGCTATCCACTGCTCGATAGCCGGCTCGTCGAGCTGGTGCTGGCCATCCCGTCGCGCTGGCGGATGGCTGGCGGGGAGCGCAAGCGACTGCTGCGCGCGGCCGCCGCCGGCGTGCTGCCCCCGGCGACGCTCGCACGGCGCGGCAAGGGTGACTGGACCGTGCCGGTCGACGACGCGCTCGCGCGCGCCTGCGCCGGCACGACGATTCCAAACCGGTCGGGTCTGCTGGATCGCTACATCGAGCGCCGCGCCGCGCAACGGCTCGTCGCGCGCTACCGGCAGGGCGACGGCGACCTGCGCTGGGAGGTCTGGTTCCTCGTCACGCTCGACCGCTGGCTGGAGCGATTGGTGAAAGGAGGCATCCGATGACGAAGCCCTCGCGCCCGGTGCGCAAGCCGTATCGGCCGCCGCGGCTGACCAAGTTCGGCGATCTGCGGCGGCTCACGCGGGGCGATCGTCGGTCAAAGACGGAGCCCTCGGGCGTCAAGACGAAGCTCGGCGGCCCCGGCTAGGATGCCGATCGCGGAGCTCTACGGGCTTCGCCTTCGCAGCGCGCTGCCGCTGCCGCGCACGCGCGGCGGCGCACCGGCGCGGCGCGCCGGTGTGGGCGGGCCGGCAGACGTGGCGATCGTGCGCGGCAGCGCGGCGGAGCTCGGTGCCATCCGCTGCGCGCTCGATCCGCCGCTCGAGCCTGCGCGGTGGTTCGAGGACCGCATCCTCGTCGACGACCGGCGCTATCTCCGGTGGGCAGGCCTCTTCGAGTTCGTCGTCGCGGCCGACGGCCGGCGCATCACGGCGCGGCGCCTGGCGCGCGCCGCGGGAATGCCTCGCGCGTTCGAGACCTATCTGCTCGGTCAGGTGCTGTCGTTCGCGCTGATCGCGCAAGGGCTGGAGCCGCTGCACGCGACGGCGGTCGTGCTCGGCGACGGCGCCGTCGGCTTCCTGGGCGACTGCGGGCAGGGCAAGTCCACGCTCGGCGCCGCGTTCGTTCGCGCGGGCCATCCGCTCCTGACCGACGATCTCCTTGTGCTCCGCGCCGACGGCGGCGGTTTTCGTGCCGCGGCCGGGCCGGCGCGCCTCAAGCTCTTCCCCGAGCCCGCGCGTCGCGTGCTCGGCCCCCACGCCCGCGGCACGCCGATGAACGGCCGCGGCGGCAAGCGGGTGTTCCCGCTGGGTGCCCGCGCGGCGCGCGAGGCCGCGCCGCTGCGCGCGCTCTACGTCTTGCGTCCCGGCCGCGCCGGGCGCGGCGTGGCCATCCGCACGCTGTCGCGGCGCCGCGCCTTTGTCGCGCTCACGCGCAACACCTTCAACGCATGTGTGCTCGACACCGCGCGGCTGGCACGGCAGTTCGATCTCGCGGCCCGCGTTGCCGCCGCCGTCCCGGTGAAGACGCTCGCCTATCCGCGCGGCCTCGGACGCCTCGCCGCGGTCCGCGCGGCGGTCGAAGCGGACGTGTCCGCATGAGACCCGCCCCCGATCCGCTGTTGCTCCAGCTGTTGCAGAGTGACGCGACCCCCGCGGCCGGCCCTGAGGACTGGCGCCGAGCGGCGACGGCCGCGCGGCCAGAGGGCCTGGAGCCCTGGCTCTATCGGCGCATCGTGCGCGGCGCCAACGCCGTGCCCGACGACGTGCGGGATGAGCTGCGAGACGCGAGCGTACGGGCGACGGCGCGCGCGCTGGCGCTGGCGGCCGAGCTCGCCGCGATCCTGCGCGCGCTGGCCGCGGCCGGCATCGCCTGCGCGCCGCTGCGCGGCGCCGCGCTCGCCGAGTGGCTCTACGACGACGCCTGTGCGCGCCCGGCGGGTGACATCGATCTGCTCGTCCGCCGGGGGGATCTGGACGCCGTGGAGGCGACGCTCGCGGCGCTGGGGTTTCGCGCCGTCGATCGCCGCGCGGGCTTTGCGCGCGAGTTCGGCTACACGCTGGAGCTGGCGCGGGATGGCGTTGTCGTCGAGCCGCACTGGACGCTGGCGTACCCGCCATTCGTCGACGCGCTCGACATGGACCGGGTGTGGGCGCGCTGCCGGCCCGGGCGCGTCGTGGGCGAGCCGGCGCTGCTTCTCGCCCCCGAGGCGGTGCTGCTCAACCTGTGCCTGCACCTGGTGCACAAGGCGCCGGACGTGCCGCTGCTCTGGCTGCTCGACGTCGATCGCCTCGTCCGCCGCGACGCCGCCTCGATCGATTGGGACGAGCTGCTCGCGCTGGCGCGCGGCGCGCGCGTCGAGCGCCAGGTGGCCGCCGCGCTGCGCGCTGTGGTCAACCAGCTCGCCACGCCGCTGCCGGTCCGCGTGCTGAGCGCGCTCGACGCCGCCGGTGGGGCGGCGCTCGATCGGCTGCTCGTGCCGGATGCCGGCGTCGACGGCCGCGAGAGCCTCGCGGTGCTGTTCGCGCTCTCCGGGGTACGGCGGCGCGCGCGCTACGCCGCGGCGCTGCTCTTCCCCTCGCGCGGTTTCATGGCGATGGAGTACGGTGTGACGGGGCCGGGGGCGCTGGCGGTGGCCTACACCCGGCGCGCCCGCCACCTGCTGTGGGAGGGCCTCAAGGGCACCGCCCGGCTGCTGCGCCCTATATAAGGAAGGGACCCATGTACCAGATCTACGCGCTCAAGTACGCCGAACGCGACACGACCGCCTGCCAGTTCTTCTACCGCGAGCACTCGCACGACCCGATCACCCTGCACTACTTCGTCTGGCTCATTCTCGGCGGGCCGCATCCCGTGCTGGTGGACACGGGCTTCCAGGAGGACGACGTCGAGCGCCGCGGCATCCGCAACTACGTGCGGCCCTCGGTCATGGTGGAGCGCATGGGCGTGAAGCTCGCCGACATCCCGATCGCGCTCATCTCGCACCTGCACTACGACCACTGGGCGGGGCACCGCCTCTTCCCGGCATCCGAGTTCTGGATCCAGAAGGACGAGGTGGCGTTCTGGACGGGGCCCTTCGGCCGCTACGACGCGTTCAGCGCGTCGCAGAACGTCGGCGCGCTGGCCAACCTGGTGCCGCTCAACTACGCCGGCCGCATCAAGATCATCGAGGGCGAGCGTGAGGTGCTGCCCGGCCTGCGCGTGCACCGCGTCGGCGGCCACACGGCGGGGCTGCAGATCGTCTCGGTCGAGACGTCGCGCGGCCGTGTCGTGCTGACCTCCGACGCCGCGCACTTCTACCGCAACGTCGAGCGCTACCAGCCGACGCAGATCATCACGAGCCTGCCCGAGATGCTGGCCGGCTTCGACACCATCAACGCGCTGGCCGGCGATCCCGCGCGCGTCGTCACGGGCCACGATCCGGAGGTCGCCGCGCGCTTCAAGCCGCTCGAGCCCGGCATCATCCAGGTCGCCTGAGCGATGCTCGCCACGACCATCGCGGGCAGCCTGCCCAAGCCCGCCTGGCTGGCCGAGCCCGAGACGCTCTGGGCGCCCTGGCGGGTGGCGCGCGAGTCCCTGGCCGGGGCGCAGCGCGATGCCGTGCTGATCGCGCTGAAGGATCAGGAGACGGCGGGCATCGACGTCGTCACCGACGGCGAGCAGTCGCGCCAGCACTTCGTCCACGGCTTTCTCGAGCGGCTGGAGGGCATCGACTTCGGCAAGCGCGTCACGATCGGCATCCGCGCCGATCGCTACAAGGCCGAGGTGCCGACGGTCACGGGCCCCATCGTGCGCCGCGCGCCGGTTCACCTGGACGACGTGCGCTGGGCCCGTGCGCACACGGACCGGCGACTCAAGTTCACCATCCCGGGCCCGATGACGATCGTGGACACGCTGGCCGACGAGCACTATCGCGATCGCGCGCGGCTGGCGCTGGCCTTCGCGCGGGTGATCAACGAGGAGGCGCGCGAGCTGACGGCGGCCGGGCTGGACGTGCTCCAGCTGGACGAGCCGGCGTTCAACGTCTACATGGACGACGTCGCCGCGTGGGGGATCGAGGCGCTGCACCGCGCGACCGAGGGCCTGACCTGCACGACCGCGGTGCACATCTGCTACGGCTACGGCATCAAGGCCAACCTCGACTGGAAGAAGACGCTCGGCGGCGAGTGGCGGCAGTACGAGCGCACATTTCCGCTGCTCGCCAAGAGCCGGATCGACCAGGTTTCGCTGGAGTGCGCCAACTCGCGCGTGCCGCTCGAGCTGCTCGGCCTGCTGCGCGGCAAGGACGTCATGGCCGGCGTCATCGACGTCGCCACCCGCGAGGTCGAAACACCCGAGCAGGTGGCCGCGCGGATCCGGGAGGTCATGCGCCACGTGGAGCCCGCGCGCCTGCTGCCGTGCACCAACTGCGGGATGGTGCCGCTGCCGCGCGAGGTGGCCCGCGCCAAGCTGCGCGCGCTGGGCGCGGGGGCCCGTGTGGTGAGAGAAGAGCTCGCGCATCGTCCGCCCGACCGTCGAGCGCCGGAGCCCGGCGAAGGCGCTCCGACGCCAAACAAGAAGGATGGATAATTCACCGCTCCCGCTGGGCGCGCCCTTTCGCCCCGGCCTCGATCCTCTGCCCGCCCGCCAGCACGTGTGGTCGGTCGTCAAGGACGCGCAGGGCCGTCCGGCGCACGGCGAGCCGCGGGTCGCCCTGCGCGCGGTGACGCAGCCGCTGCCCGCGATCGGTCCCAACGACGCGCTCGGCTACGTGCTCTACGCCGGGCTGACGTACAACACGGTGTTCGCCGCGCGCGGCCTGCCGATCTCCGTCTTCGACCTGCACGACCGCGACCTGCACGTGCCCGGCAGCGGCGCCGTCGTGCTGCTGGCCGCCGTCGGCGCCGAGGTCGCGCGCGAGGGCCGGCTGAAGGTCGGCGAGCTGCGCGTTCTCTACCCCGGCGTCTCCGATCTCCTCTCGCCGCGGGCGGGCGAGGATCCGATGCACGCGGACTTCAAGATCCAGGGCTACGAGACGCCCGACGGCTCGTTCGCGCAGTTCGTGCGCGGGCAGGCGCCGCAGTGGCTCGCGCACGGGGAGCGCCTCACGCTGGCCGAGGGCTCCTCGTTCATGCTCGACCTCGAGACGGTCTACAAGGCGCTGTACGACGTGGCGCGCGTCCGGCACGGCGAGCGCGTGTTCGTGGAGGGCGCCGCCGGCGGCACGGGACTCTACGCGGTGGCGTGCGCGACGCTGCGCGGCGCCGCGGTTACCGGGCTCGTCTCGACCGCCGCCAAGGCGCGCCTCATCGCCGACCGCGGCGCGCGCGCCGCGGTCGATCGGACCGATCCCGCCTTCGCAGGCATCTTCACGCCGGCGCCGCTCGAGGCCGCCGCGCGCGGCCGCTGGATCGAGGCCGGGCGTGCGTTCACCGAGCGGGTGCGCGCGGCCAACGACGGCCGCCCGATCGACGTCGTCGTCTCCTCCGTCGGTCGCGACTTGTTCGCGCGCATGGTCGACCTGCTCGGCCCCGGCGGGCGGATCGTCTTCTACGGCGCCACCAGCGGTTACACGCTCGCGCTGCTCGGCAAGCCGGGGCGCGCGTCGGCGACGGAGATGTTCGCTCGCGTCGACCTCCGGCCGCAGCAGGGCGTCCTCGTCTATCACGGCCTCACCGCGACGGGAGTGAGCGACGCGCCGGGCGACCCGACGGCCGAGGAGGCGGTCGAGAGCGCGCTCGCGCTGCGCGCGCGCGTCGTCGCCGTCACGCGAACGGACGCCCAGGCCGCGCATCTCAAACGCATCGGTGGCCTCGCCGGCACGGTCAGCCTCGAGACGCTCGGCCGGGCGCGCGGCTTCGTCTGGCCCGAGGCGATGCCGGATTACGATACCGATGCCGAGGGCTATCGCCGCTATCAGGACGCGACGCTCAAGCCGTTCGGTCTGGCCGTCGGCCGGCTGCTCGCGACGGCGGACAATCCGCGCGGCTATCCCGACGTGATCGTCGAGCGCGCCGGCCAGGACACGCTCGGCACGAGCACGTTCGTGGCGCGGCCGTTCACCGGCGCCGTCGTCTACCTCGAGCCGACCGAGGGCCGGCGGCTGTCGTTCTACGCGCCCAACGTGTGGATGCACGAAAAGCGCGTGCTGTTCCCGTCGTTCGCGGTCCTCGGCAGCCATCTCTCCAACGCCCACCAGGCGGAGACCTGCGTGCGGCTGATCGAGGCCGGCGCGCTCACCGTCCACCGTCCGGCCGTTCACGCGTGGGAGGAGCTCGCGGAGGCCAACCAGGCGCTCTACGAGAATCGCCACTCCGGCACCATGACGATTCGCGTCGGCGCGACCGCGTCGCTCGACGCCGCGCGCACCGCGCGGCAGCTGTACGAGGCGTGGGGCTCGCGCTTCCTGGACGGCAAGACCGTGCGCGCGCGCATCGACCCCGTGCGCCGCGGCGCGCCCGAGCTGGTCGCGCTCGTCACGCTCGACTCGCCGCCCGCCAACGCGCTCGGCGCCGAGGTGCTCGACGATCTCGAGCGTGCGCTGGACGCGCTCGAGAGCGAGCGGCACCTGCGCGCGGTCGTGCTGGCGGGTGCGGGGTCGATGTTCGTCGCGGGCGCCGACATCCGCCAGCTGCGCGCGTTCCCGCGGGCCGAGGACGTGAGCGCGTTCGCCGCGCGCGCCCAGCGGCTGTTCGCGCGCATCGCACGGCTGAAGGCGCCGGTCGTGTCCGCCGTCGACGGCTACGCGCTCGGCGGCGGCAACGAGCTGCAGATGGCGTGTGCCTGGCGCGTGGCGGGTGCGCGCGCCGAGCTGGGCCAGCCGGAGATCAATCTGCACGTCATTCCCGGCTTCGGCGGCACCCAGATGCTGCCGCGCCTGGCGGCGCGGCGGGCGCGCGCGGGCGGCGGTCAGATGTTCACGCTCCTCATCGGCGCGCTCGCCATGCTGCTCGACGGCCGCCGGCGACCCGCGGCGCGCGCGCAGGCGCTGGGCGTCGTGGACGAGGTCGCGCCCGCCGACGCGCTCTCGCACGCGCTGGGTGTCGCGCGGCAGATCGCGACCGGCGAGCTCGGCGGGGCCCTCTTCTCGCCGCTCGCCGACACGGGCACGCTCGCGTTCCCGAACGTCGAGCGTGACGCCGAGATCGCCCGGCTGCTCGAGCATCACGCCGCGGTGCCGCGCACGGCGCCCGCGGCCGCGATCCTCGAGGTCGTTCGCGTCGGCCTCACCCAGGGACTGGACGCCGGCCTCGCGCTCGAGGCCCGCCGTTTCGGCGAGCTGACCGCGAGCGACGACGGGCACGCCGGCATCGATCGCTTCTTCGCGCGGCGGTCGTGGCCGTTGCCGTCGCGTCGGGAGGACTGGTGAGGCCGCCGCCGGTCGGCTCGTGAGATGGCTCGTCGACGGCTACAACGTCATCCGCCGCGACGCGGATCTTCGCGGACGCGAGAGCGAGAGCCTCGCGGCCGGACGCGCGGCGTTGCTGGCGGCCATCGGCCCCGCCGCGCGCCGGACGGGCGACCAGTTCACCGTGGTATTCGACGGCGCGCGGCGTGACGCCGGCCCGCCCGCGGCCGGCCAGGTGCAGGTCGTGTTCTCACGACCGCCCGAGACCGCGGACGACGTGCTCCGCACGATGGTGGTGAAAGCCGGCGCCGGAACCGCCGTCGCGTCGTCGGATCGCGCGGTCCGCGACGCCGCGCGTCGAGCCCACGCGATCGCGGTGTCCGCCGAAGATTTCGTGAGCGCGCTGCGCGGGGGGCCCGGGGAGGATGATGAAGACGGCGACGACCGGGCCGAGCGCCGCGGCGGCAATCCGCGGCGACTGTCGGCGGACGAGCGCGCGGCGCGCCGGGCGCTGGGGCGGTTGCGGGCGCGTGGGGTTGAGGAGTGATCTGGATTGCCCGCGCGGCCGGCGGCGGAATAGCGGCCGCACGGCCATCGTTGCGAAAATTCCGCTTGACGGCTTTCTGGGGCCGCGACCGCGGCTCGTTGGCAGCGTCCACACACTACCGACCCAGATCGCCGCGCTGACGCCGAAGTGATCGTGTCATCGCGCTCTCGCAAAAAACAGGGATCGCGGCGCGATCGCGTGTCCTGGAGGCGCCGGAGGGCCTCGAAACCGATCGCCGGTCCCGCGGCCGAGCTCGACCGGCTCGGCGACGAGATCGCCGAGCTCTCCGCTCACCTCGACGCGGCCACGGC
>WNEW01001336.1_pt1 | contig 12080 bp, 10 predicted proteins | sample 5399891 | NCBI WGS metagenome assembly WNEW01 (sample SAMN13153336, study PRJNA577476) | soil metagenome | isolation source: 40 cm grassland meadow soil pre-rain plot 5 | place: USA:California | collected 2015-09-08 | reverse complement strand
GACGCCGAGGTCCACGCGCTCTCGCGCTGCCAGATGATCTTGACCGAGGCCCGGAAGCGCGCCCAGCGCGAGTTCGACGAGACCCTCGAGCGCACGCACCTCACCGTCGACGAGGTCCGCGCGTACATCGAGGCGCATCCGCTCATGAAGCGCGCGACGTATCGGGTGCCCCACAGCGGGACGGTCGCCGGGACGGGCGCGAACATGGTCATGCACGTCGCGCGCGCGCTGGGACGGACGTCGTGAAGCTCGCCGGGGTCGACGTCGGCTCTACCACGGTCAAGGCCGTCCTGGTCGAGGACGGCAAGACGCTCTGGCAGGACTACCAGCGCCACAACACCCGACAGGGCGAGAAGGTGCTGGAGTTCCTCGGTCGGATGGAGACGGAAGCCCGCTTTGCGCCGGGCGACCGCGTCTTCTTCACGGGCTCGGGCGCCGGCGGCCTGGCTCCGCTGGTTGGCGGCAAGCTCGTCCAGGAGGTCGTCGCGGTGGCCGCTTGCGTCGAGCGTCTGCACCCCGACGTGCGCTTCGTCTCCGAGATCGGCGGCGAGGACATGAAGACGATCTTCCTGACGCCGAACCCGACCGGCCGGTCGAAGCAAGTCTTCATGCAGTCGGCGTGCAGCGGCGGCACCGGCACGTTCATCGAGAAGACGGCGCGCAAGCTCCAGGTGCCCGGCGAGCGCCTGGCCACGATGGTGTACGCGGGCATGAGCCTGCACAAGGTCAGCAGCAAGTGCGGCATTTTCGCCGAGACCGACGCCAACACGCTGGTCAAGACCGGCGTGCCGGTCGAGGAGATCATCGCGAGCCTCTTCGAGGCCGTCGTCTACCAGAACCTCGCGACGCTCACCAAAGGCAACACGCCGCTCCCGGAAGTGTTGCTGCTCGGCGGACCCAATCTCTTCTTCACCGGCTTGCAGCAGGCGTGGCGCCACCACCTCACGAAGCTGTGGGAACAGCGCAAGATCGCGCTGCCGGCCGACCGCGATCCCGCGTCGCTCATCATCGTGCCCACCGAGGCGCTCTACTACGCCTGCCTTGGCTGCGTCGAGATCGGTCGAGACGAGCCGGCGGGTGTCGGTGTCTACCAGGGTCGCGAGCGGCTGTCGTGGTGGGTGGAGACGGGGCAGCACGAGCAGAAGGCGAAGGAGGGCGGGCGCGCGCTCGTCAGCGGCGCCGATGATCTCGCGCGCTTCTCCGAGCAGTGGGACGCGTGGCGCGCCCGGGCGAGCGCACCGCTCGGGACGACGACGGCGCCGGTGCTGATCGGCTGCGATTTCGGCTCGACCACCGCCAAGGCCGTCGTCCTCTCGGCCGAGCGCGAGCTGCTCTTCTCCTGCTACGCGCTCTCGAAGGGCAACCCGATCGAGGACGCGCAGTCGCTGTTCCGCCAGGTGAGCGAGGCCGGCTTCGCCGACGTCGCCGCGCTGGCGCTGACCGGGTATGGCAAGGATCTCCTGAAGGACGTGCTCGGCTCCGACGTGGCCGTCGTGGAGACGGTGGCCCACGCCACCGCGGCGCTCCACTTCGTCCCCGACGCCGACGTGATCTGCGACGTGGGCGGCACCGACGTTAAGATCATGATCCTCCGTCAGGGCACCGTGGCCGACTTCCGGCTCAACTCGCAGTGCTCGTCGGGCAACGGCGCCTTCCTGCAGGGCGTGGCCGAGCGTTACGACGTGCCGCTCGAGCAGTACGCCCAGCGGGCCTTCGAGGCCAAGGCGATGCCGGCGCTGGCCATGGGCTGCGGTGTCTTCCTCCAGTCCGACATCGTCAACCAGCAGCGCAAGGGCTGGTCGGCCGAGGAGATCATGGCCGCGCTGGCGGCCGTGCTGCCCGTCAATGTCTGGATCTACGCCGGCCAGCTCCAAAATCTGAGATCGGCCGGGCGCAAGTTCGTGCTTCAGGGCGGCACGCACCGGAACCAGGCCGTCGTGAAGGCCCAGCTCGACTTCATCCGGAGCAAGGTCCCCGACGCTGAGGTCGTGCTGCACCCCTACTCGGGCGAGGCGGGCGCCATCGGCGCGGCGCTGTGCGCGGCCGACTGGCTCCGTCACGGCAATGCGTCACGCTTCCGTGGCTTCGCTACGATTGCGGCGCTCAGCTACACGAGCACGACCAGCGCCGACACCGTCTGCAAGTGGTGCCCGATCAACTGCACCCGCACGTTCATCGACGTCCAGCTGCCCGGCGCGGCGGGCCGCGAGTGGAGCAAGGTCCCGCTCGCCCGGGGCTGGGAGCGGGTGATCAGTGGCAACTCGTGCCCCAAGGGACTGGTCGAGGACGTGAACGAGATGCGCCAGGTCAAAGCCAGGCTGGAGGACGTCAAGCGTGACTACCCTAACGTTGCCGAGCTGGTTCGGAAGGACGCGTTCCGCCGCGCCCGCGCCGTCGCGGTCTAAGCTCCGCGTCGGCATCCCGCGCGTCCTGAACGTCTGGTCCACGCACCAGTTCTGGGTGGGCCTGTTCGGCGCGCTCGGCGTCGAGCCGCGCAATCTCGTCTTCTCCGAGGACACGTCGGAGGAGCAGGGCCGGCAGTTCGGCAAGGGCCGCGGCACGGTGGACTGCTGTTACCCGGTGAAGTGCGCCACCGGCCACTACGGCGAGCTGATCTTCGGCCAGCGCGAGAAGCTCGACGTGTTGTTCTCGCCGATGATCTACACGCTGCCGTCGTTCCTCTCCGGCCACGTGGCGCGCACGCTCACGTGCCCGCGGGTGATGGCGGCGCCCGAGAACATCAAGGCGGGGTTCCTCAAGGAGCGGGAGGTCTTCGCCGACCAGGGGATCCGCTACGCGACGCCGTTCGTGTCGCTGGACGAGCCCAGGCTGGTGCCGAAGCAGCTCTTCGAGGGCCTGCGCGACGCGGTGCCCGGGCTGACGATGGAGGAGACGGCGAGGGCCGTCGACGCCGCGTACCGCGCGCTGCGGGAGTTCAACGACCGGCTCCGCAAGAAGTCGCGCGAGGTGCTCGAGTGGTGCGCGCGCGAGGATCGCGCCTGCCTGCTCGTGCTGGCGCGGCCGTATCACATGGATCCGGGCATCGGTCACGAGATCGAGGTGGACCTCCAGGCGTACGGCTATCCGATCCTGTGGGCCCAGTACTTTCCCATCGACGACGGCCTGATGCGCTGGGCGTTCGGTCCCGACCTGGCTGCCGGCGTCATCCGCTCGCCGTTCGACATCCGTGACGTGTGGCCGTCGTCCTACAGCAGCAACACGAACGAGATCCTGTGGGGCGCCAAGGTGGCCGCGCGCGTGCCGTGGGTTGCTTGCGTGGTGAGGATGTCATCGTACGAGTGCGGAATGGACCAGCCGACGTACACGCCGGTGCAGCAGATCGTCGAGCGCTCGGGCACGCTCTTCTTCTCGTTCCAGGATCTGGACTCCACCAAGCCGGCCGGCTCGGTGAAGATCCGCGTCGAGACGATCACGCACTACCTCGAGCGTTACGCGGCCGACATCGTCGCGCGCAAGAAGGCGACGATGCCGCCCGGCTGTCCGTTGCTATCGTCGGAGGGGGCCTCGGCGGCCCCCTCCGAGACCTCCCCCAGAAGCGATTGCGCCGGCAAAGCCGGCGCTCGAACGACGCCCCAGACCGCCCGCTGAGTTATGCCGCGCGCCGTGTGGACCGCGCTGGGGCTCGGGCTCGGCGCGCTCGCCCTCTATTTCGCCTTCTGGCCGGTGCCGGTCGATCCAGTGGCCTGGACGCCGCCGCCGGCACCGGGCTACGGCGGACCCTTCGCGCGCAACGACCGGCTTGCCGCGATGGAACGGTTGTCGCTCGGGGCCGATCACGGGCCGGAGGCCGTGGCGCTGGACGCTGCGGGGCGCATTTACACGTCCACGCGGGAGGGACGTATCCTGAGATTGCGCCCCGACGGCTCGGGTGCCGAGACGTACGCGGACACGAACGGCGCGCCGCTCGGGCTCCACTTCGACGCGAGCGGCACCCTCATCGTCGCCGACGCGATGCGCGGCCTGCTCCGGATCACTCCCGACCGCCGCGTCACCGTCCTGGCCACGGAAGCCGACGGCACACCGATCGCGTACGCCGACGACCTCGACGTGGCCCGCGACGGCCGCATCTACTTCTCCGACGCCTCCACCAGGTTCGGCGCGCGGCAGGGCGGCAGCACCTACTTCGCGAGCTTGCTCGAGATCATCGAGCATCGGGGCAACGGGCGACTGCTCGTTTGGGATCCGGCCACCGGTAAGGCCACCACCGTGCTGCGCGGCATCCACTTCGCCAACGGCGTCGCGCTGGCCGACGACGAGAGCTACGTGCTGGTGTCCGAGACGGGCTCGTACCGCGTCCTGCGTCACTGGCTCAGCGGCCCTCGCGGCGGGCAGACGGAGCCGCTGATCGAGAACCTTCCGGGCTTTCCCGACAACGTGACGCGCGGCCTCGGCGGGCGCTTCTGGGTGGCGCTGATCTCGCCTCGGAGCGGCCCGGTGGATTCCCTGGCGACCCACCCGTTCCTGAGGAAGGTTCTGATGCGCTTGCCCGGCGCCCTTCTCCCGCAGCCCGAGCTATGGGCACGTCGTCGCCTTCGACGCCACCGGCAACGTGGTGACGAGCCTGCAGGATCCGACGGGAGCCTATCGCAAGATCAGCTCGGCGCTGGAGACGGCCCATCACCTCTACATCGGCAGTCTCGAGATGCCCGAGCTCGGCCGCCTCCCGAGGGACCGCGCCGGACTCTGATACACTCCGCGGCATCATGCCGGTGAGGATGTAGCTGAGCTTCGTTCGCCTCGACCGCGAGGGCCCGGTCGCTCGCCTCACGCTGAACCGCCCGGAAGTCCTCAACGCCGGCGATGCGGCGTGGGTACGCGACCTCGGCGCCGCGGTCAAGGCGCTGCCCGCGCTCAACCCTCGTGTCGTGGTGATCACCGGCGCCGGGCGGGCCTTCTGCACCGGCGTCGATCTGAAGGCTCTCGCCGCCGATCGCTTTCACCTCGAGGACTTCGTCGCGTGGGAGGACGCGATGACGGCGATGGAGCGCATGGACGCGCTCTTCATCGCTGCGATCAACGGCCACTGTCTCGGCGGTGGGCTCCAGCTCGCGCTCGTCTGCGACTACCGACTGGCCAGCGCCGACGCGCGACTCGGTCTGCCCGCGGTGAAGGAGCGGCTGATCCCGTCGATGTCGCTCTACCGGCTTCCCCGCCTCATCGGCCTGGCCCGGGCCCAGGAGCTGATCCTGCTCGGCGAGCCGATCGACGCACGCCAGGCCGAGCGGATCGGGCTCGTGAATCGCGTCGTGGCCCCGGACGAGTTCGAGGCCGAGCTGGCGCGAACGATCGAGCGCTTTCTGGCGCTCCCCGCGACGACCGTCGCGGCGAGCAAGCGCCTCACCCGTCAGGCTTTCGACGCCGGCTTCGACGAGTTCCGGCGGCGCATGGAGAAGGAGTTCGCGGCCTGTCTGGCCTCCGACGAGTACCGCGCGGCGATGGAACTGCTGCGTGCCGAGCGCCGCGGGCCGTGATCGACGACGCGGCGCTGGCTCGCCAGTCGCTTCCCGCGCTCCTGCTCGACCGCGCCCGTCGCACGCCGGGCCGCGTGGCCTATCGCGCGAAGACGCTCGGCGTGTACCGCGAGACGACGTGGAGCGAGCTGGCCGATCGCGTGGCCGCGGTGGCGCTCGCCCTCCGAGCGCGTGGCCTGCGCCCGCGCGACACGATCGCCATCATGGGCCACCCGCGCCCCGAGTGGACGATCGCCGACCTCGCCGTCCAGGCCGCCGGCGGTATTTCCGTCGGCGTCTATCCGACCAGCTCGCCGGCTGAGCTCCGCTACCTGCTGCGCCACGCCGGCGCGCGCTTCATGATCGCCGAGGACCAGGAGCCGCTCGACAAGGCGCTCGCCGTGAGCGCCGACTGTCCGAGGCTCGAGAGGATCTTCGTCGTGGACACGCGCGCGCTGTTCGCGTATCGCGACGAGCGCATCGCCACGTTCGCCGAGCTCGAGGCCGATGGCCGCGCGCGGCTGGCGTCCGAGCCTACGGCACTCGCCGAGCTGAGCGCTTGCGTCGGGCCCGACGATCCCGCGACGATCGTCTACACCTCGGGCACGACGGCCGACCCGAAGGGCGCCGTCTTCCTCCACGGCCGACACGTCGCCGCCGCCGCCAACATGCTCGGCCACTATCCGCTGCTGGCCCAGGGTGAGCACCGCACGGTGGCGTTCTTGCCGCTCAGTCACGTGATGGGCCGCAACGCGACGATCACGCTCCCGCTGCTGGCCGACATCGTGCCCCACTATCCCGAGGACCCCGATACCGTGGCCGAGGCGCTGTTCGAGGTCGCACCGACGTTCCTCTTCACCGTGCCCCGATACCTCCAGAAGATCGCCTCGCACGTGCTGGTTGGGCTGGAATCGTCGTCCACCGTCAAGCGCGCGGCGTATCGCGCGGCCATGCGCGTCGGCCGCGTGTGGATCGAGCGCCACTGGGCGCGGCGACCGAGCGCCGTGGTGACGCTCGGCTATCTCCTGGCGCGCGGCCTCGTGCTGAACCGGCTGCTCGACAAGGTGGGCTTCGCCCGACTGCGTCTCGTGCTCTCGGGCGGCGCGCCGCTGCCGCCGGCCGTCGCCGCGCTCTGGCAGATCTGGGGCGTCAACGTCCTGGAGGTGTACGGCCAGACCGAAGAGGGCGGCGCGATCATCAGCGGGCAGCAAGGCGAGCGCCCGCGGCCGGGCGACGTCGGCGTGGCGGCGCCGAACGTGAGAATCGTGCTGGACGACGACGGTGAGATCGTCGTGAGCGGCCCCCACTTCTTCGCAGGGTACTGGAGCGACGATGCGGCCACGACGGCGACGCTCACGGCGGACGGCCTTCGCACGGGCGACGTCGGCGCGTGGACGGCGGCGGGCACGCTCACGCTCGTCGATCGCAAGCGCGATTTCGTGATCACCGCCGGGGGCAAGAACGTGAGCCCGGCCCAGGTCGAGAACGCGCTCCGGTCGAGCCCGTACGTCGCGGAGGCGACGGTGTTCGGCGACGGCCGGAAGTATCTGGTCGCGCTGCTCGAGCTCGACTACGAGACGGTCGCAGAGTGGGCGCGAGCGCACGGCATCGCCTACACCGGTTACACGTCGCTCGTCACGCATGCCGAGACCGTCGCGCTGATCGAACGCGAAGTGGCGCAGGCCAATGAGCTGCTCGCTCGCGCCGAGCAGGTGAAGGCGTTTCGGGTCCTGCCGCGCGAGCTCGATCCCGAGCAGGAGGGCGAGCCGGTCACGCCGACGCGCAAGGTCAAGCGCCGGCTGCTGGCCGAGCACTATCGTGCGCTGCTCGACGCCATGTACGGCGACGCCGAGGAGCGACGGATCGCCGCCGAGCTCTCGTCACTGGACACCACGCTCCGCCCATAGGAGGTCGTCGTCATGGCTCGACACCTGGTCCTCGCGCTGCTCTTCGTCGCGACGTTCGTGGCGCCGGCGCAGGCGGCTGATGCGTACAGAATCGGGATGAGCGTGGCGATCACCGGCCCGGCCGCCGGCATCTATGCGCCGGCCTTCGACGCCTACAAGGTGTACTTCAAGCGCATCAACGACGCCGGCGGCATCAACGGCCATCCCGTCGAGATCATGTTCGGGGACGATCGGGGCGAGCCCTCGCGTGCCGCCGCCAATGCCAAGAAGTTCGCCGAGGGAGTCATCCTCATCGTCAACGCCTCGATCTCGCCGACCTACAAGCCGCTGATGACGGAAGCCGAAGCCGAGAAGATCCCGCTGCTCTTCGGCGGCGGCGTCTGCCCGAAGGAAGCCTTTCCGCCGGCGCACCCGCTGATCTTCTGCTCGACGTCGTTCGGTGCTCAGTGGGACAGTCGGTTTGCCGTCCCGTTCATCAAGGCGCAGGCGGGCGGCAAGGCCAAGGTCGGCTTCGTGGCGCAGAACATCCCCGTCTCGCAGGCCGAGATGGAGTTCGCCGAGAAGCTCGCGCGCGAGCTGGGCCTCGAAACGCTTCCGGTCGTCGTCGTGCCGGGTGGCAGCGCCGACTTCACTCCGTTCGCGGCGAAGCTCAAGGACGGCGGCGCTGACTGGGTGCTCTCCTGGGCGCCGTGGCCCCTCGAGATCGGCGTCTTCGAAGCGCTCGCGCGCATCGGCTGGACGGGCCGCTACGTGACGTACGCGCACCAGCCCGCCCAGGACGATCTCGCGCGCCTGAAGTCGCCGAACCTCTTCGCGTTCGGGGGCAACGCGTTGTTCACCGAGGCGCTGCCCATCCACAAGGAGATCGAGAGCGCGGTGAAGGGGCAGACGAGCCATCCGCCGCATTACCTCGTCGAGGGCTGGGTGTCGGCGATGGTCCTCGAGCAGGCGTTGCGAAAGTGCGGCTGGCCGTGCTCGAAGGACAAGCTCGCGCAGACGCTTGCCACCGTCAGCGTCGACACCAGGGGCTTGCGGGGCGGCGCGATCGAGTGGACCGCCGACAACCACTATCGCCAGCGGGCGTACTACAAGGTCTACCGCTGGGACACGGGCAGTCGCGCCGTCGTGCCGGTCGGAGGCTGGACCAGGCTCGACGTGAAATAACGTGCAGGCCGTGGCCGGCGTCGTCGTTCTGGCCAGCCTCTACGTGCTGCTCGGCGTCGGCTACGTTCTCGTCTACCGCGCCAGCCGCGTGCTGAACCTGGCCCAGGGCGATCTCATGATGGTCGGCGGCTACGCGCTCTTTGCCACCGTGACGACCGTGAGTGCGAGCCCCTTCATCGCCGTGCCGCTGGCGCTCGCGGTCGGCGCTGCCGTCGGCGTGCTCGTGTACGCGCTGCTGATGAGGCCCATGGCCGGCCATCCGGTATTCGCGGCCGTCCTCGTCACCGTGAGCCTCGGCATCCTGCTTCGCGTCGCCGTCGTTCTCGTCTACACCGACCAGACCCGCTATCCGCTGCCGGCCATGGATCTCTCGAATCCTCCCGTGCGCCTGCCCGGTGGCGCCGCCGTGTCGGCGCTCGACGTGGTAACGGTGGCCTCGGCGGCGGCGCTGCTCGGCGGGCTCTTCGCCTTCCTGCGACTCTCACGGCTCGGCATTCGCATGCGCGCCGCCGCCGAGCGGCCACTCCTGGCCGCCCAGCGCGGCATCGACTTCCACGCGCTCTTCGCGCTCTCGTGGGCGCTGGCCTCGTTCGCGGGCGCGCTGGCGGGCGTTCTCTACGCGAGCAACGTGCGGCTCGATCCCTCCCTGGGCATCCTCGGGCTCAAGGCGTTCGCCGTGGCGCTCGTCGGCGGCCTCGACAGCCTCGGCGGGCTCGTGGCCGGAGCCCTCATCGTGGCCACCGTCGAAGTGCTGACCATCCGCCACGTCAACCCGCTGCTGTCCGACGTCTCGCCGTTTCTCTGCCTGCTCCTGATGCTCCTCGTCCGTCCCTGGGGCCTCTGGGGCACGCGCGAAGAGCTGGAGCGCGTGTAGAGAGCGTCCGTGGCGTACGGCAGCGGGTACTTCAAGACGACGTACGAGGCCGACATGGCGCTCGTCGACACGCGCTTGCGCCGTCTGGCGCTCGCCACGCTGATCGTGGGGCTCGCCGTGCTGCCCCGCGTGGCGTCGCCCTTCGTCCTCGAGCTCGTCACGCAGACCGCGCTGGCCGCCGTCGGTGCGCTCGCCTTGAACATGTTGACCGGCCTGGCCGGCCAGATCTCGCTAGGCCACGCCGGATTCCTCTGCGCGGGAGCGTTCACCGTCGGCATCCTGACCGAGAGCGTGAAGGCACCGCCGCTCGTTACGCTGCCGGCGGCGGCCGTGGTCGGCGGACTCCTCGGTCTGGTGGTGGGCGTGCCCTCGCTGAGGCTCAAAGGGCTCTATCTGGCGCTCGGGACGCTGGCCATGCACTTCGTGGTCCTCTACGTGGCCAGCGAGTACCAGGCGCGCTGGGGCTTCAACACGGGGGTGAGCGTGCCGGCGCCGACCGTCGCCGGCGTCCGCTTCCGCAGCGGCGTGCAGTGGTACTACGTCCTCGTGGCCTTCGCCATGCTGACCACGTTCCTCAGCGTGAACCTCGGACGCTCCCGGGTCGGCCGGGCCTGGATGGCCATCCACGATCGAGAGATCGCCGCGGCGAGCCTGGGCATCGCCGTCGCCCGCTACAAGCTCCTGGCCTTCGTCGCGTCCTCCGTGCTGACCGCGCTGGCCGGCGCGCTCTGGGCGTACTACCGCTCGTTCGTGTCGGTCGAAGCATTCTCGTTCGTCGTGACGATCGAGTTCATCGCGATGATCGTGATCGGCGGCATGGGCTCGACGCTGGGGGCGCTCCTCGGCGCCGGTTTCGTGACGCTGCTGCCGTACGGCATCGACGCCGTCGTCGGTGCGCTGGCTCCCGGCGGCGCCGCACCCTACTGGCTCTTCCCGCTCAAGTTCGGCGCGTTCGGTCTGCTCATGGCGCTCTTCCTCGTCTTCGAGCCGCTGGGCCTCGTCGGCATCTGGCGGCGGGCGCGGACCTGGGTCGTGCTGTGGCCACTTCGTTACGCGCCGCTGCGGACCGTGCGATGAGCTTGCTCGACGTGCGAGGCATCGAGGTCGTGTACCACCGCGCCGCCACCGCGGTGCAGGGGATCACGCTCGACGTTCCCGCGGGGCGAATCGTGGCGCTCCTCGGCCCGAACGGCGCCGGCAAGACGACGACGCTGCGGGCCATCTCGGGCTTCCTCGACGCCGACGACGCGCGCGTCACCGACGGCGACGTGATCTTCGACGGGGTCACGGTCACCGGCTGGCTGCCGCACCGGCTCGTTCGCCGGGGCCTCGTGCTCGTGCCCGAGCGCGAGAAGATCTTCGAGACGCTGACCGTGGTGGAGAATCTGCAGGCGTGCCGGCGGGGCGGCGACCTCGAGGCCGTCTTCACCCACTTCCCTGGTCTGGCCGACCGCCGGCGTCAGCTCGCCGGTTATCTCTCGGGCGGCGAGCGTCAGATGCTCGCGCTCGGCAGCGCGCTGCTCTGCCAGCCGCGCCTGCTGCTGGTGGACGAGCTCTCGCTCGGGCTGGCGCCCATCGTCGTGCGCGCGCTGATGGAGGCGGTCCGTCGCCTGCGCGACGAGCTGGGCCTGACCATCCTGCTCGTCGAGCAGAACGCGGCGGCCGCGCTCGAGATCGCCGACCACGGGTACGTGATCGAGAACGGTCGCATCGTCCACGAGGGTTCTGCCGCCGCGCTCCTGGCTCACGACGACGTCCGCGAGTTCTACCTGGGCGGAGCCCGCAGCCGGGCCGGCCGGACGTACCGCGACGTGAAGCAGTACCGGCGGCACCGCCGGTGGTTCGCGTGAGCACGGGCGCCGAGCTCACGGTCGAGCGCGTGTCGGTGGCCTTCCGCGGTCTCCAGGCCCTGAACGCCGTGAGCGTGCGTGCGAGCGCCGGAGAGATCACCGCGCTGGTCGGCCCCAACGGCGCCGGGAAGACGACGCTGCTGAACGCGATCGGCGGCTTCTGCGTCATCACCACGGGCGCGATCCGCCTCGACGGGACGCCGATCCACGGCCTTCCAGCCCACCGGGTCGCGGCCCAGGGCGTGGGGCGTGCGTTCCAGTTCGTCGAGCTGTTCCGTCACCTGACGGTGCTCGACAACCTGATGCTGGGCCGCCACCTGCACATGCGGGCGGGGCTGCTGGCCGGCGCCGTCTTCTTCGGCCGCTCCCGCCGCGAGCAGGCGGCGCACCGCGGCCGTGTCGAGGCCATCATCGAGTTCCTCGAGCTCGAGCGCTACCGCCGCGACCCCGTCGACAGCCTGCCCTTCGGCGTGCAGAAGCTCTGCGGCGTGGCACGCGCGCTCGCGATGGAGCCGCGGCTCCTGTTGCTTGACGAGCCGTCCAGTGGCATGAATCGCGAGGAGAAGGAGGACTTCGCGCGCTTTCTCCTGCGCATCAAGCACGAGCGGGGGACGACCGTGCTGTGGGTCGAGCACGATCTCGAGATGGTGGCGGATCTCGCCGACCGGGTCACGGTGCTGGATTTCGGCCAGGTCATCGCCGAGGGGCCGCCCGCCGAGGCGCTGAGCGCGCCGCCGGTGGTCGAGGCGTATCTGGGGAAGCGACCATGACGACAGCGTTGCCGAAGCTGCCGACGTCGGTGGTGGGCAGCCAC
>WNEW01001335.1_pt1 | contig 12103 bp, 10 predicted proteins | sample 5399891 | NCBI WGS metagenome assembly WNEW01 (sample SAMN13153336, study PRJNA577476) | soil metagenome | isolation source: 40 cm grassland meadow soil pre-rain plot 5 | place: USA:California | collected 2015-09-08 | reverse complement strand
GATCTTGAGATCGCCACCCGTCATGTCGTTGACCTTCTTGGCGAAGTCCAGCGCGTACTCGTGGAAGATGTCCTTCTGCGGCCACGTCGACTGCCACCGCATCGTGATCGGCCCCTGGGCCTTCACCACCGCCGGAAAGCCGAGGGCCGCCGCGCCGGCCGCGGCGACGGCGGCGCCGGTGAGGAAGGTGCGGCGGGATGGTTCGGGAGACGCCTGCGAATCGGTCATGGAGCACCTCCGTCGTCGTTGGCGCGAAGTGCGCCGCGAGAGTTCGTGTCGAGTGCGAGCGGCGGCTATTGTAACCGACCTGCTCGCCGCGGGGTTCCGACTTTGGCGCGGATTCAGCGCGCGGGCGTGGGGGCGATCTCGAGCGGGAGGCGGCGGTCGTCGCGCCGTACGGTGAGGTGCAGCGCCTTCTCGGGCGCGAGATCGGCCAGCGCCTCGCGCGCGGCGTCGCGGGTGACCACGGCCGTCTCCTGAATTTGCAGGATCACGTCGCCGACCTCGAGACCGGCGCGCGCGGCGGCGCTGTCCTTCACCACGAGGCTCACGACCGGCGCCGCGGAGCCGCCGGGGCGCCGGCCGCCGAGCTCGGGCTGCGGTCCGTCGGGCTCTCGGAGAATGAAGCCGTACTCGGCGGCCACGCGCTCGCCGGCGACGGCGCGCGGCATCTGCACGAGCCGCACGGTCAGCGGGCGCCGGCCGTCGGCGCGCAGCACGGTCAGCCGCGCGTCGCGCTCGACGGGGCCGCGCGCGATCATGCGCTGCAGCTCGCGCGTCTCGGTCACGGGCCGGTCGTCGAAGGCGACGACGATGTCGCCGCTCTTGAGCCCGCCGCGGGCGGCGGGCGTGCCCTCCATGACGTCCACGATCACCACGCCGAAGCCCTCGCGGATGCCGTGCTTGGCCGCGAGCTCGTCCATCTCCTGCTCGGACAGATCGCGGATGCGCACGCCGAGCCAGGACCACGGACGCGCCTCGGCCGCGCCGCCCGCGAGCAGCAGCGCCAGCGCGAGGCCGGCGGCGCCGCGCCTCATGAGCGGCCGCCCTTCAGCTCGCGCACGAGCAGCTCGATCGCGTCCGCGACGCGGGCGACGCGCGCGTCCACGTCGAGCGTCTCGAGCAGCGCCTGGCGCAGCGCCGCGTCGGGCAGCACGGCGGCGGCCACGCGGTCGGCCACGGTGCCCGAGGGCTGGCCCTCGGCCAGCGCCGTGTCGAGCAGGTCGGCCGGGCGGCCCAGCGCGTCGAGCAGCGTGCGCGCCGCCCCGCGGATGCGCGCGAGCGCGGGGTTGACGTCGCCGGCGGGGCCGACGTCCTCGAGCCGCCTGACGCTCACGAGCCGGTAGAGCATGTCGCCGGGCAGCTCGTGCTCGATGCGCACGCGGGCGTCGCCGCGCACGAGGATGTTGTAACGGCCGTTCGCGAGCCGCTCCCACGACACGATCTCGCCCATTCCGCAGACGGGGTGTACGGCGGGCCGCCCGGCGTACGTCGCCTCGTAGCCCGGCTGCAGCTTGACCACGCACAGGCGGCGATCGCGCGCGAGCGTGTCCATCACCATCGCGCGATAGCGTGCCTCGAAGACGTGCAGCGGCAGCAGCGTGCGGGGGAAGAACGTGACGTCGGGCAGCGGGAAGATCGGCACGATGGCGGAGCCGGCCGCCGACGCCATCGCCGCGCTCAGGAGATCGTCGGCAGGGGCCGCAGCGTCGCCGTCGCCCCCAGCCGCTCGATCACGCGGCGCGCGATCTCCCGGAAGGCCGCGGCCTGGGCCGAGTCGGGACGGCGCACCGTGATCGGAGCGCCCTCGTCACCGCCCTTGCGCGTGTCGGGGTCGAGCGGCAACTGACCGAGCAGCGGGATGCCGTACTCGTCGGCCACCTTCTTGCCGCCGCCCTCGCCGAAGATCGCGTAGCGCGTCCCCGTATCGGGCGCGACGAAGTACGACATGTTCTCGACGATGCCGAGCATCGGCACGTTGAGCCGCTGGAACATCGCGATCGCCTTGCGCACGTCGAGCAGCGCCACCTCCTGGGGCGTGGTCACCATCACGACGCCCGCGAGCGGGATCACCTGCGACAGCGAGAGCTGCGCGTCGCCGGTGCCGGGCGGCATATCGAACACGAGATAGTCGAGAGCCCCCCACTGCACGTCCCGGAGCATCTGCTGGATGAACGAGTGGATCATCGGCCCGCGCCAGACGATCGCCTCGCGGTCGCCGACGAGGAGGCCGATCGACATCACCTTGAGACCGTGGGCCTCCACCGGCAGGATCCGGTTGTCGAACATCCCCGGCCGGCCGCGGGTGCCCAGCATCAACGGCAGGTCGGGCCCGTAGACGTCCGCGTCGATGATGCCGACGCTGGCGCCCGTGCCCTGCAGGGCCAGCGCGAGATTGACGGCGACGGTGGATTTGCCGACGCCCCCCTTGCCCGACGACACGGCGATCGTGTGCTTGACGTCGGGAATCAGGTCGGGCGGACGCTGCGCGGGTGCCGCCGCGTGCGGCGCGCCGCCGTGAGCCTGGTCGTGACCGCCGTGCTGATGCTGGTGCGCCGGGGCGCCGGCGCCGCCCATCTTCGCGTTCACCCGCGCCACACCCGGCAGGCGTCCGACGAGCTTGTTGGCCATGCTGTGGATCATCACCTTGGTCTGGGCCGGCTGGGTGCCGAACGCGAGCGTGAAGCTGACGTCCCCGCCCTGAATGGCAAGGTCGCGCACGAGCCCGAGCGCGACGATGTCCGTCTGGCTCTCGGGATCCTTGATGCCGCGGAGCGCGTCGAGGACGTCCTGCTCGCTGGCCATATACGGGACGAATGATACCTGACGGGTCCGGGCGGCGCGAATGGGAACGGGTTTTCCCATTCTGAGTCGGGTTTCGTGTCTCGCCGTATGCAAACAACCGGGCAAGCCGTTGAAAATGCGCGGCGCCGGGCATGGAACGTCCTTTGCTCCCCTGCCGGACGGCCGTCTCGTTGAGAGTCGAGCCAAGCAGTACGTTCGATGCCCTCCCCCCGGCGAGGGCGGGTCTGCCAGGGCCCGCCCTCGCTTGATTTTTGGCGACTCTTCTTGGAACATGGCTGCGGTGATCCCGCCGGACGAGTTTCGTCGTGTTCTCGGTCACTTCGCCACCGGAGTGACGATCGTGACGACACGCGACACGGACGGCCGTCCGACCGGGCTCACGGTCAGCGCCTTCTGCTCCGTCTCGCTGGATCCGCCGCAGATCCTCGTCTGCGTCGATCACAAGTCGCAGAGCTATCCCGCGCTGCGCGACGGCGCGCACTTCGCCGTCAATTTTCTCGGGGACCGGCACGAGCACGTCTCACGCCGCTTCGCGACGACGCGCCTGGACAAGTTCGACGGCGTCGCGCACCGGCTGAGCGCTCAGGGCGTGCCGCTGCTCGAGGGCGCGCTCGCGCAGCTGGAGTGCCGCACCGTCTCGCGGCACGTGGAGGGTGACCACACGATTCTCGTCGGGCTCGTCGAAGAGGCTCGCAATGACGCGGGCGAACCGCTGCTGTATTACCGTGGCAAATACCGCCGCCTTGCCGACGCCCTTTGAGGAGCGACGTCGTGACGCCCATTGCGCTGTCCCGTCCGCCCGTCGACGACGACATCAAGAAGGCCGTGCTGACCAGCTCCGGCACGGCCGGGCTGTGGCTCACGCTGCGCGCGCTGGGCGTGAAGGCGGGCGACGAGGTGCTGGTGCCCTCGCACACGGCATTCCCGACGATCGAGGCGATCTGCGTCGCTGAGGCGACGCCGGTGTTCGTGGACGCCGACGCCCACTACACGATGGACGCCGCCGATGCCGCGGCCAAGGTGACGCCGCGCACGGTGGGCGTGGTGCCGGTGCACCTCTACGGCCAGCCCGTCGACCTGCCCGCGGTTCGCGAGCTCGCCGACCGCTTCGGGCTGTGGATGCTCGAGGACTGCGCGCAGGCGCATGGCGCCGGCTTCGGGGGACGGCGCGTCGGCACGTTCGGCCGCGCCGGCGTGTTCTCGTTCTACCCGTCGAAGAACCTCACGGTCATGGGCGACGGCGGTGCCGTCGTCACGGACGACGACGAGATCGCGGCGCGCTGCCGCCGGCTCCGCGATCACGGCCGGCTCAACAAGGACGTCCACGCGGAGGTCGGCTTCAACCTCCGCTTCAACGAGATCCAGGCCGCCATCGGGCGCGTGCTGTTGCGCCGGCTCGACATGATGAACGAGCGGCGGCGCCAGCTGGCCGGCCGTTACGCCAAGGGCCTCGCGGGCCTGCCGCTCGAGCTGCCGCGCGAGCGCCCGGGCGCGCGCCACGTCTATCATCTGTACGTCGTGCGCACGCCGCGACGCGCCGAGCTGGCCGCCTTCCTCAAGGAGCGTGGCATCCAGACGGGCGTGCACTACCCGGTGCCCGGGCACCGCCAGCCCGCCGTCGAGCGCTTCGCGCCGTCGCCGCTGCCCGTGACGGAGCGCCTCGTCGACGAGATCCTGACGCTGCCGATTTCCGCCGGTCACACCGACGCCGAGATCGACGCGGTGGCGATGGCGGTCAGGGCGTTCTTCGGAGCTTGATGTCCGGGACCCCCCTGCGGATCCTGCAGCTCTACCCGAAAGGGGATTTCTTCACCGGCGCGGCGATCCAGCTGCGCGACCTCGCGGCCGGTCTCGCCGCGCGCGGCCATCACGTCACGGTGGCCACGGCGCCGAGCGACGTCTGGCGCGAGCGCTGCCGCGCGGTCGGCGTCGAGCACGTCGCGGTGCCGATGGCGCGCGCGTGGGATCCGCGCGCGGCGTGGCGGCTCGCGCGGGTGATCCGGGGCCGGCGCATCCAGATCGCCCACGCCCACAAGGGCCGCGCGCGCACACTCGCGCTGCTGGCCGGGCTGATGGGCGGCCGCACCCTGCTCGTCCTCAACCGCGGCGTGAGCTTTCCGGTGTCGGGCGTGCGCAAGGTCGGCTACACGACGGGACGCGTGCAGGCGATCGTCGCCGTGTGCGAGTCGATCAAGCGCGGGCTGGTCGCCGGCGGCGTCGCCGCCGACAAGATCGAGGTGATCTACTCCGGCACGGATCTCGAGCGCTTCCACCCGGGCGTCGACGGCGCGCCGATCCGGCGCGAGCTGGGCCTCGGCCGCGAGGACCTGCTCGTCACGCAGGTGGGCGTGCGCTCGTGGCGTGGCTGGAAGGAGCTGCTCGCGGCCATGTGCACCGTCGCCGCGCGGCGGCCGCGGGCACGTCTGCTCCTCGTCGGCGCGCCGCCGCCGCGCGTGGCCGAGATCGGCGACCGCGCGCGCGCCGCCGGCCTCGGCGATCGCGTCATCGCGCTCGGCCATCGCGACGACGTGCCCGCGATCCTCTGCGCCTCCGACGTCGTCGTCGACGCGTCGTGGGCGGGCCTGGGGATCACCGGCAGCATCCGCGAGGCGCTGGCGTGCGAGCGTCCCGTCGTCGCCACCGCCGTGGAAGGCATGCCGGAGCTGGTGCGGCCGGGGGAGACGGGCCTGCTCGTGCCGCCGCGCGACCCGAGCGCGCTGGCCGACGCGATCCTCGCGCTGCTCGACGATCAGACGGCCGCGCTGGCCATGGCCCGGGCCGGCCGCAAGCGCGTGGAAGCGCACTTCTCGCTGCGCGCCAAGCTCGACGCCACCGAGGCCCTCTATCGCCGTCTCGTCGACGGCGGGCGCGCGGTATGATCGGCGCGACCGTCGCGATCTACCGCCGCCTGTTCGTGTACCTGAAGCCCTACGTGCCCACGCTCGTCCTCGGCGGCGTGCTGGCGGTGGCGGTGGCGGCCATGGAGGGCGCCATCGCGTGGCTGGTGAAGCCGGCCATGGACGACATCTTCATCAAGCGCGACGTCGCGATGCTGCGCGTGATTCCGCTGCTGCTGTTCGGCGCCTATCTCGTCAAGGGCGCCGCGCGCTACGGCCAGTCGTATCTGATGGCCGCCGTCGGCGAGCGGGTCATCGCCACGCTGCGCCGCGCGCTGTACCTGCACATCCAGGCGATGCCGCTGTCGTTCTTCTCGGACCGGCACTCCGCCGACCTCATGTCGCGCGTGATCACCGACGTCAACCGCCTCGCACGCGTCTCGTCCACCGTGCTCGTGATGTCGGTGCGCCAGGTGGCGATGGTGGTCGCGCTGGTCGCCGTGATGTTCGTGCGGGAGTGGCGGCTGGCCGTCATCGCGCTGCTCGTGTTTCCGTTCGTCGGCATGGCCGTGCGCTCGATCGGGCGCCGGCTCTACCACATCAACAAGCGCTCGCAGGAGAAGATCGCCGAGCTCAACGTGCTGCTGCACGAGGGGCTGGCCGGCACCAAGATCGTCAAGGCCTTCGGGCGCGAGGCGCACGAGACCGAGCGCTTCGACCACGTGAACCAGCGCCTGCTCGCGCTGGCCCTGAAGGACCACCGCACCGACGAGGTCACCGATCCGCTCATGGAGGTCCTGGCCGCGCTCGGCATCATGGGCGCGCTCTGGTGGGGCGGCCACCAGGTCGTCGCGGGCGCCATGACGCCGGGAGAGTTCTTCTCCTTCACGGCCGCCGTCGCGCTGCTCTACGGCCCGGTCCGGCAGCTCTCGCGGATCATGAACACCGTCCAGCAGTCCACCGGCGCCGTCGAGCGCGTCTTCGAGGTGCTCGACACGCCGCCCGCCATCGCCGACCGCCCGGGGGCGCGCGCGCTGACGACGTTCGCGGAGAGCCTCGCGTTCGAGGGCGTGTCGTTCCGCTATCCCGACGCCGCCGAGCCCGCCCTGCGCGACATCAACCTGGAAGTGCGCCGCGGCGAGGTCGTCGCCTTCGTCGGCATGAGCGGTGCGGGCAAGTCCACGCTCATGGACCTGCTGCCGCGCTTCCACGACGTCAGCGCCGGGCGCATCGGCGTGGACGGCCACGACGTGCGCGATCTCACGCAGGCCTCGCTGCGCGCGCAGATCGGGCTGGTGACGCAGGACACGTTCCTCTTCAGCGACTCCATCTACTACAACATCGCCTACGGCCGCCCCGACGCGCCGTTCGCCGACGTCGCGCGCGCGGCGCGGCAGGCCCACGCCGAGGAGTTCATCCTCGCCTGCCCCCAGGGCTACGACACGCTGGTGGGCGAGCGCGGCGTGCGGCTCTCGGGCGGCCAGCGGCAGCGCCTGGCCATCGCGCGCGCATTCCTCAAGGACCCGCCGATCCTCATCCTCGACGAGGCGACGTCCGATCTGGACGCGGAGAGCGAGTTCATGGTGCAGCAGGCGCTGGCCGACCTCATGCGCGGCCGCACGGTGCTCGTCATCGCGCACCGCCTGGCCACCGTGCGCAACGCCGACCGCATCGTGGTCGTCCACGAAGGGCGCATCGCCGAGGTGGGCCGTCACGACCAGCTCCTGGCCCACGACGGCGTCTACCGCCGCCTCTACGCGCTCCAAATGGAGCCGGCCCGCGCCTAGAACAGGCCACCCACGGCTCGCGCCGTGCAACCAGCCGTCGCTACAAACAGAGCCGTCCCGCGTCTAGAGCGCCTGACGTCGTGGCAGCCGCTCCCCGGAGGTTCTCCGACGCGGCGCGCGCTGGCAGAACTTCCAAGTCAGCGGCGACGCCGGGTTGCGCGCCCCCCGCGGTTTGGCCGCCCGTTTGCTCTTGTCCGCCAAGCCCATGCGCGCGCGCCGTCTGCTCCGTCGCCGGACCGTCCACGCCATCGCGGCGGTCTCCGTCACCCTCGGCGCCCTCGCGCTGTCCGAGCTCGTCTCCGTCACCGTGCCCGCGCCGGCGAGCGACCGGCCGGCCCATCACGGCCGCCGCGGCTTCCGCAACCTCGATCCCGAGTACGCCTACTCGATCAGGACCCGCATCGTCCACGTGGTGGGCCGCCCACCGGCGCGCCTGCGCGGGCGCCCGCTCGAGGTCGTCGCCAACGACGGCCGGGCGCTGCGCGGCCCGCTGGCGGCGCCGATGCTCACGTGGATCGGCCACGCCACCTTCCTCGTCCAGCTCGACGGCGTGAATCTGCTGACCGATCCCACCTGGTCCGAGCGCACGAGCCCCGTGCCGTTCGCGGGGCCACGCCGGCTCGTGCCGCCCGGCGTGCGCTTCGAGGACCTGCCACCGATCCACGCCGTCGTCGTCTCGCACGACCACTACGACCATCTCGACCTCGCCACCGTCACCCGGCTGGCGCGCGTGCATCACCCCACGTTCTTCGTGCCGCTCGGCCTGCGTGCGTGGTTCGAGTCCCGCGGGATCCGCGACGTCGTGGAGCTGGACTGGTGGCAGTCGGCCCGCATCGGCGCCCTGGCGCTGACGGCGGTGCCCGCCCAGCACTCGTCGGGACGGTCGCTGCTGCTCGACGATCAGAACGCGCGGCTGTGGGCCTCGTGGGTGATCGCCGCGCCCGATCGGCGGCTGTTTTTCGCGGGCGACACCGGCTACCACGGCGGCTTCGTCGAGATCGGCCGGCGCCACGGGCCGTTCGATCTTGCCGCCCTGCCGATCGGCGGCTACAGCGATTTCCGCCACCACCATCCGAACCACCTCAGCCCCGAGGAGACCGTCCAGGCGTTCGAGGACCTCGCCGCGGCGGTGCTGGTCCCGATGCACTGGGGCACCTTCGAGCTGAACCGCGAGCCCTTCCGCGAGCCGCCCGACCGGCTGATGGCCGAGGCGCTCCGCCACGGTCTCGAGGAGCGCGTCGCGCCGCTGAGTCCCGGACAGACGATTCGCTGGTAATCCATCCGCTTGCTCGCCTACTCTGTGGCATGCTCGCCGCCTGGGGGCGCGCAGTCCACCGGTTGCGCTGGTGGCTCGTGGTCTCGTCGCTCCTCCCGCTGACTCTCTGGCTCGGCGTCCCGTCCGGCGAGCGGCTGGACGAGTCCGTGGTCCCGCCCGACATGGAAGCCGTGCGCGCGGTGCGACTGCTGGACGCCGAGCTCGCGCCACGGCCGCCGTCGTTCGGACTGATCTTCAGCAGCGCCACCCTGCGCGCGGACGATCCGCGCTTCGTCGACGCCGTGACGCGCGCGCTGATGCCCCTGCGCAGCGAGCCGCGTGTCGCGCGGATCCGCACGCCGTGGGACGGCCCGGTCCCGGATGCGCGCGCGATCTCGGCCGACGGGCGGCGCGTGGCGGTGACGGTCGAAGTGCACGGCCGGGCCCCCGCGTTCGCCTCGATGGTGGTGCCGTCGGCGCCGCCCGAGCTCTACCCGGCGCTGCGCCGGCAGGTCCGCTCCGACAGCCTCGACGTCCTGCCCTTCGGCCCCATGGCGCTGAACCACGACTTCACCGAGATGGTCAAGGACGACCTGCGGCGCGCCGAGGTGGTGGTGCTGCCGCTCGTGCTCGTGTTTCTCGTGGTGGTGTTCGGCTCCGTGGTCGCCGCCACGCTGCCGCTGGCCGTGGGCCTGCTCGGCGTCGCGACCGGCATGGCGGTCACCGGTCTCCTCGCGCGCGTGATGCCGGTGTCGGCCTACGCGGCCAACGTCGTGTCGATGATCGGCCTCGGCGTGGCCATCGACTACTCGCTGTTCGTGGTGAGCCGCTACCGCGAGGAGCTGCTGGCGTATCCGCCGCCGCAGGCGCTCGCCCGCACCCTGGCCACCGCCGGGCGCACCGTCATCTTCTCCGGCATGGCCGTCGGCATCGGGCTGCTCGGCATGATCCTGCTGCGCATGGGCAGCGTCAGCACCATCGGCATCGCGAGCACCGTCGTCGTGGGCTTCGCCGTGCTCTACAGTCTCACGCTGCTGCCCGCGCTCCTGGCCATCCTCGGCGCGCGCGTGAACGCGCTGCCCCTGCTGCGCCGGCCGGCGCGCGTCGGCGCGCAATCCGTATGGCATCGCGTGGCCTCCGCCGCGATGGCGCGGCCCTGGCACGTGCTGGTGCCGGTGACGCTCGGGCTCATCGTGCTCGGCCTGCCGTTCCGCCACATCCATCTCGGCACGCCCGACGTCTCCACACTGCCCGAGTCGGCGGAGTCGCGCGGGGGCGAGGAGCTGCTCGCGCAGGCGTTCCCGGGCCTGCAGCCGAACAGCGTCGTGGTGGTGCTCCGCTATCCCGACACCGCCGGCCTCACCGAGGCGCGGGTGGACGAGCTGTATGCGCTGAGCCGCTGGCTCGCCGGCCAGGCCGGTGTGGCGCGCGTCGACAGTGCGGTCGACCTCGATCCCCGCATCACGCGCGAGCAGTACCGGCAGATGGCGGCCGCGCCGCGCGAGATGCTGCCGCCGCCGCTCCGCGAGGCGCTCGAGCGCATGGTCGGCCCGCACGTCACACTCCTGCTGGTGCAGACGCCGCTCGCCGTCGACAGCCAGGAGGCGCGGGCGCTGGTGACACGGATCCGCCGCGACCACCCGCCCGTCGCCGCCGAGCTGCTGGTCACCGGGCGCACGGCGTACGACGTCGACTTCGTCGCGCTGGTGGTGCGCGTGGCGCCCGGCGCGGTGGCCTTCGTGCTGGCGGCGACGTTCGTCGCGCTGTTCCTGCTGCTCGGCTCGGTGCTCCTGCCGCTCAAGGCCGTCGTCATGAACTGCCTGTCGGTCACGGCCTCCTACGGCGCGCTCGTGTGGATCTTCCAGGACGGGCACTTCAAGGACTGGCTCGGCTTCACGCCGGGCCCGATCGAGCCGGTGATCCCGCTCATCATGTTCTGCGTGCTGTTCGGCCTGTCGATGGACTACGAGGTCCTGCTGCTGAGCCGCACCCACGAGGAGTTCGAGCGCACGCACGACAACGACCGCGCGGTGGTGGCGTCGCTGGCCGCCACCGGGCGGCTCATCACCGGCGCCGCGTTGATCATGGCCACCGTCTTCTTCGGCTTCGGCGCCGCGCGCGCGGTGATGATCAAGGAGATGGGCATCGGCATGGGCATCGCGATCGTCATGGACGCCACGGTGATCCGCGCGCTCCTGGTCCCGGCGACGATGCGGCTGCTCGGCGAGTGGAACTGGTGGGCGCCGCGGCCGCTCAGACGGCTGTGGGAGCGCCTGCGCGCGCCGGCCAACGCGCTGTGAGCGCGGCGTGATGGGCGCTCGCGCCGGCCAATGGGTCCGACGCCGGCTCGTGCTTCTTCTCACGCTCTCCGTCGCCGCCTGCGGCAACGCCTCCGACGAGATGTGGCGCGTCGCGTCCCCCGACTTGAAAGTCGACGCCGTCTTCATGAGATCCGGTGGAGGAGGCCCGGCGGTCGGCTTCTCGTACAAGCTGTTCATCGTGCCGCGTGGCACGAAGCCGGGGAAGAGCGGCGAATGCCTGGTGGCCGACAACATCGGCAGCGTGAGCGCGGTCTGGGCGAGGCCGAGAAAACTGGAGATCCGCTACGATCGCGCGCGGATATTCTCGTTCGTCAATTTCTGGTCCAGCAAAGAGATCGACAACTTCAAGTACGTGGTCGAGCTCCAGCTGGTCCCCACGGGACCGTCCCAACTCGGTGAGCTGTACCAGTAGGCGCGGCGCGGAGCGCCGGAGCCTTACTTGCGGTGGTTGCCCGACAACGCCGTGGCCAGCCCCAGACCGATGTACATCGTGCCGGGGATCCAGCGCCGCGTGAGCGCGACGCCGCGACGCGCGCGCAGCCACTGCGCGGCGGCGCCGGCGGTCAGGGCATAGAGCCCGTCGGTCAGCAGGCCCAGCGCGACGAAGACGACACCCAGGCCCAGGATCTGCGCGGGCACGGCGCCGCGCGAGACGGTCACGAACTGGGGCAGGAAGGCGAGGAAGAACAGGGCCGTCTTCGGATTGAGCACGTTGACGACGACGCCGTCCAGAAAGGCGCGGCGCAGGTGACGGCGCTCGGGTCGCCGGGACGTGACGCTCGTCGTCCGGTCGAGCAGACGACGCACGCCGAGAAAGACGAGATAGGCCGCCCCGAGATACTTGGCCACGCTGAAGGCCATCGCGGAGGCGGCGAGCAGGGCGGAGAGCCCCGCCGCCGCCGCGGCCACGTGCACGAGCGTGCCCGCGTGGACGCCGAGCATGGACACGAGCCCGGCCCGGCGGCCCTGGTCGATGCTCCGGGCCACGATGTAGAGCACGGCGGGGCCGGGCGTGATCAGCAGCACGAGCGCCGCGGCGACGAAGAGGCCGAGGCTGGCAAGGTCGGGCAACGCGATCAAGAGATTCTCTCCGAAGCG
>WNEW01001333.1_pt1 | contig 12108 bp, 12 predicted proteins | sample 5399891 | NCBI WGS metagenome assembly WNEW01 (sample SAMN13153336, study PRJNA577476) | soil metagenome | isolation source: 40 cm grassland meadow soil pre-rain plot 5 | place: USA:California | collected 2015-09-08 | reverse complement strand
AGATTGGGTTTGTCTGACTGAGGAAGCTGTCCGGTAGAAGTGACGGCGGGGACGCGCCCTTGAGGAAAACGGCGAAAGATTTTGCTCCGCTCCGTTACGGCCCCCTCGAGAGATCGTGGTTCCTGTAGGGGTGAAGCCTGCAGAACAGCAAAGCGCCAACAGGGGAAATTAACTGGAGAAAGCCATTTCGAGAATTCGATTCCAGCGACCCTGGAGAGTCGTGACGGTGGCGAGTTGAGGAAGATTGACAGGCGGTCGATAGTTCAAGGCCATGTGGGAACGCAGGAAGTTGTAGAAGGTGACGAACAAGACCGTGACGGCAACGGCGCCATTGGAAGTGGCAAAACCGCAGGCCGAGCGGACATGGTACTTGTAGGTGCGATTTAAACGTTCGATGAGCTGTTTGAAGGGTCGATATTGCGTGGAGACCTCGTCCAGATTCTCCAGGCCCAAGACCTGAGACAGCGTATGTCGATTCTGAGCGTCTGAGCGTTGGGCGTTCAGATGATGGAGAGCGGCGACGTAGGATGGATTTCCATCGGTGATGAAGTGAAGTGCTTGATCTTCATGCAGAGTGCGAGCCGCTTCATTCATCGATACGGTGGCGGCCAGCGTATCGCGCTCGGCGGCGACATGGTAAGCGGTGATTTGATGCGAGTCGGGATCCAAAAACAAAAACGCGAAGTGATGCTTACCGGAAACGCGGATGTAAGTTTCATCGCCGACAGCGGTCGGGCTGATTGCGGCTTTATGGCGCAGGTTGAACTGATGACAGTAATAGGCGGCGGCCTGGGAGTAGTTCAGGACGGTCTGGTAGCTGATCTTCACACCGAAGACTTGGCCGAGCACCTCTGCGGTTTTGCGAGCCGACAGGGCAAACGAGATGTGAAAAGCAAGAACCAATCCGAGGATATCCGAAGAGCGGTGAATGCGGGCCAGATCGAGGGGAAGACCTTCAGGCGTGGACGGAGCCAAGTGGGCCGGGCGGAAATGATACTGGCGATACTGATAACGCAACTTGAACTGCGACAGGCGCAACTGTTGAAGCAGGCGTTCGTTCCACTTCAGAGCCGCCTTCTTCTGCAGGTAATGCGCACAGTGATCGCTGGGACATTTGTAGATGGTGCAGTCGCTACGATCCTTCCAGCGATAGAGCGCTCCATGGCAATAGGGACACCAGTAAACAGCTTTTCTCGTTCGCTGAGGACGCGGGATCTGAAACAGGGCCGAACAGATCTTGCAGCGCAATTGACTGCCCTGGCGGCCGTCGTTGAGATAGAGATAACTGGCCGGAGCTCCACATTGAACACAGTGGCAGCGCTCGGGCACGAGCGAACCCTTGCGACGCCGGACGGCAGGCAGAACCTGGCCGTGTTTCTTCTCGTAATCGGCCAAAAGCTGTTTCCAGTCCAGTCGGGGAACAGCAACCGGCGGCGCGGCCGGCTCTTTCAGAGGAGGCAACGCATCGACGTAGAAATCCCGGTAGTGCGGGTGTCGCTGCTGGAAGTCGTCACGCGGCGGAATCTCGGGTTCGCGTTCCGAAAGGATCTGCTGCAACCGTTGAATAATTTCTTCCAATTCCTGACGCGTGAAATTCCGGCAGAGCCAAAGAACGAAGCGTGCTATTTTTTTCATGGCGGCTGGTCTCCCTGTCGGCCAAGACCCCCTTTGAGCTCAAAGGGGTGGAGATTCAACCGCCATTCTCATTTCTGCCTTCCCCAAATCCGGTCCTCAGTTCCCAACAGAGCAACGCTTCATGACCCGAAAGCTTTTTCCGGCGCGGGGAGGCACTACGAAATCGGTTGGAATGCTGATCAGATCAGGGATCTGGCGGCTTAATGACTGAGAATTTTTGACAATACGTCCCGGAGTTCGAGGAGGGTCACCATGCGTACTCTGATTGCCACTGTTTTGCTTTTCTCCCTCACCGCGTTTGGCGCATCGAAGAATCTCGAGATTTACGTCATCGACGTAGAAGGCGGGAATGCGACGCTTTTCGTTTCACCGTCCGGCGAATCGCTGCTGATCGATACGGGGAATGCGGGCCCAGCCGCTCCTCGCGATGCGGGCCGCATCATGGCCGCCGTCAAGGATGCGGGACTTCAGCAGATCGATCACCTGATCATCACTCATTGGCACGGCGATCATTTTGGAGGTTTCGCCGAACTGGCTTCGAAGGTTCCGATCCGGGAATTCATCGATCACGGTCCGAACGTTCAGCCGGGCCAGTTGGCGGACGACTTTCTGGAAAAGACATACCCGGTAATTGTGGCCAAGGGGAAACATACCGTTGCGAAACCCGGGGATAAACTTGCGATCACTGGTTTTGATGCGCGCATTGTGACCTCTGCGGGGCAGGTGATCAGGAACCCGCTGCCGGGAGCCGGTGGGCGAAACCCGTATTGCGCCAACTTCAAGCCGGGTGAGAACAACGCGGAAGATCCACAATCGGTCGGCACTCACGTGACGTTTGGAAAATTCCGCACGGTCCATTTAGGCGATCTGACAAAGAACAAGGAATTCGAGCTGATGTGCCCAACGAATCGCATCGGCACGGTGGACGTTCTGTTGGGGCTTCATCACGGCCAGGCCACTTCCAATTCGGAAGTCGTCGTCCACGCACTTCACCCGCGAGTCGCCGTCATGAACGATGGCACGCGGAAGGGCGGGGAACCCGAAGTCATGAAGACCGTGCATTCGTCACCCGGCCTCGAAGACCTCTGGCAAATTCACTTCTCGCAATTGAGCGGCCAGGAATACACGGTCCCGGGGCTCTTCATCGCCAACGGTATCGATGAAGCTCCTTCCGCAATGCCAATCGCTCCCATCCCCGCGCCGCAACCGGGACCGAACACGCCTCCGCCGCCCGCGCACAACGGCACGGCCTACTGGATCAAGGTCTCGGCGCAACAGGACGGGACGTTTACGGTCGTCAATACCCGGAACGGCTTCAGCAAGACATACAAACCGGGACTATAGAAGGGAACGGCCACAAAAGGCACAAAAGGGGAACACAAAAAGCACACAAAAGAACCCGATTTCTTTGTGCCTTTTGTGTACGTTCCCGGTTTTACAGCCGGATCGTTTCCTCCCGAGACGCACCGGTCGATACCATGGTCAACGGCACTTCCAAATAATCGGAAAGGAATTTGAGATAGTCCTGAGCTGCTGCCGGCAACTTCGGCCAGTCTTTGATGCCGGCGGTTGTTGTCTGCCACCCGCGAACAGTTTTATAAACCGGTACCACAGAAGCGAGAATCGCGGAATCGGCTGGAAATTCCTTCAAGACGGATCCCTTGTATCTGTACTCCGTGCAGAATGGAATTTCACTGAATGGGTCCAGCACATCGAGCTTCGTGACGGCGACGGAGTCGAGCGCATTGATCATCGTTGCGTAGCGCGCGGCCGGACCATCGAACCAACCGCAACGGCGTGGCCGCCCGGTGGTGGAGCCATATTCGTTCCCGCGGGTGCGAAGTTCCTCGCCGGCCGCCTCGACCGACTCGGTGGGAAACGGCCCGCCGCCCACTCGTGTCGCATACGCTTTGCATATACCCAGGACGCTGTGTACATGTTTGGGTGAAATGCCGACGCCGGCCGATATGCCTCCGGCCGCCGCGTTCGAGGATGTCACATAGGGAAAGGTGCCGTGATCGACGTCGAGCAGCGTGCCTTGAGCACCCTCGAAGAGAATCCTTTTTCCCTCGCGGACCAATTTATTCACGAGAGCTGACGTGTCGCAGACAAAGCCTTTGATCTTTTCACCGTAGCGGGTATAGGAGTCGCAGATCGGCTCCGGATCGATGGTCTGGGGATACTTCAATGCTTCGAGCGTTCGGTTCTTTTCGGCCACCAGCGCGGCAATCTTTTCCCGGAGTGTTTCCGGATTGATCAAATCGCAAACCCGAAGGCCGCGGCGTCCCATTTTGTCTTCGTAGGCGGGACCGATGCCGCGCGATGTCGTGCCGATGCGGCGCTCGCCGAGCTGTTTCTCGATGGCTGCTTCGAGCACGCGGTGATACGGCAAAATCAGATGGCAGCGGTTGGATACGAACAGACGCCCTTGAAGCTGAACGGACAGGGCCTTCTCGATCGTTTGAGACTCCTCGATGAGCGCGAGGGGATCGAGAACCACTCCGCAACCAATCACACACGTCACCGTCGGCTGAAAAATTCCCGAAGGAATCAGGTGCAAAACGTGACGTCGATTTCCAAAACTGACAGTGTGGCCGGCGTTGTGCCCTCCCTGGTATCGAGCGACGCAGTCGAATTCTTCCGACAGAATGTCGACAATTTTACCTTTTCCTTCGTCGCCCCACTGGATGCCGACGACTGCGAGATTCTTTTTCACTAGAGATGTTTGTCGAGAGCTTTGGTTATCACGCTTTTGTCGACAGCGCCGACGATCTGTTCTTTCACTTGACCGTCTTTGATGACCAGAAGGGTCGGGATACCTCGAATATTAAAACGTGCTGCGGTCGAACCGTTGGCGTCGACGTCGAGTTTGCCTACTTTGACGCGGCCCTTGTATTCACTGGCGATGGAATCGATGGTGGGAGCTAAAGCACGGCAGGGCGCACACCAAGCTGCCCAGAAGTCCACCAGCACCGGCGTGCTCGACTTCACAACTTCTGATTCAAAGTTGCTATCCGTGATCTCGATGGTATTTTCGCCCATGATCCCTCCCAAAAAATTTTACAGTAGGTGCGAGGAATCACAAAAGGGAATGGCCACAAAAAGGCACAAGGGTCACAAACGAATTCTGTGATTCTTGTGCCTTTTTGTGGCTATTCCTCTTGGCTCAGGCGATGACGTCGATCTTGTTCGAGACCTGGTCCTGCTCGACGTGACCATCAGGTGTATAGACGGGCGTGGGCTTGATCTTTTCGCGCTTTTGCGGTGATTGCCGCCGTTGAGGGTGTTCGCGGCCGTCATTCCGGGTATCGACTATTCTTGGCAGGTTGTTCACCGGAAGAATGTCCATACTGGTCTCCTTATTGTCTTATCGACGCTGGTTGCGGCTGGCTTTATAGCCACGGTGTATGATTTCTGGGTGTCTTTCGACCGGACCCGCAGCACCCGCCGTGATCGGATTGTCGTCAGCGGCTTTGGCTGCCTGACCCCGCTGGGTAATTCGCGCGACGAACTCTGGGATTCATTCCGCAATGCCCGGAGTGGTGTTCGGCGTATTACCGCTTTCGATCCTGCGCCGTTTCCCGTACAGATTGCCGGTGAGATCCAAGGCATCGATCCCTATGACTTCTTCCGTTCGAAAGAGCGTCCTCACGTATCACGCGCTGCGGCATTGGCGATCGCCGCTGCACAGGAGGCACTCGAGGATGCGAAACTCAATTCGGAGATGCTGACGCTCGATGAGCGGCGCCGGATCAGCGTCATCCTCGGCAGCGGGGGTGGTGGTCTGGAATTTACCGAGCGGCAATACGAACACTGGTTTCGAGGAGAACCGAAAAAGGCGAGCGTTTACACCATCCCCACATCGACCATCGGCACCCTCAGCAGCGAAATCTCGATGGCATTTCGTACCCATGGCGCGAGTCATGTGGTTTCGACCGGCTGTACCAGCTCCACCGACGCTTTGTTCTACGCCTGTGATGCCGTGATCCACGGGAGTGCCGATATCGTCATTACAGGTGGCGTAGATGCGCCCCTCGCTCCGGGAATTCTTGCGGGCTTCTGTTTGATGCGAATCTTGACCGAATCGTGGAATGACCGTCCGGAACAAGGATCGCGTCCATTTTCGAAGGACCGCGATGGATTTGTTCTGGGCGAGGGAGCGTGGATCTACATTGTGGAGACCGAATCGTCTGCCCGAAGCCGCGGAGCTTCCATCTACGCCGAGATTCTCGGATATGGGTCGACATGCGATGCCCATCACCGCGTGCGTCTCGACGAATCCGGTGTTGAACCCGCGCGCGCGATGTCGCTGGCGATCGAGGACGCCGGCCTGAGCATCGATGATATCGATTATGTGAATCTCCACGGCACGTCAACGGTTTTGAATGACCGGATCGAGACCCGCGCGATCAAGCAGTGCTTTAAAGAACGTGCCCACCGCATTCCCATGAGCGCGACGAAGTCCATGATGGGCCATCCGCAAGGCGCCAGTGGAGCGGCCGGAATCAGCGCAGTTCTTTTCGCGATGAAAAACGGCGTCATCCCTCCAACTTTGAACCTGGATCAGCCTGACCCCGAATGCGACCTCGACTACGTGCCTCGGGTTCCGCGGGAAGCGCGCGTTCGGTACGCACTCGCCAACTGTATTGGATTCGGCTCGAAGAACTCGGCTGTTGTTCTGGGAAATGCGTAGCTTCTCCAGGCGGGCTGATTTATCCGAGATCATGGACGATCTCAGCCGGCCCGACTCGGAGTTCGATGAAGCCTATCGTGAGCTGGAGATCATCAATCGCCGTTTAGGAGGCGTACGCGCAATCGAGCGATTCCTCCCGCGCAAATCGAACTTGCTGATGCTCGATGTGGCCGCGGGGGCTTGCGACGTCAGCGAGGCCCTGCTCGGACGGAGGCCTGCGCGAATCGTTGTCCTGGATGTGAACCCGAAAGGGCTGAGGTTTGCCCGCAAATCGTGGCCTGTTACCGGCAACGCTTTGGAACTGCCGTTCCGCGACGACACCTTCGACGTGGTCATGGCGTCGCTTTTCTTTCATCATCTGTCGGACATCAACTGTGTACGCGTGCTCGAAAAAATGTGGCGCATTTCAAAGCGGCTGGTCCTGGTTAACGATTTGCATCGGCATCCCGTCGCATATTGGTCGATCCGCGCCCTTGCGGCGGCGTTCAGCAAGAGCACAATGGTCCGGCATGACGGGCCGGTGTCCGTCCTGCGCGCATTCCGGCCGCACGAATTGTTGCAGGTCGCCGAGCGCGCCGGAGTACCGGCGCGCGTGTATCGGAGCTTTCCTTTCCGTCTCGTACTGGTCGCGGAGAAATGAGAATGCACGACGTTATCGTCATCGGTGGAAGTCTTGCGGGCGCGGCATGCGTGCGGGAACTGGAGCGCATGGGCATTGATGCGATCGCTCTGGAACGCGACCGGTTTCCCCGGCCAAAGGTGTGTGGCGGGTTTGTTTCGCCCGGCGCCGTCAAATGTTTCGAGCAGCTTGGTCTCGGGAATGAGATCCGTGAAGCCGGAGCTGTTGAGGTATCTTCGGCGCGTGTGAGCGCAGGATCGGTGGAAGTCGAGATTCCGTTTGAGCGGTCAGGTCTCGGGATTTCGCGCAGCACACTCGATGCGCTCGCGGCACGCGGGTCTCGCGTGAAGCAGGGATGCACGGTTCACGAGGTAAAGCGTAATGGACGTGTGTTTCAGGTGGACGGGATGGAGTGTTCAGTTGTGATCGATGCGGCAGGGAAGTTGAGCCGGTTTACAAAGCGCCGGGCGGTGGACGAGTTCGGAATCCAATATGTCGAGACTGGGACGCAAGGTCCGGTGTTGAACTTCGCGTTCTTTGAGGATGGTTACGGTGGTTCGGTCTCGATTGAGGGCGGCCGCTCGAATTCGTCCTTCCTCGTTAAGAAAGCTGCGCTGCGCAGGTACATCGGCAGGCCAGACTGCCTGGTGACGGGCCCGCTGGCTTACGATAAAGTGCCCGGGGAGTTCATCGCGATTGGTGATGCGGCGGGAATGATGGATCCATTTTGCGGTGAAGGGATGCGGCACGCGCTCGAAACAGGGATCCTGGCGGCACGAGTCGTGGCGCGGGGAATACGGCGCGGGGCAAGCTATGCGGAAATGAAGTGGGAATACGAAGCGGCATGGACGCGACGGTGGGGGGCAAGGCGGGAGATCGGGGCGATGATCCGCAGGTTGCTGTCGCATCGCCAAGCCTTTGCCTCCGCACTCCGCGTAAGCCCGTCCTGGCTTTTGAACCGAATGTGGGATTAGGGGCTGTAGCGGCGGTTTGTGAGATGTAGAAGAATTACGGTGGCGAGGGCGAGGTCTATGGCGAGGGCTATTCCCCTTGCATCACCGCAAGGAGGGGTGGCCGAGCAATCAATAAAATGCCGCGAAGCGTCCGCTGATAGCGAGGCCGGGGTGGTTTTCCGAATGGCAACAAAAAGGAAAACCACACCGGCTGCGTCAGCTTCGGTGGCTTCGCGATATTTTATTGGTGACGCAGCCACCCCTCCTTGCGGTGATGCAAGGAGGGGAATAGCCCTCGCCATAGACCTCCGCTACAGCAGAAAATGATTATTGCATTAGCCATCCTCGCCATTCTCCAGGGCATTTTCACACTACTCGAGAGCATCCGCTCTGCCCGCCACATTCGGACATTCCGGCCGAATCCCCGCTCAACCCACGACCGAGTGGCCGTCTTCTGCCCGTGCAAAGGAAGCGACCCCGAATTCGAGAAGAACATCCGCTCGATCCTCGATCAGGATTATGGCAATTACGAAACCCATTTCATCGTCGAGTCCAGCGAGGATCCTGCATACACGGCGCTCCACAGCCTTGGCATTAAGAACATTTTCATCGCCGGCCGCGCCATCGATCGCGGCCAGAAGGTCCACAATCTTGCGCACGCCGTCGCTCATGCCGGCGCGACCGCGGATATTTACGTCTTCTGCGACGCCGACGCGCGTTTTCCGCACGATTGGCTTTCGAAGCTGACCGCGCCGCTGGACGCAGCAAACATCACGACCGGATACCGCTGGTATGCCGTAACCCGCGCGCACTTGCCGACGCTTGTCCGGTCGGGATGGAATGCTTCATCGCTTGGGGTCCTCGGCGATCACAGTCGAAATTTCGCATGGGGCGGTTCGATGGCGATCTATCGCGCGACGTTCGAGCGGCTCAATATTCTCGAGGCCTGGCGCGGAGCCTTAAGCGATGACTATGCCGTCACGAACGCCGCCCGGCGCAGCGGCTCAAAGATTGTGTTCGTGCCGGAGTGCCTGATCCCAACATACGGAGAGTGTACGTGGCACGAGCTTCTCGAATTCACAACACGTCAGATCGTCATCACGCGTGTGTACCACCGGTGGCTTTGGCGCTTTGCTTTTGCCGGATACGTGATTTTCGACGGGGCTATTCTCATTCTCCCATTTACGAACATCGCGCTCGGGTTGGTCGTCTATTCGCTGTCTGTCGCGAATAACTGGATGCGTTATCAAGCGGTTAAAACGGTTTTACATCCTCCGGCACGGCCCGACCACGGCTGGTTCTATATCCTCTGCTCACCCCTGGTGGCGTTTCTGTATCTCTACAATATGATCTCTTCCGCGCTATCGACCGACATCGTGTGGCGTGAGGTGCATTACAGGCTTATCTCTCCCAACGACACACGTGTATTCTAATAGGCGATGAAACCTGTACGCGTGCCGGATCTCCGGGCGATGAAAGAACGCGGCGAGAAGATCGCCGTACTGACCGCATATGACTACACCATGGCTCGGCTGTTGGACCGCGCCGGTGTGGACGTCATTCTGGTTGGCGATTCGGTGGGAATGGTTGTGCTGGGTTTTGACAACACACTTCCCGTCACGCTCGATATGATGATCCATCACACAAAAGCCGTGAGCCGCGGCGCCAAGCGCGCACTCATTGTGGCCGATATGCCGTTTCTTACCTTCCAGCTCAATATGGAAGAAGCCATGAAAAACGCCGGCCGGCTCATTCAGGAGGGCGGCGCCGCTGCGGTGAAGATCGAAGGCGGACGCCATATCGCGGATACGGCAAAACGGCTGGTCGAGATCGGAATTCCGGTTATGGGACATCTTGGTCTGACGCCTCAGTCCGTTCATCAGTTGGGCGGGTTTCGTCCGCAAGGCCGCGACTCCGAAGCTGCGGACCGGCTTCTGAAAGAGGCCGACAGCCTGGAGAAGGCAGGCGTGTTTGCGATCGTCCTCGAATCGATTCCCGCGGATTTGGCCGGCCGTCTGACGGCGGCTTTAAAAGTGCCGACGATCGGCATCGGCGCCGGCCCGAAGTGCGACGGCCAGGTACTGGTGATCAACGACATGCTCGGATTTTCCGATGGTCCCATCCCCCCATTTGCCAAGCAATATGCGCAGCTCTCCGAAGAAATCGTCTCCGCCGCACGCGCCTACATTGAGGATGTTCGTGGAGCTCGTTCAGACCATTAAGCAGGTTCGCGAAGCTCTTGCCTCGACAAGAAAATCGGGCAGAGTAATCGGTCTGGTTCCCACGATGGGCGCGCTGCACAACGGGCACGAAGCATTATTTGAAACGGCGCGCAACGAATGTGGTGTTGTCGTCGTCAGTATTTTTGTTAATCCGCTGCAGTTCGGTCCGAACGAGGACTTCGAGCGCTACCCGCGGGCATTAGTCAAAGATCTCGAGATTTGTGGGCGACAGGGTGCGGACATCGTTTTCAATCCATCCGTCCACGAAATGTACCCGCTCCCGCAGTTGACCTTCGCGGAAGTCACGCGTGTGAGTGACCATCTTTGCGGAAAGTTCCGTCCGGGACACTTCCGTGGCGTTGCAACCGTCGTCCTGAAGTTGTTCAACATTGTGCAACCGGACCGCGCCTATTTTGGCGAAAAAGACCTGCAACAACTTGCCGTGATCCGGCGTGTGGTTGCGGATCTGAATGTGCCGATCGAAATTATCGGAGTTCCCACCGTTCGCGACTCGGACGGTCTGGCTATCAGCTCGCGAAATCAGTACTTGAATCCGGCCGAACGGAGGGCCGCACCGGTGCTTTATCGTGCCTTGCAGGAAGCTGCCAACCGCGTCCGTTCGGGCGAGCGCAATGCCGCGAAAGTCCGGGAAGCGGCAATCGCGCTCTTGAACGGCGAACCCCTCATCCGCATTGAATACGTCGAGATTGTCGATCCGAGCGAAATACAACCGCTCGCGACCGTCGCTGGTCCTGTTCGGATCGCCGCTGCCGTCTGGATCGGCGGCACCCGTCTCATCGACAACGTTATAGGGAATTAGCCACAAAGAGGCACAAAATCTTGTGCCTTTTTGTGGCTAATTCTTTTGTTATCCTTGGACGCTATGAAAAAGGACATTCATGTTGCACACAGTCCGGACTCGGACGATGCCTTTATGTTTTATGCGCTGGCGACGCGGAAAATCGATACGCGGGAGTTGAACTATGTTCATACGCTCAGCGACATCGAGACGCTGAACAAGAAAGCCATGCAGGGCGAGTACGAAGTTTCGGCCGTTTCCTTCCACGCCTATGCCTACATGGCCGATAAATACGCGCTGCTGTCTTGCGGCGCGAGTATGGGCAGGAATTACGGTCCGATTGTCGTATCGGGGAAACCCATCCGCGCGAAAAGTCTTGCGAGCAACGTCGTGGCGATTCCGGGAACTTTGACGTCTGCGTTTCTGACGCTTCGGTTGTTCGAGCCCGACGTTCAGTACACAGTTGTGCCTTTCGACCGAATCCTCGATGACGTCCAGAAAGGGACTTACGATGCTGGACTTCTGATCCACGAAGGGCAGCTTACCTATCGCGAGTTAGGTCTTCATAAAGTCGTCGATCTGGGCCAATGGTGGCTCAAACAAACCGGACTGCCGCTTCCGCTGGGCGGCAATATCATCAAACGCGATCTGGGACAGAAGCTCATGGAGCGCGTCGCCCAGGACATCCGCAATAGCATTCAATACGGCCTGGACCACCGGGAAGAAGCCATGGCTTATGCCATTCAATTCTCCCGAGGTCTCGACACGCAGCGCGTGGACCGATTCATCGGCATGTACGTTAACGAATTGACGCTCGATTATGGCAGCGAAGGAAAGCAGGCGGTCCGGAGACTCTTACAGGAGGCATACAAGAAAAAGATCATTCCCGACCGTGTCACACTGGAATTTATCTGATCAATGGCTGAAGAAACACCTCAGCAACGCGCGCTCCGGCTTTTTCAACAAGCATACGAACACCAGATGAAGAAGGAGCTGGACGAGGCCGTTGAACTCTACAAGAAGTCGATCGAAACTTGTCCGACCGCCGAGGCCTATACGTTTCTGGGATGGACCTACAGTTGGATGGGCCGCATTGACGACGCTATTGCGGAGTGCCTCAAAGCGATCGATGTCGATCCCAGTTTTGGAAACCCTTATAACGATATCGGATCGTATCTGATGATGAA
>WNEW01001332.1_pt1 | contig 12108 bp, 8 predicted proteins | sample 5399891 | NCBI WGS metagenome assembly WNEW01 (sample SAMN13153336, study PRJNA577476) | soil metagenome | isolation source: 40 cm grassland meadow soil pre-rain plot 5 | place: USA:California | collected 2015-09-08 | reverse complement strand
CCGATGTCCATCGCCAGCATTTCTCCATCGGCGTTTTGTTTGGTCCAGGGCTCACCTGCGACTTGATACTCTTCCGTAAGCCGCGGATCGAACATCCTGCGGAAAGCGACGTTGCTCGTATGACCGCCGGTTGCGATGATCACACCCTTCCGGGCGCGGATGTTCACGTTCTTGTTTTCGAATGCCGCTGTGATTCCGAGTACTCTTCCCGAAGGCGGATTTTCTCTAATGATTTTCGTCATCCGATGCTTCAGGAGAATTTCAACTCCCTTGGCTCGTGCGCTCTTCTCCAAGGGACGCACAAGACCCGATCCCGGTCTTCCATTGATCGTTTCATTAAGATCGTCCGAATATACCTGCGCAACAAAAAGACGAGGGACTTGCCCTTCATTCACCACTTCCGGTTTTTCATCAACGAACTTGACGCCGTTTTCGATGAGGAATTCGAATGTCGCAACGTTCTCGTCCGCCCACATCCGCACGAGATCCCTATCGCAGTATCGGACTTCGCGGTTCTTGTGATTCGTGTGGTCCAGATAAACCTGGTCCGCCGAGTCGGCGATACCCCATTTTTTTTGCAGACTCGTTCCGCCACCCAGTGGGACTCTTCCGCCGCTTAACATGGCGTGCCCGCCGATATCATGATTGGCATCGACGACGATTACAGTGGCGCCCCGATCGCGCGCCATAATGGCTGCTGGAAGACCCGACGCTCCCGCTCCGACAACCACCACATCCGCCGTTCTGTCCCATTGGATTCGGGCTTGCGGCGCGGCATCTGCTTCCTGCCCGGCCCCGGCCAGACCGGTCGTGCCTACCGTGAGGGCGGCGCCTTTGATGAATTTTCTTCGGCTGGGGTTAAAAGAGTCGCTGTTGTTGGCCATGTCCCTGTCCTCAGTAAAGTGGTGAACAGCAATTTACATCAGGGAAAGAATCATTGGCCACAAAAAGGCACAAAAGAATTTGCATCTAGCATGAACGTTGGATATAAGAACAAAGGAAGATCGCCCAAAACCAAGGACCTCTTTCGGAGGCAGGCATGAGAACCGTTTCCATTTCCGTTGTGCTCGTTACGTTGTTGTTCGCAGTGTCGGCGGGCGCGCAATCAGCCCAGAGCCAGGTTACGTTTACCAAGGACGTGGCGCCGATCCTTCAGGCGCGCTGTCAGATATGCCACCACCCCGGCACCTTTGCCCCGATGTCGTTAATGACATACGAGGAAGCCCGTCCCTGGGCCAAATCGATCAGGGAAAAAGTTCTTATGCGCGAGATGCCCCCATGGCACCTCGACAAAAACGTTGGCTTGCAATATTTCAGCAACGACATTTCCTTAACTGATGAGCAAATCGCGACGATCGTGAAGTGGGTCGACAACGGAGCCGTAAGAGGCAATGCGGCCGATATGCCGCCGACGCGAAAGTTCGACGACAACGAAACGTGGCAGATCGGAGAACCGGATCGCGTCATTACGCTGCCGAAGGATGTCGTTGTCAAAGCCAAAGCGCCCGATCAATGGCCGGATATCCTGGTCGATCCGGGGTTGACCGAAGATCGTTATCTGAAAGGTGTTCAGATCATTCCGGTCAAAGGATTCCCGGTAATCCATCACATCAGAACTTCTCTTGTCGAGCCGACAGCCGAGACGCTCCATAGCGGAAAACTCGATGACACCGATGGGACGCTCGAGGTAGGTGAGATGGGAGTCTTTCTCAATGAATATGCCATCGGTAAGAAAGGTGACGTCTTTCCCGAAGGGTCCGGCCGGTTGATCAAGGCGGGAACTAAGGTTAACTTCCAGTTTCACCTCCATTCCATCGGCACGGAGACGCCGACCAACGTCGCTCTTGGTCTGAAGTTCTATCCCAAGGGCTATGTACCGAAACACGTGATCTCCTCCACAACGGTCAGCGTGGGCGAAATCGATCTTCGCCCCAATACAGACAACATACGCTCGGATGGCTATCTCACGCTGGTGAAATCCGCGCGGCTCCTGTCGTTCCAACCTCACATGCATAACCGCGGAAAAGCCGAGTGCCTGGAAGCGATATATCCGAACGGCAAAGTTGAAATGCTGTCCTGCGCGAAGTTCTACTTCAATTGGCACATCAATTACGTCTACCGCGATGACGCTGCGCCTTTACTCCCGCAGGGAACTGTTCTCCATTCGATCTCATGGCACGACAACACGGCCGCGAATAAGTTCAACCCGGATCCCGACGCGCAAATCACGTGGGGACAGCGAACGGTTGATGAAATGGGTTCCGCGTGGATCAGTTGGTATTACATGCCCGAACAGGATTACAAAAAAGAGGTCGAAGAGAGAAAAGCCGCACAGCGGACCCTGACTAGCTCGCGGGAATGAAGGATAACGACGTAAACACACAAGCGATATCAATTGTAGTGGCGGTCTATGACCGCCGACAGTCCGTCGTTGTGGGACCTCCGGCGGTCATAGACCGCCGCTACAGCGGAAAAAGGATCCTTGTCGGAATCGTCTCGTTTTGTTTTTGCATCCTGGTCCTCCCCCTCTATGCCCAATATCAAATCAGATACGCCCGCGGGCAGGATGTAAGTCCGACGTTCCAAGGGTGGAAAACGAATCCCGATGGGACGTACACGTTCTACTTCGGGTATTACAACAGGAATTCGGAAGAAGAGGTCGATATTCCAATTGGCCCGGATAACAAGTTCGAGGCGGATAAAATCGATCAGGGCCAGCCCACACACTTTTATCCATCGCCCCGATGGTGGGTGTTTGGTGTCGTCGTACCCAAAGATTGGCCGAAAGACAAAAGGCTGGTCTGGACGCTGACGAATCGCGGCCATACGAATCAGGCCAAAGCTTGGCTCGAGCCGGAATGGGAAGTCGATCAAGGAATCATTTTGAAGAATTCTCCCCGCGATGCGATGTTGATGACCGTCGGACTTGGGGACGTTGACTTCGATAACGTGGCTCCAGCGATGACCGGAAGCCCAGTGCAGAAGATCAAATTAGGAGATCCGCTCACGTTAACGGTCACGGCCACCGACGACAGCCGGCCGAAACCGATCACCGCTCCTGGCCGTCAGCAAGGCGTGCGAATCCGATGGATCGTTTATCGGGGTTCAGGCAAAGTTCGTTTTGATCCCGATATCATGAGCGAGCGCGTTTACGGAAAACCCGTAACCATGCAGACCAAAGTAACGTTCAGCACGCCTGGTAATTACCGGCTGCGCGCCATTGCGAGTGATGGACAGCTGGCAGGCGCCTTCGACGTCGACGTCTCGGTAAGTCCCCGGAACTAGCCTATCTCTTAAACAGGCCTTCGATTTCAGGTATTTCCTTCGGAAAGTTAGACAGAACTCGGTGACCTGTCGGTGTGACGAGGACGTCGTCTTCGATGCGGATGCCGAGTTGCTCTTCCGGGATATAAATGCCTGGCTCGACGGTGATGATCATGTTCGGTTCGAAGAGACGAGATGTATCGCCAACATCATGGACCTCCAGCCCGATATGGTGACTGGTGCCATGAATGAAAAAGTTTTCGTAGCCCTTTGATCGAATATGCGACATGGCCGCATTGTGCAGGTCACTGATTCGAGCGCCGGGTTTGACCTTTGCAATTGCCGCCTTTTGCGCGTCGAGAACAATTTGATAAATCTCGCGCTGGCGAGGGGAGAACTTTCCGGAGACCGGATACGTACGCGTGACATCCGCACTGTACCCGCTATATTCGGCGCCGACGTCGACAACAACCACCTCGCCTGCTTGCATACGGCGTGTGTTGTCGTTGTAGTGAAGGATTGTCGAGAACGGACCGGAGCCCACGATGGACGGATAACCGGGCCGCTCCGCTCCATTGCGTGTGAATTCGTATTCCAGGGCGCCCTGAACTTCGTACTCCATGACGCCTGGAGCAATTGCACGGGCTGCAGCCTGATGCGCCTTCAACGTGATCTGAATCGCTTTTTCCAAAAGCGCGACTTCTGTCGTCGATTTGGTTTGCCGCAGATAGGCGATATCGCTCTCAACATCCTTCAGACCATAGACGGCTTTCGCTCCTTCTGAAGCTCGCTTCAGTGTCGTGTCAAACTCGGAGGTCGAGAGAACTCTCGCAAAACCACTTATCTTTACAGCCTCTGCGCCGGGACCCAGTTTGGGTCCTGTCCAGCGTTCTGTGCCAGGGTTCCGTTCAGGCAGAAATAAAAATTCCTGTGGCGGATCAGAGGCGGCATCCAGCAGCAAACTCGCGCCGGGCTGGTCGAATCCCGTGAGGTAGTAGAAATTTCGTTCTTGCTGATACTTCACCAGCTCCTGGTCTGGAGCGGCGCGCAGGACGAGGACGTTGCCCTTGATCCGCGCCGCCAGCCGGTCCCGGCGGGATTTGTATTCTCCCAGCGGTTCTTTCTCGATCGCGAGGAGTGGTGTGAAGGCAAGAAATAAGCAAACTGGAGCTATAAATCTTTTAACCATCGGTGCAGCGTCATGTGCAGGATCGACATGAATCCCATGTAGGTAAAGCCGACAACAAACAACATCAGGAACGGTATCGTCGGATAATTCTGATTCACAAAGGCATACAAAACTACGAGCGCGAAGTACGCGCCGAGGCTCAATTCGAATAGAGGCATGACGCCGGTTCGCCGCAGATACTTCTTGGTCGCCCAACGGTCTTTTCTGCTTTCGATTCGGTATTTGGGTGTGCGCTTGAAACTGCTCTTGATACCTAAAAGCGCTTCCATTACCGCCTTCGAGTTACTGACCGACAGTCCGATTCCAACCGACATGAGGAAAGGCAAATACCGCAGACGAACTCTCCAATCCCGATAGAGTTCCTTTTGCGAAATCAAATAAAAGGTCGAAACCGAAGCGGTCGAAGCCAGCCATAGAGGCAGATCGATATAGAGCATCTGGAACCAGCCCTGGTTGAACCTCACGATCATCGCGGGCATCAGCAAAAAAGAAAGTACGATCATCAGGGGGTACGCGATGTTCGCCGTGAGATGGAAAAAGGCTTCGATCTTGATTTTCCACGACAGATCGCTTCGCAGGATCCGCGGAAGCAATTTGATTGCGGTCTGAATCAATCCTTTTGCCCATCGAGCCTGCTGGCTCTTGAACGAATTCATTTCAACCGGAAGCTCGGCGGGACAAACGATGTGCGGCAGATAAAGGAACTTCCATCCGGCCATCTGGGCGCGATAGCTGAGATCGGTGTCTTCGGTGAGCGTGTCGTGTTGCCATCCTCCGGCGCCTTCGATTGCCGTCCGCCGCCAGATCCCTGCCGTGCCGTTGAAATTGAAGAACCGCCCGGAAAAATGCCGTCCGCCGTGCTCGATGATGAAGTGGCCGTCGAGAATGACGGACTCCACCTGCGTCAGCAAAGAATATTCGCGATTGATGTGGCCCCATCGAACCTGAACCATTCCGACCTGCGGATCGCTGAAATAATCGACAACGTCTTCCAGGAAATTCGGAGCAGGAATGAAATCCGCATCGAAGATCGCGATCAATTCACCTGTCGCGAGACTCAAACCGTTTTCGAGAGCGCCTGCTTTGAAACCTTTGCGATTGGCCCGGTGAACGTAATGAATATTGAGGCCACTATCGCGGTATTTGTCCACGCACTCCGCGGCGATTTGCACAGTGCCGTCGGTAGAATCATCCAAAACCTGTATCTCCAGAAGCTCGCGCGGATAACGCACATTGCAAGCTGCCTCGACAAGCCGTTCCACGACGTACATTTCGTTGTAAATCGGAAGCTGTATCGTGACTCGCGGTTTTGTTTCCAGCCTGGCTTGCGGATGCGCGGTCTTGTCCTTGTGTTTCAGGTAAAGAAACACCAGGTGATATCGGTGGAGGCCATAGATGGCGAGAATGGTCAGGATCGTGAGGTATGGGATCAGGATGAAAATGTCAAACGCAGTCAGCTTATAGAGGTTGTTCCAGTGATCGATCGCCGGAAGCTGGAAGAAGTGCGTCCGCTCCGGCGGAAGAATGAGGGCCATCGCTAAGTACAAATACCTCATCTTATGAGGATATCCCCTGCAAACGTGAGAAGTAAGAGAATGCTGATGTAGCCGTTCAGATTAAAAAACGCGATGTCGATCCGGCTCAGATCATTCGGAGTCACAAGCCGATGCTCCCAATACAAGATACTCGCAACAATCGCGATACCTGAGTAGGCGATCCAACCAAGGTTGGTGATCACCGCAGTTGCCGCCAACAGCATGATTGTTGCCGCATGAAACACGCTGGATACGCGTAGGGCCGCCCCGACACCGAACCTTGAAGGCAGGGAAAAAAGCTTCGCCTTCCGATCAAATTCGATATCCTGCAGCGCGTAGATCAAATCAAATCCAGCCACCCAGAACATGACAGCGCCACTCAGAAGAACCGGAGGCCATGCAAACTCGCCACGTATTGCCAACCATGCCGCGAGAGGGGCGCAGCCGACGGCGAAACCCAACACGACGTGGCTCAGCGATGTGAATCTTTTAGTGTACGAATATAGAAGCAGGATTGCCAGCGTTGGGAACGATAGATAAAAGCACAACGAATTCAGTTGCCAGGCCGAAAAGACGAACAAGAGAGACATGGCGACCGTAAAAACGACAGCGAACGCCATCGACAACGTACCTCGCGGTAAAGCGCGTTCGCTGGTACGCGGGTTCAATTTGTCATAACGCAGATCGGCAATCCGGTTGAACGTCATTGCGGAACTTCGTGCCCCAATCATGGCAAAAATGATCCAAGTTGATTGCCAGCCGGTCGGTAACCCCTTTCCTGCCAATAATGCCCCTATAAATGCAAAGGGAAGAGCGAAGACGGTGTGCTCGAACTTAATCATGTCGAGGGTTATCTGTAACTTACGCAGAATCAACAGTTAGCTCCCGATTAGGACAGTCATAAGTCTAACAAACTATGACGTATTCCAGACAGCGGCTCAAGGAAGTTACGGCTCTCAAAAGAGAAGCCGTCCGTCGCATCCAAAACGATATCGGCGAGATGGGTGCGTCGCCCAGCCGCAAGTACATCCAGGAATTTAATCGCGAATTCCAGACCTTCGAGTCTGTGACCGATCGCGGCCAGATCCTGGAGGAAGCCCAGAAGGCAAACTTGATCTGGATCGGGGACTATCACGCCCTTATCCGAAGCCAGACTTATGCATCGGAATTCCTTCGGGAACTGAAGATACGCAAAAACGGTATTGCCGTTGCCGTTGAGCCTGTCTTTGCTCGGAACCAAGAGATCCTCGACTGCTGGATGGCCGGCAAAATTTCGGAACAGGAATTTCTCGAGCGAATCCGTTATGGCGAGGAATGGGGCTGCGATTGGGAGGGATACAAGAGCATTTTCGCCGCTGCTCGCGAACTGCATATCCCGATATACGGCGCGGACTGTCCTCCTCGAAACGACATGCGCAGCATCGGCCGGCGCGACCTTAGTGTCGCTCGCCGCGTGTCGCGTCTTCTAACAAATGATCCGCAACAAACGCTGGTCGTTATCTTTGGGGAATCGCATTTGGCCAGCAATCATTTGCCAGGGCGTGTCCGGACCATTCTCGACAGAAAAGGAATCGAATCGAGGCAATTACTCATCCTTCAGAATATTGATGCGCTCTACTGGAAACTCCAGGAGACGGGTTTGGATCAAGCTCACGCGGTGCGTGTGCGGGAGGGTTGCTACTGCGTCTTCAATGCGACACCGATCGAGAAATACGAATCGTTCCGGCAGTACCTGCACAAATGCATCGAGGAAGATTCGTGCGGCGATTGGACGCTCCTCGCGCAGACTCTGATGGAAGTCATGATGAATTTCCTGGCGATGAATAAACGGGCCGAGAGCCTCATGTCTTTGGCCGAGTTCGATTCGGTCTGGGCCGGTCAATTCGAGCTTGGCAACGCCGCCGAGGAATTCGCGCGATTCATCCATCAGGCGTGCCGCGGCGAGCTCGACAAACGAATTGAACGCGCGGCTCGCGATCAATTTTTTGTGAATGTCATCGAACACGGCCTGGGGTACTTTTGCTCGAAGGTGCTGGACTCATCTAGAGACGGCATCGAATCGCTTGCGGAGCGGGTACTCACCCAGATTGGCCGAAATGAGCAGCTCACGCGCGCGATTGAACTTCTGGTTGATCCGGGAAAGCGTCCGGGCGCTCAGCATTTTGCGGCGCTGCGTTCCGCCATAGAAGCCAAAGCCGGTAAGCAGAAAACCACGCGAATGCTTGCCCAGCTACTTGGCTATGCGCTTGGACGGCGACTCTACATTGCATATATGCAATCACGCATTTCTCGAAAAGATATTCACGCCCTGTTTCATGATCCTCTCAATACTCCGCTGCGTCCGTTAGAATGTTATAGGGAACTGCACCTTCTGTAGAAATTTTGAAATTGGACGAATCCTGCACTTCAAATCCGAAATTTCAAAATCTCGAATTGGACCGCAGTCCAATTTGCAATTTAAGATTTCGGATCTGAAGTGCAGGATTCGTCCAATTTCAAATTTCTCTTTTCAATCGTATGACTGAAGATCAAATCCGAAAGATCCTCGAACAACATAAAGAAGGAACAATCTCCTCCGCCGAAGCTTTGCACCGTCTGCGTGCGCTTCCCTTCGAGGATCTGGGATTCGCCAACGTTGATCACCATCGCACGATTCGCCAGGGTTTTCCGGAAGTGGTATTCGGTATGGGCAAGACCGTAGACCAGGTCGGAAAAATCGTCGAGTCGATGTACAAACACAATCACAACATTCTGGTTACCCGTACGACTCCGGCTCATTTTGAACGCGTAAAGCAAATCGCGCCGGAAGCCGAGTTCCACGATAACGCGCGCGCGATCGTGATTAAAAAGACCGACGAGGTTTTGGGCAAAGGCACAGTTATGGTTATTTCGGCCGGTACCTCCGACATGACCGTTGCCGAAGAAGCGGTTGTAACCTTAAAAGTGATGGGCAACGAAATCGACTCGCTTTACGACGTCGGCGTCGCGGGCCTCCATCGGTTGCTCGACCGGCGCGACCGTCTCGCGAAGGCGCGGGTCATCATCGTCGTTGCAGGTATGGAGGGAGCGTTACCCAGTGTCGTCGGAGGACTCGTCTCCGTTCCCGTCATTGCAGTTCCCACCAGCGTAGGCTATGGCGCGAGCTTCAACGGGGTTGCTGCACTGCTGGGTATGTTGAACAGCTGCGCTTCAAACGTTACTGTGGTCAATATCGATAACGGTTATGGAGCGGCCGTTGTCGCCAGTCTGATCAACCGCCTATAGCATCGGCTTTATGGACTTCTCGCTCGAGGCCCTTGAATATTATCGGTTGAAAGATCTGCTTGGCCGGTACGTGTCGACCGAGGCCGGAAGATTTGCGCTGGATGATCTTACCCCGATAACCGATGAGCAGAAGCTCGAGGCCGAACACGCGATCACAGCCGAAGCGATGTCGTATTTGAGAGAACATCGCGTGCCTTTCCACGATGTTCCGATGCTCGGTCAGGTCCTCGAGAAGCTGACGGTTGCCGGGGTAATGCTGGAAATCCCCGAGATTGAAGCAATCCAGTCGTTCCTGACGCAAGTGGAAGGATTACGCCTCCGGTGGAAAGAGGAGCGCGAAAAATTTCCGAAGCTGGCGCAGACCGCGCAACGGCTTCCGGATCTGCGCGAACTCGGCAAACATCTTGGCCGCGCGATTCAAAACGGTGAAGTGGACGACAAATACAGTCCTGAACTGGCGCGAATCCGGAAGGCGCTTGCAACCACGCGTTCGCGTCTGACCGAGAAGCTGGAATCGATCGTCCGCAGCCCCGCGTATTCACCGCAACTGCAGGAACAAATCGTCACGGTTCGCAACGGACGGTTCGTGATTCCAATCCGAACCGAACAGAAGCGCAGTGTTGAAGGGATCATCCATGGCAGTTCCTCGAGCGGAGCGACTGTGTTTATGGAACCGCTTGCGGTTCTCGAGATGAACAATGAGCTCGTACGGCTTCAGGATGAAGAGAGGGTTGAAATCGCTCGCATACTCGCCGAACTGACGGACTTGATTCAGGCCAGTACGGCATCTCTGGAGTTCGCGCGTTCGCTTTCGGCGTATATCGAGTTGACTTTCGCGAAAGCCTTTTTTGCGCGCGATTTCAACGGTGTCACCCCCTGCTTCTCGCGGGGTTTGCTGCTCAGCCTGATCAAGGCGCGTCATCCCTTGTTGGAAGACAACCTCCGGCGGGAAAACGGTTCGGTTGCACCTGTTTCCCTGGACATGGATTCCAATCGACGAGTTCTGGTAATCAGCGGGCCAAATGCCGGAGGGAAAACGGTGGTTCTCAAGACAGTGGGCCTGTTTGCTCTTATGGCGCAGTCCGGGGTTCCTGTCCCGGCTGAGGAAGCCACATTGCCGGTCTTTGATCGCGTTCTCGCCGACATTGGCGATCAGCAGTCGATTACCGACCACCTCAGTACATTTTCAGCGCATGTTCTGGCCATAAAGTCGATGATCGAATCGGCAACGGTCCGGTCGCTCGTATTACTCGATGAAATCGGAAGCAGCACCGAACCCGGCGAAGGTGCTGCCCTTGCCCGTGCCGTTCTCGACAAATTCCGGGAAATCGGCGCCTTAGCGATTGCCACAACCCATTACAACCGGTTGAAGGTGTATGCGGAAACGAGCCCAGGCGTTGCTAATGCGGCGATGGAATTCAATGAAATCACACTGGAACCCACCTACAGGTTGATTCACGGTTTGGCGGGGGCTTCGAGCGGCTTGAAAATTGCTGAGCGACTGCAGCTGCCCCGACCGGTGCTGGAATCCGCCGTCGGCTACCTGGATACAGCAGACCTGGAAGCGGCCCACTATGTCGAAGAGCTGAAGCGGCGCGTGGCCGACCTCGAGCAGGAAAAGTCGCGGCTGGAAAAGGAACGTCTGGAATTTGAAGGCTGGAAACAAAGAGAATTCGAGCGGCTGGCGGAACAGCATAAGCAGGAAATGGCCAGGGTTGAGAAGAAGCTCGAGCACATCGTTAAGGCCATGGAGCAGAAGGCGGAGCGGGAGCTGGAATCTGCAGGTGAGGAAGCGGTTAAGAGGTACCAGAAGAAGCTCGCAGAGGCCAGGGCGGAGGCAACCCGGGAGCTGACGAGGGAAAAGGAGAAAATCGAGCCCTCACCCGCCGCGCCCGCGAAGCGCGAGCCCGATAGGGCGAAGCCTCAAGAGAAGGCCCGGCGCCCTCTCCCAGAGGGAGAGGGGCAGAGGGTGCGGGTGCTGTCACTGGCGGTCACTGGCACGATAGCGTCAATAAAGGACGGAGAGGCCGAAGTGCTCATGGGAAACATCAAATTGCGCAGGCCGCTCAATGATTTAGAGGTAATCGAGGATGCCGGACCCAAGCTTCCGGAGCGCGTCCACTTGAGCATCTCGCCGAAGCATCTCGAGAAAAACGAGATCAACGTCATTGGGCGAAAAGTGGACGAAGCGGTGGATATAGCGGACAAGTTTCTCGACGATGCGTTCCTTGCCCAGGTCAACTCAGTCCGCATTGTCCATGGGATGGGTACGGGGGCTTTGCGCCAGGCCATCTCGGAGTTGCTCCGCAAGCACCCCCATGTGAGCCGTTTTGAGTCCGCGCCCCACTCGGAAGGCGGCCGTGGCGTTACGATTGTTACATTACGTGACTAATTAGCACTTGAATTTTTCACATCAAAACGTATAAGTTATCTGATTTCGTTTTTTTGGACTTCCGCGGCAGCCTAATGAACCAATTCACCGAAACCGTTCGTAATTCTGCCGATATCGTCCGCGTGGTTTCGGATTATGTGGGTCTGAAGGGCTCAGGAAACGCCTTCAAGGGCCTGTGCCCGTTCCATTCCGAAAAGACACCTTCTTTTTCAGTCCACCGAGAGAAGCAAATTTTTCACTGTTTTGGTTGCGGAGCAGGAGGCGACGTTTTCTCATTCGTAATGCTGGCCGAGAAAGTCCCTTTTCCTGAAGCCGTGCGGCTCGTCGCCGAGAAATGTGGCGTTCCGATCCCGGCCGTCGGGTTCGACGATAAAAAATTCGACGAGCGCCAGCGCCTTTTTGAAATTTACGAACGTGCTGCATCGTATTTCCATCAGAAGCTGTCTTCCGATGAAGCGGCTTCG
>WNEW01001330.1_pt1 | contig 12117 bp, 9 predicted proteins | sample 5399891 | NCBI WGS metagenome assembly WNEW01 (sample SAMN13153336, study PRJNA577476) | soil metagenome | isolation source: 40 cm grassland meadow soil pre-rain plot 5 | place: USA:California | collected 2015-09-08 | reverse complement strand
CGCGCCAAAGTCGGAGCACCACAGCCGCTGCATGTTTTCGAAGGCTGCCTGGCCATTGTTCTTCGGATACAACTTGGCGATGGCGCGGCAGCCAGTGGCACTGACGACGGGAAACGCGCTCCGGTCCGGCCGGCCGGTCCGGCAGGCAACGCCGTCGATGGAGTAACCACGCTGCTCGAGGGCCTGGATGATGTCTGTCATGACAGTGTTGCGGTCCGCCGGCGAACTCTCCTCGTTCACGATCCAGCGGCCAGAATCTTGAACCCTTTGCCGGGCTTGTGGCGCCGCCGCGACATCTCCAACTCCCACCAGTTCCGACAACGCTCAGCCACCGAAGCGGTCTCCTCAGAGAGGGTGTCGGCGCGAAGCTCGTACCCCAATTCCCCCAACACATCTCCAGCCAGAGCCTCAAACAAGGCCGCGTCCTTCTCACCCATTTGAGTCCGCCAATCCCTCAACCCCCGGGTGGCCGGCAGCCACGCGCTTTTGGCCGAAAGGCCGCTCTGCGGGCGCGTCTTGCCTTCGTAAAAGGCGACCATACGTGGGCTAAACGGCAATTCAAGAAAATCGGCCAGTGCGCGCAGTGATTCTTCGGGCTGGCTCACCAGATCTTCGTATTGGATTTCCCGGTAGCAGTCGCGCGGGAGATTGGCCCCGTCCTGACGACCGGTGCTCACCTGCCAGCGCCACCAAAGGGCGCACACCGCCACGGGCTGTGCGGCCCACAACTCGAATCGTCCTGGGCCCTTCCTCTCACGCGCCCATTCCAGCGCCGAGAGCGCGACATCGCGGCCATCGCGAACGAGGTGAATGATTTTAGCCCACGGAAACAAGGCGTGCAGCCGCGGCAGCTCACGGACGTAATCCGGCGTCTTTTCTCCACCCAAAGGTTTGTCGTGCATTTGAGCAAAGGCTGCATACAACGCGCTGACGAACTGCGAGTAAGTCCGGGCGTTTTCGGCGGCGCTGTCCACCGCGGCCTCAGGCAGGCCGAGCCGGGGAAAGCGCTTATACTCGCGCACGGCTTGGAGGAGTGCAGGTGTCATCGGCGGGTCGACCCCGGGGTCAACCTGTCCGATGGCCTTGGGGATGAAGTGCGTGTCGTTAGCCACCGCCAGTTGTGGATGGCCGTCCAGCATACGCTGCAACAGTGTCGTGCCCGATCGCGGACAGCCAACGACGAAGAGATAAGGATTTTGGTTCATAAAAAATCCGGGAAACTAGCGTTCCGCATTAAAAGTTGAAACGCAATCCGACTTCGATTTGCCGCGGATTGCGCGCGCTATTGGCGCGGCCGAAGAATGGTGAAGTCATTACACCACTGAAGCCGTTGAGTTGCTGGTTATTCAGCAGATTCTGAATATTGACGACGAACGACATCCTCGGCACGCCCGGACTGCGGCCATTCGAACCACTGGGCTTTCCACGGCGGGGAAATCTGCCTTGTTGCGGTTCCCCAAAAGTATTAACGCCACCGGTACTGGCAGAACCGGGATTTTCAGTACTCTTCAAATTGATGGTCTTCGTCAGGCCGAAGTCCATGTCAAAGGCCCGGGGGCCGATCCCGGTATTACGTTTTACGCCAACAGGCCGGTCATTGAGCACGGTATCTCCGTTATCGTCGTATCCGGTCGTTATGTTGTAGGCACGGTTAGATCTCGCATTCACGGCCGTATTCACGGTGATTCCCCAAGGCAGCCGGAAGTTCACACCGGTGAGGAAACGATGCCGTAGATCCTCTCCTGCGCGTCCCCATTCTGAATGCAAATCGTAATTGTTGGCTGGAAGACCGAACGGACGATCAGTATCGCTCATGCTGTGCCCCAACGTGTAATTGGCGAATACGTTCAAGTTCCATTTGTTCCGCAGCATCTGACGGAAACCGACCGTGTAGTTCAGGGAATGGGCCAAACCGGTGGATTCGAGCTGATTCACGTTACCTTGGCTCAGATCGGGTCGCGTCAGCGAGCCTGGCAGTGGCGCGTTGATGTTTCGGCTGCGATAGAGATGCACACCGCGAATGGAATCCAATGACAACGTCAGGCCGATTCCTTTCGGTAGGGCCTTTTCCAGGGACACCGACGTGTTTACATTGTACGGGTCTGCCAGACCGGCCGCCACGACGCGGAGCGACGCGGGCGGAAGCGGGGCGGGCGAACCGTTGGTATTTAAATAGGGATCCGGGAACGAAGGGAATCGGATGACGAACTGCTGCTGGTGCGAACCGTCCAGCCGGAACAGTTGAGCCACAGTGTCTATATCCAGCCTCTGATGGAAAACTCCCGCACCACCCCGCAAAGCCAGCGTCTTTGAAATCTGGTAGGCGAAGCCCAAACGCGGATCGATGTTGTTGCGATCACTGATGTTCGTCTGCGCCTCATAGCGAACACCCATGGACAGGTTGAATTTCTTCGCCGCCTTCCAGTCCGTCTGAAGAAATGTCGCAAGCTCGAACTGATTCACATCCAGTTCCGGTTCGCCGCCATTCTTCATGAAGGTGACCGGTCTGCCGGCAAGGTAGTCAGCGAGGCTTGAAAACGTGAATGTACCCCCGAAATTGTTTTCCGACAGCGAGTGGTTCATCCGGTTCACGCCCTGAAATCCGCTCTTGAACGTCCATTTCCTACCGGAATACATCAGCAGGTTGCTGAACTCGACCATGCGATCGTTGCTCGCAGCCCGGTTCTGCGCGCCGCCTGCAAAAAACGAATCGAGAACATTGATGGCGATATCATCAGTTCTCGGCGTCTGCCGGTTGGAATCATCCCGGTATTGAAATCGGATTTCATGAATCAGCGTTTTGCTTAGAACCGCCGTGTCACGCAACTGAAATCCCTTATCGTGAACCAGGCGATCGGAAGCGCGCTCCGCCAGGTTAAATCCGCCAACACCCTGGTTGGCATTATCGAGCTTCCGATAGTCGATATTCAGGTTCATCGTGTTGTTGGTGGTGAGAGCCCATTGGGTCCGAGCATTGAGGGCACGATTGAGTCTGGGCATCACGACCGGAGTGGCGAGTTGTCCCGTCGGGAGGATGGCGCGGATCGTATCGCTGTCATCTATTGAGAAATTCCGCGCAGTCAGGTTCAACGTCACCTTGTTGCGGACCACAGGCCCGCTGAAGGTCGAGTTGAGATTGCGCTGTTGATATGCCGGTTTGATAATGGCGAATGGGTTGCGCGCATTCAAGGAGTCATCTTTGAACATGAAGTTCATTGTGCCGTGGTAGTCGCTGGTTCCAGGCTTTGTGACGATTTCCACGCGGCCGAAGCCGGGGCCGCCGAACTCGGCGCTGTACGGATTATTGTTGATGCGAATTTGCTGGATTTGATCCTTCGGAGGAACGCGGCCGTTAGCGAAGCCATCGATAACGAATGTTTCACCAACACCGGCCCCGCCGCGCGATCCGGCAATCTGTTGGAGATATCTTGTGAGTTCGTCCTCGTCATCGGGCAATGACTCGATGAATTCCCCTTCCAGCACGGTGGTGGTAAGGCTTGAATCGGGGTCGATGCTGATTTCGTTTCGCGTCTCGGTCACCTCAACGCTCTGCGTGATTTGCGCAAGCTCCATCGTGACAGACAAAGGCCGAATATCCGGAGTAGCCTGGACCATTTCGGTGTAGATATTGAAGCCGGGCGCTGCGATTTCCAACCTGTATTCACCAGGGTCCACGACAATCTCGAATGTTCCGTCGGCGCCAGTAGTTGCTTCCTTGATGACTTTGTCATCCTGGTACAGCTTGATTGGGACGCCAGGCATCACAAGTCCTGAGGAATCCATGACACGTCCCGTCAGCCGGCTAGATTGGGCAAGGACCATCGCGGCGATCAGAAATGAGAACAGTGCAAGCTGTGCAAGGAGCAGTTTCCTTTTTTTCATCGCATGACTCCCCCCAAGCAAAGGTCAAACGAATGGCGCGCTTTGGCCGGTCATGCGCCTCGAGTGCATTTGCAAATTCAGCGCGCTTCCGTCGATCCCCGCGTGACTTAGCTGCAATTCGCAAAGTTGGCGCATACGAGTGTTGGCGCCGACGAGTTGCTCAAAGGTGCCAACTTCAACTAGCTCTCCCGCCTCGAGAACGATAATGAGGTCGGCCTGTCGCATGGTCGCAGGCCGGTGAGTGATCACAAAGGCGGTTCTCTCGCGCACTAGGTTTCCTATCGCCGCCAGAACGTGACCTTCCGCAACAGCGTCCAGGCCCGTTGTAGGCTCGTCCAAAATAACGATCGCTGCGTCCCGCCACAACGCACGTGCTATGGCGATGCGCTGCCTTTGACCAGCCGAGAGACCGTTGCCCCGCTCGCCCAGCACGGTTTCGTAACGTTTCGGAAGTTTGTCGATGAACTCGTCCGCGTGAGCCAAGCGAGTGGCACGGCGGACAGCATCGAGGTCGAACGAGTCCGCTCCGTAGGTAATATTTTCGAGAATTGTCGACCCGAATAGCATTGGAGACTGGGGCACAACCGCTATCTGATTCCGTAAAGAGGAGAGCTGGTATCGCCGCACATCTTCGCTGTCGATTAAGACCGCTCCTGTCGCCGGATCATAGAGTCGAGGGATGAGAGAAGTGAGCGTCGACTTCCCAGAACCACTTAGTCCAGTTACCGCTACGGTCTGTCCGCGGTAAACCTTGAAGCTGATATCACGAAGGGCTGGCCGCCCAGGCTCATACGCAAAACTCACACCCACGAATTCCACACTGCCCTGAAAGCGTGGAGCGACGATCGCATCGGGGGCATCTCGGATTTCCGGCTCGGTTTTAAGAAGTTGCATGATTCGTTCCGCTGATACTCGAACCCTGGACATCTGGGCGATGAGCGTTGCAACACGGCGGATAGGCTTGAAGAGGGTCCTCAGGTACGACACAAAAACGATGAGATCCCCGGGACTCATATTTCCCTCAAGCACCTGTTGCGCTCCAAACCAGAACACCAAACCAGTGCCCACCGCCGTCCCGATCTCGACGGATCGAACCATTTTGTTCTTCGACCGGAGCATCCTCATTTCAGCTTTGTAGTTTCGTCGATTCTGCTCCTCGAAACCCGATGACCGGCGATTGGAGGAAAAGAGTTGAACGACCGCAATTCGCGATAGAGTTTCGCTAAAGATCGTTGCGACTTGGCTTTCGCTTTCCAATCGCTTTTGCGTGACGTTGCGGAGCTGGCTTGAGCAGCGGGTGACCGCATATAAGGTCACAGGAGCCACGCTCAGGAACAGCAGCAGGGTCAGATGCCAGTCTAGAACCACCATGATCGCCACCATTCCGACAAGAAACACAGCCTCGCCCGCCAGCTCCACTGCAGAGTCCGTCAAAAAATCCCGAATCTGGTTTACATCCCGGATCAGCCGGCTCATGAGGTCGCCAGACTTGGAGCGGCCGTGGAAGCTCAGCGAAAGCCGTTGAACGTGGTCATGGAGCTTGGCGCGAATCTGAAACACCGTCTTCTGGCCGGCCTGGGCCACCAAAAGGTTATGGTAGTAATCGAAGATACCGTAGAGCACTGCAATGACAATGACGCCGATGCAAGCAATCCATAGCAACGTTGAACGATCAAATGCGGCAAGCCACGCCGACAGAGCCGGCAGGGCCCGGCTTGCGGAACGTTTAGAGCTCCTATCCAAAATCACATGGTCGACGACGATCTTGAGAGGCCAGGGCCGGGCGAGATACGTGAAAGTGGAAAAAACAAGAAACACCGCGCTCAAACCGAGGGAGGCGGCGCTTGTGCGCAGGTACTGCGCATAGAATCGATAAAGGGCGATTAGCGGTATCCTATCAACGACAGGCGTTTCGCTTGAATACACTTTCTTGCCAAGGTCTTTCATTTAGGAACCATCAGCGGCGGCAGAACCAAGAGAAGCGATGAGATCCCGAGGCATGCTGCCGCCCAGGAACGTTCTCGGAGAAGTGCTTGCTAAACGGCCTGCTTCAGTTCCACCAATGGCAATTGCATCGATGAGATCCTGAACGCGATTCGACCAGCCATGCTTTCTGACGGCTTCCGCTTTCGCGGATCGACCTAAAGAAAGCCGGATCCCCGGTTCCATTCGGAGACGGCGGACCTTTTCGACGAGGTCCGTGATGCTGCCGGCTTCAGCAAATAGCGCGGTCTCCTCATCGCGCAATATGTCTGCCAGTTGCCCGATTCGCGAAGCGACGATTGCCCGCCCAGCAGCCATGTATTCAAAAATCTTCAATGGAGAAAAATAGAAGTTATCGAGCCGCGGGTAAGGCGCCACGGCAACTTGCATCTGAGAAAGGAGTTCCGGAATCCGGCGCTTCTCCACCTCGCCAACGCAGGTCACTTTTGAATTCAAGCCATAGTGGCCCACAAACTTTTGGATCCACGAACCAAGCGGCCCGTCCCCGACTACGAGCAGGCGGTATACATCGGATTCGGAGGCGAGCAGGCGAAATGCTTCAAATAGCACCTCTACGCCATGCCAGGGCTTCAGACTACCGACAAAACCAATCGTGAACGAACCGTCTTCGGGAGTCCCTTGGACGGAGCGAAAAAGATCCAGGTCCACACCATTCGGCATAAGCAATGTCGGTTGCGTCCGGTGCGACGTTTCCAGAACGTACTGCAACACAGCCGATGACACGGTGACGATCCAGTCCGATTGATGAAACAGCACTTGTTCGATCTGGGATGCCAACGTATCGAGATGTAGATGGCGGTACTTTTTTTGCTCCATGCGGAGCGGGCTGTTCACCTCGAGAACGAACGGCAGCCTGTGCTTATGAGAAAACGTGCGTCCAGCCAGACTCCAAAGCGAATAACGCTCGTAAACGAAGTCAAAGGGTTCGAGTTTGTGACGCTGCTCCAGCAAATCACGTAAGGAGTCGTTACAGCTCAGAGCCGATAACTCCGCATTGAGATCGCCCGCCCGGTCGAAGTTGTTCTTCAGAACCGAAACAATGCGCACGCTGGGCGGTAAGTCATGGTTTTCAGCGCCATCAATGTTTGCAGAAAAAACTGTTACTCGATGTCCCGCTGCGCTTAATGCACGTACGAAGTCCCGCACGTGATTCGAAGCACCCTTGTGACCGAATAACGGGATGCCTGTGTCGACAGCTATGTACGCGATGTTCATCAGTGGGTTCTTTGTCATCAACGAAACGCCACGCGTAGCAGTTCTGGTGCCCGCTCGTCCTTCGTCGATGCTCCAATTCCGAATAACCGAGCGAGTTGGGCCACGTTGCCCCTCAAGCTGAAGATTTCCTCTGCCTTACGACGCGCGGCCAGACCCATTCCAGTCCTTAGAGCCGGATCGATGATCAAACGGTCGATGGCTTGCGCCAACCCGAGACTGTCACGCTGAGGAACGAGAAAGCCAGTCCTGCCGGAATCCACGATTTCATCAACGCCTTCGAGTGTGGTCGAAATGGCAGGGCGACCTGCAGCCATTGCCTCAAGCAGTACGGTTGGAAGCGCGTCTCGATCGCCGTCTTTGGCGACGACACACGGCAGAACCATCATGCTGCTTCGGGCAATCGCTTCCGCTACTGCGCCCTGCGATTGCGGTCCGGCTAGTTGAACCGTATCCGAGAGATCCAGGCGGCGAATCAACTCCCGCAGTTCGTCTTCTTTGTCACCCGTGCCGATGATCATGCACACAAACTTTCGCGCTCGCTCTCGCAGATAACGGCAAGCTTCGATCAGATAGTTAAAACCCTTCTTCTCGATGAGGCGACCCACACCGAGAATCAACTGGGCGTCAGTAAACGCGTTCGGAGCTACCGAAATTTTTTCAATCGGAACGCCGTTGTAGATTCGCCGAATCTTTGCGGCCGAAGCCGGAAACCTTTGCGCCAGATGCCTGACGTTGAAATCCGTCACGGTGACCACGAATGCCGCACGTTCTAGTGCCCGTTCAAGCAGGACGTTGTCGTGGTCCTGTCGATAGATGTCTTTCGCGTGGGCGGTAAAACTGAAGCTAACGCCGGCGATGTCATGTACCAACATCGCCACGGCGGTGGCTGAGCTTGCGAAATGAGCGTGTACGTGCTCGATACCGCGGGTCCTTACTACGGCGCTGATATACACGGCTTGGAGAAACTGTTCCAGCCCAGTCTTGTCGACCTGCGCCCATTTCATAAAGGCGTTTCCTACCGCTTCCGGTTCGAGATTGAGCAAGCGGGTCGGGCTCTGAACCGGGCGTGAGATTCCCCAGGACGTGGCGTTCGGTACATAGCTCACACCGCCCCGAAGGAGTGAAAGTTGCCCATGGAACCTTGAATCCGCCGGTCGATTAAGTGAGAAGATCTCCACGTCGAAACCCTGCGCTTCGAGCTCTAGGATCTCGTTGAGGATGAAAGTCTCTGAGAGTCTCGGAAACATTTTGAGGACGTAACCAATCTTCATATTGCACGATGAGTTCACGCTGTAGCCTTTCCCGCCTTGTAGACCCTGCCGTCTCGTAGCGACGAGTTTGTTGTTTCGAAACTACCGACCTTCTGGCAACTGAACAACAGTGTTCTAACCCAATCAGCCAGTCTTGGTAATCCATCAAGGTCGGGGCGGGATAAAGGCATTCGGTCCCGCGTATGATTCAGTTCACGCAAAAGCGCATCAACCAGCACTTCTGGAGCCAGATGGTGCGGATGAATGACCGTAAACAGTCCGAACGGTTGCATACGCTCGCTACGAATGTACTGTTCCTGCGCTGGCTCGGCGCGCGGGACGATAACCGCGCGTTTCTTGAGCGAGAGCAGCTCGCAGATTGTGTTGTACCCACCCATGGAAACTACAACATCCGCGGCGTCAACGTAGCTTACGAAGTCGTTTTTGAACTCATGAAAGCTGACATTTAGATCTTGCCGGATCATCTGGTAGAGAGTCCGACGTTCCGCTTCGGGCATTTCCGGACCGCAAACAATCAAACTTTTAACCGAGTGTTCCGCCAGCACCCGCGGCAGGCTCGCGATATAAGTAGCGATGATCTCGAAACCGTCCTGCCCACCGCCAGGTGTGACCAGAATCAGCTTCTCTGCTTCCGCCAAACCCAATTCAGCGCGGATTTCCGATCGGCCTCGCGTTCCAGATTCACGCCGCAAATAACCGCAGAACCGAACCTTGTCCGAGACCGACCGGGGGAAGCTGTACTCCTTCCGGGGATCAAACACCTCCGGCACTCCCAAGACGAAAAGGAAGTCATAAAATACTTGGATAGTGTCGTAATACCCTCTCTTCCTCCACACGCGGATTGTGTTCTCAGGACTATCGAGAATATCGCGCAGGACCAGCGCCAGATTGATGTCAGGGTTGTCTCTTTTCAGGTAGTTCAGAGTAGCGACCAATTCGTGCTTCACGCCAGTCGGTTTCTTGTCGACCAGGAGGAGGTCGGGTTTGTAATTCACCGCAGCCGATAGAATCAAGTCGGAGCGAAGCTGGATAGTCTCGTCAATTTCGGTGCCGAGGTATTTTACGGAGTACGCTTCATATTCCGTACGCGTCAGGCATGGGAGCTTGATGTAATCGAGCCGCTGCGAAAGGCGAAGGCTCTGAATGACCGGCGACCCCGTAACCAATAGGATCGACAGATCCTGAATAGACTTAAGCAAGTGCCTACAGATGACGAGCATGCGGCTGATGTTTCCCATGCCGAAGGTGTCGTGAGAGTAGACCATCAGTTTTTTCATGCCTGTTTCCGCGCTGTATCATCGTGAGCCACATGCTTGTGCGCACTGCGCCTTTGCCTGCGGCAAATTTTTGGTTTCCCAGAAAAGGGTTAGGCCGTTGAGTATTGAGTTCCGGGTTCTGAGTCAAGACGGGAACCGGTTTTACTCAAAACTCAGCGCTCATGACTCAAAACGCTAAGGGCTAGTTAGTCCGATTTTCGCGCCTTCACGAGTACGGAGATCAGCCTAGCCAGAAGCGAAAAGCCTTAGAAGTGGGGAAAACCCTACCTTCATTCGGAAAATAACCCAATATTGGGGCCGGGTAACCCTACTGACAGAAACCGGTGGTCAATGCGGACGACCTCGTTAATCGGGAGGATCCTTTGCGCGGTCGCGGGGCTCATTCCCTACTTGCCGTAACCTGTCGATGCGCGATGTGAATTTAATCTTAAATCACGCTGCCTGGGGAATACCGCTTTGCACGGCGTACCTTACCAATTCCGCGATGTTGTGAAGATCGAGCCGCCTCATCAAATCCGACCGATGCTTTTCCACTCCCTTGACCGAGAGGCTCAATAGCGTAGCGATCTCTTTGCTGGTTCGCCCTTCGGCGATCAACTGAAGCACTTGACGTTGCCTTGGAGTGAGGACATCGACTTTCCCGGACAATCTGTTTTCGTTCTTTAAGTAGCCCGATAAGATTTCGTTGGAAACGGCTGGAGATATAAATCGTTGCCCTTGAGAAACGGCATTAATTGCAATCACCAGTTCGGCGAAGTCAGCGCCCTTCCAGACGTATCCCATTGCCCCGGCCCGTAATGTCCTCACCACGTAATCATGGTTTCGATAAGCGGTCAGCATAATCAGACCTGTCGATGGGCACTCTTTCCGCAACATCGACGCAAGTTCTATACCGTTGAGCAACGGAAGATTGACGTCCAGCAGCGCCAGGTTGGGTCGTAACTGCTCGACAAGAGACAAGCCCTCGTGTCCGTTTTCCGCGTGGCCGACAATACCGATTCCTTCTCTTTCCAGTAGCAACTGAATTCCTTGCCGGAACATTTTATGATCATCGACCAGGACCGTTGTGATGTTCTTGGATTCAACCACAGTATTCACCCCAGGAATGCAGATCGAAACGACAGTCCCTGTCAGCTTTGCCGAAGTTTGGATCCACTCCGAGCAGCTGTAGAAAACCGAAGTGGTATTTTCAACTTCCTTGCAGTCGAGGCGTATCCGCGTCAATGACCACACGCCTGCTGTTCCATGTGCACTTGCCTGCGGGGCCTTGCAGTCGAGATGCCAGAGCGGTGGGATTGTTTTTCCTGTCGGCAGTTTCGAATTGGTTCTGTTCCTTGCCGGCATCGGCAGCGCGGGCAGGCCTGGGTTTGCGTGAGCGGCCGATCTGAACAGCACCAATAACCTCATGAGAATGCAGGTCAGCGGAGAACAACACCCGCGGCTGCGCACAGTGTGGTTTGGGAATAGAACGAAAAATCCGAAACGCGAAATCAGCGCGGACGTACCGCTTCACATCTCGGATTTTATAACACGGAGCCCTGTTTCTTTGGAAATATTCCATGGAAATTTATGGAATTGTCACAATTTCGAAACAGACGTGTGGTCTCGCAGCGCGTGGTTCTCGGAAATATTTCCGCTTTAGTGTCGCGGTCGATGCCGTTCTGTCCAATCTGATCCCAATGGCACTTCAAGAATTCTTTCCACGTTGTCTGCTTGCTACGTTCCGGGGCAGGTGCGATGCCATGGCGCTTCAGAATGTTGGCAATCCAGTTCCGGTACGTATTCCAGATGATCGTCTCCGACGTCGGCCGGATGACGAGCGGTTCTTCGAGTTTCGAACCCCCTGCGTGAGTTACTACGGCCACTTCGGGAGCAAATCCTTCCACCGGCGTAAAGATAAGCCTGTGAAGTTAGAGCGGGCTTTGAACATCGCGAAGCAATACGAATTATTGAATGCCCGATGATATACCGATTCATTCGCCTTTGCGCAAATCCACGGACTTGTTCTGGCTTGGTGATGTGGAACGCAAGGGCATACAAGCCATCCTGAAAGATGAATTTTTAGTAAGGATGGTCCCATACGCGGTGCCTGAGGGTGTGAAGATTCTCGTCCCGTCTACGGATGTAGATAATGCCCGCAAGATTGTTGAAGACTTCATCAAGGATGGCGCTTCATCAGACGAGCAGCAGCGAGCAGATAAAAGAGAGGCCACTACCGATCCGATAAGCTCTGGTCGGATTGCGCCGGTACCGCGCTGGCGGTTTTCTCTAAGGCAGAGATGATTACTTCTGCCACCAAGAAACTCGTGAGGAAGGCGGGAGCGATCATCTCCGCCTTGGAGAAATCTATTTCCGTCGCGGAGGTGATCGTTTCCAGGACGGAGATAATTGCCTCGTGTATATAAATGATCGAATCCGGTCCGCAGATGATCGTGGACGGTCCATCAATAACCAAGATGCGTTTGGAA
>WNEW01001328.1_pt1 | contig 12121 bp, 9 predicted proteins | sample 5399891 | NCBI WGS metagenome assembly WNEW01 (sample SAMN13153336, study PRJNA577476) | soil metagenome | isolation source: 40 cm grassland meadow soil pre-rain plot 5 | place: USA:California | collected 2015-09-08 | reverse complement strand
GGTAGCGCACCGGGAACGGAAACGTCTGCGCGTTGCCCATGTCCCCGGGGATGCGCGGAAAGCGCGTGTCGAGCATGAGGATGCCGACGGTGAAGCCGTACTGGTTGAAGCCGCCGCGCACGCGTCCGGTCGTCATGGCCACCTACTCTACCGCAGCCGCCTCCCGGGGCGCTTTTTTGCCGCGGATGCGGCGAGGATACCGATATAAAGGAGGTGGTGAGTCGTCTGTCCGCGCTTCGCACCCACGCCGCTGTTGTGGTCGTTCTGAGCGTGCTCGTCTCGTTGTTTCTCGGGCCGCGCATCTACGTCGATCAGGTGCTGCTCGTGGGCGACGTGCTCTTCTACACCGATCCGACCTTTCGCGTCGCCGGCGGGGACGCCTACCGGCGAGGCTCGCACAACTCGCTCACGCACATCGACCACACGTACGGCTTCTATCCGCTGCAGCACCACGTCCAGGGCGCGCTCTCCGAGGGCGAGTTGCCGTGGTGGAATCCGTACGTCGCCATGGGCATTCCCGCGGCCGGCATCAGCGCCGCCGTCTTCGAGCCGCTGGCGCTCGTCCTCGGTCGACTCATGTCGGTCGAGATGCTGACGAACGTGCGCGCTGTCCTGTCGCTGATCATCGGCGGCTGGGGCGTCTTCGTCCTCGCCACGGCGCTCGGAACGACTCGCGGTGCCGCGCTGTTCGCAGCGGTCGCCTGGACATTCAGCGGCTGGTCGGTGGCCTGGCTCGGCCGCACGAACGCGATGGCCGAGATCTGGATGCCGTGGCTGCTCTGGGCGATCGATCGGCTGCTCAGTCGCCCGACGCCGCTCGCCCTGGGCGCCGTGGCGCTCTTCAGCGGCTTCGCGTGTCTCACCAGTCATCCTCAGACCAGCGTGCAGATCCTCGCGGTGGCCGCCGTCTACGCGGCGGCTCGCGTGCTGAGCGCGGAAGACCGAGCAACCCCGGCGCGTCGGCTTCCGATCGTCGCCGGAGCGCTCCTGCTCGGCGTCACCATGGCCCTCGTGCAGCTCGTCCCGATGGCCGAGCTGATCCGCTACGCCGACGTGCCGGCTACCGGCCGAGGCCGCGTGCGCGAGGCGGACAACCTCCTGGTCGCGCTCTGGTACGGCCTGATCGGCGACTGGACCGTCATCAGCCGCGACCTGCCCACCGCGGTGACGCTCGTGTCGCCGGATTTCCTCGGCAGCCCGGTGAACGGCACGTACTGGTGGAAGGGCTACACCCTGCTCGAGATGATGGTGTACTCGGGCGTGCTGCCGCTCTTCTTCGCCGGCTACGCGGCGGTGCGGCGGCGCGAGACAGCGGGCGTCGGCATCTGGTTGCTCCTGACCGCCGTCGGCTTCGGCGCCGCCTATGCGCTGCCCGTGTTCAACCTCGTCAACTACGTGCCGATCCTCGGCCTCGCCAACAACGGTCGGCTCCGTTTCGTCTTCCGCTTCGCCCTCATCATGGCCGCCGCTTTCGGCCTCGACCGTTTGATGCGCGACGTGGCGGCGCGTCGCCTCAGGCCCTGGCCGTGGCTCGGCGGCTTCGCTGCCCTCGTGCTCGCCGTCCCGATCCTCGTGTGGGCGGCGCTGGTGTGGACGGCGCGCGCGCCGCCGCCGCCGTCGGCCATGCTTGGACGCCAGGCCGGCGTCGTGCTGGTCGCGGCCGCGCTACTGGCGCTCGGCGTGCTCGCGACGCGCGGCATTCTCGGCCGCCGGGCCTTCGTCGCGGCCGTGGTCGCGCTGGCCTTCGTGGACGCGCTATGGCACCTGGGCAATTTCAACGGCGCGATCCCGCGCCGAGACGTCTTTCCCCAGACGCCGGTCGTCAGGTTCCTCAAGTCCGATGCGTCGCTCTTTCGGGTCTCGTCGGGGCCGGCGTTCATGGCGGCGAACGTGAAGCTGCCGTACCGGCTGTTCGACGTCGATCTCTTCGACGTCCTCAACCTGCGGCGGTACGCGGCGGTGCAGCAGGTGGTGAACGGTCAAGTGTTCGGAGCCGACAACACGGCACACTTTTTCATCTTTCGCCGGCCCCAGGAGTATCGCGGGCTGATGAACCTGATGAACATCAAGTACGTCTTCATGCCGCCGCGGGGCGCCGTAGCCGGCGACGCCTATGCGACCGTGCCGTGGTATCGGCCCGTCTACGACCGCGAGATCCTGATCTACGAGAACCTCACGCTGTTGCCGCGTGCGTTCCTGGTGGACCGCGCCGAGGTCGTCACCGCCGACGCGGCGCTGGCTGCCATCACGCATCGGGATTTCAATCCTCGCGCCGCCGTCCTGCTGGAAGAGCGGAGCGCTCCGGCGCTCACCGGCGGCGGCGGCGGCGCGACGATCGGCACGGCAGAGGTGAAACGGCTCACCTCCAACACCGTCGTCGTGGACGTGATGGCCGCGGGTCCGGCGTATCTGGTGCTCTCGGAAATGAACTATCCGGGCTGGCACGCGCGCCTGGACGGCCGCGACGTGCCCGTGTACCAGGCGAACTATCTATTCCGCGCCGTCCACGTGCCCGCGGGGCGCCACACGGTCGCGTTCTCCTTCATGCCGGCGTCGTATCAACTCGCCGTGGGGGGAAGCCTGATGGCGTTGGCGGTGGTGGTCGGCTGCCTCGTCTGGGGCGCGGTCGCGCGCGGCCGCCGCTCAGCTGGTCGCTTCGCAGCGCACGACCCAGCGCAGCGGGCAGGCACGGAACGGCACGCCGACGACGCGCGTCACTCGTAGCGCGGGCGGAATGATGCTGCGCAGCATCGCCAGGTCGAACGCGTGCAAGTGCCACTCGTCGTCCATCCGCTCGGGCATCGCGTAGTCCGCGCGCCGCATGACGAGGTTCCAGACACCGAGACGACGGAGCGTCGTCTTCACACGGTTGATGAGCCCTTCGTTGGGCACCGACAGCACGGCCACTCCGCCGGGGCGCAGGACGCGGCCGATCTCGCGGACGGCGACGGCGGGATCCACGACGTGCTCGAGCACCTCGGAGCAATACACCCGGTCGAAGGCGCCGGTCGCGAAGGGGAGAGCGCCGGCGTCGCCCTGGGCGAGCGCGGCCCGGCGGCCGACCCGCCGGGCCGTTCGCGCGAGGAGCGAGTCCGCGAGATCGAGGCCGACGGCGCGACCGGCCGGCAGCCGTGCCAGCAGGTGCCCGGCGCCGCAACCGACCTCGAGCACACGGTCATCGGGCCCCGGCGCGAGCAGGGCGAAGATGCGCGCCACGCGTCGAGACTCGACGAGACGGACGAGCGGGCTCGGGTGCGCGTGGAAGCGGTCCAGGTCATACCGCGCGACCATCTCGTCGTTCCACGTCTTGACGTCCGCCATGTCGCGAAAGCGCCGGGCAGTCATCGCTCTAGAGTTAAGCACATGAGCCGGCTCCTAGGCCACGCGGTGGCGCCGCGCCCAGAGCAGGAACACGAGCAGCGTGTAGAGCTTCTTGCGGTGGTCCGCCTCGCCGCGCATGTGCTGGCCGATGAGGTCGGAGACCGCGCGGGGCTCGAAGAGGCCGCCGCGGCGTAGCGCGCCCTCATCGCACACCTCGTGCACGAGCGGCCGCAGCTCGGTGCGGAACCAGCGCGCGAGCGGCACGCCGAAGCCCCGCTTGGGCCGCCGCACGATGTCGCGGGGCAGCCGGTTGCGCAGCAGCCACTTGAGCACGTGCTTGGTGGTGAGCCGGCGCAGCTTCATCTCGGGCGGCAGCGCGGCGGCGACCTCCACCACGCGGCGGTCGAGCAGGGGCACGCGCACCTCCAGCGAGCACGCCATCGACGCGCGGTCCACCTTCTGCAGCACGCCCTCGCCGAGATAGCCCTTGAGGTCCAGATAGAGGACGCGGTGGAGCCAGGGCTCCGCCGGCGCCGCCGCCGCCATCCGCTCCCACTCGGCGTAGGACGGTCCGTCGGGGAGCCGCGCGAGCGCGCCCGGCGTCAGCAGGCCGCGCTGCTCGGCGGGCGTGTAGGAGCCCATCCACACGGCGTGGCGCGTGACGAGATCGAGGTCGGCGCCGGCCACGAAGCGCTTGAGGCGGAAGTCGAGGCTGAGGTTGTCGTGCGAGACCGGCATCCGGTTCACCGCCGCGCGCGCTACCGCGCGGGCGGCTCGGGGCGCGCGCGCCCAGGTGTGCGCCACGCGGTGCGCCTGGTAGGTCGGATAGCCGGCGAACAGCTCGTCGCCGCCGTCGCCGGACAGGGCGACGGTGACCGACTTCCGCGCGAAGCGCGAGAGCAGATACGTGGGCAGGATCGAGGCGTCGCCGAGCGGCTCGTCGACGAGATCGCCCAGGCCCTCGACCAGATCGAGCGCCGCGTTCGGGCCCAGGACCTCTTCGTGGTGCTCGGTACCGAGGATGGCGGCCACGCGCCGCGCGTACGTCGACTCGTCGAAGGAGCGGTCGTCGAAGCCGATCGAGAACGTGCTGAGGCGATTCACGTGGCGCCGGGCGAACATCGCGACGGTGGTCGAGTCGAGCCCGCCCGAGAGGAACACGCCCAGCGGGACGTCGGAGAGCAGGTGCTGGCGGACCGCGAGGTCGAGCACGGCGCCGAGCTTGGCCGCGGCCTGCACCTCGACCATGGGCTCGCCGCCGTCGTAGCGCACATCCCACCAGCACTCCACGCGCGCCTCGCCGCCCGCGTAGATCAGCCGGTGGCCCGGCGGCAGCTTGCGCACGCTCTTCAGCATCGAGCGCGGCGCCGGCACCCAGTCGTGGGCGAGATACGCGGAGAGCGCCTGCATGTCCAGCTCGCGCGAGACGCCGGGATGCTCGAACATCGCCTTCAGCTCGGAGGCGAAGACGAGGCCCTCGGGGAGCACCGCGTAGTAGACGGGCTTGATGCCGAGGCGGTCGCGCGCGAGCACGAGGGTGCGCGTCGCGTCGTTCCAGACGGCGAGGCCGAACATCCCCTCGAGGTCGTCGAGGGCGTCGGGGCCGCGCGCCTCCCACGCGTGCACGATCGTCTCGGTGTCCGAGCGCGTGCGGAACACGTGGCCGGCGGCGGTCAGCCGCCTCGTGAGCTCGCGGTAGTTGTAGATCTCGCCGTTGAAGGCCACCCACACGGTGCCGTCCTCGCCGGTCATCGGCTGGCGGCCGGTCTCGAGGTCGATGATGCGCAGCCGGCGGACCCCGAGGGCGGCCGGCCCGCGCACGACGAAGCCCTCGTCGTCGGGGCCGCGGTGCGCGATGCGATCGGCCATGCGCTCGAGGACGGCCTGCTCGGGCCGGCCGTCCGGCCGCGCCAGCACGAAGCCGACGATCCCGCACACGGGCGCTACTCGACTCCCTGCATGCCGTCCGTCTCGCGGACGTAGAAGGCGGGTTTACGCTGCGTCTCGTAGAAGCCGCGGATCACGATGTCGGCGAGGAAGCCGATGAAGAGCGAGAGCACGCCGGTGAGGACGAAGAGGATCATCAGGAAGACCATCGGCGTGGCTTCCAGCCGGCGCAGCACCAGCACGCGGTACGCGACGACGAGGAACGCGAGCGCGCCGAGGCCGAGGCTGGCCAGGCCGAAGCCGCCGAAGATCGCGTTGGGGCGCGTGGCGTAGTCGCCGAGGAACTTGATGCTCATGAGGTCCACCGCCACGCGGAAGATCCGCAGGAGGCCGTACTTCGAGGCCCCGGCCGCGCGCGGGTGGTGGCTCACCTCGATCTCTCCGATGCGGCCGCCCACCCATCCCACCAGCACCGGCAGGTAGCGATGCATGTCGCCGTACAGATGAACGTCGGCGAGGATGTCGCGACGATACGCGCGCAGCGTGCAGCCCATGTCGTGCATGCGCACGCCGGTGAGCCAGCGGATGAGCCGGTTCGCGAGCGCGGACGGCAGCCGGCGCGTCAACCACGGGTCGTGTCGCGCGCGGCGCCAGCCGCAGACGACGTCGTCGCCCGCGTCGAGCACGGCCAGCAGGCGCGGGATGTCCGCGGGATCGTTCTGGAGATCGGCGTCGAGGGTGACGATGACGGGGTGGCGCGAGTGGGCGAGGCCGGCCGCGAGGGCCGCCGTCTGGCCAAAGTTGCGCCGCAGGCGCACGAGCCTCACCGCGCGGTCGGAGGCGACCAGCCGCTTCATCACGTCCCACGAGCCGTCGGTGCTGCCGTCGTCGACGAAGACGATCTCGTAGTCGCGGCCCAGCGGCTTGAGCGCCGCCGTCAGGCGCGCGTGGAGCGGCTCGAGATTGTCCCGCTCGTTGAGCACGGGCAGGATGACGGAGACGGCCTCGGCGCGCGCGACCATGCCGCTACTGTTATAGCGCGGCCGTGCTAGTCTAGGCCACTTTCGCGGCCGGCCACTCGGCCGCGCCATGTCGGAGGACTCCGAGGACACCATGACCAAGAAGATCGCGATCGAGTCCACCGCCGAGGCCTATCTCGAGCTGCTCGCCGCCCGCGGCGTCGAGTACCTCTTCGCGAACGCGGGCACCGACTTCGCGCCGCTCATCGAGGCGTGGGCCAAGCGGCTGGCGCAGGGCCAGGCGCTGCCCAAGCCCGTGACGGTGCCGCACGAGACGCCCGCCGTCGCCATGGCGCATGGCTACGCGATGGTGACCGGGCGCCCGCAGGCGGTCATGGTGCACGTCATCGTGGGCGCCGCCAACGCGCTGGCCGGGATCATCAACGCCTCGCGCGTCGGGGTCCCGATGCTCTTCACCGCCGGCCGCAACCCGATCACCGAGGCCGGGATGCCGGGCGCGCGCAACCGCCCGATCCACTGGGCGCAGGAGTCGTTCGACCAGGCCTCGCTCGCTCGCGAGTTCGTGAAGTGGGACTACGAGCTCCGCAACTTCCTCCAGCTGGAGACGGTGGTGGACCGCGCCCTGGCCATCACCAGCGCCGAGCCCCAGGGCCCCGTGTACCTCACGCTGCCCCGCGAGGTGCTGTCCGAGGCGCAGGAGTCGTTCGAGTACTCGCCGACCTCGCGCGCCCCGAAGCCGACGGCGACGGTGGCGGGGCCGGAGGCGATCGCCGAGGCCGCGAAGCTGCTCGCGGCGGCGCGCCGGCCGCTGATCATCGCCAAGGCGGCGGGGCGCGATCCCGGCGCCGTCGCCTCGCTCGTGGCGCTGGCCGAGGCGCTCGGGGCGCCGGCCGTCGAGCAGTTCCACACGCACATGAACTTCCCGCAGCACCACGACCTGCACGGCGGCTTCGACGCCACGCCGTACCTCGACGAGGCCGACGTCATCGTCGTCGTGGAATCCGACGTGCCGTGGTTCCCGTCGCTGAAGTCGCCGCGCGCCGACGCGCGCCTGATCCAGGTCGCGGTGGACCCGCTCTTCTCGCGCTACCCGATCCGCGGCTTCGGCGCCGACGTGGCGCTGCCCGGCGCCCCGCGCCTGACGCTGGCCGCGCTGGCGGACGCCGTGGGCAAGCAGGTCGAGCCGCGCGTGGTGGCGGAGCGGCGCGCCAAGCAGGCCGCGGCGGGCCGCGAGCGGCGCGCGGCCATCGAGTCGCGGGCGCGCGCGCTGAAGGACGACACGCCGATCGAGATGCCGTGGCTCTCGCGCTGCGTGGGCGACGTGCTCGACGACCGCACGATCGTCGTCAACGAGTACGACCTCGACGCGAGCCAGTGCTGCTTCCGCACGCCCGGAACCTACTTCGGCTCACCCTCGTCGGGCGGGCTCGGCTGGGGCGTGGGCGCCGCGCTCGGCGCGAAGCTGGCCAAGCAGGATCACACGGTCATCTGCTGCGTCGGCGACGGCGCCTACATCTTCGGCGCGCCGACGGCGGCCCACTGGGTGGCGCGCGCCTACGACATCCCCGTGCTCTGGATCGTCTTCAACAACCGCGCGTGGAACGCCGTGAAGCGCGCGGTCACCTCGCACGCGCCCGACGGCTGGGCCAAGCGCACCGGCATGCCGCTGACCGAGCTGGACCCCCCGCCGGACTACGAGATGGTCTGCCAGGCCTCCGGCGGCTGGGCCGAGCGCGTGGAGAGCCCCGCCGCGCTGCCCGACGCGCTTCGCCGTGCGCTCAAGGTCGTGCGCGAGGAAAAGCGCCAGGCGCTGCTGAACGTGATGTGCAAGAAGCCGTGACAATGAAGCACGTCCTCCTGATCATTACGCTGATCCTCGCAATGTCCGCCGCCTCGCTCGAGACGGCAGCGGCCGGTGCCGGCGACGATGACGAGACCTGGAGCGCGTCGATCCCGCTCGACTCGCCCGCTCCGCAGCACGCCGAGTATCTCGAACAGGTGCGCAGCGCCATCAAGGCGAAATGGAGCTTTCCGTGCGTCAAGAATGAGCAGACGCGACAGTGCGAATACAAGACGACGGAGCTCGTCGCCGAGTTCGGTGTCAGAAGGGACGGCGCGCTCGCCTTCGTCAACGTTCTGAAATCGTCCGGTTTCCAGATCTATGATGACTACGCCGTGAACGCCGTCAAGCAGGCCGCGCCGTTTCCGCCGATTCCCGACACGCTCAGCGCCAAGAACGTGCCGATCCGCGCCACGTTCAGGTACGTCGTCGAAAGCAGCCGCGAGAAGATTCTCAAACAGGGGGACAATCCATGAGCATCCCCATCGTCGACGCCGACGGCCACGTCACCGAGACCAGCGAGCAGGTGGCGAAGTACCTCGACGAGCCGTATCGCCGCCGCCCGCTCTCGCTCCCGCTCTACCCGGCGGACGGCTGGGACAGGCGTTTGCTCGGCACGCTCGGCAGCGTGGGCGGCACCGCCGAGCAGTGGCTGAAGGCGCTCGACGACGGCGGGATGGAGGTCACGGTCCTCTACCCGACGTCGGGGCTGTTCCTGTCGTTCTTGAAGGATCGCGCGTGGGCCGTCGCCATCTGCCGCGCCTACAACACGTTCCTGCACGAGGAGTTCATCAAGAAGAGCCCGCGGCTGCAGGCCGTCGCGCTGCTGCCCATCCAGGACCCGGAGGCGGCGGCGGCCGAGCTGGAGCGCGGCGTCCGCCAGCTCGGCCTCTGCGGCGCCATGCTCGCCGCCGACGGCGGCCACGTGCTGGGCGACGCGCGCTTCACGCCGATCTACGAGATGGCGCAGCGTCTGGACGTCATGCTCGGCATCCACGCCTCCGGCTCGCACCTCGGGGGCGCCGGCGTCGAGCTCTTCCCGCAGTTCATCCAGGCGCACACGTGCTCACACGCCTTCGGCCAGATGCGCCAGATCACCTCGATCGTCTTCGAGGGCATTCCCGAGCGCTTCCCGGATCTGAGGATCGCGTTTCTGGAGGCGGGCTGCGGCTGGGCGCCGTACTGGATGGAGCGGATGGACGACGAGTACGCCAAGCGCGCGGCGGAAGCCCCCGTGCTCAAGAAGAAGCCGAGCGACTACGTGCGCTCCGGCAAGATCTACGTCTCGTGCGAGGCCGACGAGTGGCTGCTGCCGCAGGCGCTGAAGCTGTTGGGCGAGAACCAGATCGTCTACGCCTCCGACTTCCCGCACTGGGACAACTCGTATCCACAGTCGATCGACGAGATCCGCGACCGCGGAGACATGAGCGACGCGCAGAAGCGGAAGATCCTCTCCGACAATGCGCGGCGGCTCTACGGGCTGAAGAACTGACGCGCCCGGCTCAGCGCTTCAGCAGATACGGCACGTCGACGACGACGGTGTTCTTGCGGAACAGGAGCGTGCCCTTGACGAGGAGCGCCGTCTGGTTGTGCAGCACGTGCTGCCACCACTTCGAGGGCAGGAACTCGGGGATGACGACGGTCACCATGTGGTCGTCGCCCTGCGCCTGCAGCGCGTCGAGGTACTCGACGAGCGGCCGCAGCAGCGACCGGTAGGGCGAGTTCAGGATCACCAGCGGCACGCCCAGTCCCCAGCGCGCCCACTTCTCCTCCAGCTTCGCCGTCTTCGCGGGGTCGGTCTCCACGAAGACGGCACGCACGGCGACGCTCGGCGCCGCCAGCGTCTTCGCGTACTGAACAGCGCGCACGACCCCGCGGTGCAGGTCGCCCACGATGATCAGCACCGTATGGCGGAGCTCGGGCGGCGCTGCCAGCCCCTCCAGCGAGAGCTGCTCGGCCACGTCGTCGTAGTGGCGGCGCATGGCCATGAAGGTGGCCACCAGCGTCGGGACCACGAGCACGACGATCCATGCGCCGTGGGTGAATTTCGTGGCCGCGATGACGAGCGTCACGATGCCCGTCGTCACCGCTCCCACGCCGTTGATGGCGAGCCGGTGGCGCCAGCCGGGCTCGCGTCGATGCCACCAGCGCCGGACCATCCCCGACTGTGACAGCGTGAACGAGATGAAGACGCCGACCGCGTAGAGCGGGATCAGGGCGTGGGTCTCGCCGCCGAAGACGACCAGCAGCAGCGCGGCCAGCCCGCCCAGCACCATGATCCCGTTGGAGAAGACCAGGCGCTCGCCGAGGTTCGCGAACTGGCGCGGCACGAAGCGGTCGCGCGCCAGCAGCGACGAGAGCCGCGGGAAGTCGGCGAACGAGGTGTTGGCGGCCAGCACGAGGATGAGGGCGGTGGCCGCCTGGATCGCGTAGTAGAAGAGGCCGGTGCCGTGCAGACGGCGCGCGATCTGGGAGACGACGGTCTCCTCCGGCACCGGCACGACGCCGAGGCGGTCCGCGAGCACGGTCAGGCCGACGAAGAACGTGCCCAGGATCACGGCCATCCAGCCGAGGGTGATGGCGGCGTTGCGGGATTCCGGCGGCCGGAAGGCCGGGATGCCGTTCGAGATCGCTTCCGTCCCCGTCATCGCCGTGCACCCGGACGAGAACGCGCGGAGGATCAGGAACCACGTCAGCGTCTCCACCGCGGGCAGGTCCGGCGGCGGCGTCCTGGGCAGGCTGCCGGTGGCCAGCCGAAAGAAGCCCTCGATGATCATCAAGCCGAACGACACGATGAAGAAATAGGTCGGGACGGCGAAGATGCGCCCCGACTCGCGCACGCCGCGGATGTTGGCGAGCGCGATGGCGGCCACGCACGCGACGCCGATCGCCACCCTGTGGGGCGCCAGGTCGGGCAACGCCGACGTCACGGCCGCCACGCCCGCGGCGACCGACACCGAGACGGTCAGCACGTAATCGACGAGCAGCGCGGCCGCCGCCACCAGCCCCGCCACCGTCCCGAGGTTGTCCTGGGCGACGATGTAGGAGCCGCCGCCACTGGGATAGGCGTGGATCGTCTGCTGGTAGGAGACCGTGACGATCGCGAGCAGCGCGGTGATGGCCAGCGCGATCGGGACCGAGTAGTGCAGGGCGACGGTCCCGGCCAGCACGAGGATGAGAAGGATCTCTTCCGTCGCGTAGGCGACGGACGAGAGCGCGTCGGAGGAGAAGACGGCGAGCGCGACCCGCTTGCGCAGCCGCTCGTGGCGGGCCTGGGCCAGCGGCATCGGCGGGCCGACGAGCACACGCTTCAGCAGCGTGAATCTCACGCCGGCCCCGCATGGAGGCGCATGAGCCCGGAGTCTAGCCCCGGCTGGGCCGACGGCCGGCCGGTTTCGCCGGCGGGCGGCGAATTTTTACGGAATTTTAACGGCGGCCGTCAGCCTCTTAACGCCGGCTTGAACCAGGGGGTGCCAGAGTCCCAATCGGAGGTCACCGCGATGTGCGACACCCAGCGCCAACGGGTAGCAGGATCGGCCATCGGCCGGCCACGATGGGAACTCCTCTATGCGGTGACCGTCCCCCAGCTGGCCGCCCTCGCCGCCGTGGAAGCCGGGCAGTCGCCCCATGCGGCCCGGATCGCGTTCCGCTACTTCGTGACCCTCGGCGTCTTCGGCGCGATGTCCGTGTGGCTCCGGGCCAACCGCCCATCCTTCGACCTCCAGAACTGGTGCGATTGCGCCGGGGAGCGGATGACCATCCGCGTGATCGAGTCCCACCGGCCGCAGCCTGTCGCTCTCCCGCTCGATCACCCCGCCACCATCGCCGACGAGGTCGAGGAAGAGTACGAGGTTGCGGCCCGCTGAGGCCGCTCAGAAGAACGAGTAGTAGAGCGCGACGGTGATCGTGTTCTGCGCATCCGACGTCGGCGCCAGCCCGCGGCCGCCCACGTTGCGGACGCTGAACGCGTTGCGGTTGGCCTGGTCGTGGCGGTACTCGGAGAAATCCTCGAGGCGTAGTGCGGTTCGGAGCGCTTTGGTCCAGTCGTTCCCTCCACGCTGATTTTGCGATCTCGGCAGTGAAGCAGGGAGTC
>WNEW01001325.1_pt1 | contig 12143 bp, 9 predicted proteins | sample 5399891 | NCBI WGS metagenome assembly WNEW01 (sample SAMN13153336, study PRJNA577476) | soil metagenome | isolation source: 40 cm grassland meadow soil pre-rain plot 5 | place: USA:California | collected 2015-09-08 | reverse complement strand
AGTTGGCGCGGCTTCTGGTCGCGGCAGAAAATCCCGTGCTTGTTGCCGACCGTCTGGCACGGACCACTGCGGCGATGCCATTGCTCATCGAGCTTGCCGAGACGCTCCAAGCCGCTGTCATCGATCAGGGCGGGCGAATGAATTTCCCTTCGCACCATCCGCTCAATCAGACGCAGCGTGCTGCAGCTGCGGTTGGAGAGGCCGACCTTGTCGTCGGGCTCGAAGTGGCCGACTTCTGGGCGACCGTCAACGCGCTCCGCGATCAGGTGCATCGCTCGACCCGCAAGCTGACGAAGCCAGGCGCGAAACTGGCGACGATCACGTCCGGCGATCTCTACATCAAGTCGAATTACCAGGATTTTCGCAGGCTTGCCGAGGTTGATCTGGCAATCGCCGCAGATGGCGAAGCCACCTTGCCGTCGTTGATCGAAGCCGTCAACCGTTTGGCTACCGGCGATCGTCAGCGTGTCTTCCAGCAGCGCGGCGCGAAACTGGCTGAGGCAAGCCGTACAACTCGCGAGCGAATGCGGCAGGCGGCGACCTATGCTTGGGATGCCAATCCGGTGAGTACAGCCCGCGTCGCTGCCGAGCTGTGGGCCATGATCAAGAATGAAGATTGGTCCCTGGTTTCGAATTACTACAGCGAGGCTGGAATTTGGCCTCGGCGGTTATGGGATTTTAATAAGCCGTATCAATGGCCCGGACATGCCGGTGGCGGCGGAATCGGCTACGGTGCGCCATCTTCCGTTGGCGCCGCGCTCGCGAACAAGAAATACGGACGGTTCTCAGTGAGCCTGCAGACGGATGGGGATCTGATGTATGCGCCGGGCGTGCTATGGACTGCGGCTCATCATCGCATTCCTCTGTTGAGCGTGATGCTGAACAACCGTGGCTATCATCAGGAAATCATGCACGTGCAAAAGATGTGCAACGAACGCAACCGCGGAGTGGACCGCGGGACGATGGGCTCGACGCTCACGGATCCCAATATTGATTTCGCGAAGATCGCACAAGGCATGGGTGTGCATGCGGAAGGGCCTATCACTGATCCCAAAGACCTTGGGCCGGCACTCCGTCGTGCCGCAGCCGCCGTCAAACGTGGCGAACCGGCGCTGCTCGACGTTGTGACGCAAGCGAGATGAGACAAGAAAGATGCTGAGGAAAATATTAAGTACAGTTGCGGGTCTCGTCGTAATCGGAGTAGCCAATGCGCCGGCGCAGCAACCGGCGCCTTCTGCGCCCGCCGGCAATGCTAAAGCCGGCCAAGCCCTTTTCATGAAAATCGGATGCTATCAGTGTCACGGCAATGAAGGTCAAGGCGGCGCGGCAGGTCCGCGTATCGGCCGCAGCCCCATGCTGGCATTTCGAAACTTCATTACCTATATTCGAGCGCCGCGCGGGGAGATGCCGCCATACTCTGCCAAGGTCATCCCGGAAAAAGACGTGGCGGATATTTATGCATATCTGGCTTCACTCCCGCCGGCTCCCGCTGTCGAAAGCATTCCGCTTCTGAAGCCGGACCGCTAAAAACGCAATTAGCTTCCAGTCTCCGGCACCGTCATGACTTCCAGCAGGTGACCGTTCGGGTCCTCGAAATAGATGGGGAGACCGCTCCGGCATTAGCGGGACATCTTGAGCGTGGCTTCCAGACGGTTGCCGGCGGCTTGGTGGGCGAGGACGTGCCACGCTTTTTCGGCAACGACACTGCCGGCCTCAAGCGGCGGCAGACCTGCGGAATAAATATTGGAAATAACCGTGTATTCGAAATGAATATTCGGATTGTTGCTGTAGGCGGCCGCTTTGTTCTGCGCATCGGCATCGAGCAGTTGATAGACCAGGTAGGCCGAAAGACTTCGCGACGCCAGCGCGTCGCCACCCGGGCGTTCGCCGATCAGGAGTATCACCAGCCTCGCCTTTAGACGTTCGGCGATGTCCTCGGCTACTTTGACGCGGCCGTAACGGACAAGGATCGGCTGGCTTGTGGTCAGGTGTCTGGCATCGAGGCCGTCCGTGAGTACGGGCAGCAGTTCCGGGACATTGTGGTGAACAGCCTCCGCACTCAGACCGTCGGAGACCACGATCTGGACATCGCGAAATTCGGGACGAAGCGTGCAGGCGCTGTCGGCCGACAAGCGGGCGCCGAGATGCGGTGCGTTCAAGTGGCTCTCTTTGTCCTTGGCCTCGGTCGTCAGAACCCGGAAGGGGGCAACCTTGTCGAGTTCGCCGGTACGGAGTTCGCTGTAGATGGCCTGCCTGGCGATCGCCTGATTCAATTTCAAGTCCCGCGTTGTTTGTTCGGATGGGCGCGGCCCGGCATGCTCCAGTCCATACAAGGCGGGCGTGGCCCGGAAGAGTTCTTGATACTCCAGGTCTGATTCACAGAAGATTCGAGGCTTGCCCCAATTCGCCCCGCGAACGGCGCGGCCGTCGACCGCCCTCCGCATAATATCGCGTTGCACTGCCCATTCCATGAATTCGGGAGCCGGGTTCTTGCCGTAAATCTCGCGCAGCGTCTGGTCGTCGTGAGCGCTGGTGTCGAAATAGGCCAGCATTCTATCGGTGTTCAAACATACATCCATGTAGTAGTTCGCACCTGCGGCCGCAAGCATCTCCGCTGCCATCTGCTGACCTTCCAGGGTGATCTTCGAGTGGAGCGTGTAACATGGCGCCATGCCCATCGGCACGCCCAGGAGCTTGCCCATGAAATGATCCTGCAGATTGGAGATGATCATTTCGAAGTTGTCCAGGTGCGTTTCGGGGCCGATGAAGCCGGTGACGTTGTTCACCATGAACGGATCGTAGCGCCGGGCCAGTCCATAGCAGAGTGCTTCGGTCGTCGTCATATCGATGCCGTTGTGTTTGCGGTAAGTGAATTCGCTCCCCTGCCCCGTCTCGAAATACATGAACTGCTCGGCGACATCGCGCAACGGCCCGCGGGTAGCCATTGTGCGATAGGCCTCGTCGAGAAGATCGACCGTGATGTCGAACTCTGTCAGGTTGGTCCGTTCGGTCCCCGCCAGACTCTGAAACATAATTTCTACGGGGGCGCCGGCAACCAGGCAAGCGAGTTGCGTCTTCACGTGTGCCAGCACGCAAATCTGAGTGGGGGCCCCGGTCCGTTTTCGCAAGCTGTCGAGGTGAGACAAAATCGCGGTGACATTTTCCACGCTATCGATTGCCGGGTTAACACCGATCAATGCGTCGCCCGCGCCCAGGGATAGACCCGTGTAGATCAGGAAGGTGATGCCGCGAAGATCATCAACCGGATGGTTCGGCTGGAGTCGTGACGAGAGCGTGCCGGGTAAACCGAGGGTGGTCCGCGCCCGCGTGACGCAATGGCACTTTCTAGCCACGAAAATCAGTTCGTGAGTATCAAACAGTTTGGCCAGAGCGGCCGCGATGACGCCGGTCAGCGCACGCCCTGTCTGTATGACTTCGTCATCGGAACAATTGAGCAGATAGTTCTTGAGTTGACCTAGAGTCATCGAGGCGAACGATGCGAAGGTCTTAAGGTCGATATCGTAGTTGACACGCATCACCGAGTCCACGCTGCCGGAATCGTCGGTCAGCGGGTGGTCGTAGAGATGCTGCAAGGTGAGCGCGGACAGAATCGAGCGCGCGACCTCCCGCTCGGCCTCATCACGGGCGGCAAGCCCCGCGTTGCGATCACCGGCTTTGCTGTAGTCTGCAGCACCCAGCAGACGTTTCAATCCCGCGAAGGAGAACTGCCGGCCAAACTTGTTGGTCGTGTAGCGTTCGTCATTCGGCGGCCGCGGAACAACAATCTCGTCGCAACGGGACAGGTTTTTCATTGATGCATTCCATAAAACGAGACGGGCACCACCTTGTCTCTCATGGGCCCCAGTGTAACGAAACGGGAGTGGCGGCTTGACAGTTCATCGATCACGATCAGTCTCACCGGCAACCGGCCCCAGTCGGAGGCATAGGAGCCGACAGTCTTTCCCACATTCTGCGGTACGAGCAATACCAGGGAACGGTCCGCGGGGAATCCGGTTTTGCGCAATGCAGCTGCCAGGTTGGTGCCTAACTTCTTGACAGTTCCGAAATCTATTCCTGCGCCATCGATCTCGATGCAGCCACCACGCATTCCGCGAGCGGCCATATCCACGGCTTGCTGTACATCTTCTATTGAGGCGTCCATCCGAAGTCTGGCCACAATAGGCAAATCTCGCAGGGGCAACACACCAGGGTCGGGCAGGTAAAGCGTTGTCCCGGATACCTCGGTGCCGTGGAGGCTCAATCCGTAAACCGTCGCATGTCCGAAGTTCATGGGCACGTGGGTTCGCAAGTGCCGCGAAAGCAGGGGCGACTGAATTAGTCGCCTGGCCAGGTCGATGCCGAGATCGCCAAAGGCAGTTGTCGGCGGCAGTGGCCAGCCGCGAATATGGTTATAGACCAACTCGGCGACTCCTCCCGAGAGCGTGATCACGGGCGATAAATCATGCCGCGCCGGTACAAAAGGCATCTGCTCATGATAACGAAACGGATCTTGATTCAGGAGCGATCGATCCGCACAAACGGTTGCCTCGATGAGGTCTGCGTAGAAATTCACGATGTTTCGAAGCTCATCTTGCGAAAGAGTGTCTCCGATCGACCGGTCAATATGGAGATCTTTGAGCAACCGGAGGGCATAGGACGACAACGCAGTAATTCGATAAGTTCCCGGGACAAACTGAAAGTGTCTGGCCCCCGCGTGCAAACTACCGCAGCGGAGGACGTCGCCATCGATACCCATGGCCAGGTTCGTCGTGCCGCCGCCAATGTCTAAATTGAGAAAATGCGTTTCCGGTTCGGCCCAGCTCAGCGCGAGGCAACTTCCCATGAAGGCGAGCCAGGACTCCAGGCAGGGATCCTCGGCGACCGCGAACAGCGCGTCGCCGACCCGTTGCTTCACAAGGGCCTCGATGGCCCCGACATTGGCCTTCTGAGCAGCCAGGCCCGTGATGATCACTCCGCCCGACGTGAAGGTTCCGGGGGTCACACCGGATTCACGGAGCCATCGATCCAGATGCCCAGCCAGAATGGGTTCGTCGATCAGGTCGTTTGTAAAAGGAGTGAATGTCAAGGTGGAGCGGTAGACAACCGACCGCCGTCCCAGTTCGAAACGGCCTGTGGAACAATTGCGCAACACTTGAGCCTGGGAAATAATGGCGCTGCTCGTTGTTGAACCGAAATCGAGACCTATGAGAAGGAGCTGATCCATACTTCCTACGTAGAGAGCTTACAGTCATCATCTAACATGTCCTGATGGATGCACTAGACTTTAAAAGTATGAAAGACATCGCCAGCAATAAAATGCAGTTGTCACCACAACAACGTGAAGAACTACTCAGAGCATTGAAAGCCCGTTTTGAGAAAAACATGAACCGCCATAGAGGTCTTGAATGGGCCAAAGCACAAGCAAAGCTTGAAGCTAATATTGAAAAACTGCGCTCACTCCATGAAATGGAAAGAACCGGCGGTGAACCGGATGTTGTTGGTCATGATAAAAAGACGGGCGAATACATTTTTTATGATTGTTCAGCGGAAAGTCCTAAAGGGCGCAGAAGTCTTTGTTACGACCGTGAAGCGCTGGAGTCGAGGAAAGAACATAAACCAGGAAATAACGCTATCGATATGGCAGCTGCCATGGGCATTGAGCTTTTAACGGAAGAACAATACCGGGAGCTGCAGAAACTTGGAGATTTCGACACCAAAACGTCGAGCTGGGTGAAAACACCTTCTGATATTAGAAAACTGGGTGGCGCGCTCTTTTGTGATCGGCGCTACGACAACGTCTTCGTGTATCACAACGCTGCAGAATCTTACTACGCTGCCAGGGGGTTCCGTGGTTCGCTAAGCGTCTAAATTTGCACAGACAGCTGAATTTGAATTTGAGAACTCGGTTATTTACGTGCTCCCACAAGAAGGAGGGGTTATTTTTTGGCGCGACTGGCAATCATCGATGACTCGGAGGATGCGCTGGAACTATTTGAGTTTGTACTTCGCGACCCTCACGAGTTTGTCACATTCACAAGCGGGAAAGAGTTCCTGAAGGAATTTCGCCCCGGCCAATTTGCCCTGATTCTGCTCGATATGGCGATGCCGGATATGGACGGCTTCGAGGTGTTCAGGCGTATTCAACAGAGCGACAAGAATGTGCCGGTTGTGGCAATCACTGCAGCGGCCGCCCCCGCAGAACGTGAGAAGGCGCTTCGTGCGGGATTCTGCGATTACTTCGTCAAACCCATCCTGGAAATCGAGCAATTCCGCAAGACTGTTTATTCCCACGTCGGCCGGTGTGCCAATCCGCCATATAAGCCTTCAAAACAGGACGCTGCAGACAAGGATTCTGCGGCATAGAGGAAGCAGTCTATGAGGAAAGAAGCAAGAGCGTGGGTCCGGGAGGACGCTTCGATCAAGAAAGCACCAACGGGTATTCCGGGACTCGACGAGATCACCGACGTTTTGGTGTGGAACAGCGGTCGGCTCGGTAATCGCCCCATCTCAAGCCGCCGTCACTGTCGAGGATGACGGTTCTGAAAATTCGAAAGCCCCAGGCTATACCGCGTCAGAATTTCACACAACTCAACACAATTTTATAGTTTCCGTGCGCCTACCATTCCAATAGCAGCAACGTTCGCTGACGGCTTATGAACGCTTTGGCAGTGGGCGGAATACCCGATCGTCCAGAATAAAGGGTACAGTGGCATTACCGGACGTGGTGAGCCCGCATCGGCAAACCTTGTCCTGAGTGAGGAAGAGGATTTGAGACCGCTATCATTAATAGTTCTTGTACTCATCTTCAGCGCTCCCCCAGGTCGCGCTCAGCAGCCTCTCGGGACATTGATCGTGCAGGTCCAGAGTGGCTCGCGTCCTGCGGAGCAGGTCGAGATACAGGCTGCCGGCATCCAAACTGTTACGAACAACAGAGGGGAAGCATCGCTCGACCTCCCGGCCGGCCCCGTCGAAGTGCGTCTTCAACGATTCGGACTTGTATCGACGACTGTTCTTGCAACCGCTGTGGCCGGAACAACCACTCGCATCAGAGTTGAGCTCGAATCCGAATCGGTCCTCGCGCAAGAGATCACGGTAACCACGACACGAACGGAGAAGCGGATCGGAGACGAACCACTACGCGTTGAGGTTCTCGATTTTGCGGAGGTCGAAGAGAAGACGTTAATGACTCCCGGCGATATCGCGATGATGCTCAACGAGACGAGCGGGCTTCGAGTGCAAGTGACATCACCTTCGCTCGGTGCTGCCAATGTTCGCGTTCAAGGACTTCGAGGTCGATACACTCAACTGCTCGCCGACGGCCTTCCGCTTTATGGCGGGCAGTCGGGCTCGATTGGTCTGCTGCAAATTCCGCCACTTGATCTTGGACAAGTGGAGGTGATCAAAGGTGTGGCGTCGGCCCTTTATGGCTCGTCAGCACTCGGTGGCGTCATCAATCTCATTTCGCGCCGTCCGCAGCGGGAAGAACGGGAACTCTTGGTCAATCGTACGTCCCGGGGCGGAACGGATACTATGTTCTGGCAGGCGGAGCCCGTCAAAAATGGATTCGGTTACACGCTGCTCGGTGGAGCGGATTTTCAGAATGCGAATGACGTGGACGGCGATGGCTGGGCGGATTTGGCGGGTTATCGCCGGGGAACAATCAGACCTCGGTTGCTTTGGGAAAACGGAAAGGGTCGCTCATTGTTCATTACGATCGGTGCGATGACCGAGGACCGAAAAGGCGGCACAATCGGAACTGCAGTCACTCCGGATGGCCGGCCGTATCAGGAGAAGTTAGATACCCGTCGATTCGATACCGGATTGGTTGGTCGTTTTGTCCTCGGGAAACGGCTGGTCTCTGTTCGGACATCGGCGATGACTCAGCATCATCGTCATCAATTCGGCGACGTCATCGAACACGATCGCCATGGAACATGGTTCGGTGAAGCATCCATTGGCGGTACGGACCATCAGCATACCTGGGCGGTTGGCGCGGCTATTCAATCCGATGTTTACCGCGCGCGCGAGGTGTCCAGATTCAATTACACGTACGTCGTGCCCGGTATTTTCGTGCAGGATGATTACAGCTTAATACGGCAAGCAAGAAGAGAACCCACGCGAAGTCAAGCCCCGGAGAAACGTCAGTCAAAACCAACGCGGCCGACAACGATCCACACCGTTCGCGCCATGGAGGGATTGTTTTCATCGAGCTCGATCCGCACTCTGCTGCCGACTCTCACAAAACTCGCATCGGTCCGGGGATCCTGCAGAGGAGGGGAATGCTAAACTCTATCCGCTATGGAATACGTGAATCTGGGATCATCCGGTTTGAAAGTATCGCGTGTGTGTCTTGGCGCCATGACCTATGGATCGAAACAGTGGAGACCGTGGGTTCTGGAGGAAGAAGAAGCCCGCCCGTTTATACGGAAAGCGCTGGAGCTGGGAATCAATTATTTCGACACGGCCGACATGTATTCAGTGGGTAAGAGTGAAGAGATTCTCGGCCGCGCGCTGAAAGATTTTGGAGGCGGCCGTGACCGGTTCGTCATTGCCACAAAAGTTTACATGCCGATGAGCGATGACCCCAACGATCGCGGGCTATCGCGCAAGCACATCATGCACTCGATCGACAACAGCTTGCGGCGGCTTGGCACGGATTATGTCGATCTTTATCAGACTCATCGATTCGATGCTTCCACGCCGATTGAGGAAACACTGCGGGCGCTCGACGATGTGGTGAAGGCCGGCAAGGCCCTGTACATCGGAGCGTCCGCGATGTACGCGTGGCAATTCATGAAAATGCTCGCGGTGTCGGACCGGCTAGGCCTCGCCCGATTCGCTGCGATGCAAAACTACTACAACGTGATCTACCGCGAGGAAGAAAGGGAAATGCTGCCGCTCTGCCGGGCCGAAGGTATCGCCGTAACGCCGTTCAGTCCGTTGGCTCGCGGATTCGTCGTCGGTAATCGCCGTAAAGAGGATTACGGCGAGACCGTTCGCGCAAAGACCGACGAATTCTCGCGCCGGCAATATTACCGGCCCGAGGATTTTGCGATTGTCGATCGCGTGACTGAGCTGGCGAAAAAGCACGGTACCAACAACGCCCAGGTCGCGCTGGCCTGGGTCCTGCATCAACCGGGCGTCACGGCGCCGATCATCGGCGCCAGCAAACACGGCCACCTTGAAGATGCAGTGAAGGCGCTGGCAATCAAGCTGGATGCCGACGAATTGAAGTACCTGTCCGAGCTCTACAAGCCTCGCAGCGTCCTGGCGAACGTGTAGGAAAGGGAGTGCATCAGGCGCGCGACTTGCGTTTTCAAATAGGCGAATGCGGCGGGTGCATCGGAAAGATTGTTATTCCGGCCCAGCGACTCGAGCTTCCGGGCGGCTTCAAACGCCGTCCCGGAATCGAAGTTGCCGACAGAGCCTTTCAAGGCATGCGCCTTCTCTTTTAACTCTTCCGAATCCCGCCGCGCGATGGCGCGTTCGATGCCGGCGAGGAGCTTAGGCGTATCGGCGAGAAACAGGTCGATGAGCTCGCCGAGCAATTTTCCGTCTCCACCAACGCCGTCGAGCAGTGCCGTCGTATCCAGTGGCATGGGCGCATGCCGTTGGATCACACGGCGAAGCTCTTCAATCCGTATCGGTTTCGAAATGTAGTCATCCATCCCTGCTTCGAGTGCGTGCTCGCGATCGCCGGTCATCGCATGGGCGGTCATCGCGATGATAGGAATATGCCTGCCAGTGCGTTTTTCGCTCCGCCGTATCTTTGAAGTTGCCTCCGCGCCTCCCATGAGGGGCATTTGAATATCCATGAGAATGAGGTCAAATGTTCGTTTCTGCAGGGCCTGAAGCCCTTTTTGCCCGTTGGCAGCGATCGTCGTCTGGTGACCGAGTTTCTTCAGCAACACGGCTGCGAGTTTCTGATTCACTGCGTTGTCTTCCATGATCAGAATCTCCAGCGGAGCAGAGCCGGCTTTCGCCGGTTTCTTCGCCGGGACATCCCGTAGAGCTTTCGCCGGCTTTTGGGCGATCCCAAACGGCAACGTAAAATAAAAGGTACTGCCCTTCTCCGGTTTGCTCTCCACGGAAATACGGCCGCCCATGAGCTGAACAAGCTGATTTGAAATCGTAAGCCCGAGGCCGGAGCCACCATAGCGGCGTGTTGTTGACGCGTCGGCTTGCGAGAACGCTTCAAAAATAATTTTTTGCTTCTCTTCAGCGATGCCTATCCCGGTATCGCTCACTGAAAAAAGAAGAACAGCCTCGTTTTGAGTGATCGATTCCGGGCGCACCCGAACGATGACGTGGCCTTTCTTTGTAAATTTAATCGCATTGCCGATGAGATTGGTCAGCACCTGGCGCAGCCGGCTGGGGTCGCCGATAAGAAAATTCGGTGTAGCATCCAGAACATCACATGCCAGCTCCAGAACCGATGGACTCGACCGGAACGCCAAGATTTTCAGCGTGTCCTGGAGCAACTGCCGAAGATCGAACTCGACGCGCTCGACTTGAAGCTTGCGGGCTTCGATCTTCGAAAGATCGAGGATGTCGTCGAGCAAAGCCAATAGAGCATCGGCGGAGTCCCGCACGGTCTGCAGGTAATCGCGCTGCTCGCCGGTCAGCTTTGAGTCCAGGACCAGTTCCGTCATTCCAATGATGCCGTTCATCGGAGTCCGGATCTCGTGGCTCATGTTCGCTAGAAATTCGCTCTTTGCGCGGGTCGCCGCCTCGGCCTGAGTTCGCGCTGCTTGAAGTTCTTCTTCGGCGCGCTTGAAATCGGTGACGTCACGTCCGATGCAGTACCCGAGGTGGCGTTCCAAATCGGGAGAGGCCATCCACGATATCCAACGATACGAGCCGTCCCGGGCGCGGAACCGGTTGCGAAACAGAATCACACTGGCTCCCTCGTACAGCTTAGCGGCTTCACGAAGCGAAGACTCGCGATCGTCGGGATGAAGGAAGTCGACCCAGGGTTTCGCGAGCATCTCTTCCGTCGCGTAGCCCAAAACCCTTACCCAGGCCGGATTCAATAATTTGAAGTATCCGTCGAAATCAACAATACAAAGCAGGTCCAGCGACAGCATGAATAACCGGTGCAGTTCCTCGTGAGTACCCGGAAGTGGTTCTCTTGTTCTCTCCTTTTTCGGTGCCGGCATTTCGCGCACTATACGCCCAGGTTGACCACGGCTCAAGCCGGGCGTACGATGCTGCGGATGACCTCCCCCGTACCCGCGAAAAAGCGTGTGTTGGTTGTCGATGACGACCGGGCATTGCGGCACGCTTTGGTCACGATGCTGGCTTCCGCGGGATTTTCCCCAACACCCGCCGCCGACGGCGCTGCCGCGCTGGCTCAAATTCGCAAGAACGCTTTCGACCTGATTGTTCTCGATCTGGGTTTGCCGCGGGTGAACGGCCTTGAGGTGCTCGCGGACATTCAAAAGCTAAAAGATCCGCCGAAAGTCATCATCGTCACCGCAGATGACACTCCGGCGACCGTGCTTCAAGCGATCCGCGACCGGGCATACCAGTACATCGTAAAACCGGCGTCGCCAAAAACCATTGTCGAGCTGGTTGAACGGGTTTTCGCAGTGCCTTCACTCCGTCCGATTGAAGTCGTGTCGGCGCGTGCCGAGTGGCTGGAGCTGCTGGTTCCGTGTGAACTCGAGGCCGCAGAGCGCATCCAGGGTTTCATCGAAAAACTCGATGCGGATTTGCCGACGGGAGTCCGGGATTCGATTGGCCAGGCTTTCCGTGAACTGTTGATGAATGCGATCGAGTGGGGCGGGCGGCTGGATCCGAATCGTACTGTCCGCATCGCATGCTTGCGGACCGAACGAATGATCCTGTACCGCATTGCCGATCCCGGTCCCGGCTTTGCACTGGAAAGCCTCGAGCACGCTGCGATCAGTAATCGAGCTGATGAGCCCTACGGGCATCTGCAAGTTCGAGACAAAAAAGGTATTCGGCCGGGAGGATTTGGCTTACTGATGACCCGGACGCTCGTGGACGAACTCATCTGGAACGAAGCCCACAACGAAGTCGTATTCGTGAAGTACCTGCACTGAACGGCCCTGCCTCACTCGAGCCTCTTCGGACATTCTTCCCCAGGCCGTACGCTCGTGAAAGGTCATGAAAATGCA
>WNEW01002802.1_pt1 | contig 12145 bp, 14 predicted proteins | sample 5399891 | NCBI WGS metagenome assembly WNEW01 (sample SAMN13153336, study PRJNA577476) | soil metagenome | isolation source: 40 cm grassland meadow soil pre-rain plot 5 | place: USA:California | collected 2015-09-08 | reverse complement strand
GAGACTGTCACTGACGCCGCGCAACGGGTTGCAACTGGCCGCCACTTACCCCGACGGCGGCCGCGGGCTGGTGCATAAGCAAGTCGTTGAGAATGCGGGTGATGCCGGCAATCGACGATGGGAACTGTCAATCCAGGGGTCGCGGGTTCAAGTCCCGTCGAGCCCGCCATATTTTTCTCGATGGCTCTCGCTTGGAAGCTGAGGCGCTAGGCCTTCGTGTGCCTCCACTTCTTGACTCGACTGGAGAGCACCTCCAGTCGGTCGTAGATGTCTTTCCGATCCCCGATACTGACGACCAGGACTACCAAGTGCTTACCCTCGACCAGGTAGATGACTCGATAATCGCCAACTCGCAGCCGGAGGAACTTCTCGGCACTCTTCAGCTGCTTAGCAACGGGCGGTCGTGGGTCGTTCCGTAGGACCTCGACCTTTTTGATGATCTGGCGTTGGGCCTCCTTGGGAAGCTTAGCCAGTTCCTCCTCAGCAGTCTTGAGGAACTCGACTGTGTAGGCCACGCCCGAGGCTTACAGCCCCAGCCGTTTCTTGACCTGCTCGAGAGGTACGCGCACCTTGTTCTTCGGATTCGCAAGGGCCTTCCGTGCGGCCTCGATGTCGATCTGGTCCTCGAGGATCTCGAGCAGACGGAGATCCTCGATCGGGATGAGGGCCGCTACGTCCTTGCCTCGCCGCTCGATGAGCACCCGGTCCGAGCCATAGCGGACCTTGTTGATGAGATCCGAGAACCCGTTCCGTGCTGCCGTCGCCTCGACCTTGACCATGTGATCCTCCTGGGCCACCCTACTGCCCATCCCAACACAAGATGTACATTACCGCCAATTGGTACATTCTGTCAAGTCCCACGGTAAACGGGTTCCATGGGCCGTCCTTGGAGTTGACCCGGTTTCGTGGACACCCCATGGTTGGGGAGGTAGGCACGATGCGGATAAAGAAACTTTCGGGGAAACGAGCTATCGGCCGGTGCCCCGACTGCGGCACTGCTGGTATTGCCCCGCCACGGGATGCTTGTCGCGGCCAAGGCGCTGGTGGCGCTCTACCAAGTGAAGGGTGACGCCGACTGGTCAGGGATCAGTGACCTGATCGGGGCAGGTTCTCCCGCAGGTGATGCGCAAGGTCGACGCGCCCGAGTGCGGCACATGCGCCCTGCGATACGGCGCCGCGACGATCTTAGACCGAGGCTCGCGTCCACAATTCAGAAAACGCAAAACCTCTCGAAGAGATTGGAGCCGCCCATCCACGAATCGTCAGGTCGACGTTGCCTTCCGTGGCCCAATGCTCTCCTCGATCTTGACCTCACACAAGATTTTCAATCGCTCGCGCGGAATCCTTTCGAAAGTACCCCGGGCTCGTCGCTCGTTGTGCCGCTTCGGCATTTCTCAGTGGCAGGATTTCCGCCGCCGTACGCGTAGCGAGCCCGGCCTGCACTCGAGACGACGCGCGCTAAGTCGCGACGGACGCTCAGCAAAGTGATCTCGCCCCCGACGAGACGCCACGCCCCAGACGGTTGGCAGAAAAGGTGCTTCCCGTGCGTGGTTGATCTTGGTCGACGCCGGTCGGCTCCGTGGCGTCGCCGACGAAAGGGGGCACCGCCGCGATGCTCGGGTTCAAGCTGCTTACCTACGATGCGGTCCGGAACGAACTGGGCAGGCACATCTTGGGCACCGACAGCGTGGCCCTGGCGCTCATCACTTCCTTTCTGGCGGGGCTCATCTGTTACGCGCTGATGGTCTGGGACCCGGACGGGTGCGCGCAAAAAGGCCACGGCCCCGATAGCGACGAACTGAACTAAGGAAGGGAACCAACAATTTCGAATGAGTCATGCGGCCTGTTTGACGATGGCCACTGGGTCGCTCGCACGTACGGCCTGATCGACCCGGACCAATCGGAAATGCGCAGCGACGTGGAGATTGTGAAGCTGGCTCGCGTCGAGGCGATCGCGAAGTCTCATTTGAATCCCTGACCACAGGAAAGCGTTCCGGGATTTCGCCAGCTCGCGGTCGTGAGGCGTTTCCTCTCATAACCACGGGTCAAGCTCAAGTTGCCACCGGACCACGGCGCGGAGGAGAATCGCCAACCCAAAGCGCTCGGGTCCGGTTCGGGAACCGAACCAGTGGCCGGCGGGAAGATCCTCCAGCGGCCGGGGGGAGCCTCGCCGTTCAGTAGCCCCACCGCCTCCCGGAGCGTGTCCGCGGCCAGCACGGTCAGGCCACCGACCATATCGGCCTCCTGCCACGCAGCGCGGTCAGAGCGGTCAACTCACGTATCAATTCTGGTCTGGGCGGCCAACTCACGTATCCCCAACACTGAGTGGATGTGCCTCTTGACATCTCTGACACGTTGGTGTACGCGAATCAAGCAGTCTGCATTGTAATAACGCCTCATTGCGAGAGGAAGGCGATGACACGCCCCTCCATCCGAAGGTCGTCCCGAGTGGAACGCCTCGGACGCGGGGAACACACCCGTGCCTGCTTCACTTTGGCTTCCACCTAGTGTCCTGAGTTAGATGTTCCTCTTCAGCCGGCCTAGCAGCGGCGCTCGCCCTGTGTGATCAGCGGACTCTGCCCGGAGGAGGGGGACCTTGAAGATTCAGAACACCAGAGCTGGGGAACCAGCAATCCCGCCCGACCCACCGAAGGCCTTAAAGGAGACCGCGAGGGCTTGGGAGGTGTTTGTCGGCTCCGGGGAGTTCATAGGCACGCCCCCCCGGCCTGTGATCGCCCAGAGCTGGCAACGCTGTCGTGACCTAGGGATCAACCCGTTCATGGAGCGGGCGCCGACGGTGCTCGGCCCGGACGAGATCGAGGCGATCCTCGGTGGAGAGGATTTTGGTCGGGCCGGCAAACAGGTGCTGGATACCTTTGCTCAGGTTGTGGCGGGAACCGGGCACGTGATCGTCTTGGCGGACGCCCAAGGTCGCATCGTGTATTCCGTAGGTCATCGGGGCGCAGAGCGAATGTTGGAGCGGATCAACTTCATGCCTGGAGCGGCTTGGTCCGAGACCGCTGCGGGTTCCAATGGCGAGGGGACCCCTATCGCCCTTGGCCGGCCGGAGGTGGTCTTCGGGACGGAGCACTACTGTCGACAATGGCAGCCCTGGGTCTGTTACGGCTGTCCGGTTCGGGGGCCGGCGATCGGTAGGGTCCTTGGGGGAGTGGATATCTCGGGGCCAGCTAAGAAGGTGCAAACCCACACCTTTGCCCTGACGGTCTCCATCGCCCGCTCCATTGAGCAGCTTCTCTCGGTCTTCGAACTTCAGCGGCGAGAGACCCTCCTCACTCTCTCCCGAGGGCTAGAGAGAAAGTGGGCGCGTGAGGGCATCCTGGTTGTCACCGAAAGCGGAAGAGTCGCCGACATGAATCACGCTGCTGCCCGGGCGCTGGGCGTGCAGCCATCCGCTCTCAGGGACGCGCCCTTGGCCGAGCTCGTACCGGCGCTGTGGACTCCAGTTCAGCAGAGCGTGGAGAGCCGAAGTCCCCGAGAGGAGGGCGTGATGGTGAGGACGCCTTCCGGCGCCGAGAAAACCGTGCTCTGCCGAGTAGAACCGGTCATCCGCGAGGGCCGAACACTAGGATCAGTGGTGATTTTCTCCGATCGTCCCGCCGCGTCGACTGGGCAAAGGAGGGTCACTGTCCACGGCAATCCCGGTCCGGCGTCGACCAAATATACGTTCGGGGACATCCTCGGGGAGTCCCCGGCCTTGCGCAAGGCGTTACATTTGGCGAGGGCTGCTGCCCGCGGCTCACAGCTCAACCCGATCCTGATTGTCGGGGAGAGCGGGACGGGTAAGGAGCTTGTGGCCCATGCGATCCACGCCGAGAGCCCAAGGGCACAGGGCCCATTCGTCGTAGTCCACTGCGGGGCTCTCCCGAGGGAACTGGTGGAGAGCGAGCTGTTTGGCTATGCTCCCGGGGCGTTCACAGGCGCGCGTCGCGAAGGCCAGGCGGGGAAGTTCACGGCCGCCCACGAAGGCACGATTTTCCTGGACGAGGTCGACACCATGCCGATGGAGCTTCAGGGGAAGTTCCTGCGCGTCCTCGAGGCCGGGGAAGTGGTGCGATTGGGAAGTGCGACCCCCGTGCCGATAGACGTGCGTATCGTTGCCGCATGCAGTGTTGATCTCCGACAGAGGGTCGAGGATGGGACATTTCGTCTCGACCTCTTCTATCGGCTCAGCGCGATCGAGATCTTCCTCCCCCCGCTGCGGGAGCGCGGGGACGACATTCAGATTCTGGCAGCCGCTTTCCTTGAGCGGGAGTGCGCCGAGGCGGGAAAGGGTCCGCTGGCGATTTCCCCCGAAGCTGCGGATCGTCTAAGGCTCTACTCCTGGCCCGGAAACATCCGGGAGCTCCGAAACCTCTGTGCGCACTGGACACTGACTGTGGAGGGCCCCGCGGTTCATCTGGAGCATGCTCCGCGACACATCCGCGAGCCCATTCCCGATGTGGATACCGACGTTGGGCCGGGAGAAGGGTTACGGCGGGTTCAGGAGACGATTATCCGGCGGACGTTGGAGGAGACCGGGGGTGATGTGGGCGAGGCTGCCCGACGCCTGGGCGTTGCCAAGACGACGATTTATCGTCGTCTGAAAAGGGCGCGCTCACCTTGAAAAATTGCAAATCGCAATCCGCAGTTTCGTTGTGCACCAGAATCTCGTGCGTCGGCTCGTCGGGGACGAAGCTTTCGAGGGGAGGAGTCGTGATAAGAGCCAGATATGTTGGACATTTGACGAGAAACAAATTTTCGAGGGTCATGGCAGCGATTTTGCGTAGGGTCTGAAACCGTCGGGACGATTCAGTCGGGGCAGCCCCGCCGTGCGGGTGCCGCTTTCACCAGGGAAGGTGGACAGCATGTTCAAGACTAAGAGCGGCGATGAATTTTTCGTCATTGACGGGCACCTCCATCTGTGGGACGCGAGCCCGGAGAACCAAGCGAACAAGTACGGTGCCGGGTTTATCAGCTGCTTCTATGACTACCACCGAAACCTGAGCCCACCGGACTACGTCTGGGAGCAGTCGCTTTTTGAGAAGTACGGTCCCGAGAGGATGCTGAAGGATGTCTTTATCGACGGGTATGTCGACATGGGCATCTTCCAACCCACCTACCTTAAGGATTTCTACAAGAACGGGTTCAACACGACAGAGCAGAACAGCTGGCTCAAGGTACGGTATCCCGAGCGGTGGATCCTCAATGGTTCGTGGGACCCGCGGGACGGCGAGGCGGGCCTAGAGTACCTCGAGTCTCTGGTCCACCGCTTCGGGATCCGGGGTGTCAAGCTCTACACCGCTGAGTGGAAGGGGAATTCCAGGGGATGGAAGCTCACCGACCCGTGGGCCATGCGTTATCTGGAAAAGTGCCAGCAACTCGGGGTCAAGAACATTCACGTCCATAAAGGGCCGACGATCTGGCCCCTCAACCGCGATGCCTTCGACGTCGCCGACATCGACGAAGTCGCCACCGCGTTTACCGATCTCAACTTCATCGTCGAGCACTGTGGGCTTCCCCGCCTGGAGGACTTCTGCTGGATCGCCACCCAGGAGCGCAACGTCTACGGGGGCCTGGCCGTGGTCATGCCGTTCATCCACAGCCGTCCGCGCTACTTCGCCGAGGTGCTGGCCAATTTGCTGTGGTGGGTCGGCGCCGACAAGCTGCTCTTTGCCAGCGACTACGCCATCTGGCACCCCCGCTGGATCGTGGAGAAGTTCATGGCCTTCGAGCTGCCGGACGACATCCAGAAGGAGTTCGGAGTTTCCTTCACCCTGGACGTCAAGAAGAAGATCCTCGGCGAGAACGCCGCACGGATCTACGGGATCGACATCAACGTGCGGAAGAAGGAACTCGCGGGCGATGCCGTGGCCGCCATGAGGTAAGGCGGGGGCACAGGGACAGGCGAATGCGTAGTGACGAGGTCTACGGTCAACTGGCCCGGGTCTACGATCCGGAGCTGGATCAACCGCTAACGGAACTAGGATTTGTCGGCGGGGTGAGCATCGATGGTAGCGTGGTCACCGTCCGTTTTCGCCTGCCGACGTTCTGGTGTGCAGCCAACTTCGCCTTCATGATGGCCGCCGACATCCGCGAAAGAGTATCCGAGCTGCCGTGGGTGGAACGCGTCGACGTTCAGTTGCTGGACCACTTCTTCGACGAGGAGATCAGCAGCGGGGTCAACTGCGGCAAGTCCTTCGTGGAAACGTTTCCCTCGCTGGCGACGGACGATCTGGACGAACTACGCGAGACCTTTCGGGTCAAGGCCTTCGTGGCGCGACAGGAGCGTCTCCTCCGGTCGTTGCTGGCCCTGGGGTGGACGGAAAATGCGATTCTGGGGGTGCGGATCGGCGACCTGCCGCGCCTGCCCCTCGGCAGCGAGGGATCGGCCTTGGTCGACCGTTATCTCGCGATCCTGAAGGAGCGGGGACTGGCCGAAAACGTCACTGCGCCGGCCTTCGTACACCCCGACGGTAGGCCCATCGACCCGCCCGAGCTGCGGGCCCACCTCTCTCGCGCGCAGCGCACCCGTCTCTCGGTGGAGTTCAACGCGGCGTTCTGCCGCGGCCTCCTCAAGACCCGGTACGAGGAGGCTGACTCGCTATGCCGAGGAGCCCTGGCGGGACCGCCCTTCCCAGGGACGCCATCAGGTGAGGTGGTGGAATGAAAGCTGCGCGGCTCTATCGGTACGACCCGGCGGTGCAGGGCCCCGAGTTCCTCAAGCTGGTCGAGGTGCCGGATCCGAAGATCCAGGACGCCGATGACGTGATCGTTCGGATCGGGGGAGCGGGGCTCTGCCGAACCGATCTGCACATCATCGAGGGCGTCTGGCGCAGCAAGGTGGGCGTTCAGCTTCCCTACACGCCCGGACACGAGAATGCGGGCTGGGTGGAAGACACCGGGGCGGAGGTGCGCCACTTCAAGAGGGGCGACGCCGTGATCGTCCACCCCCTCATCACCGATGGGTCGTGCCCCGCCTGCCGCCGGGGCAACGACATGCACTGCGAGAACGGCTCCTTCCCCGGCATCGCCCGGGACGGCGGCTTTGCTCAGTACCTCCACGTCAAGGAGCGAAACCTGGTCCGCCTTCCCGACACCGTCACGCCCAAGCAGGTGGCGCCTCACGCCGACGCTGGCCTCACGGCCTATCACGCTGCCGACAAGGCGGTGAAGATCCTGCGGCCCGGCGACTTCGCGGTGATCATCGGATTCGGCGGCCTCGGCCACATCGCCTACCAGGTGCTCGCGGCCAAGAGCGCGGCCCAGATCATCGTGGTGGACCGCTCGAAGCTGGCGCTGAGCCTGGCCGAAGAGCTGGGGGCTAAGCACTTGATCGGGGGCGGAGACAACGCCGTGCGGGACGTGCTCCAGCTCACGCGCGGCAAGGGGGCCGAGGCCGTTCTGGACTTCGTCGGCGAAGGCGGGTCCATCGAGCAAGGCCTCGCCATGACCCGCAACGCCGGCTCCTACTACATCATCGGCTACGGCGGCACCATCCAGGTGCCGGCAATCGACGTGATCTTCAGCGAGAAGAACATCATCGGCAACCTCGTGGGCAGCTACGCCGATCTGACGGAACTCATGACGCTCGCGGGAGCGGGCAGAGTGCGCCTGGCCACCGCCTTCTACCCGTTGGGCGAGATCAACCAGGCGATCGCCGACTTGCACCACGGTCGGATCAAAGGACGGGCGGTGCTCATTCCGTAGCTCGGAGAGCAAGATCCTGACGCGGAGCGACACTCTGAGAGGAGGGGACGATGGCGACACGAATCGCAGTTGATGAGCGCGCCCCGGTGAAGGCGCGCTATGGCCCGATCGACTGGATGGGCGGCTGGAAGACGTGCGTCTGGGGCTCCCTGGCAATCGTGGTATTGACCGCGCTGCACTGGTGGTATACATCGCGCTTCGCCTGGACGGCCGGCATCGACGCGTCGAGTCCCGAGTTCACGAAGTACTTCCGGAGTCTGGTCTGGGTACAGCTGATCGTCATCGGGGCCGGCACCGGTCTCTGGTGGGGCTGGCTCGTCCGGACCGGGCGGCAACTCCTCGCCGTGAAGGTGACGCCCGACGAGGAGGTTCGCCGGATCGCCGTGTTCTGGGGCCTCATATCGATGACCAGCTTCACCCTCTACGTCATGGCGAGCTTCTGGCCCAACCAGGACGGCAGCTGGCATCAGACCGCGATCCGGGACACGGCGCTCACCCCGGCACACATCCCCATGTTCTACTGGTGGTTCCCGGGCGGTATCACGATTCTTCCTGATCGCCGCATCGGTCACCGAGATGATGCAGGTGGCCTTCAATGAGTGGGCCCACAGCTTGTGGATCCTCGAGGAGATCTTCGCGGCGCCGTTCCACTGGCCCTTCGTCACGTATGGCTGGCTCGCCTCCGGGATCTTCGCCCTGTGGGCGGAGACGATCATCCGCCTCATGGGCATCGAGAAGGAGGTGGAGGACGCGGCCGCTGCGTCCCCGGCCCGCTAGGGCCGCCTGATCCGACGGACCCCGCCCGGATCGGCGTCGCGGTCCCGGCGGGGCCCCCGGAACCTCACTCGAACACCAAGCGTCTGTTTCAAGGAGGGACGAGAGATGGCTCGCACGGCCCAGGAAGCGGCGCAGCTCGGTGCGTTGCTGAACAAGAAGTACCGCTACTTCGATTACAAGTGGGACCTGGTCTTCTGGGTCACGGCCCTGCCCGTCGTGGCGGCGGCCGCTGACATCACGAAGCTGCTCTTCGCCGGCGACTGGGACTTCTGGACCGACTGGAAGGACCGGCAGTGGTGGATGACCATCACGCCGTTCGCCATGATCATCATCCCGTCGGCCCTCCAGTACATCCAGTGGCTCGCGTGGAAATTCCCCACCGGATGCACGTACACGGCGGTCGGTCTGTGGCTGGTCTCGTGGCTCGGCCGATGGTTGCAGTGGGACGTCTTCGTGAATTACCCGCTCAACTTCGTCTGGCCCGCTACGATCGTCCCCGCCGGCATTTTCACCGACTGGATCCTGCTGAAGACCCGGAGCTTCATCATGACCTCCATCCTCGGTGGCCTGGCCTTCACGATCGGCTTCTGGGTCGCGAATTACATCACCCTAGCCCCGTTCCTGCAACCCGTCGACCTGATGGGGAGTATCGTCACCCTGGCGGACGTCCAGGGCGTGTCCTACCTGCGCAGTGCGACGCCGGAGTATCTCCGGATGATCGAGCACGGCACGCTGCGGAGCTTCCTGGAAGAGACGACGCTCGTGGCGCTCGTGTTCGGGGCGACCCTGTGCACCTTCGGCTATTGGGTGGGGCAGGCCATCGCCCGCTGGCTGGCAATCTGGCCGATCATGCGGTTCATGAAGAAGGTCTGAGGAACCGGAGGTCGGCCGGCGATGAGCACACGACTGATCTCGGCCACGCTGCTCAGCGTGACACTGATGCTGGTGGACGCTGGGGCCGCAGTGGCCGATCACGGCCGGCTGCTGGAGGGCGAGGGCGACTTGTCGGGCGGCGGTGTGCTTCTGGCGCTCATCACGTCGTTCCTGGCGGGGCTCATCTGCTACTCGGTCATGGTGTGGGATCCACAGGGGACGCGCAAGTGAGCAACGGTCCCGATACCGGCGCACGGAATCAAGGAAAAGGGGGAACAACGATGCGGCACACGTGGGGACTCACCCGTGTTTTGGCCCCCATGCTCGCGCTACTGTTCATCCTCGGGACGGTAGGGGTCGCCTTCGCGCACGGCGAGCGCGCGCAGGAAGGCTTCTTGAGGATGAAGACCGTCGCGTGGCAGGACGTGCGGTTTTCTGGGACCAGCGTGAAGCAGGGCGAGCAGCTGATCATCACCGGCAAGGTCAAGGTGCTGGAGTCCTGGCCGGCGACGTTGGAGAAGCCCGTGCAGGCGTACCTCAACGTGAGCGCCAGCGGTCCTCACCTCGTCATGAAGGAGCGGTACGTGAATGGAGCGCCCGCGCCAGCCGCGATCTTCGTGGAGGTCGGCGGCGTATATGAGTTCAAGATGGTCCTGGAAGGGCGGACGCCGGGTTACTGGCACGTGCATCCCACTTTCTTCGTGCTGCACACCGGGGGGCTCCTCGGGCCCGGCCAGTGGACCACCGTCACGGAGGTACCCGGCGGCTATCAGAACAAGGTGACGCTGCTAGACGGCAAGGTCATCAACCTCGACACGTACGCATCCGGATGGGTCTTCTGGTTCTCGTTCCTCGGGTTCATCCCCGGTGTCTGGTGGATGCTGTGGTGGACGCTCAAGCATCGGACCGTCACGAACCTGGCCGTGACGAGCCAGATCCCCCTCAACGACCCGGGTGAGGACATTGGCCTGATCACCAAGGCGGACCACAGGACCTCGACCCTCATCGTGGTCGTCAGCGTGATCCTCCTCGCCCTGGGCTGGCTCTACATGGATCGGGCGTGGCCGACCAGGATCCCCCAGCAGGTCTTGAGGATCACGCCGCCCCAGCTCCCCGAACCCGTCAAGTTCGCTCAGGTGAAAGGCCTCGGCGCTATCTACGATCCCAAGAAGGACACGCTCATCCTCGAGTCGCAGGTCACCAATACCGGCAACCAGCCCATGAAACTGGTCGGTTTCACTACATCGAACCTGACGTTCAGCGAAGGCAAGGGGCTCGTAGCCGAGCCGGCGACGGTGGATCCCGGGCGGACGGTGAAGCTGAAGATGACCATTCAGGACAGGGTGTGGTCGGACGAGCGGCTGATCCCGCTCGACAAACCGCAGATGGGGGTTGCCGGGTTGCTGGTCTTCGAGTCCGGCGGCAAGCAGAACGCGGTGACGACCGAAGCCCACGTGAGGCCGACCAGCTTCAGGTAGACGCCGCAGACAAGCCGGCGAGGCTCGGCACGAGAGTTTCAGCGCGGCCGGGAGCCCGGGGGCAGCCACCCTCGAGCTCCTCGTGCCGAGTCATTGGCGGCGCGACCGAAAGCAGGTCGCGGAAACGCCAAGGCTTTGTGCCGCCCGTCCGGACGTTCGCCTCATCGTAAAGGAGGCGCCAATGCGCAGGGATATCGCGTTCAAGACTGAAGACGGCGTGACGCTCCGCGGCTGGTTGTATCTGCCCGACCGGACGGCGACTCAGGTGCCGACGGTCGTTATGGCACACGGATTTTCCGCAGTGAAGGAAATGTACCTCGACAGGTTCGCGGAAGTGTTCGCCGCTGGCGGCTTGGGCGTACTTGTGTTCGACAACCGCAACTTCGGGGCAAGCGATGGCGAACCACGCCAGCACATCGACCCCTGGCAACAGGTGCGCGACTACCGCGACTCCATCACGTTCGCCGAGACAGTTGCTGAAGTCGACAGAACCCGGATCGGCGTGTGGGGCTCAAGCTATAGCGGAGGCCACGTGCTCGTGATCGGCGCGATCGACCGTCGGGTGAGGTGCGTCGTCTCCCAGGTGCCGCTGATTAGCGGTCACCGCAATGCTCGTCGCCTGATCCGCGCCGATTTCATCGCGGCCGTGCAGGGTCAATTTGACGCTGATCGGCGGGCACGGTATACGCGCAAGCCGGCGGCAATGATCCCGGTCGTCGCCGAGAACCCGATGGCGCCGTGCGCCCTGGCGACACCAGATTCCTGGCAGTGGTTCACGGAGACAGGCAAGACGCGCGCCCCGGCATGGCGGAACGAGGTGACCCTACAGTCGGTCGAAATGTTCACCGAGTACGAACCGGGCGCGTATATCGAGTGGATCAGTCCGACGCCATTGATGATGGTCGTCGCGGCCGGGGACCACTTAACCGTCAGCGACGAGGCCTTGGCGGCCTATGCTCGCGCTCTGGAGCCGAAGAAATTGGTCCTGTTACCCGGCGGCCACTTCGACGCCTATGTCAGCGCCTTCGACTCGGCAAGCGCGCCAGCGCGTGACTGGTTCGTTCAGCACCTTAGCAGGAAGTAGCACGGAACTTACCGTTCCGACCTCCGGAACCAAAGAAACCAGGGGCGTAGTGTCGAAAACTCAGCCTAGGCTGTAGATGACGCCCGCCTGAGCTTCACGGACTGCGTCAGCTTCGCCGTCATGCGGGCTCTCGAAATTCCTGTCGCGTTCGCCTTCGACCGTGACTTCGAGCGCGCCGGGTTCCGACTCGTGCGACGGATGGCGCTCTGACGTCCAGAGGAGATCA
>WNEW01001319.1_pt1 | contig 12157 bp, 10 predicted proteins | sample 5399891 | NCBI WGS metagenome assembly WNEW01 (sample SAMN13153336, study PRJNA577476) | soil metagenome | isolation source: 40 cm grassland meadow soil pre-rain plot 5 | place: USA:California | collected 2015-09-08 | reverse complement strand
AATCCTGATCGTGTCGGGGTTCAGCTAGCCCGCCGCCTTGGTCATGCGGTCGAAGGTCTCATCGAATGAGAGCGGTTCGGCCTCCTTGGGCCGGAAGCGAATCGGATTGACCCGCGCGACGACGAAGCTCTTGAGGTACGGGCTGGTGAGGCCCCGGGCCTTCAACGCCTCGACCTTCTGGGCGACCAGATCATCCAGCGCCAGCACGGTTTTGGCCCGCGCCTGGCGGGCCTCCAACGCAGTGCGCAAGGAGCCCTTCATGAACTGATCCACGCGCTTGAGCACCGGATGGTAGGCGCCGCCGCTGAATCGCGGCCGCTCCTCGTAGCAGAGGCCCAGCGTGATGAAGGCTGGCTCCTCGAACTCCAGCGCGTAAGTCTCCTCCGTGGCGCTGTCGAGCCTCGCCAGCTCCCTGTACATGCGGATGACCTCCAACGCCTTCTCCCGCAAATTGTGTGCCTTCTCGGTGTTCAGCGCGAGGATCTGATAGGCCGCAGCGGCCTCCGGCACCACGATCGCCGTGATGCTCTTCGCCCCCAGGGTTTTCATGGCCGAGAGGCGATGGTGGCCGTTCGGCGTCCAGTATCTGGCCGTGCCTGCCTGCGGCGCGCGCACCGCGATGATCGGATCAAGGAAGCGCCCGAGCTTGCCGATCACGGCCTCGAGCCTGCGGACATGCGTCTCCGACAGGTTGCGTTGGTAGGGGGTGGGCTCCACTTTTTCAATCGGGAGCGCGGCCATGAGGAGCCAGCGTCCGCCGAAGGGCTCACGGTATACGGCGAGCACCTTTCCGCCGTCGTCCTCGATCGCGCTATGGAGTTCTGCGACCTCTCCCGGCGGCGCCGCCGCCAGCAGTTCCGCAGCCGCCAGCCCAGTCGAGACCCCGGCGGGCTTCCGCCGCCGCACGGTGCCCGGTTCCTTTGCTTTCCGTGGTCTTCTTTCCGCCATAGGGAGCACCTATAGTAGAGGAGCCGGTCGTAAAAGAAAAGCGCGCGGCACCACCGTGCTTGCTATCGTCTCCTGCTTTCTGTAGCCTACGCTCTGCTTTGCTGTCCTGCCTGAGGAACTCATCCGTGAAACGCCCTGTGCTCGCCCGTTCGGTGATAGTGGCTCTTACCGTCTTGCTCACCGCGCCGGTCGCGCCGACGGAGATCCAGAACCTGGCGCTCCCCTCACAGCCCGCCGGCGGGCCGGCCACGGGCGAATACTGGGCGTTGATCATCGGCATCGACAACTATCACCACGGGCTTCCGCTGCAGACCGCAGTCAAGGACGCGATGGAGGTGCGCGACGACCTCGCGCAGCGCTACGGAGTCCGGCCCGAGCGGCTCATCGAACTGTTCAACGAGCAGGCCACGCTACAGAACATTGCCTATGCCCTCTTTCGCCTGAGCAGCGAAGCCAAATCTGACGATATTGTCCTGATCTACTTCGCCGGCCACGCGCAATACGACAAGGACGGCCGTATGCAGTGGTGGTTGCCGGTTGAGGGGGCGCCCATGGAGCCGGAGACGTTGCTGACGGACGCCGCAATCCGCCAAGAGCTGCAGGGCATGAAGGCCAAGCAGGTGCATCTGTTTCACGTGACGGCCGGGGTCGCGAGGGAGCTCCGTCTCGCTCAACCAATTCTCCAGGCTGAACGCGAGGCCCTAGAACAAGAACGACGGCAGGCGGAAGAACGCATCCGTCTCTCCACAGAAGAAGCCCAGCGCGCTGCGGAAGAACAGGCCCGGCTGGACGCCGAACGGCTGGCCGGCGAGAAGGAAGAACACGCTCGCCTGGAGGCCGACCGGCTAACCCGGGAAAAGGAAGAGCAAGCCCGGCGCGAAGCAGAAGAAGCGGCGAGGCGGGAGGCCGACCGATTGGCGCGGGAGCTAGCCAAACAACAAGCTGAGCAAAAACGAGTGGAGGAAGAACGCAAACGACTCGCTGAAGAAAAAGCCCGACAAGACGCGGCGGAGCACGCCCGGCGAGAGGTCGAGGAGAATGCTCGCCGTGACGCCGAACGGCTGGCCCGCGAGCAGATAGAACGCGCCAAACTGGAAGCCGAGCGCCGAGAGCTGGAGGCAGAGCGTCAGCGTCTTGAGGACGCGCGCGCCAAGCTCGAGGCAGAGAGACAAGCGTTGCAAGAGGCGCAACGACTGGCCCGCGAGCGGGAAGAGCAGGCCAAGCAGCAGGCCGAGCAACAGCGCTTGGCAGAAGAGCGCAAACGCGCGGCTGCGGAACAAGCCGCCCGCGAAGAGGCGCAGCGCAAGCTCGCGGAAGAGCGCCACCGAACGGAGGATCAGGCCAAAGCCCGCGCGGAGCAGCGTTCGAAGCCGATTGAAGAGGCTCGCGTCCGTCCCTTTACGCCTCCGCCTGTAGGCCGGGAGCTGATCGGTAAGGACGGCGCACCGATGGTGCTGGTGTCCGCCGGCGAGTTCACGATGGGCGGCGACAGTATTGATAACCCCCGGCACCCGGTCTATCTCGACGCTTTCTATATGGATAAGTACGAAGTGACCGCCTCGCACTACGCCAAATTCCTGCAGGCGACCGGGCGACACCTGCCATTTAAATGGAGCGAAATGAGCCTGGTAAGCCATGGGGGCCGGCCCGTGATCGGCGTGACCTGGGAGGATGCTGACGCCTACTGCCGATGGGCCAGCAAGCGACTGCCAACCGAAGCCGAATGGGAGAAGGCCGCCCGGGGCACGGATGGCCGGGAATACCCCTGGGGCAACGAAGCGCCGACACCCCGACACGCGAACTTCAACAAGTGCTGCGAGTGGAAAGGCTACGGCGTGCTTGCCATCGTCGGGAGTCTGGAGGCCGGTCGAAGCCCCTATGGGATCTACGACCTGGCGGGAAACGTCTCAGAATGGGTGGCGGACTGGTACGACAATACCTCCTACAAGTATGAGCTGGAGCGGAATCCGAAAGGGCCTCGCGACGGCGAGGAGAAAGTTGTGCGCGGCGGGTCCTGGTACGATTCAGCGCTGCTCCAGCGCTCCGCGCTCCGGTCGCGGAGTTACCCCTCGGCCCCTAGCACCGACCGCGGGTTCCGCTGCGCCAAAGACGCCAAGTAAAGATGGTGGAGGCGAGGGGAGTTGAACCCCTGTCCGAAGACCGTCAGCGAAGGGCTTCTACATGCGTAGCCGCCGATTTGGGGTTTCGCTTCCGTCCACGCCCTGCGGCAGGCTTAGAACGGTTGCTAGCCCAGTGTGTCTCGCCCGTCGCCGCTGAGCACCGGCGCCGGACCAGCCCGCTATCGTCGCCTCTTCCCCCGCGCAGGCACCAGGAGAGAGACGTCACTGCTTAATTAAGCAGCGAGTGCCAGTTCTTGGTTGGCAGTTGTGATTTCCGGACTTTTACGAGTTCCCGGAGCTCGGCATGCCACCCTGGCCTCATGATCCCCGTCGAAGCCTGTCGCCCCCTTTCGCTTATTTCCGTCCACTATAACGCAGCGCGGGCCCATTTTCCAGAGTCCATCTTGCGGGTGGCGCCGGGTGCCCGGAGGAGTGCAGCGTTCCAGGCCGCAGACGAGTCTGCGGGGCCGCGACGGCGTTTCGACCCGTTGCAATCGAGCGGGTGACACCGCATGGGCGCCCAGATGCAGCGCGGGGCGCACAGCCGGGTCTGCGGGGCTTCGACGGCGAAACGCCCAGCTGCGCTGGGCTATGCGGAGGCAGGACCCGCTCAAAGAGCAACGGGTGCCCCGCGCGAGCACATCCGGGCACCCGGCGACAGGCCCCGCTATATCCGCCCCTTCGTCCGCTCCCCTTTGCGGTGCCCCCGGCCCAGCAGGAACACCGCAAATTCCCGCGCGCCCCTCATGCGCTGCTCCAGCGGGTTCTGCTTGATCCCTTCGTTCCTCAGGTGCTGTTCGAATTTCTCCAGGGCTTGCCCCATGAATTCCTCGAAGAGCGAGTTATCGAAGAGGGTCTTCATCTTCATGGCAGCCTCCTCCGTCTTGACGGGCCTGTTGCAGCGGGCTACGATACCTTGATGGCCAAGCGCCCCGGCTTGATCGCGATCCCGGATGTCCTCGGCCGGCTTCTCAAAAGTCACGGGATGGAGTCCCGCATGCTGGAGTGCACGCTCCAGCAACACTGGCCCGAGGTCGTCGGCGAGCACATCGGACACCATACGTGGCCCGAATCCATCCGCCACCGAAAACTCTACCTGGTCGCCGAGAACTCGGTCTGGCTGCAGCAGCTCCGGTTCCTGAAACCGGAGCTGCTGGCGAAGCTCTCGTCGTGCGCCGGCGGTGACGCCATCACCGACATCGTCTTACGTGTAGGAACGAAGCCTGCCCCTGAAGTCGCAGCAAGCGCTGCAGCCCAACTTCCTCCTGCCACGGCGGAACCAAGGGCTGCGGTGCCTGATGACGCACGGACCTCCATTGAAGCGGCCCTCGAACCAGTCCACGATCCGGCCCTCCAAGCACGGCTCCGCGCCCTGTTTGAGAAATCGGCCTCCTCCTAGGTCTTTCCCGCCTTGCCTTGAAAGAGGACGCGCGCGCCCACGGATGGCCGCTCCCCCTTTGCACCCGATCCCGGCACGAACCCCATGGCACCAAGCTCCGTGTCGGACGTGAGACGATACAGCCCTCGCACGGCACGTTCGAAGCCGGACCGGGCCAGCGGATCCCTGCCGCTCAGGTACTCCTTCAGCGAAGCGTCGTCCGACAGGCCCGGGTTGTCGAACACGTAGATCGTCACGCGCTGGTACAGGCCGGCCGGATCGGCGGGTGTGGTGGGCTTGATCTTGAGACGCGCGAACTGGTTGCGGTCACCGTGGCCCACAGTCTGGAACCGCACGAGGAGCGCTTCGATTTCAGGGTCCCTCGTGCTGGGCGGCACGTTGACGGTCACGATCTCTCCCTGCTGGGCCATCACGCTATAGGGGGGAATGGAGCGGTCCGGCGCGGTCAGGACCATGCCAACCACGGTAATGACGATCAGGCTGATGCAGAGCGCGAGCGCGGTTTTGACAAGGGGGTCGAGGGGTTTCTTGGACTGCTCACCCTCCATTGTTCCCGGTGGTGGGGCTGGGCTCGTCCCCGTTTGAACCCACGCCGCCACCCTCGGCGGTTCCCTCGCTGGCTCCCTCGCCTGACGATTCGGCCAGCTTGGCCACACCCACGACCCGGTCGGTGTCTGCCATGTCGATCAGGCGCACCCCCTGCGCGTTGCGGCCGATCTCGCGCACGTCGTCCACCCGGGTGCGGAGGATCTTGCCCTCGGCCGTCATGACCATGATCTCATCACCGTCGCGGACCTGATGGAACGAGACCGCATGGCCGTTCTTCTCGGTCACCTTCACGCTGATGATGCCCTTGCCGGCCCGGCCCTGAAGGCGATATTCGCTCACGAGGGTGCGCTTCCCATAGCCACGCTCCGTGACGGTGAGGATGGACGTGGTGGAGTCGGGGGTGATCGTCTCCATTCCGATCACGTAGTTCCCTTCGTCCAGCGTGATGCCGCGCACCCCGTAGGCGGGGCGGCCCATCGGCCGGACGTCCTCCTCCCTGAAGCGGATGACGATCCCGTCGCGAGTGCCGAGCAAAATCTCACGCTGGCCGTCCGTGATCTCCACGCCGATCAGCTTGTCGCCCTCGTCCAGCGTCAGCGCGATAATGCCGCCCTGGCGCGGATTCCCGTATGCCGCAAGCTCCGTCTTCTTGATGGTACCCATCCGCGTCGCCATGACCACGTAGCGATCCTCGCGGAACTCCTTGACGGGCAGGGTGGCCGTCACCTTCTCGTCCCCGGAGAGGGCCAGGAGGTTGATCATCGCCTTGCCCTTGGCGGCCCGGCCGGCTTCGGGGATCTCGTGCACCTTCAGCCAATACACCTTCCCGGCGTCCGTGAAGAACAGGAGGTAGTCGTGCGTCGAGGCCGTGAACAGCGTCTCGACGAAGTCCTCCTCCTTGGTCCCCATCCCAATCTTCCCCTTGCCGCCGCGCCGCTGGGCCCGGTAGAGGGAGACGGGATTGCGCTTGATGTAGCCGGCGTGGGAGATGGTCACCACCACTTCTTCCTGCGCGATCAGGTCCTCGACGTTGATCTCCGCTTCCTCCGGGATGATCTGCGTGCGCCGCTCGTCCTGGTACTCCGCTTTGAGGGCTAGGAGTTCGTCCTTGATGAACTGCCGGACCAGGGCCTCGGAGGCCAGAACGGACTTGAGGTAGGCGATCTTCTTGATGATCTCCTCGTACTCCTGCGTCAGCTTCTCCCGCTCGAGCTGCGTGAGGCGCTGCAGCTTCATGTCCAGAATGGCGGTGGCCTGGATCTCCGACAGGGCGAACTGCCGCATCAGGCCGCTGCGCGCCTCCTCCGGCGAGCGGGACCGCTTGATCAGGGCGATGACGGCGTCGAGGTTGTCCAGCGCGAGCTTGAGCCCTTCGAGGATGTGGGCGCGCTCCTCGGCCTTGCGCAGGTCGAACGCCGTGCGGCGCAGCACGACCTCGCGCCGGTGCTCGATGAAGGCCTGAAGGATCTGCTTGAGGTCCAGGACCTCCGGCCGGTTGTGGACCAGCGCCAGCATGATGACGCCGAATGTGCTCTGCATGGGCGTGTGCTTGTACAGGTTGTTCAGGATCACGAGCGGGATCTCGCCTTTCTTGAGCTCGATGACGATCCGCATGCCGTCGCGGTCCGACTCGTCCCGGAGATCCGCGATGCCCTCGATGCGCTTGTCCTGGATCAACTCGGCGATCTTCTCGATCAGCCGGGCCTTGTTAACCTGGTAGGGAATCTCCGTCACAATGATCCGGTCGCGGTCCGTCCGCTCGTCAGTTTCGATGCTCGCCTTGGCGCGCAGCGTGAGGAGTCCCCGGCCGGTGGTATAGGCCTCCTTGATGCCCTGCGTACCGTAGATATAGCCAGCGGTGGGGAAGTCCGGCCCCGGGATCAATTCCATGACCTGCTCGATCGTCGTGTCCGGGATATCGATCAGCCTGATGAGGCCGTCCACCACTTCCGCCAGGTTGTGCGTCGGGATGTTCGTCGCGTATCCGACCGCGATCCCGCCGGCGCCGTTGATGAGGAGGTTCGGCGCCTTGGCCGGCAGGACCAGCGGCTCCAGGCGCGACTCGTCGTAGTTGGGGCGGAAGTCGACGGTCTCCTTGTCGATGTCGGCGAGCATCTCCTCAGCGAGCTTCGTGAGCCGCGCCTCGGTGTACCGCATCGCGGCAGGGGGATCGCCGTCCACCGAGCCGAAGTTGCCCTGGCTGTCCACCAGGCAATAGCGCATGTTGAAGTCCTGGGCCATTCGCACGAGGGTGTCGTAAATCGCCGCGTCGCCGTGCGGGTGGTAGTTCCCCATGATCTCGCCGACGATCTTGGCCGACTTGCGGTAGGCCCGGTTGTGGACGAGGCCCATTTCGTTCATGCCGTAGAGGATCCGCCGGTGGACCGGCTTGAGCCCGTCCCGGACGTCCGGAAGCGCGCGTCCCACGATCACGCTCATCGCGTAGTCGAGGTAGGACGACCGCATCTCGTCTTCGATCGGAACCTGAATTAATCGTTCATCAACCGGCATGCACGATCTCCTTATGCGGATGGTGAATACTCTGCGGGTGGCGCCGAGCGGGGCGCCCCGATGAGCCAGGGCGCCTACAGGCGAGTCTGCGGGGCTGCAACGCCGAAAGGCGCCGCTCGGCGGGGCTGCTCGGCGACAGGACCCACTCCGAGAGCAACGGGTTCCCCGTCGCACGTCAGGGTAATTCGGCGACAGGACCCGCCTATGCGATCTCGATCAGGTCTTTGTTCGCCAGCACTCGATCGGAGGGCAGCGGCTCTTTGAAGGTCATCTTCGAATAGCAGGCGTAGGTCACGTAGCAATCTTGCAGGCAGTAGTCGGCGATCTCCTTCCCGCGCCCGGCATGCCACATCTCGGCCACCTGCCGCCCTGAGCCAGATTTGGTCTCCACCCCCAGCGCGCGCGCCAGCACGTCCAGCTTGACCCATCCCCGAGTTTCCCAATTGCTCCAGATCGCCAGAGTGTCGTACACCGGCTCCGTACGGTACTTGGCGAGGCTGATCTCCATCGTGGGCCTTACCTGGTGGATGATGGACCGTTTCTTGAGGAAGGGCAGGTCGAAGCCGAGACCGTTGTGGGTGATGAAGAGCGTCGGTTTGGTCTTACCAATCTGGCCCCAGAATCGGGCGAGCAATTCTTTCTCTCCACTGCCGTACCAGGCCGTAGCTCCCAGCGGTTCCATCGCATCCGAGAAAGCGATCATCCCGACGCAGATGATACGGCTAAAGGTCCCATCGAAGGAGGACCTTTCGTAGTCCCTGTCCTGTTGCTCCGCATCGCTGGCTTCGTGGAGGTCTTGCGGGTCCTTTAGAGAAATCCCAACCAGCCGAGCCCACTCCTCCTTCGGCGTCTGCACAGTCTCGATGTCCAGCACCACTTTCACGGGAGCAAGGATTTCCACATGATGATCGCGTCCTGGTAGGTCCGATCATTCTTGAGCACCGCGCCGGGGAGGACCGCAAGCTCGGAAAACCCGAGCTTCCGCCACAGACGCCGGGCCACTTGGTTCTCCGCAAAGACCAGGTTGAAGATCACGCTCCGATATCCCAGTTCTGTCGCGTACTGCAACATCACGGCCCCCAAGAGCCAGCCCAGCCCCTTGTTGCGCCACTGGGGCGCCACTATGAACCCCGCGTTGGCGACGTGGCGGGCCCGGCCCGGCCAGTTCGGCTTGAGATAGAAGGCGCCGAGCAGGTCCGCGCCTCGCCGGCTACCCTGCTGATAGGAGACGATGGTGCTTGTGCCCGTGAACCAGTACGCCATGAAATCGTCCTGGCCGGGGAGCCGATCGTGGGGATAGGAGGCGCCTTCTTCAATGATGGTTTGGAACAGTTGGCGCAGCGGCTCGCTGTCCCTGTGGTCAGCCAGGGTCAGTTGGATAGGCGTGCCGTCCTTGAGTTTCGCCTCGATCGGGAAGTCCATAGCCTGATCAAACTACGTCGCAGCGCGAAGCGAAATGAGCGCGTCCACTAGGGGCCGGTCGGCGGGCGGCAGGGGCACCTGGGTCAACTCCTCCGGCGGCACCCACTGTAGGGCGTCGCAGCCCAAGGGGCGTGGATGCCCGTCCTTGATCGAGCAGCGGAAGAAATGCAGCTCGACTGTCTTCTCCGGATACGCGTGGCGGATGATCTGAAACGGCACCGGCTCGGTGATCTCGATGCCCACCTCCTCTCGCAGTTCCCGGCGCAGACATTCTTCCAGCGATTCGCCCGGCTCTCGCTTTCCTCCCGGAAACTCCCAGAGTCCGCCCAAATGGACATCGGCCTTACGCCTCGTGAGCAGATAGCGACCCTCGTGCACGATCAGCGCTGCGGCGACTTGCACTGGCTCCGCAATGGCCATTAGCGAGCTGTAAACGGATAGGTCTTGCAAAAATCCTTCATTGGACACAGCAGGCAATAGGGGTCGCGCGCCGTGCACACCATGGCGCCGAAGTCCATGAGCGCTTGATTAAAATCGTAGCCCTTGCCCTTGGGGATCAAGGCCTCAGAGAGGTTCCACAAGGCGGACTTCTGCTTCTTGGGATCCCCCTTACCCACAAACACCCGATGCAGGACCCGCATCACGTTAGTGTCCAGGATGGGCGCATCTTCGCGGAACGCGAAGGCCCGGATCGCGCCGGCCGTATAGCGGCCGATGCCCTTGAAGGCCTGCAGACGCTCGGGGTCCTTCGGCAGCGCCCCCCCGTAGCGGGCGACCGACTCCCTGGCGATCGCGTGCAGACGCACCGGCCTGATGTTGTATCCGAGCGGGTACCAGGACTTCTTCACCGTCGACAGCGAGGCCTCGGCCAGCTCCTCCATCGTCGGATACTTGGTCAGCCATTCCTGGTACTTGGGGAGGACCCGCTCCACCTGGGTCTGCTGCAGCATGATCTCGGACACCAGGATCTTGTAGGGATCGCTGGTCTTGCGCCAAGGCAGGTCGCGGGCATGCTGGGCGTACCACTTGAGCAGGCGTTCCCGGAATTTGCGCTTCTCAGCGGGCGGAACCGGGATCGCAACTCCGGCTCGCCGTCGGCGGGAAGATGGCGTGTTGACGTCTGATCGGAGTTGCCGCGTCGCGCCCACGCGGTGTGCTCCTCTACGACCAGGGGATTTCAGCGACTGAGATCAGCTCCTTGGGCAGGAGAAACTCGACGTCCTCCTCGACCACCGTCACCTCCTCGACTACCTCACCCCCGTGCGCCTTGAGGTACTCCACTACCTCGGTGACCAGCACCTCCGGAGCCGAGGCCCCGGCGGAGATCCCGACCGCCTTGATGCCTTGGAGCCAGGCCGGGTTGATGTCGGCGCTCGAGTCGATCAGGTAGGAAGGGACACTGCAGTGCTCGCCGAGTTCGCGCAACCGATTCGAGTTGGAGCTGTTCGGGGAGCCGATGACCAGGATCACGTCGACCATTTCCGTCAGCTTCTTGACGGCGTTCTGGCGGTTCTGGGTAGCGTAGCAGATGTCTTCCTGGTGAGGGCCCTTGATTTTCGGGAACCGCCTGTGCAGCGCGGCGACAATGTCCTTGCACTCATCCACGCTCAAGGTGGTCTGAGTCACGTAGGATAATTGGTCAGGCTTCTCGACCTGCAGGTCCTGAACGTCCTCTACGGAACTGACCAGCTGGAACTTGTCCGGGACCTGCCCCAGCGTCCCGATCACTTCGGGGTGGCCGGCATGCCCGATCAGGATCAGCTCGTAGCCCTGAGTGTAATCACGGTTGACTTCGTTATGGACCTTGATGACGAGCGGGCACGTCGCGTCGATGATCTTCAACCCGCGCTGCTTCGCCTCTTCCCAGACCGACTTCGCCACCCCATGGGCGCTGAAGATCACGGTCTGGCCGTCCGGCACTTCGCTCAACTCCTCGACGAACACCGCGCCTTTCAGCTTGAGCGAGTTGACGACATGGCGGCTGTGGACGATCTCATGCCGAACAAAGATCGGCGCGCCGTAGGCCTTGAGCGACAATTCCACGATGTCGATGGCGCGGTCCACGCCCGCGCAGAAGCCTCTGGGATTGGCGAGATATATCTTCATGGGTCAGTCTGTTCCTTTACCTTATTACGCCCCTGAATAGCAACTTCTTTTGCTCTATCAGCAAGCTCGATGGCGCGCCCGGCAGGAATCGGACCTGCGACAACCAGCTTAGAAGGCTAGTGGCAGGAAAGACGAATCAATTTCAGACTTTGACACTATCATTCAGCTGGAGGCTGTGACCAACTGAGAAGATTTCTCGATCTTAGAATGCTGCGACCTTGTAAAGAATGCGTCCGACGAGCTCCTCGGATGAGCCATACCGATAGACCGCATCAAGGTACTGGTTGTAGCCCAGATCGAGCGATATCGCCTTTTCCTTGTCATTCCCGAAGGGGATGAGAATGGTGTTGATCAGATTCACCGTCCGCACATCATAAAAGCCGTCATTGCTCTTACTCCGCGAGTAATAGCCATACGTGGTGAAAGACAGATTACCCGAAGGAGGGTAATAGCCGATCGAGAGCATCGCTGTGGGGGTGGTGGTCCGCAGGCCCAGCCACGCGTATTGCTCTTCACTTAAGCTCAACGACGGCATAATGGTGATCGACCCTGTCGGACGGTACGATCCTGTGATGTAATGATAGTAGAAGGCCACCTTCTTGCTCGGATCGAGTTTGTTGGTGGAAGGCGAGTAATTCGACGAAATCGTGAAGTCCCACATAGGACCTGCGTAGAAGTACAGCGAGGCCCCCATATCCTCGATCCAGCTCTCCTGCGGAGCTTCCTTGCTTGGTCCTCCGCGCGTCCGGGAACTCCCACGCTGATAGGAGAAGCTCAGCACGCTTCCGCCGGGGAGCGTGAAGCCGAGCCCCATTCCGCCCAGAGTCTTCGTTGTGCAAGGACGACGCGGGTCGGCCTCAACGTTGTCCCCAAAATCTGAAAACATCGTCTTGAGACGGAGCGGGCCAAACTTCTGAGCTGCCCAGAACTCCTCTCCTTCCTGGTCAGCCCTCCAGTTGTTCGACCCGGATGGACGTTGAAAACCCTGACCGACCGAACGGTACTCAGCACCATAATCGAAGGAATCGAGACCGCCGGTCAGCCTGAAACGAAGCAGGCGGTTCCTTTCTTGGTGGTACAGTTTGTCAGTCTGAGACTGGAA
>WNEW01001318.1_pt1 | contig 12168 bp, 12 predicted proteins | sample 5399891 | NCBI WGS metagenome assembly WNEW01 (sample SAMN13153336, study PRJNA577476) | soil metagenome | isolation source: 40 cm grassland meadow soil pre-rain plot 5 | place: USA:California | collected 2015-09-08 | reverse complement strand
GAGGGCACGCCGTACCACTACCTGGTCCAGATATCGACGGCGCTCCTTCTGGTCCTCGCGGCGAACACGGCCTTCGCCGACTTCCCGCGGCTCGGGAGCATCCTCGGGCGTGATCGCTTCGCCCCGCACTACTTCCAGTTCCGGGGCGACCGCCTCGCGTTCGCCACCGGGATCGTCGCGCTCGCCCTGCTCTCAGCCCTGCTGATCGTCGCATTCGGTGGGAGTGTCACGAACCTCATCCCCCTCTACACGGTCGGCGTCTTCGTCGCGTTCACCCTGAGCCAGTCGGGCATGGTCCGGCACTGGTGGAGGCTCCGGCAAACCGAGCGCGGCTGGCGCTGGCGGGCGGCCCTCAATGCGATCGGGGCGGTCGCGACCGCGGTCGTGGCGGTCGTGGTCGGGGCCGCGAAGTTCGCGCTCGGCGCCTGGATGATGCTCGTGCTGATCCCCGCGCTGATCGCACTGATGTGGGCGATCAACCGTCACTACCGCTCGGTCGAGGACGCGCTCACGCTCGATCGTCCGGACACCGCGCTACCGCGGCGCGCGGCGCCCCGCGTGCTCGTGCTGCTGGCGCGGCTCGACCGCGCGTCGCTCGGGGCGCTCGCCTACGCCAGGTCGATCGCGCCCATCGTGACCGCGGTCCACGTCACCGAGGACCCCGCGGACGGCGAACGCATGCGCCGGCGCTGGCGTGCGCTCCAGGTGGACGGCGACACCGATCTCGTCATCCTCGAATCGCCGTATCGCGCGCTGATCCAACCTCTCATCGCGTACATCGACGCGTTGCAGGCGCAGGACCCGGAGCGGCCGATTACCATCGTGCTCTCGGAGTTCGTCCCGCGGCGCCCCTGGGAATACCTGCTGCACAACCAGGCCGCCCTCCGGCTCAAGCTGCGGCTCTTCTTCCGCCCCAACACCGTGGTCATCGACGTTCCGTACCACGTATGACGCGGACCCGAGCTCGCGGCCATGCGACCGCGAGCTTGCCGAGCTCGAAGTCCGCGACGAGGCGCCCGACGAGACGGCGAAAGGGCTACCCGAAGAGTGCCTTGCGGACCTCGCTCTCGAACGCGGTGGGTGCGAAGACGATGACGCGGTCGCCGACCTCGAGCCTCGTGTCGTCGTCGGCGTGCATCACCTTCCCGCGACGGACGACGCCGCCGACGACCGCGCCGCTCGGCAGGCGAAGGCTCGCGATCGTCTTGCCCGCGGAGGGCGTTCCCGTCGCGATCTCGGCCTCGATCAGCTCCAGGTGCGAGCCGGTGAGTGGCATGAGCGGCAGGAAGCCGCCCATGGGGAGCTCCTGCTCAATGACCCCCATGAGCACGCGTGTCGAGGAGATCGTCTCGTCGATGCCGAGCGTCTTGAACACGATCTCGTTCTTGGGATTGTTCACGCGCGCGATCACCCGCGGCGTGTGGCACTGGAGCTTCGCGAGCTGGCAGATCACGAGGTTCTTCGCGTCGTCGCCGGTCACCGCGATGAGCGCGTCCGCGCGCGAGCAGCCGGCCTCCAGCTGCGCGCGCCCCTCGTCGGCGGCAGCGTTGAGCACGATCGAGCCAAGCTTCTCCTGAACGAAGTTGGCCCTGCGGCGATCGGCCTCGATGACGGTGACCTCGTTGCCCGCCTCGAGGAGCGCCTGCGCTAGGTGGAAGCCCACTTCGCCGGCACCCGCGACAATGAAGTACATCTATCGCGCTCCGGCGGGCTCGTGAGCGAGGTCGGCCTCGTGCGCGAGCGCTTTCCGCACGAGGATCTCGCCCACCTCTTTGTCCTCGACGAGCATCGCGTGCAGGAGCGTGCCGAGGATTGTCGTTCGCGAGAACGTGTCGATTCCCTGCGTGCGGTAGGTCTGGGCGCGTACCGGATCGTTGACTTTCGCGATCACGCGCTTCACCCCGAAGATCTTCTGCGCGATTTGAGCCGCCATGAGGTTGCGGTTGTCGCCCTCGGTCAGCGCGAGCAGCGCGTCGGCGCGCTCGACGCCCGCCTGACGGAGCACGTCCAGGTCGGTGCCATCGCCCAGGATCGTCTCCCCCTTGAACGACGCCGGCAGGTGCTGGAACCACGCGCGCTCGGCCCGGGCAGGGCTCGTCGAAGCGATGTCGACGACGGTCACGTGCTGCCCTTCCGCGTCGAGCAATCCCGCGAGAAAACCACCCACCCGGCCACAGCCGACGATGACGACGTTCACTTGCTCTCCTCCTGACGATACGCGAGCACCGCACAGGGCGCGCTCACATACACGTTCTGCACGGTCCGGCCGATGTACACCCGACCCAAGCGCTTGCGGTATGGCATCGCCACGACTATGAGATCGCACTTGCGCTCCACGGCCGTGTCCACGATCGCTGCCGCGGCGTCGCGTGCCTGCAGCAGCTCGGTTTCGAGTTCGAGCCCGGCCTGTCCGGCCACCTTTTTCGCGCTCTCGAGCAGCTCCTCTCCTCTGTCGAGCTCCTCGTCCATGACGGCGTCGAGCGGCAGGTTCCAGCGCACCTCGATGACGTGTATCCCGACGACCTCGGCCTTCGCCGCCTTCGCGATCGAGGCGACCAGCCGGATCGCGTCGGGATCGGCGCTCGTGCCCGCGAGACCCACGAGGACGCGCTTCGGCTGCATGGGTGCGCGGAGACTAGCGCGGTCAGCCGCGTCGCGCTCTAGCCCGGACCTCGCCAGTGGTAAGGGACGTCGATGACGATGGTGTTCGGGCGGAAGAGCAGCGCGGCCTTGAGGCGGAACGCGGTTTGGCTGTGCAGCAGCCACTCCCACCAGTGGCGCGGGACGAACTCGCTCACGACGACGGTGATCGGACGGTCGTCGGATTTGCCGATGGCGTCGATGTAGCGGAGCAGCGGCGCCAGCAGCGAGCGAAACGGGGATTCGAGCACGTCGAGCGGGATGTCGGTCGCGACCGTCCGCCAGCGCGCGCGGAATTCGTCGGCGCTCGCGCGCGAGGTCGAGACGTGCACCGCTTTCACGGTTGGCGATATCGAACGGGCGAAGGCGAGCGCCTGCAGCGCGGCGCGGTCGAGCCGTGCCACCGGCACGATCACCACCGGCGCGGCGAGCAGGGGCACCTGCTCCTCGCCGCTTGAGATCACGAGCGCGTCTTGCACCGTGCGGTAATGGCGATGAATGCCGTAGAGCAAGGCCACCAGCAGCGGCAGCAGGGCGATCACCATCCAGGCCCCGAGCTGGAACTTGGTGACGGCGACGACCAGCAGCACCGTGCCCGTGACGACGGCGCCGAAGCTGTTGATCGCCACCGACACGCGCCAGCCCGGGTTTCGCAGCCTGAGCCAGCGCCGCACCAGACCCGACTGTGACAGCGTGAACGCCAGGAAGACGCCGATCGTGTAGAGCGGCACGAGGGCGTTCACGCTGCCTCCGAACGCGGCCAGGATCGCTCCCGCGACCACCGCGAGCGCGACGATCCCGGTGTTGAACGCCAGACGAGAGCCGACGTCGGCGAAATGTCGAGGCATGAACCGGTCGTTGGCGAGGACGGATGCGAGGCGAGGGAACCCGGTGAAGCCGGTGTTCGCGGCCAGCAGCAGGATGACCGCGGTCGCGAGCTGCACGAAGAGGTAGAAGGGCGAACCGTCGCCGACGATCGCGCGCGTGATCATGCTGTTCACCGTCTGGATCTCGCTCTCGTCGGGCTGAATGCCGATGCGCGTCGCGAGGAAGGTGAGACCGAGGAAGATCGTGGCGAAGATCGAGCCCATGAGCACGAGCGTGACCACCGCGTTACGCGTCTCGGGAGGGCGGAAGCTCGGCACGCCGTTCGCGACGGCCTCGCTCCCGGTGAGGCCGACCGATCCCGACGCGAACGCGCGAAGCACGAGCAGCAACGTGAGCGGCGCGGTGCCCGCCTCGGCGAACGGGTCGACCGGCCGCACCGCCGCGGGCACGTCGCCGGTCGCGACGCGGAAGAGGCCGTACGCGATGAGCCCGAACATCGCGACCATATAGGCATAGGTCGGGGCGGCGAAGAGCACACCGGCTTCGCGAACCCCGCGCAGGTTCCCGATCACGAGCAGCGCGATGAGCGCGAGGCCGATCTCGACGCGGTAAGCGTGGATCTCTGGAACGAAGCTGGCGATCGCCGCGACGCCCGCGGCCGTCGAGACCGACACCGTGAGTACGTAGTCGATGAGCAGCGCCGACGCGGCGACGAGCCCGGCCACGACGCCGTGGTTCTCGCGGGCCACGAGGTAGCTCCCGCCGCCGTTCGGGTAGGCGCGGATGACACGCGATTCCGAGAGCACGACGATCGCGAGCACGAAGACCACGGCGAGGGCGACGGGCATGGTGAGAGCCAGCGCCGACGTTCCGGCGATCGCGAGGATCCGCATCGCCTCCTCGGTCGCGTACGCGGAGGACGAGATGTTGTCCGAGGCAAGGATCGGCAGCCCCGTGACGACCCCCACCCGCTCCTCCGCCTCGGCCTCCGACTCGAGGCGGCGTCCGATGAGGAATCGCAGTGTGCGGTCCCAGGCGCGGCCGAACCTTCCGGTATGGGCCATGCTCTCCTCGGTCGCGACGTACCGGCCGCCATGACCGCGCAGCCCGCTGCCGGTCGGACGCACGATCCGCACGTAGCGGTCGCCGACGTGCCGGCCAGGCCGTGTTTCCCGCCGCTCGAGCGACGGGACGTCCGGTCCCTCCTCTCCTTCCTCGGTCACCGCCGCAGCTCGGGGACCTGGCCGTCGTCGAAGTGATACGGCACGTCGACGACGATGGTGTTGGGTCGGAACAGGAGGCTCGCCTTCAGGCGGAGCGCGGTCTGGCTGTGGAGGAGCCACTCCCACCAGCTGTGCGGCACGAACGACGCGAGCACCACCGTGATGGGCCGGTCGTCATGCGTCTGAATCCCGTCGATGTAGCGCAGCAGGGGCGGCACGAGCGAGCGGTACGGCGACTCGATGATGTCGAGCGGAACCTTGCCCGCCCATTGCTTCCAGCGCTCGTCGAACGCACGGGCGCTCTCCTCGCTCGTCGCGACGTGGACGGCCTTCACCGCGGGCGAGATGGAGCGGGCGAAGGCCACGGCGCGCGCGGTGGCGCGGTCGAGCCGTCCGACCGGAACGATCACCACCGGCGGTCGCGTCTCCGCGACCTCCTCGTCCAGACGCGCGATGACGAGCGCGTCCTGCACCGCCATGTAGTGCCGGTGGATCGCGAGGAGCAGGCTCACGATCAGCGGGATGACCAGCACGACGAGCCATGCGCCCTCACCGGCCTTGGCCACGAGGACGATGACGAGCACGAGCCCAGTGACGACGGCGCCGAGCAGATTCAGCGCGGCGCGCCACCGCCAGCCCGGCGAGCGCAGCCGCCGCCAGCGTCGCGCGAGCCCGGTCTGGGAGAGGGTGAACGCCAGGAACACCCCGATCGTGTAGAAGGGGATGAGCTCCGTGACGCTGCCTTCCCGCCAGACCAGCACCGCCGCGGAGACGATCGCGAGGGCGAAGATGCCGACGGAGAACGCGAGCCGCTCGCCGCGGTAGGCGAACTGGCGCGGCATGAACCGGTCGTTCGCGAGGACCGAGGCAAGCCGCGGGAACCCGGTGAAGCCCGTGTTCGCGGCGAGCGCCAGGATGAGCGCCGTCGCTCCCTGGACCAGGTAGTAGAGCGGCGAGTAACCGACGAGCGACCGCGTCACGAGGCTGTTCAGGCTCTCGACCTCGGAGCGGTCGGGAATCGTGCCGATGACCTGCGCCAGAAACGTCAGCCCTAAGAAGAGCGTGCTGAACGTGAGGCCCATCAGCACGAGCGTCACGGTGGCGTTACGCCGCTCGTCGGGCTGCATGCTCGGCACGCCGTTCGAGATCGCCTCGCTGCCGGTGAGCCCCACCGAGCCCGAGGCGAACGCCCGCAGGACGATGAGCGCGCCGGCCGCTCCGGCGAGCGGCTCGCCGGTGGCTCCGAAGGGACCGGGCGGGACAGCGGCCTGGGGGATCTGGCCGGTCGCCACGCGGATGAGCCCGTAGCCGATGAGCGCGCCGAGCGCGGCGATGTAGACGTACGTCGGACCCGCGAAGATGATTCCCGCCTCGCGGACACCGCGCAGGTTTCCGATCATGAGGATCGCGATGAAGACGAGGCCCACCGGGACCACGTACGGGTGCAGCTCCGGCGCGAAGCTCGTCACCGCCTGCACGCCCGCCGCGGTCGACACGGAGACGGTCAGGACGTAATCGATCAGGAGCGCCGCGGCCGCCACCAGACCGGGGAGCGTGCCGAGATTGTCGCTCGTCACGATGTAGCTCCCGCCTCCGTTCGGATACGCCTGGATGACCTGCGACTGGGAGAGCACCACGATCGCCAGGACTGCGACGACGGCGATAGCGATCGGTGTCGTGAAGACGAACGCTCCGATGCCCGCGAGCGCCAGGACGCGCATGGCCTCCTCGGTGGCGTAGGCGGAAGAGGAGACGTTGTCGGAGCCGAGGATGGCGAGGCCGGTGGGTACCGAGAGCCGCTCCGACTCCTCGGCCTCGCTCTCGAGGCGTGGACCGAAGAGGACCCGGCGGATCGCCTCGTAGGCGCGCCCGGCGGCGCTCGCGGGCCGGAGGACGTCCTCGCCGGCGATATAGCGGCCTCCGCGGCGGCGGAAGTCAGCCGGTTGGTGGATCCGGACGTAGCGGTTGCCGGGAAGGCGTCCGGCCCTCGTGGTGCGCTCTTCGAGGGAAGGGGTCTCGGGATTTTCGCCTTTCCCCTCGTCCTCGCTCACGTCAAGGCTGCGATTGTGGCACGGTCGTGCGCGCGCGCTCGCTTCCGGATTGATCGACCAGCACGGCCTCACGCGCGCCGGAGGCGACCCGCGCCGGGATGGAGACGAGCTGCGCGGGCGAGGTGATGACCTGGATCGTGAGCGCTCCCGTCGCCGGCGCGCTGAACGTCGCACGGACCACGAGGCGATCGCCACTCCGCTCGATGGCGTCGACGCGGACGGCGTACCCGCCCGTGCGCTGCGTGCCAGCGAAGACCCCGATGTAGAGACGGCCCGCGTCCGCAGGACGGCTTGCGGCGAGCTGTCCGAGGCCGGTCCCCAGCGCATCGGCGGCGACGGCGATGCGCGGACCGTCGTCGTTCGCGGACTGCTGCGTCGTGCCGTGGTCGGTGAACGGCACGGTCTGCGCGTTCACGGCGGCGCCGCCCGCGCAGGCGGCGAGCAGCGCCGCCGCGACCGCCAGCTCACAGGCCGAACGCCAGACGGTCCGCGAAGATCGCGGGAAGCCCTCGGGCGCGTATGCGCTGCGCGGTTTCGTTGAAGTCGTACGGCTCACGATGGAAGGTCACCGTCCCAGCCGCAAGGTCGAGCACGGCGTACGCCGCGCGCCGGTCGGCGTCGCGCGGCTGGCCCACGCTCCCCGGGTTGACGAACGCGCGGGGGGCGAGCGGGTAGGGCTCGTCGTAGCGGACGTGCGGGTTGACGCTCGAATCAGGCTCGTACTGGAGTCGGGAGCGTTGGTTTGCCCCCATTCCCAGCCAACCGGTCTCCGGCTGAAAGAGCGCCGGCACGTGCGTGTGCCCGGCACAGCAGTGCGGTGTACGCGCGAGCGCGAGTGAAGCCACGGCGGCCGGCGCCGTTGTGACGTACTCCCAGAGGGGATCGCGAAGGCTGCCGTGGCACAGCGTCGCGCCGCTCTGCTCGAGCGTGCGCGGGAGCGCGGCCAGCGCGTCGCGCTCGGCCGGGGTCAACCACGCCGCGTGCGCGCGCGCGGCGATCGCGGCCGGCTCGTTGAAGAGCTCGAGGTCTTCGCCGGTGGCCACAGCCCGGTCGTGGTTCCCGGCGACGATCGTCGCCTTGCGCTCGCGTAGGAGGGCAAGCACGTCGGATGGATCGGGGCCGTAGCCGACGGTGTCGCCGCAGACCCAGAGCGCATCGACCGGTCCGAGCTGACCGAGCACGGCCTCGAGAGCGACGAGGTTCGCGTGCACGTCGCTGATCAGGCCCACCCTCACGAGAACGTCACGCTCGTCGACGACGGTTCTGGGCTGCGTCCGGCGCGACGCGCACGTCCGAGGCCGCTCGCTGCGCGTCGCGGATGGAGAAGCGCCGCTCAGCCAGGGCGCGGCCGATCACCACCGAGGCCACGCCCCTTCCCGCGAGCGCTCGGAGGTCGTCGAGGTCGCGGACTCCGCCGCCGGCGTGCAGTCGCACGTGACCGCCCACCACACCGCCGACCGCGTCCACGAGCGCGAGCGGCGGGCCACCGAGCCGCGCGTGGGAGCCCAGATCGATCAGGTAGAGCGCGCGGATGCCGGCCAGGAGCGCGGCGCGTGCGGACGCAAGCGCCCCGCGGCCGGTCGCGACACTCACGAGCGCCGGGACTCCACCGCGTGGCGCGAGGAAACCGTCGCGGGCCTCGATCTCGACGATCGCCCGCTCGCCGAGCGACGCGATCTCGCGGAGAAGATCGTCGTCGCCGAACACGGCGCTCGAGAAGAGCACTCCGGCAATGCCCCGATCCAGCACGGCTCGCGCCTGATCCATCGTCGAGAGGCCGCCGGCCAGCCGGCACGGTAGCCGCGCCGTCGCCGCCGCCTCGGCGAGAACGTCGAGATTCTTGAAGATGCCGGTCTCGGCGGCATCGAGATCAACCAGATGAAGCTCGGTCGCGCCCTCGGCGACCAGCTCGCGGGCGCGCTCCGCCACGCTCGAGCGCTGACCATCCACAGGCCGCCCGCCGCGCACATCCAGCGAGGGAACGATCACCACGGCCGGCGCTTGGCCTCGGCCGCCCGTCGCGGATAGCGCGCGGGGGTCGGGCGAGTCTTTCTCACGAGCACCAGCGCTCTGCCCGGCAGCACGTCGCCGAGCCCGAGCGAAGACGTCTGGGTGATCGCGACGATCTCGCCGCCGACCGCGGCGCAGGCCTTCCGCGCGCCGGGAAGCTCCGTGTCGAGACGGCCCTTCCAGACGATCGCCTCGCCCCCGATGCGCAGAAAGGGAAGCAGGTACTCGATCACCGCACCGAGCGAGCCGAGCGCGCGGGCGGTCGCGACGTCGTAGCGGTCACGGCGCTCCAAAGCGAGCGCTTCCGCGCGCTCGTTCCGGACCTCGACGCCGCCGATCCCAAGCGCGCTCGTCAGCTCCTCGAGGAAGCGGGCCTTCTTGCCCATTGACTCCACGAGCGTGAGCCGAATCCCCGGAAGGGCGAGCCGTAACGCGACGCCGGGGAAGCCCGCGCCGCTCCCGACATCGACGACGCGCTCCCGGCCAGTCCACCTGCGTATCGCGACGGCGGTGAACGAGTCGAGGAAATGCTTCCGCGCGATGTCGAGCGGAGCCGTGATCGCGGTCAGGTTGACCGTCGTATTGCGTTCGATGAGCAGCTCCGCGTACCTGGCGCAGAGCGCGATCGTCGCCGAATCGAAGCGCAGCCCTATGCGCTCCGCGTCGCGCGCGAGCGCCGTGAACGGCGCCTCGGCGGACACAAGCGCCACCCTCGTATCGTAGGCGGGTGAGACTCAGCGCGACTCTCGCGTGGTCGGCGGCCGTTCTCATCTCGCTCGCGCTGCTCGCGATGCCCCTTGTCGCGTTCGGGGCGACAGCGTCGGTGACGATTCAGAGCTTCCAGTTCCGGCCGCCGACCGTCACCGTCCGCGCCGGGGACACTGTGTCGTGGACGAATCTGGATGCGACCCTCCACACCTCCACATCCGACACGGCGCTTTGGGACACCGGCAACATCGCACAGGGCACCAGTCGCTCCGTCACCTTCGCGCTCCCGGGAACGTTCACGTATCACTGTTCGAACCACTCCGCGATGCAGGGCATCGTCATCGTGCAGGCGGCGGCCACGCCGGTGCCGACCCCGCCACCGACTCCAGTCCCCACCGCCCCGCCCACGCCACAGCCGACGGTCCGGACCCCGGCGCCCACTCCGGTCACAACAGCACCCTTATCGACGCCCCAGCCGACGCCGGTGTCCACGCCCGAGCCGACGCCGCTGCCTACGCCATCGCCCACACCCGCTCCGACGAAGGAATCGCCGGCCACGGGCGCGCCCGCGGCACCCGGCCAGGTCGCCGCGGTGACGACGCCGGCTCCGCTGCCGAACGACGCGGGCCCCGGGCCGCTGATCGTCGCCGGCGCCGCGGTCGCGGTTCTCGGGCTCGGCGCGCTCGCCTGGGCGCTCGCGCGGCGCACCTAGCGCGCGGTTACGGAGAATCGCGGCGTGAGGCCGTCGGCCGCGTGGATCGCGGCGGCGCTTGTCTTCGTCGCGCTCGTCGCGGCACCACTCGCCGCCCGCGCCGCGACCGTGACGATCGAGGTGAAGGACTTCGCGTTCCAGCCCAACGCGGTGACGATCGGGGCGGGCGACACGGTGACCTGGCGCAACGCCGACACCGCGTCGCACACCGCGACGTCCACGGCCACCTGGGACACCGGCGCTTTCGCCCCCGGCACGTCGCGCTCGATCACCTTCGCGACGCCGGGCACCTACCAGTACTTCTGCCTGATCCATTCGATCATGTTCGGTACGATCGAGGTCCTGCCCGCGGGAGAAGCGTCGACGAGCCCGGCGCCCGCGCAGGCGAGCCCCGGCGGACCATCGCCACTCCCGCCGTCCAACGCGTCACCCAGCGGACGGCTCGTCCTGGCGGCCACGGAACCGTTGACCGCGGCGATCCCGCGGGCGCCGGAGGAGCCCGGCACGAGCCCGTTGACCGTGGCGAGCTGGGCGATCTTCTTCGCCGGCGCGCTTGCCCTCGCCTGGCGGCTCGCGCGGTAGCGCCGACATAGCACCTGCGACAATCAGCCCGTATGACGACCCTCGCGGCGCGCGCGCAACCCGCCGATGACGTCGCCGAGATCCTCATTACGACCGACGAGATCGCGGCGAAGGTGCGCGAGCTCGGTGCCCGCATCGCCTCCGACTATCAGGGCAGGGACCTCGTGCTGGTCAGCGTCCTGAAGGGCGCGCTGCCCTTCCTGGCCGATCTAATGCGCGCGACCCCCATCCCGCTGGCCCTCGATTTCCTCGAGGTGTCGTCCTACGGGAGCTCGACCGAGTCGAGCGGGGTCGTGCGCATCCTCAAGGACCTCGCCCATCCAATCGAGGGTCGTCACGTTCTGGTGGTCGAGGACATTCTCGACACCGGCCGCACGCTCTCGTACGTATTCGAGCACCTGCGCGCGCAGCGGCCGGCTTCGCTCTGCCTCTGCGTGCTGCTCGACAAGACCGCCCGCCGCGTGATACCGATCGAGATCGACTACCGCGGCTTCGAGATCCCCGACAAGTTCGTCGTCGGGTACGGGCTCGACTATGCCCAGCGGTACCGCAACCTGCCGTTCGTGGGCGTGCTCAAGCCTGAGGTGTACGCGAGACCGTCGTGAGGGCGCGTATCGCCGTCCTCCTCGTCGCGGCCGTCGCCATCTCGGCCGTCCCGCGCGCCGCGGTCGCGGCGCCGCTCGCGGCGCTGCCGGCGTTCGTGCGGGTGAACGTCGCGGAGCTCGGTGTGGAGTACGCGAAGATCGGCTCGACGGCCTCGCTCACGGCCACCCTGGGCGATGGCACGGTCGTTTACCGAGGGTATGGCTCGACGATCACGCGGCTCGGGGTGCGCCGGCTCGCCGACCCCAGCCGCACCGTCGCCGCCTTGCCGGACCCCGACGAGCGACGGAACCGGATCAGCCAGCTTCGCGAGGCGCGCCTCATCGCGCGCCTCGAGGAGGTGGCGATCGTGACCATCCCGTTCGAGTTCTCTGTCGAGGAAAGCGGCGGCGATCCTTTCGCGCCGCCGCTGGTCTCGGCGCGGCAGATGATCCCGCTCCGCTTCGAGGCGAACGATGGCCTGCTGACCTTTGACGGCCGCGCCTACCGCGGGACCCTGGAGCTCGCGCGCGACGACGAGGGCGACATGATCGTAGTGAACGAGGTCGATACGGCGAGCTACCTCGCGTCGGTGGTTGGCTCGGAGGAGCCGCCGAGCTGGATGCCTGAAGCGCTCGCGGCGCAGGCGATCGCCGCGCGGACGTACCTCGTCACCCATCTCCGCCGGCACACCGCGTACGACCTCGAGGGCGACACCCGAGACCAGGAATACGACGGCCTCGACGGTGAGGCGGCGTGGACGGCTCGCGCGGTCGCGCGCACCGCGGGGCTGGTCGCGACGTACCGCGGCGCACCGATCGAGGCACTCTAC
>WNEW01001314.1_pt1 | contig 12182 bp, 12 predicted proteins | sample 5399891 | NCBI WGS metagenome assembly WNEW01 (sample SAMN13153336, study PRJNA577476) | soil metagenome | isolation source: 40 cm grassland meadow soil pre-rain plot 5 | place: USA:California | collected 2015-09-08 | reverse complement strand
GGTCGGCCGGGAACTCTCCGACCTGGCCTTCGGCATCATCGAACAGAACTGGCTGGAGCAGCACGTCGGCAAAACGGTAGACCTGAAGAGCCTCGACCAGCTCCGGCTCAATGTCGCGGAGTGGGAGTTCACCTATCTCATCCTGTTCGCCATCACCAAGGGGTGCAGCACGTTTTCCGCCCTGGACTCCGCGCGTACCACGGCCATCCTCAAGGCGTTCCACTCCACAGTCCTCTCCCACATCGCGGAGCAGGCCGGACAGGACGTCGCCGACGAGCATAAGAAAAACCTGCCCGCCCGGTACCGGCTGTATGGACAGACGCTCGAAGGCGAGGACACGAACAAACCCTATAAGACCCCTTACCGGCTGCTCGGAGAGGCGGCCGCGCTCCAAATCCTGGGGCAACCGTTCACGGACCCTCACGACGTGGACAACTTTCGCGAGACCATCAAGGTGATCTTTACCGAGGTGCGGGAGGCAACGATCAAGATCATGAGCTTCCAGCAGGCCCAAGCTGCGAACCCGGGTTACTCATGAATTTCGTAGCGAGGCGTTCGAGACCGAAGCCCGCCGGGGCTTCTCGCAAGTAAGGACGACGCAGGCGTACTCGCAGTAGTACGTTAAGGAGGCCGAACGAGAAAAGCCCCGCCGGGCGAGAGGATCGGACGGCGCAGTAGGAATTAATGGGTAACCCGGGTTCAGGAAAGGCGTAACGCATGGACTTCGACATCGGCTCCAATCACTACCGCAACGCCTCGAATAGCATCGAGATCGAAGGGGTGCCGCACCTCTCGTTCGAACACAATCGTCGTTACAACGAGATGACGTTGAGGGGGTTTCTCTATGACACGAAAGGCAACCTGGTGGGCAAGATCGCCGAGAGCAGCATGGCCGTCAACATCCAAGGGGAATTCGAGATGCGGAGCGAGCCCTCGGTCGCGAAGCTGCTGCACCGCGAATCCGAACAGGTCCTCCTGGAAGTGAAGTTCCTGGGAAAGGACCACGTCCAGATCCACAAGGCCAAGCTGTACTCCATCAAAGGGCGCCCCTTCGAGGTCACACCGAAGCACTGGAAGCTCGGAGACGACCCGCCCCACAGCGGCGAAGACGTGGACTGCAACGGCAACGCGGCCTCCCTGAAATAGGAATGGCGGTGTTCTGCGTAGGGGCAATCCTGTGTGATTGCCCTCTTCCGGGCGGACACATAGGTCCGCCCCTACGAAAACCAGGAACATTTCTCATCCGATGTAGGGGCGTATGGCGATACGCCCATCAGATGCCCTCCGCCAGGGTCCCATTCGGCGCCACCCGCTCTAAATTATTTCAGCTTACTTTGCGGGTTGGGCGCAGCGGAAGCCGATGAAGGCGTTGCGGGATTCCGGCGGGAGCTTGGAGGTGCGGCTGCCTGATAAGAGATAGACCGGCATGTCGGACCACGACCCTCCCCGCACCATCTTGTACTGGCCCGTCCGCGGCCCCTGCGGGTTCTTCTCGGGGCCCTCCCGATAGTACTCGCCGTCATACCAGTCCTGGACCCATTCCGCGACATTGCCCGCCAGATCGAAGGCGCCGTACGGCCCTTCACCTCCCGGATAGCTGCCGACGGGCGTGAGGAGATCGTAGGAGAACTTGGTCATCTGGCCGAACAGGGCGAGCGTGGCGTCTGGTTTGTTCTCCCCCCAGGGAAACGGCCGCTCGTTTGTCCCCCGGGCGGCCTTTTCCCACTCGGCTTCGGTGGGTAGCCGCCGCCCGTTGATCCGGCAGTAGGCGTCCGCATCGCTCCAGGTCACTCCCACGACAGGACGAGTGGCGTGGTCCGGGAACTTAACCATGTCCCAGTTCAACGGCTTCTGCCATCCCGCAAATTCCAGGAACTTGGCGTACCGTTCTGTCGTGACCTCGTATTTATCGATGTAGTACGCGTCCAGGGACACTTTGTGGCGTGGCTGCTCGTCGTCCAGCCCCACGCCCTCGGGAAGCCCCATCCAGAATGCCCCGGCCGGCACCAGGACCATGGGCACGCCGTCCTTGGCGATGGTTTCCTTCGGCCGGTCACCCTCTGCAGCCATGGCCAACCGTAGGCCAGCCGCGAGCAGGAATACGGCCGCCCATGCCAGCATACGAGTGTGCATTAGCGTGTCAGTCTACCACACGCCTCGCTTGACTTCATTGCGACCCGCCCATATAGTCACTCTAAGTGTGATGCTCGTGCGCTCTGAACACCTCACTGCATAACCCTTGGCGCGGTCCGCTTCCCAGTCCGTGAGTAGAGCCTGCCGCCTCTGCGCCATTGCCATGGTGGCGACCGGTCTGCTCCTGACAGGCGGCGCACCTCTCGAGGCACAGCCGCAGCCTGCGCCGTCCAAGGCCGAAGAAGAGGTCAAGGCCCAGATCGACGGGGCCCGGGGCTTGGCCGAGGAAGGCAGAGCTGACGTGGCCGTCGAAGCCCTTCAGAAAGTCATCGCGGCCTCGCCACAGAGCGTGCACATCCCCGCAGCCTATCTCCTGCTCGGCAAGATCCTGAGCGACCAGAAGAATTACGAGGAGGCCGGCGCGTACTACCGGCGTCTGTTGGAGGAGTATCCCGTCTCTGACTTGGTGCCCCAGGCCCGCTTGGGGCTGATCGCGGCCCTGCTCACGACCGGGCAACTGAACGCCGCGCTACCCCTGCTGCTCGAAGCCAAAGGCGAGACGACGGACCCGGCCGTGAAGCAGATCGTACTCCGGCAACTGGAAGAGGTCTACCTCGCCAACCAGGATTATGTCCGCATGGTGGAAACCGCCGTCGAGGCCCGCGCGCTCGTCTCGGAGGAGGAACGGCGCCTGATCGAGCAACGCGTCGCCGAGATCCTCAAAGCGAGAGTCGGCGAGCAGGACCTCCGTCACGTCTCGGACAAGTATCGCCGCACGTTCCCGTCCGATATCGCGCTGCTGCGGCTGATCGAGCTCTACGGGTCGGCCGGCGAAGATTACAAACTCGCCCGCGCCGCCCGCGATTTCCTGACCCAGTTCCCTCTGCACGAGCAGGCCGCCTCCGTCGATGCTCTCCTGGCGGCGCAGCGGAAGAAGCTCAAGAGCACGGTGTACCGCATCGGCGCCCTGCTGCCCCTCTCGGGCGCGTTGAGCCCGTACGGCACCGACGTGCTGAACGGCATGCGGATCGCCTTCGACCAGACCACCGAGGCCATCCCGCAACTGGCGGTGGGCCTCGTCGCCAAGGACACCGAAGGCGATGCGAAGGTCCTCGCGTCCGAGCTCAATGACCTGTTGAGAGAGTACCAGCCGATCGCCGTCATCGGCCCATTGCTGAGCCGCGAGGTGAAGGCCGTGGCCGCCGCCGCCGATGCCAATGAAGTGGTCTTCATCACACCGACGGCCACTCTTGTCGATGTGCAGCGCCTCAGCCAGTACCTGTTCAACACCGCCGTCAACAGCCGCGCCCTCGTGCGGGATCTTGCCGTCTATGCGACCGGCCCGCTGGGCTGGAAACGCTTCTGCATCCTCGCCCCGCGGGACCAGTACGGCGCGGAGATGACGCAAGCCTTCGCAGAAGAAATCCGCCGCCTCGGCGGAGAGATCATCGCCGCCGACACGTACGGGCCCGACGATAACGATTTCGGCCTTCCCATCAAACGCATCAAGGAGGCCGACCTCAAGCGCTACGGCAAGATAGAGTCTGCCCCAGCCCCGGTTCAGAAGAAAGGTGCCAAGGAGACCAAAATCTATGTCCCCGGGTTCGACGCGATTTTCCTTCCCGGCGAGGCCCAAAAAGTGGACCTGATTGCCGGTCAGATCCGGTTCTATGCCGCTAAGGTGGGTCTCCTGGGAACCAACGGGATGAACACACCGGACTTGCTCCACGTCGACGCCCGCGCGGTCGAAGAAGCCATTTTCGCGGATAGTTTTTTCATGGACAGCCCCGACCCCGGCGTGCGAAACTTCGTCGAGCAGTACCGGAAGCGCTTTCAGCAGCAGCCGACGGCCTTCGCCGCGCAGGCCTATGAGGCCACCAGGCTGGTTCTGGACGGTATACTGAAGGGAGCGACGACCGGCCGCGCCCTGCGTGAGACCCTCAAGAACGTCAAGAACGCGCCCGGTCTCATCGGGCCGGTGACCATGAACCCGGCAGGCTATCTGGAGCGGCGCTACGCGCTCATTCAGGTCAAGAACGGCAGGCTCGTGCCGCTGATGGACATGCGATGAACCACATCGGTCAGATCATCCATACGATCTCGTACATGGCGCTCCCGCTGATCCTGGCCATGGTGTTCCACGAGTACGCCCACGGATGGGTCGCCGACTTCTATGGCGATTCCACGGCCCGCATGGAAGGGCGGCTGACGCTCAACCCCATCGCGCACATCGATCCGTTCGGGACGATCCTGCTACCGTTGCTGTGCCTGATCTTCCCCTCCGGCATCCTGCTCGGTTACGCCAGGCCGGTGCCGATCAATCCCTGGAACCTCCGCAACCCGCGCCGCGACATGGCCCTGGTGGCTGTGGCGGGGCCCGGCATGAACCTGCTCCTGGCGATCGCGAGCGCGCTGGCCTTGAGCGCCATCCTGGCCATCGACCCGTCCGTCGCCGATTCCATCTCCACGCAGGGGCCAGGCGTCCGGCGAGACCTGCTCGGCATGATCCTGGTGCCCCTGGCCTGGATGTGCACCTACTCGGTCCTCATCAACGTCGTGCTCATGGTCTTCAACCTGATCCCCATCCCGCCGCTGGACGGCGGCCGGGTCATGGTCAGCCTCCTCCCTCCGCGCCAGGCCGAAGCGCTCAGCCGCCTGGAGCCTTACGGGATGCTGATCATCTTCTTCCTGGTCGTCGCCGATCCCCAGATCCACCTGTTCGGCACTGTAATGGGACCGCTGGTCAACATACTGACCAACACGATCATCTCGACTTTTACCTCGTAACTCGGATAGAAGCGCGCCATGGCCAAACGTGTCCTGAGCGGAATGCAGCCGAGCGGCGTGTTGCACTTGGGAAACCTCTTTGGCGCGCTCGACAACTTCCTGCGCCTCCAGGCCGAGCACGAGTGCTTCTACTTCGTCGCCGACTGGCACGCGCTCTCGACGAACTACGAGGACACTTCCCGGATACGGGAGTACACCCGCGAGGTCCTCATCGACTGGCTGGCCGCGGGTCTCGACCCCGAGCGCTCGACGCTCTTCATTCAGTCCCACGTCCCGGAGCATGCAATCTTACACTTGCTCCTCTCCATGATCACGCCGGTGCCGTGGCTGGAGCGGAACCCCACGTACAAGGAGAAACAGGAGAACCTTGAGGGGCGCGACCTGTCCACCTACGGCTTCCTCGGCTATCCCGTCCTGCAGGCCGCGGATATTCTGCTCTACAAGGCCGACTACGTCCCCGTGGGCGTGGACCAGCTTCCCCACCTCGAGCTGACGAGGGAAATCACCAGGCGCTTCAACGCCCTCTACAAGCCGGTATTTCCCGAGCCGCAGGCCCTCCTGACGGAGATCCCGAAGGTCCCCGGCACGGACGGCCGGAAGATGAGCAAGAGTTACAACAACACGATCAATCTCTCGGATTCCGAGGCGACGGTCCGCTCCAAGCTCAAGACGATGGTGACCGATCCGGCCCGCGTCCGGCGGACGGACAAGGGCAACCCGGACGTCTGCCCGGTCTTCACGCTCCACAAGTCGGCGTCCAAGCAGGCCGTCATCGATCAGGTGAATAAGGAGTGCCGGACAGCCGAGATCGGGTGCCTTGATTGCAAGGGCCTGCTCGCGGACGCGCTCGTGGCCCGCCTCACGCCGATCTGGGAGAAACGGCGCGAGCTCGCGCAGAAGCCGATGCTCGTGGATCAGGTGATTGAAGCAGGCACTAAGAAGGCCAGCGCCGTCGCCCGACAGACCATCGCCGAAGTAAACGAGGCTATACGGATCGGATGATTCGGCGCTCCTCTATGTAACTTTTTGCCGTCTGAAGTGTCCTATCGTGTAGGGAGAGCACGGGAAGGGGCCATGAAGCAGATCGCGCTTGCCGGTATGCTGATGATGAGTTTCTGGCTCCTTGCGCCGGCTCCTGTCCAGGCAGAGCCGGAAGAGTTCTGGCTCTGCAAGCAGCAAGGCGGGGAGGAAACCTATACGAACCGCAACGAGGGGCAGGAGTGCACGAAATACGAGCCGAAGGCCAAGCTCGTCATCAAATCCAAGGAAACCGGATCACTCAGCGAGCCTGTGCCAGCGGTCAATGAGTACCCTGTCTCCCCCGGTATCGATCGGCACGAGCCTCCCGTCAGGCGGCTCCCCGGCGAGATCAGCTTCGAGACCTACCGGATGCTTTCGACGGGCACCTCCGAGGCGGAAATCCTCACCCGCGCCGGCCACCCGCGCTACACCTTCCGGATCGCCCGCGGCACCTGGGTGTGGGTCTATCTCAACGACGAGTGGCTCGTGGAGGTGACCTTCTCCGGCGGCACCGTCGCCAACATCGCCCGCTACCGTCCCAAGCCGTAGCTCTTACCTGCCCATCCGGAGCCCAGCGAGAGACTGGACATTTCCCCGGGTTTGGATTACCGTTCCGCCCACGGCGCCCTCCCTATCATCCACCTTCATAAAAGGGGTTGCCTGTCATGTTCACGACGAGAGTGCGGAGTCCGTTGCGGAGCAAACAACCACTCGTTGTGTTCTTGGCCTTGCTCTGGTTAGGCACCTCCCCTCTTCACGCGTCAGCTGAATGGTACGCGGACCTGTATGGGGGAGCCACCCACACTCCTCGCAGTGATGTCACCCTGATCATTCGCCTTCCAAGCGGACCGTTCGATCACGTGTTCCATGATGTGAAATGGGACGATTCCGCCTCTGTTGGCGGTCGCGCGGGGTATTGGTTTGAAACCCTCCCCTGGCTAGGCGTGGGGCTGGATGTCTTCCATTTCGGATCGAACCTCAGCACGCAGACCGTGCTCCTCACCATCTCGGCTATCGGCTTTAGTGGCAGCGCCCAGCTTCAAGCGATCGATTTTTCTATCACCGCAATTGCGTTTGACGTGGTCCGACTGCGGTGGCCGTTGCTGACAAGCGATGAGTTTCCCAAGGGTCAACTCCAACCCTACTTCACCGTTGGACCTGCGCTCTTCATTACGCGAGCGAAGGACACGACGAACTTTACGCCCAACAATCAGTCGGTCACTGATACCTCGGTCGGAGTCAAGGTCGGCACAGGCGTCGCGTGGCAGTTCTTCGAGCATGTCGCGCTCTTCGGGGAGTACCGGTTCACGCACGTCAGCACGGAGCCGACATTCTTCAGTGCCATCTCGTCGATACCAGTGCCCCTGAAAACAGACTTGAATTCCCACCACCTGATTGGAGGGGTTTCCTTCCGGTTCTAGGCGCAGAGGGCCCGCGCGACTTCCGCGCCGGCTCCCCGAGGAGGTCAGACCATGGAACTAAAAAGTTCAGCGTTCGAGGCCGGTGGGATGATTCCCAAGAAGTACACGTGCGACGGGCCGGACGTGTCCCCGCCCCTGAGCTGGTCCGACATCCCGGCCAAGGCCAAGAGCCTGGCGCTCATTGCCGACGACCCGGATGCACCGATGGGCACCTGGGTGCACTGGGTGGCGTGGAACATCCCGCCGGAGGCGCGCGGCCTCGAGGAAGGCGTGCCGAAAAAGGACTCGCTTCCGAACGGGATGAAGCAGGGCACGACGGACTTTCGCAGCATCGGCTACGGCGGCCCCTGCCCGCCATCCGGCACGCACCGCTACTTCTTCAAGTTGTACGCGCTCGACACCGGCCTGAACCTTCCACCGAACACGACCAAGAAGGATCTGGAGAGAGCGATGCAAAGACACCTGCTGCAACAGGTTGAGCTGATGGGTAAGTACGCCCGGAAGTAGGGGGCAAAGCCAAAAGAAAAAAGTCGACTTTTGTCATGGTTTGGCGTATCCTGTCATGGGGTATTCAGCCCCAATCCCCTGTCAACAAAGAGGGAGCGAACGAAATAGGGCGCACTTCAAGCTGCATGGCAAGGAATGCCAGGTGGCTTTCACCCGATAAATTTGGAGGTCGATAATGACAGACATAAGCCCCATCAATATCCTCATCGCAAACGAGCAGGCGCAAGAAGCCAAGGAAACTGCTTTGAGTCTGCGTGCATTCTTTCCCGACAGCCGGATTGAGGTGGTGTACTCAGCCGATGAAGTGGTCCACCGGGCCGCCAAGTGTGAGTGGCATACGATCCTTGCTGATGCGGACTTATTTCGTCAGAGTGGGCTGGCGACGGTGACCGAGCTCAAACGGCAAGCCCCCACGGCAACCATCATTATTCAAGCCGATTGCAACGATATGACTCTGGGAACGCAGGTCCTGCACTATGGCGTCGATTTTTATCTTGCGAAAAACTCTCATGGCTTTTTGAGTGAATTGCCCTTTGTTCTGCGAACATTTTTGAAGAATCAAGACCTGAATTCGCGGTTGAATGTCGCGAACGAGCGAGTCCTGCGCCTGGAAGAGCAAGGGTCACGGACGCAGACGGACTACCAGTCCTTAGTTGAACAACTCGACCAAGTACGTCAGGAGCGCACCCAGTTGCAGGAACGGCTTCAAGCCCACGAAGTTGAGTTATCGCAGACCAAGGAGAAGAAGCAATTGCTTCTGGACCAATGGGAGAAGCTCCGCCAAGCGCACACGACGCTGGAGGAAGAACTCCAGCAGGTGACAGGGCAGTTGTCTCAGGAACGCGGAGAAAACCAGGCTTCCCGAGAGCAGCTCGAGAAGCTGCGGCAGGAGCGCGACCAGTCGCAAGAACGACTGTTCCAGATCGACGAGGAGAAGCAGTCGCTCCTGACACAGTTGGGACAAACGCGTCACACGTGTACGCTGTTGGAGGAAAGACTCCAGCGCCACGATGCCGAGTTATCTCAAGAACGGAACGACAACCGCGCATACAGGGACCAGATCGAGAAGCTCCGCCAGGAGCGCGACCAGCTCCAGGAGCAGCTGTCAAACATTCAAATGGAGAAGCAATCGCTCCTGACACAGTTGAGCGAAGCGCGCCACACATATACGCTGTTGGAGGAAAGACTGCAGCGCCACGATGCACAGCTATCGCAAGAGCGGAACGATAACCGGGCACAGCGGGAGCAGCTCGAGAAGCTCCGCCAGGAGCACGACCAACTCCAGGAGCAACTGTCGCAGAACCAGATCGAGAAGCAGTCGCTCCTGGCACAGGTGGGCGAAGCGCGCCACGCGTTCACGCTGTTGGAGGAAAGACTGCAGCGCCACGATGCACAGCTATCGCAAGAGCGAAACGACAACCAGGCACAGCGGGAGCAGCTCGAGAAACTGCGGCTAGAGCGCGACCAGCTGCAGGAACGACTGTCCCAGATCGATGAGGAAAAGCAGTCGCTCCTGACACAGGTGGGCGAAGCGCGCCACGCCTACACGGTGTTGGAGGAAGGACTCCAGCGCCACGATACCGAGTTATCGCAAGAACGGAACGACAACCAGTCTTCCCGAGAGCAGCTCGAGAAGCTGCGGTTAGAACGCGACCAGCTCCAGGAGCAGTTGTCGCAGATCCAGATGGAGAAGCAGTCGGTCCTCGCCCAATTGGAGCAAATGCGTCTTAGTCATGCACAGATGGAAGAGCGGATCAAGCGCCTCGAAGAACGGCTAATGCAGGAACAGCAAGACTAATTGCTCTCATTGGCGTGGTTCAGTGAGTCAAGCAGCCGCTCCGCCTCCGGGCGGTACTCCTTTGCCCACGTGTAGGGATCCCGGGGACGATCCATGTTCACGATGGCGCGCAGCTCGCGCTTCGCTAATGCGGGTTTCTTTCGTTTCAAATACATCTTCGCCAAGTGCAGCCGGGCATGCGTGTAGGTGGGATCCAGTGTCACCGCTCGTTCCAGGTACTCGAGGGCGGCTTCAGGGTTGCCTCCCATAAACCGGGGCAGTTCCTCCAGCATCATCCCTGCCATATGTATCGAGGGAACATGATTCGGCTGGAGCTCGAGAGCCCGGGTCACATGAATCCTCATCTCCTCCAAGCTCAGCAAAGACGCGGTAACCCCTTTCAGTTCCGCTGCTTGCCCTAGGGCGGCGGCATAGAGGAAGTGGGCCTCCGCGTCGGCCTCCTTCAGCTCCAGGGCGCGCTGCGCCAGGCGGGCTGCCTCCTCGTAGGCCATGATCCGCTTCTCGTCGTCGGTCAGAAGGTCATTGCCCATGTCGAAGTACGTGCTGGCGAGCTTGAGCAAGAAACCGGGGTCCGAGGCCTGCTGCGACCGAACCGCAAGCAAGGCGGCGAGGTCTCGTTCAAGGGACTGAGGATAATCCGGAGGCAACGCGGGGGGGTCTGCGAATACCGAGAGAGCCGTCAGAACGACGAGCAAGCAGCCCGCTAACACTCTCATCTGTCAGCCCTTCGCCTCACCACACACCTATTTCCCCGCCGGCTTGATCCTTTTCCCTTCGAAGGCGATCGTTTCGCCTGGGTGCAGCTGCCGGAACGGAACGCCCTGTTTCTTGAGCGCCTGGCGGAAAAACGTCGTGTCCTGGGTCAGGACCGGGAACGTGCCGAAGTGCATGGGGATCACCAGCTTCACCCTCACGCTGGCCGCCGCACGCGCCGCCATCGCCGGCTCCATCCCAAAGTGCCCGCCGATGTTGAGCAGGGCCACGTCCGGGGCGTACTGCTCGCCGATGATCTCCATGTCCTTGAAGTACGCGGTGTCCCCGGAGTGATAGATCGTGGGCCCGTTCCTGATCTGCAAAACGAACCCGGCGGCGTTGCCGCCTGCGGCCAGTTCCGGTTCCTGCTCCTTGTCTTTTGCAAAGGGATTGCCCAGACCGCTCGAGTGTACCGCCGGGGTCATGGCCACCACGACCTCGCCGTTGGCGATCGTGATCTCTCCGCCGATGTTCATCAGGGTGTCGAAGCCCATCTGGTCCTTGGGGTAGCCGAGGAGCTTGGCCATGTTGGTGCCCAGTTCGAAATTGGTCACCAGGCGGGCGCCCGTCTTCTTCGCAATCGCCACGGCATCCCCGACATGGTCGAAATGGCCGTGTGTGATCAGGATGTAGTCGACCTTCTTGACCTGCTCCAGCGGGTCCTTGTTCTCCTTGGCTGCGAGGTTCACCGGGTTCGTCAGCCACGGATCGATCAAAATCACCACACCGTTGGGCGTCCCAATCTCAAAGGCCGCATGGCCGTTCCACGTGATGGTGGTCAGGGATGCGGCGCTGGCGCCTGACGCGATCAGCGCGATCATTACGAGCACCACTACGACGAGTCTTCGTGTCATGCGACGCCTCCTGTCTGCATGTTCCAGACCTCCTGGTTGCCTATCGATTTCTCAGTGGTGTGTGTTCTATACTACCAGGAACTCCGAACAAGGCAAACTCTGTCCCATGCCCTACTGCCCTCTCTGCGGAATATCGTTAGTGAAAAAGGCCCCTCGCTCCGGGCTTCGCGAGAAGCTCTTGGCTTGGCTGATGATCAGCCCCTATCGCTGCCAGTTCTGCTCCCACCGTTTCCTGGCCGTCTTCGGGCTGATCAGCTTCAGTCCTGGCCGGGAGCACAAACGGATTCCGATGCAGAATCCGGTCCATTTCCGGCCGGCCTTCGGCCAGGACCAGGTCATGGCTTCAGGAACCCTGCTTGAAATCTCGATCGGAGGCTGCACGATCGAGACCACCGTGCCGGTACCAAAGGCCTCCTGCCTCTGCCTACAGGTGCAGGTCAGGGAACAGGACCCGCCGATTCAGATCGACAACGCCAGAGTCCGGACCGTGAACGGCAAGAGACTCGGCCTCGAGTTTTTGTCCATCACACCAGACGAGGAAGACCGCTTGCGCCGGCTCATCCTGGCCTCGCCGTACAGCCGCCCATCCGGACCGGTGACATGACGAAAAGGGCCAGCGGCTAACCCGACACGCGCGGGCTCAGCGCGTCCTGCGCGGTCTTGCCGATCTCCGCGGGATTGCGGGCGACGATGACGCCGGCGCCCTCCAGCACGGCCATCTTCTCGGCGGCCGTGCCCTTCCCCCCGGTGATGATCGCCCCGGCGTGTCCCATGCGGCGCCCGGGCGGCGCCGTGATGCCGGCGATGAAGCCGATGACCGGCTTGCGGATGTTCTGCTTGATGAAGGCCGCCGCCTTCTCCTCGGCCCCCCCGCCGATCTCGCCGATCATGACCACGGCTTCCGTCTCC
>WNEW01001309.1_pt1 | contig 12202 bp, 12 predicted proteins | sample 5399891 | NCBI WGS metagenome assembly WNEW01 (sample SAMN13153336, study PRJNA577476) | soil metagenome | isolation source: 40 cm grassland meadow soil pre-rain plot 5 | place: USA:California | collected 2015-09-08 | reverse complement strand
GCCTGCTCGATCGCCTTCGCATCCAGCGTCGGGCCGGCAGTCGACGCCGCCGCGGGCGGTCCGCCACCGAGCGGAGTGGCGCTGGCGGAGAGAGCCTGGCGCAGCGCGCGTGCCATCTGCACCGCATCGCCGTGACCGCCGTAGTGCATGTACATCACGTGCGGCGACATTTCGTTGAGGTGGTTGTGGACGGCCGTCACCTCGAGGCCACCGGCAAACAGACCGGACATCACCGCCGGCACCTCCTGATCGAGCAGGACGAGATCGCCCATCACCATGGCGTGGTCACCGACCTGCTTGAATGCCGCGTATGACCCCAGGGCGAATCCCGCTTTCACGGGGACGCCCTTCACCGTGACGTTGAGGTCCGTGCGCGGCATGCCGATGCGGAAGACGTCGCCGGCCTGCATTTGTCCCGTCTTGCCGAGGGCCTGCTCCACCGCCTTCCAGTCCGGATCCGCGGCGCGAGCAGCGGTTGGCACAGCGAGTGCGACCAGGACCCCGAACCCGAGGACGGCGTACCGGATCTGTCGTAGCGTGATCACAGGCGCTCCTTCATCGTGCGTGCGCCTCGTGAAGGCGCACGACGTTCGCCCAGTTGATGTTTTCCATGAACGCGTCGACGTATTTCGCGGCGGCCGCGCCGTAGTCGATGTGGTACGAGTGCTCGTACATATCGAGCGCCAAAATCGGCGTGCCTCCCGCCATGCTGTGGGTGTGGTCAGCCGCCCAATGGTTCACGAGCCTGCGGTCGCGATGGGAATAGGTGAGGAGCACCCAGCCGGAGCCGCCGCCCATGGCTTTCCCCATCGCGACGAGCTCTGTCCGCCATCGATCGAGGCTTCCGAAGTCTCGGGTGAGCGCCTCGCGCAACGCGGTGTCCGGTGCCCCGCCATCACCGAGCCCGTCAAAGTACAGCTCGTGCAGGATCATGGAGTTCGTCGCGATCAGCTCTTCGCGCTTCAGTCCGTTGATCACGAACACGGGCGCCGTCGCGAAATCCAGGCCAGCGAGCTGCGCCGTGATGGCGTTGAGCCGCTTGACGGCACCGCCGTAATTGTTCTCCCAGTGGCTCACGATCAGCCTCTCCGATAGACCCTTGAGCTTCTTGGGATCGCAGGAGAGCGGTCTCACGTTGTACGTCATTCAGCCACCTCCTGTGACGCCACGGATCGTCAAGTCATCGAATGCGGTGATCGAGTCGGCCTTGGTCCATAAGCCCACCCGACCCAGCTTGAAGCGTGTATCGCGGTGCTCGAGATAACGCGTGCCGTCGAGCCAGGCCTGGATGCGGTCGCCAATCGCCACGACTCGCACCGTGTGCCACTGACCGAGCGCCGGCGCCTTGACGCGCGCGGTCGCCAGCTGACGCCGGCCTCGGTCGTAGTAGTAGAGCCGGAAGTTGTCCTCGAGTGCGTTGGCGCGGACCACGTAGTACTTGCCGTCGTCGAACCGGAACACGATCCCGCCCGAGGCATCTTGGTGCCCCGAAAGCGGCTTGAACTTCATGGAGACGTCGACGTCGGTAAAGGGGCCAGCCGGGGCAACGATGACATTGAACTCGTTCTTCGTGGCGCGCTGTACGAGCACTCTCTTGCCGCTCGGTGCCCCCGCCATTTCCTCAACGGTCCACTGCCCGTCCACCGTCGCCCAGCCGTCGACGCCCTTGGTCTCGAAGTCGAACTTCTCCTCGGGCACGTTACCGGGAATTTTCAGCTCCTCAGCAGCCTCGGGAAGCTGGGGCCATGGACCGCTCAGCAACGCCGCCCCGGCCAACGTGAATTTCAACACCGCGCGACGGGTGACGCCCATGACGGTTCGCCCGGTTACTTCGGCAGCACGACGAGCGTGCCCTGCATGCTCGGTGTGTGCTTCGTGCAGGTGATCGGGTACAGTCCTGGCTTGGCGGCCGTGAAGGTCACCCGGGTGACCTCACCGCGCTTGACGGTGAACGAGTCGACGACGCCCGGAATTGTCGAGGGATGAACGTCGCCGTTGATCCCGACGATCTCCAACGTCACCGTCTCACCCTCACGAACGACGATCGTCCCCGGCGACCACTGATACGTGACGACCTCCCATCGCCCGTTCGCGTCCGGCGGCGTCTTCCGGTATCCGTCGCCGGCAGGCAGCGGGGTTTGCGGGAACGGTTCCTTGTCCTGCTGAGCGCCGCCCCGCGGCTCTATGGCGGCCATGTAGATGACGCGGCCCTGAGCGGTCTGCGCCCAGGGCGTATCGGCCCACACGAACGCCAGGGACAGGGCGACCGCCACGGCCGGTGCGCAACGTCGCAGCTTCGTCGCAGTCCTCATATCCGTCATCAGAATTCCTCCGGTCGACCCGCGCGTCTCGGGCTAATCGAGCTTCTCCGACACCGTCTTCCACTCGGAGCCCTTCACCAGCGTGACGTCGGCGACCGGGTGGCCATCCTTCATGGCCGGCATGACGCTGACGACGCGGTATCCTTTGTTTTCCTTGACCGCCTCGGAGGCGGCCGCCCCGAGCGACCGCTTGGCCTTGGCCATGGCTTCGCTCTGCTCCTTGGCGTGCGAGAGATCGTCTCCCTTGGTGATCGGCTCCGCTTTGGCGATCTTGCCGGTCTTGTGGTCGACGATCACTTCGGAGAAATTGTCGCCCTTCATCGTGTAGACCGATAGCTGCAACTTGCCGTCTTCCACCTCGTACTTCGCCGAGATCGGCTTGCCCTCCTTCGTACTGGCGGTGAGTCCACGTTCCAGTGGAATCCTGGCGTCTTTGAGCGCCTTCGCCAGCTCGGCATGCTCCTGGTCAGCCGGTGTCTGCGCCCAGCCTGTCGGGACGACGAACACCAATGCAATCACGAACGCCGCCATCGTCCTCATCGTTGTCATCGGACCAGCCTCCTGCTAGTGGTGGGGACGCTGCTAGGTCTTTTGCTTCAGGACGACATAGAGACCGTCGAAGAGCGCCGTCCCACGGGCGAGCAGCTCGTGGTCGTCCGGAACGGCCTCCACGAGACCATTGATCGCGAGGTCGACGCCGGCGGCTTCGTTCCGAGTGAACTTGCCGTCGTGCAGATCCGCCTCGTGCACGATCTCGGCGATCACCTTCACACGGCGATCCTTGACGCCAAACCGCTTCACGAGTGTTTCAAACGTGCAGTCGTCGCCGTGATGACCGAACTCCGCCCCGAGCACGTCGAACGGAGTCCCTTTGCGCGCGGCATCCGCGGCATCTGCGAATTCGAACTTCGCCTCTGGATCGTAAAACCGCCTGATCAGCCACGCCGACGCGATACGGTCGATGTGGGGCCGCGGTCGCGTCACCCAGGTACTGCCCCGCGGAGGCAGCGCGCCCCGGCGCCGCCCGCTCGGCGCATGCGGCCGCGTCTCCGCCGCGCGCAGTCGCTTCGCCGTCGTCTCCCAGACGCTACGCGCCCGCTCCCCCGCGGGCGCCTTCAGGTAGTCGATCCCCTGCACACGGTCCAGCTCGCGCTTCATCGCGTCGAGCTTCGCCCGCAGCTTCGGGATCGAGCGACGGTGGTTGGTCTGGTAGCGGTCGAGATGACGCAGGATCTCGCGGCATCCCTCGATGACGGCGTGGTATTCGACCGCGCGTGCCTTGTGGAAAAGCGCCACGATGTCTTTGTCCGTCATCGGCTCGACGCGGTCGACGCGAAGGAGGGTCGCCTCACCCCGGACCGAATGGATCTCCTGGACGAGCCACTGAAACAGCTCGGTGGTTTCGGGATTCTCGGGCAGGATCCAGCCGGCTCCGCGCAATCGAACCGCGCCCATCCGTTGCAGCTTCCGCCAGACGCCGACACGGTGTCGCGTCGGTGTTGGCGGTAGCGTCGTCAACAGCGTCAGCCACCGCATGCAAGTCGTCCCGTAACCATTGATACCAGATACGTCAAGGGTTACACTCCGCACGTACCGCTTGCTGGGAGGATTCTGCGATGGAAGCCGAAGCATCCCGCCGCGTAGCGATCCGCGATCTCGTGCGGTATTTCCTTCGGCTCGGGCTGCTCGGCTTCGGCGGTCCGGTCGCCCTCGTCGGCCAGATGGAGCGCGAGCTGGTCGGAGACAGGAAGTGGCTCACGAAGGACGAGATGCGGGAAGGCATTGCGGTGTGCCAGTCGCTGCCCGGGCCGCTCGCAATTCAGGTGGGCATCTGGATCTCATACATCCGTGGTGGTTTCTGGGGCGCCTGGGCCGGCGGATGGTCGTTCATCCTGCCGAACTTCGTCATCGTCTCCGCCTTGGGCGCGCTCTACGTCTATTACGGCGGACTATCCCCGGTGAAAGCGATTTTTTACGGCGTCAGCCCTGCGGTGATCGCGCTCATCCTGCACTCCTGTTACCGGTTGACGAAACTCGGGATGAAGGACTGGATCGAGTGGGCGCTCGCGGCCGTGGCGTTCGTCATCACGGTGGCGGTTCAGGCGGAAGTGGCGCTCGTGTTCATTGGCTGTGGCATCGTCGGGCTTCTCTACTACGGTTCGCTCTTTCGCGCGCGAGCATCGGCGTCCACGACACGCGTATTCCTGTTCGGTGTGCCTCTTGCCGTCGCCGGCGCGGCGCCGAGCAGCGTTGCGACGCTCCTCGGCCAGCTGCTCGCGTTCTTCCTCAAAGCCGGCTCGCTCACCTTCGGGAGCGGCCTGGTCATCGTGCCGTTCCTGGAGAAGGGACTGGTCCAGCAGATGCGCTGGCTCAACGAGCGCGATTTCCTCGTGGCGGTCGCCATCGGCATGATCAGCCCCGGCCCTGTCGTGATCACGGCGACGTTCGTCGGCTACCTCGTGGCGGCGCGCTTAGGCGGTTCACTGCTCGACGGCTTTTGGGGCTCGCTCGTCTCGACAATCGGGATCTTCCTCCCCTCTTTTTTGTTGATTCTCATCGTCGCCCCGATCCTCGTTCGTTACCGCGCGAATCCAAACATCCAGGGGTTCATCAAGGGCGCGTACGCGGCCGCCATCGGCACGATTCTTGGTGCCTGCGTGCTGCTGGGAAAGATCGCCATCGGCGACTGGCTGACGGCACTCGTTGCGGCGGCAAGTCTCCTCGTGCTGTTCCGGTGGAAGGTCAGTAATCCGCTGCTCATCGCCGCGACTGCGATCATCGGCCTCGTCGCGTTTCCTCTACTCAGGCCCGAATGGGTCTTCGTGAAATGAGGTCGGGATCAGGTCATGCTGTAAGAGCCGCTTGAGGACCGCCGCGGTCTTGCGCCGCCGCTCGACGGAATGATGACCGCCCCGACCTCACTCCGGACTCTCCTGGCGCTGAATCGAACAGTCGGAATTGTCCTGGTTTCGGTCCTGTTCTTCGGTCTCGGTGAACAGCTCTGGAGCCCGTTCCTTCCGGCATATCTCGACGCGAAGATGAACGGAAGCTCCGCCCGCTCGCTGGGTGGGGTCAGCCTGATGACGTTGCTTGCCGTCGGCATCTACGCGTGTCTGCGCAATCTCTTCGAGGCGGCCTGCTACGTGGGGGGCGGCCAGCTCACCGCACGACTGGGCGATCGCGGCTCGCTAATTCTCTTCGGTGCCCTGACCGTAGGTGGCTACGTCTTGTTCCTCGCATGGAGCGCGCCGGTGATCGCCGTCATTGCAGCCCTCCTCATCGTCGGCTGGGAGCCGCTGTCCGTCCCGGTGACCTTCACGACAGTTGCCACGACAGTGACGACGAGAAACCAGGGTATGGCCTTCGCGCTACAGTCAGTTCAGAAACGACTCCCGCGGATCGTCGGTCCCGCCGTCGCGGGACTCGTACTGGGGGCCGCCGCAAGACACTATGGCAGCGCCGATGTCGGCTACATCGTCGGTATGCGGTGGCTCGTCGGAGTCGCCTTCCTCCTTGGCATCAGCTCGCTCGCCATGCAAGTTCTATGGATGCCCCACTACACCATATCCTCACCAGGGCCTCCCGCCATCGCCATCGTTCGAGCCTTTCACCCGACGCTACGACGGTTGCTGCTGGCCGAGGTTTTCACCCGCTGGTGCGATTGGCTCATTCGTGAGTTCATCGTTCTCTACCTCTTGGAGGTTCGGGGAGTCGATGCCGCATCCGTCGGCCTGTTGTTCGCTCTGCAGAATCTCGTCGCGTTGTTGACGTACCTACCAGTCGGGCGGATGACGGCCGTGGTCGGTCTTCAGCCATTCATTGGTCTCACGTTCATCTTCTTCGCGCTGTTTCCGCTGTCTCTTGCCTTGGCACCTGATGGTTACGGGTTAATCGTGGCGTTCGTGGTGTGGGGCCTGCGCGAGATTGGCGAGCCTGCTCGTAAAGCACTGATCGTTTCCTTGCTGCCCGCGCCGATCCGTGCGCAAGGGGTAGGACTCTACTGGGGCATCCGTGGCATCGCGATTTGTTGGGCGTCCCTGATCGGGGCGCTCGTCTGGTTTTGGCTCGGACCGCAGGCGCTCCTGTACCTTGCCTTCGCATTCGGCTGTGCCGGAGCCGCGGTGTTCTACCTCTATGCACGCGACGTTGGCACTGGAGTCGACGTCGCCGCGGTGAAGATCGAAAGCCGGATCGACTGATCTGCTGTCGCTAAAGTTTCGTTGAAGTAAATGTTGCCCTCGCTCGTGATGACCGAGAGATTACCCTTGACTCCTCTCGAAGCGGGACCTAAAGTGCCGCGTGGCGCGATGCCGCGCCTCCACTGCTTTCCACCCATAGGTCCTTTTGAAGTCCGTAACGCGAGGAGTTTGCACCATGCCGACACCGCGCAATCCCGAGTCGACGACGTTCACGATCGACGCGCTTGGTCGCTACATCTGCAATGGGCTTGACGAAGTGCGCCAGAGCGTCAGCAACGGAGGTCGTCCGTTCGACGTCATCGTGATCGGAGGTGGATCGTTCGGAGCAATCGTTGCCGAGCGAGTCCTGTTCGCCGATGCAACTCGAAGTCACCGTGTACTCATCCTCGAGGCCGGTCCGTTTGCACTGCCCGAGCATGTTCAGGACCTTCCAACTATGGCTGACCCGCCCGTCTGGGGCAACGCATGGCACACGTTCCTCGCTGGTGGATTCCGCGGCCTCGCCTACTGTGTCGGCGGGCGCTCGATCTTCTGGGGCGGCTGGTCGCCGCAGTTACTCGACACCCCGACCGATACCGAGATGCGTCGCGACCGATGGCCGAACGCGCTGGTCACGGACCTCACGGACCCCGCAGACGGTTACTTCAAGCAAGCGAGCGCGCAGATCGGCGTCGACGAGACCAACGACTTCCTCTATGGGCCGCTCCAAAACGCGCTGCGTCAGCAGCTTTTCGATGAGATCACCGGTGGCCGTGTCCGCAATGCAATGGATCCCAATGTGCTGCCGGATCATCCGGCCGTGCGCTTCAGCGCCCAGCCACCAAGCGACAACGACCTGGTGAACTGGCTCGGGCTGCCGCTGGGCGGCCCCGTGCCGAAGCGGCAGTTGCTACTGGACCTCCTGAAGCTCGAAGCGCCGCTCGCGGTGCAGAGTCAGACCGATCCTGGTCAGTTTCCGTTCAACAAGTTCAGCACCGTGCCGCTACTCACGGCTGCTGCGCGGGCTGCAGGGGTGGAATCGGATTTCGACGACACACGCAAGCGGCTGATGATCGTTCCGAACTGTCATGTCACCGCGCTTACGACGATGAACGAAGGCGGGGCCCTGCGCGTCACCGGCGTTCAGGTGTCCGGCCAGCCCGAGATTCCGGTCGGCCGCGACGCGGTCGTCGTGCTCGCCCTGGGCACGATCGAGAATGCGCGACTTGCTCTTGTGTCGTTCGGCCAGAGCGGCGTACCGACTGCCGCGGAGATGGGAAAAAATCTCATGGCCCACATGCGGTCCAACCTGACGGTCCGCGTACGGCGCGAGTCGCTGAAGTCTCTCGCGCCGAACATTCGCGCCCTGCAGGTTGGGGCCCTGTTCGTCAAAGGTAAGGCCACGATCGGCGGACGGCCTCGCTACTTCCATCTGCAGATTACGGCGTCAGGCCTCAGCCCCATCGGGACAAACTCTGAGGCGGAACTGTTCCGTAAGGTGCCCGACCTTGAACACGTGACTGCGATGCGCGAAGCCGACGACTCTCATGTGGTGGTCACGATCCGCGGCATCGCCGAGATGGAGCCCGACAACCCTGAGAGCGCAGTCTACCTTTCGACGACCCAACAAGACTACGGTCAACCGAAGGCCTTCGTGGCGCTCGCCGATCCGCGCGACGTCCCGCCGGCGTCGGCGAGTCAGCAAACGAAGAACGACCACGACTTCTGGGAGGCGATGGACACCGCGATCGACGACGTCGCCGTGGCCGTGGCCGGCGGTCGAGAGCTGACGATCCTGATTCCGCCACAGGGCGAGGTGACGGAGACCGTGAAGCTAGCTGCGGGTGCGACGTCGAGCGACGTCGCAGGTGCGTTTTCGCATCGCGCTCGGCGCGACGGGATGGGCACGACCCATCACGAGGCGGGAACGCTGCGTATGGGCACGGTCACCAATGACGTTGGTCGTTTCAACGACGTGGTGAATGCCTTTGTGGCGGGACCCGCCCTGTTTCCCACCGTCGGGTCCCCGAATCCGATGCTGACGGGGGTCGCCGTTGCGAGACGCACCGCCGACCACCTGCTCAACACGCTGCCCCACCCGGTGGCGCCGGCGTTGTCCTCGACGGGCGGCGCGACTCGCCAGTATCTGTTCGACGGCACCAGTCGAACGTTCGATCGCTGGCGCCGGATTGGCGGCGGCACGACGTTCACACTGATCGATGGCCAGATCGTGACACTCGGCCAGGGCGACTTCTCGCTGCTCTACTACACGCTCGGCACGTTCGAGAACTTCGTGTTGCGGCTGAAGTTCATGGTCTCGAACGTGAACGACAACTCTGGAGTGTTCGTGCGCTTCCGCGACCCGCTGCTGCGGCCGACGGCCGCGATCCTTGCGCGGGACACGTTCCAGAACATCCCGAGCAACAAGGCATGGATCGCCGTCTACTCGGGCTTCGAGGTGCAGATCGACGATCAGGCGCGCGGCGACTCACGCATCAACGAGTCGAACGGTCTTAACAAGAACCGTACGGGCGCGATCTACAAGGTGCCCGCGGGCGATGGTGCCGAGCCGAAGACGCAAGACTACAGCCGCGGGCCAATCCTCCAGCCGTGGCAGTGGTATCAGTACGAGATCGCCGTGCAGAGCAACGTGTACACGGTGAAACTCGCCCCGGAGGGTGGGCCGCTCGTCCAAACGACAAGCTTCAAGAACCTCGACGCCGGCCGGGGTATCCCACGTAGTCAGGACCCGACCTACGGACATATCGGTCTGCAGTCGTACTCCGGGTCCCGGGTCGCGTTCAGGGAGATCTCGATCGAGACGCGGTAGCCCCAGGGCGACGCTTCGGCGGCGGCGCCCAACGCGCCGCCGCCGATCTTGCTCCTTCGAAACGTCATTTACTGAGGATTCCGAGCGCTCAATAAAACCGGGACTGGTTCCCGGCACGCAAACGACATTCCTGATGACGGCCGCGATCGACGCGTCGTGGGCAGGGTTTAAAGAAGGTACGGGATGATCATCTTGGTCCGCCGTTGGTAGACGGCGAAGCGCTCACCAAATGTGCGGCTGAGTAGTTTCTCCTCCGCGCAGGCGCGCCAGGCGAAGGTCGGGACAATCCCGGACAGCACGATCACGAGGGCAGGCCAACTGCGGAAGGCGAGCGCCTCGCCCATGGCGAGCAGTGCGAGGCCCAGGTAGATGGGGTGGCGCACGAGGCGATAGGGGCCGGTTGTGACGAGGCCCGTGTCCTGATCTGCCTTGGGCACAAAGCTCCACGCTGGACCAAGCTCGGCCCGGGATCTGAGGACGAGGGCAGCGCCCGCCAGCGCGAGAAGGGACCCTGACAACGCCAGCAGCAGCGCCGTGGAATCGGCGGGGCTGCCGGAAAAAATCAGAAGCGAAGGGAAGAACAGGCCTGAAGCCGCGAGGTTTGCCGCCAGCGGTGCTCGGTCGCTGCCACCCTGACGTGCCTGCGCCTGGGGTCGTCCGCGACGCCGGGGGACCGCCAGCAACATGGGTCCCGCAAAGGCCAGCAGGGAGACCGTGCGGAGAATGATGACCAGAGTTGACATTTTTTACCGTGCTCGCAGCCGCATGAGATAGAGCGCGATAGGTAGCAGGAGGATGGGGAGCACGTAGCTTACCGCGAAGGCCAGGATCGGCTGGTCTGCCCAGCCAGCGCCGATGGCCGCAAAACCGAATGCCGTTGGCACGCTGCCGATGGTCAGGGCCGCGGTGAACTTTCTCATCGGCATGCCCGCAAGTCCGGCGAGAAAGACCATGGCCTCCGGGACGCTGTAGGGAAGGCTACGGGTGAGGACGAGCGCCCATGCACCGCCCTGGTCGAACAAACTCTCCAGCTTGTGCAGGGACTGGGGCCGAGGCTGCCCAGCAATCCGCCGAGCAGCGTCCCGTAGATGATGCCGAGCGCGGCGATCACGGCAGTCTGCGGGATCGGCAGCACCAGATCGGCCCAGATGAGAGCAATGCCCAGGGCCCATGCCCAGCTCTCGTATCTTCGGAGCGTCAGTACGGCGTCGTTGGCCTCCTGTGGTGTCGGGATCGTCGCGCAGGAGGAGAGCACGACCGCCAAGACGCTGATCACAATCCGGCCCGATCTCACATGGACCTCGGAACACGCAGCGTGAGTGCTGTTGTCCGACGGCTACAGCCAGCGCCGCGCGCGGGCCTTGTAGTCTCGATAGGCGTCGCCGAACCGCCGTTCCAGGTACGCCTCCTCGCGCGCGACGACGCCGTAGCGGATCGTGATTGCCAGAGGCAGCGTGAGGATCAGGGTCCACGGGCTTCGTGCGGCGACGCCGATGCCGCCGTGGACGAGAAAGAAGCCGAGATAGATGGGATTGCGGGTCCAGCCGTGAATGCCGGTCGTCACCAGTGCGCGGGTGGGCTCGTTCGTGGGTACTGGCGTCCTTGCCCGTGAGAAGTTGCGAATCCCCACGGCTGCGAGCGTCAAACCGATGAGGATCAGGGAGCCGGCGATGATCCAGTGGACCAAGTCGGCCTCCGGAACGGCGAACGGCAAAGGCAGCAGGTGATCCGAAGCGAGACCGAGCAGAAGAGCGGTGACAAAGAGGAGGGGCGGTCGCGCGATGACGCCTGCCGTTCCGGTGTCGTTCACTTGTTGCACAGCCGGGTCCTTACACATGCCTGGCTCCCACCGATGCTGGAGATTCGTCCTCGAAACGACAACCAGGGTGTCATTATAGAAGTTGACAACAATGGTGTCAACTGAGGAAAGCTGATACAGCTAAAGGGAACGGAGACGATGGCGCCCGCACGACATAGGACCGGAGCGGCCCCAAGGAGAGGGACGAGCCCAATCGTTGGCAGCAAGGCCGAGGCGATCGCCGAGCTGTTGCTCGAAGTCGCCCAATGCTTCTTCAGGATACGGGCCGTCGGCCAGAAGACAGGGCTCATCACCAGCTGGGGCGGCGGTGCGTTCGGCTTCATGCGAAGCCTCGCGCTGCTTGGTCCGCTGACCGTGCCGCAGATCGCCCAAATGCGGCCCACCAGCCGCCAGCGGATGCAACGGCTGGCGGATGAGCTTGCGGCCGAGGGGCTCGTCAAATTCATCGACAATCCGAAGCACCGGCGCTCGAAGCTTGTGCAGCTTACGCGCAAGGGTGACGCGCGCTACCGCGAGCTGAACGCCCGGTTCCTGGTGATCGCCTCGACCATGGGCGTCGCTCTCAGCGAAGCGGATATCCGCAAGACCACCGAGATCGTGCGGCAGCTGAGCGATGATGTGAAAGCGCGGTCGGAGCGGCTGTCGTAGTGTGCGACGCCCTGCGCGTCCCGCGAGATACGTGATTTTACTTCAGGAGAGACGATAGCCGACACGTCATCCAGCGTGCTCGAGCCAAGTGCGCGTCGTACACCAGCTGTGCGCGATTCAAATCTGCCGCGGGATCGAGCGACAAGACGAGCTGTGCGGTGATCCGGATGCCCAGACAGACGTGGCCCCGCGCCGCGGCGTCGTTCTCGGCATGTGGGTCGTGATGAGTCTTCTTGATACCGCGTCCAACGAACACATGCGTTTTGCGTCAAAGACGGTTCGTCGCCCTGCAAATTGTCCACACAGTTTTGCCGGCCCGCTCTTAGTTAGTGCGTTTAGGTCCTCAGGAAGGTCGGCTGATCCTTCGGCGTGCTGCGGGGGGAGGGATACAATCGGCCGCGCCGGC
>WNEW01001306.1_pt1 | contig 12213 bp, 9 predicted proteins | sample 5399891 | NCBI WGS metagenome assembly WNEW01 (sample SAMN13153336, study PRJNA577476) | soil metagenome | isolation source: 40 cm grassland meadow soil pre-rain plot 5 | place: USA:California | collected 2015-09-08 | reverse complement strand
TTCAGGAGGCGCATCGGGGGAACCTCCTGGCGGCCGAAGTCGTCGATCACCAGCACACCGGCGTTCGCCTTCCACTGCAGGGGCGCCTCGTAGTAGCGGTTCTGTGGGTCGTAGGTGAGGTCGAGCTGCTGAAGCTTGAGCTCACCGCCCGCTGTCACCACCGGGCGCTCGACCTTGACCAGCCGGCGATCCACAGGCTGGTCTCCGTCGGCGCGCTTGTGGTAGACGGGGTCGATGACGCGGACGATCTCGTCGCCGATCGCGACCGCGTGCGGGATCTCGATCGGGGCGCCCATCAGCAGCGCCATGCGCTCGGTGATGGTGCTCTTGCCGTTGCCCGGGGCGCCGAAGATGAACAGCGAGGCCCGCGACACCATGGCGCCGCCGATCTGGTCGATGACGTGCTGCTCGAGCTCGAGCTCGCCGAGCGCTTTCTTCAGCTGGGCGTCGGTGACCGGCGACTTGCCGGTGACCTGGGAGCGGATCAAGTCGAGGTAGTCCTCGAAGCTGATCGGGCAGGGGCCCAGGTATCGCGTCTGCACGGTTGACATCTCCGCGGCTCGGGCGCGGCCGGCGACGGAGATTGCGTAGTTCATCTTCACCGGGTAGGGGCGGCCCTCGAGGCTGGGGTCGTTGGACACGCCGCGGGTGTCCATCAGCTGGTTCTTCTCGAACTCGTCGATCAGGATCGAGAACGTTTCGAACGGAAGGCCCAGGCGCTGCTCGAGGGCGGAGCCGGTCAGCTGGTCGGCGAAGGCCAGGGTGCGGAGGAGCAAGCTGGCGACGAGGTCGCGGCGGACGTGCAGGTCTTCGATCCGCTTGGGGGTATCGATCGTCCCGGTTACCATCGGGCCGACATATTACATTTCGGGCGCTCGCCATTTCGGCCGTTACCACGTCGCTTTGGCGGCCGGCCGTCGAGCGGTTACTAGAATCGGGAAAACACCTTGCCGGAATACGTAGCCCTGGACCTAGAGACGACCGGTCTGGATCCGGCCCGAGACAGAGTCATCGAGATCGGCGCCGTCGCCTTCACCCCTGATCAGGTCACCTCGACCCTGGAGCAGCTGGTCGACCCGGGCCGCGCCGTCCCCGACACCGTCCTCCGCCTTACCGGCATCAAGCAGGAGGACCTGCGGGGGGCGGCCAGGCCGGAGGACGCCCTCCGCGATCTGAGCGAATTCCTCCGCGGCCGCCAGCCCGTCGGCCATGGCGCCCGCCTGGACGTCGAGTTTCTCGAGACCGCCGGCCTGTGGGACCGGTCGGTCCAGATCCTGGACACCCTGGATATCGCCCGCATCCTGCTCCCGGCCGCGGGCAGCCACAGCCTGCCTCTGCTGTCTTCCGAGATGGGGTTCACCCAGCCCCGGCCGCACCGGGCGCTGGACGACGCCGACGCCACCCGCCAGCTCCTGCTCCGCCTGCGCGAGGAGGCGCTGGCCCTGGACGAAGGGCTGAAGGAGGCGATGCTGGCTCTGGTCGCACCGTACACCTGGCCGGTGGCGCGCTTTTTCGCCGACGCCCTGACCGCCTCCAACCCGAACCCCGAGCCGGCTCCCGCCGTCCGCGTCGAGTCGGCGGGCCGCGGTCGCTCGGCGGAGAGGCCGCCCCAGGACGCGGCCGCGCTCGCCGGCCTCCTCGGCCCAGAGGGACCCCTGGCCGACCTGCTGCCCGGCTATGAGCACCGCGAGTCGCAGCTGCAGATGCTGCTCGCCGTGGCCCAGATCCAGGCCCGCGGAGGAATGCTGGTGGTCGAGGCCGGCACGGGGACGGGGAAGAGCCTCGCCTACCTGGTCCCATCCCTGGCGCGGGCGGTCGGCCACCGCGAGCGCGTCATCGTCTCCACCAACACCCACACGTTGCAGGAGCAGCTCATGGGCAAGGACCTGCCCGGCCTGCGCGACTGGCTGCCGTGGGACTTCAAAGCCTGCCTGCTGAAAGGCCGCTCGAACTACATCTCGCTCCGGCGTTGGCGGCGGTATCTGGTCGAGCCGTGCCGGGACGCCGAGGAGCTGATGTTCAAGCTCAAGCTCCTCACCTGGCTTCACACCACGGAGAGCGGCGACCGCTCCGAGCTCCGCCTGTACGGCCGAGAGGAGGTCTGGTGGACGAACGTGGCCAGCGACCCTCTCGACTGCGTGGGCATCAACTGCACCAAGGAGGACTGCTACGTCCACCGCGCCCGCGCCGAGGCGGAGACCGCCGACCTTGTGGTGATCAATCACGCGCTCCTGCTCGCGGATGCGGAGGTAGGCGGCGGGCTGCTGCCCGAGTACGACCACCTGGTCATCGACGAGGCGCATCACCTCGAGGAGGCTGCGACCCGCGGACTGCGCCAGGAGGTCGACGGGCCCGGCGTGGTCGCCCTGCTGGAGAGGTTGTCCGGCGGCCTCCTGGAGGACCTTCGCCGTCAGCCGCACCTTGGCGCCTCGGACGACGCGTTCGCCGGCGCGGCGCCGCAGGCGGTCGCCGGGGCCGAGCGTGTGCGCGACCTGTTCCGCATCGCCGACTGGTGGGTCGCGGCCCGGCTGGGCGAGGCAGAGAGGCGCGAGGAGTCGCTCCGCATCACGCCGGCCCTGCGGGACGACGAGGGTTGGGCGCAGATCCGGCTGGCGGGCGAGAACGCGGTGACAGCGCTCGCCGCCCTCGACGCGTCGCTGCGCAAGGGTGTCGGGGGCGTGCGCGAGTGGCTCGGCGGCGAGGAGCCCGATCAGGGGATCCGGGAGCTGGAGATGATCCGCGGCCGCCTCGAGACGGCGCTGGCCGTGCTCGAGGAAGCGCTGGTCAAGCCAGACCACAACCGCGTCTACTGGTTCAGCCAGGTCTCGCGGGCGGAGAACCTCCTCCTGCGCGCGGCGCCCATCAACGTCGGCTCGCTGCTGAGGGCCCGCGTCTACGCCGAGCGCCGCTCGACCGTCTTCACCTCGGCGACGCTCGCCGTCGGCGGGACGTTCGACTACTTCAGCTCGCGCGTCGGCCTTGGGCCCGAGATCGAGGAGCTGATCCTGCCCTCACCGTTCGACTTCTATCACCAGGCGCTCGTGTGCCTGCCGACCGACACGCCGCTGCCCGAGGACGAGATGTTCGACGGCGCGGTCGAAGAGCTCATCGCCGCGGTGGCCCGCCGCGCCGGCGGCCGCACGCTCGCCCTTTTCACCTCGCACCGCCAGCTGCGCGACGTCCACACCGCCCTCAAGCAGCGCATCGACCTCGACGAGGTGTTGATCCTCGGTCAGGGCATCGACGGCCAGCGCCGTCAACTGTTGAAGACGTTCGAGGAGGCGGACCGGCCGCTGCTCCTGGGGACGTCGACGTTCTGGGAAGGGATCGACATCCCGGGCGAGCGCCTTAGCTGCGTGATCGTGGTCCGGCTCCCGTTCCCGGTCCCGACCGACCCCGTCTACGCGGCGCGGGCCGAGCAGGTGCGCGACCCGTTCTCCCAGCTCGCGTTGCCCCAGGCTGCGCTCCGGCTCAAGCAGGGGTTCGGGCGGCTGATCCGCCGCTCGACCGACCGCGGCGCGGTGGTCATCCTGGACAACCGCATCCTCGGCCGCGACTACGGCAAGGCGTTCCTCGACGTGCTCCCGCCGGCGTCGCGCTACGTCGGTCCGGGGGATCAGGTCGCGGATCGGGTCGGGGCCTGGCTCGAAGGAGCTTGAGCAAGCTCTACGTCGTGGCCACGCCGATCGGCAATCTCGAAGACTTGAGCTCCCGAGCCATCCGCGTCCTGAGCGAGGTGACCGCCATCGCCGCCGAGGACACGCGCGTCACCTCCCGGCTGCTGGCGCGCCACGGCCTGCGCAAACCGATGCTCAGCTACCGCGCTCCGGTCGAGAAGCGCAGCCTGCCGCGCGTGATGGAGGCGCTGGACGAAGGCGACGTCGCGCTCGTGAGCGATGCCGGCACGCCGACGCTGTCCGACCCGGGACAGGCGCTCGTCACGGCAGCCTGGGCCGCGGGGCACACCGTCGTGCCCATCCCTGGCCCGAGCTCGGTCACCGCCGCACTTTCGGTCGCGGGCTACGGCGGCCCAGGTTTCACGTTCCTGGGCTACCTTCCGCGCAAGCCGGGCGAGATGCGCCGGCTGCTGGGCTCGCTGCGCGACGATCCACGACCGGCCGTCGCGTTCGAGTCGCCGTACCGGGTGAAACGCTCACTGGCCCTGATCGCCGAGACGCTCCCCGAGCGCGGCCTCACGGTGACGCGGGAGCTGACCAAGGTGCACGAGGAGGTGCTGCGCGGGACCGCGTCGGAGGTGCTGGCCGCCCTCGGTGACCGCGCGCGCGGCGAGTTTACCCTTGTCATCTCAGGTGGCTAGCCGCAGAAACGTCCTCGTCGCTCCCGCGTGGCCGTACGCGAACGGCCCGCGGCACATAGGCCACGTGGTCGGGTTCGCCGTGCCCGGCGACGTGATCGCGCGGTTCGAGCGCCTGCGCGGCTCGAAGGTGCTGATGGCGAGCGGCACCGACGAGCACGGCACGCCCATCACCTACGAGGCGGACAGGTTGGGCATCGACCCCAGGACGTTCGTCGACCAGAACAGCGCGGTGATCGTCGACGACCTGGTCCGGCTGGGCATGACCTACGACATCTTCACGCGCACGACCACCGCCAACCACTACACGGTCACGCAGGACCTCTTCCTCAAGCTCTACGAGAAGGGCTACCTCGTCAAGCGCAAGCAGATGGGCGCGTTCGACGCGGCCACGGGCCGAACGCTGCCGGACCGCTACATCGAGGGCAAGTGCCCGATCTGCGGCTACCCGGAGGCACGCGGCGATCAATGCGACAACTGCGGCAACCAGCTCGACCCCATCGACCTCATCAACCCGCACCAGCGCGGCAGCGACGCACCGGTGGAGTTTCGGGAGACGGAGCATTTCTTCTTCGACCTGCCCGCGCTGGGCGAGCAGCTCAAGCTCTGGATCGAGTCGCACGACGACTGGCGGCCGAACGTGCGCAAATACTCTCTCGAGTTCGTGCGCAACCTGAAGCCGCGCGCGATCACGCGCGACCTCGACTGGGGGGTGCCGGTGCCGCTGCCGGGATGGGTGGACAACCCGAGCAAGAAGATCTACGTCTGGTTCGACGCGGTGATCGGCTACCTGTCGGCCTCGATCGAGTGGGCGGCGAACCGGGGCGAGCCCGAGGCCTGGAAGGAGTGGTGGGAGAACCCGGAATCGCGCCACTACTACACGATGGGCAAGGACAACATCACCTTTCACACGGTGATGTGGCCGGCGATCCTCATGGGCGCGGGCAACCTGCACCTGCCGGACGACATCGTCGCCAGCGAGTTCCTGCACATGGAGGGCCGCAAGTTCTCGACCAGCCGCGGCCAGGTCATCTATGTCAAGGACGTGCTCGACCGCTACGACGCCGACGCGCTCCGGTACTACCTGATGATTGCGGGACCGGAGAACCAGGACACCGACTTCACCTGGAGCGAGTTCGTGCGCCGCAACAACGACGAGCTCGTGGCGACGTGGGGCAACCTCGTCCACCGCACGCTGGTCAACGCGCACCGCAACTTCGGAGCCGTCCCGAAACCGGGCGCGCTGACCGAGCGTGACAAGGGTTTGCTCGAGGAGGTCGAGGCCGCTCTGGACTATGTCGCGCAGCAGCTCGAGCAGGCGCGGTTTCAGAACGCGCTGAAGCACGCGATGGCCACGGCGGCCAAGGTCAACGTCTACCTGGGCACCGAGCAGCCGTGGCACAGCATCAAGACCAACCGAGAGCTGGCCGGGACCGTGCTCTACGTCGCCCTGCGCTGCGTGGACAACCTGAAGACCATGCTCACACCGTTCCTGCCGTTCTCGTGCCAACGTTTGCACGCGATGCTCGGCTACGAGGACGTGATCGCCCCCCAACCTGAGGTCAAAGACCTGGGGACGCATCGGGTCATCACGGGCGACTACGAGGCGATGGACCGCTGGAAGCCTTCGACGCTCGAGCCGGGACGCAACCTGCCCGCACCCGCTCCGCTGTTCAAGCGGCTCGACGAGGTCGCCGACTAGACGTGTTCGTAGACACCCACCTCCACCTCGACGAGCTCGGCGATGCAACGGAGGTGGTGCAGCAGGCCAACGCCGCCGGCGTCACGCGCTTGATCGGCGTCGGGGTGAACCTGGAGAAGAGCGCCAACGCGATCAGCCTCGGCCACGCGTACGAGGAGGTCTGGGCGGGCGTCGGCCATCACCCGCTGGAGGTCTCTGAACCCGACCTCGCGGCCCTGCGCGAGCTGGCGCGGGACGAGATGGTGGTGGTCATCGGCGAGATCGGCCTCGACTTCGAGCACGTGGGCGGGCCGCACCGCGACCTGCAGATCCAGCGCCTGCACGAGATGTTCGCGATCGCGACGGAGCTCGAGCTCCCGGTCGGCATCCACAACCGCGGCGCCGCCACCGAGGTCCTCGAGGTGATCAATGCCCATGGCGGTATCCGGGGCGTCATGCACTACTTCGCTCTCGATTGGGAGTGGGCGAAGAAGTTCCTCGACGTGGGCTTCTACCTCTCGTTCGCAGGTCTGGTGACGCGGCCGAGCCGCGAGGAGCTGCGCGAGGTGGTAAAGCACTGCCCGGCCGACCGCATCCTCCTCGAGACAGACGCGCCGTACGGCAACGCGCAGAAGCGGATGGGGGTGCCGAACCGGCCGGCGTACCTTGTCGACACCGCCGAGGTGGTCGCGGACCTGCGCGGCATCACCATGGAGCAGCTTGGGGACCAGGAACGGTCCAACGCGATCGCGCTCTTCCAAAAGATGAAGTGACGATCGATCCGGCGGACGGCAGGCAGCTGGCCGACCTGCTCCGCCGCCGCCGGATCACGCTTCAGCACAGCCTCGGCCAGAACTTCCTGGTCGATCCCGAGCTTCGCGACGCCATCGCCGATGCGTCGGGCGCGGCCGGTGATGACGACGTCCTCGAGGTTGGCGCGGGCGTGGGCACGCTGACTGTTGCCCTGGCCGCGCGCGCGCGCCGGGTCGTGGCGGTGGAGTTCGACCGCAACCTGATTCCTGCGCTGCGCGAGGTGGTCGCGAGCCACGACAACGTCGAGGTCGTGCAGGCGGACATCCTGCGGTTCGATGTCGCGGCAGCGTTTCCAGAGGGCGGCGAGATCGTCGCCGGCAACATTCCGTACAACCTGACCGGCGCCCTCATCCCCAAGCTCCTGGACCTGCCGCCGCGACCCCGACGAGCTTCGCTCGTGGTGCAGAAGGAGGTCGCCGAGCGCTGGACTGCGACCACCGCCACCAGCCTCGCGACCATCGGCGTCCAGGTCTTCGCCGAGGCCCGGATTCTGATGACGATCCCGGCTGCCGCCTTCTCGCCGGCGCCCAAGGTCGACTCGGCGTTGGTCGTGCTCGAGGTGCGCGAACGTCCGGCGGTCGAGGTCGACGACGTGCGTGGCTTCCTGCGCTTCGTCGAGGCCGTCTTTCAGTTCCGGCGCAAGCAGCTCGGGGGCACGCTGGCGCGGGCCGCGGGGATCTCGGGCGACGAGGCGGCGCACATGATTTCCGATCTCGGCATCGACCCGTCGAGGCGCCCTCAGACGCTCTCCCTCGCCGAGTGGGAGAGGGTCTATGGCGCATTCATTGCGCGTCTCGATCGTTAACCTTCGCGGTCGTGGATCCGATCCGGCTTCCTGTCGAGGGTCCCGGCGGGTTTCGCGGTGCGCTTCGGCACACCGCGTTCCGCAACATCTGGTTCGCGCAGCTCGCGGCTCAGCTGGCCGACAAGTTCCTGCTTTTCTCCCTGATCATCCTGGCCTACCACATCTCGGGCGGCAGCACCTCGGTGGCGGTGACGCTGCTTGCGTACACCGTGCCCGCCGTGTTGTTCGCGCCACCTGCGGGCGTGATCGCGGACCGACTCAACCGCAAGCAGATCATGATGTGGTGCAACTTCGGGCGCGCCGCCGTGGTCGCGCTCATCCCCATCGCGTCGCTGATCCCGGGCGTGAAGGACGACTTTCTCCACCTGCTCGTGATCACGCTTCTGTTCTCGGCGATCGGTCAGCTGTTCGGCCCCGCCGAGGCCGCCGTCATCCCCACCATCCTCCCGCGCAACGCGCTCATCACCGCCAACTCCATGGCGCTGCTGACGATGGTGCTGACGCTGGTGGTGGGCGGCGTGCTCGCGCCCGTGGTCTCGAGGATCGACCTCTACGCGCCGTACTGGGTGGCCGTGGTGCTGCTCGTGATCGGCGGGACGCTCATCTTCGCCTCCGAGATCCCACACCTCGAACGGCGCAAGCCCTCGCCGGTCGAGGAGAGTCGCAGCCGATTCCGCGTCATGCTCCACGACCTGCAGGAGGGCATCGACGCGCTCCGAGTTTCGCGCGGCCTGCGCCTGGCTTTCGGCCAGGTGAGCATCGCGGTCCTCGTCCTTTTCATGCTGTACACGCTGGCGCCGGCGTACGTGAGCAGGGTCATCGGCATCGCCGCCGAGGACACCTACGTGATCCTCGGCCCGGCGACGGCGGGCTCGATCCTCAGCGCCGTGCTCCTGGGCCAGTTCCTCCGCCAGCTCGATCGCTCTCGCCTGCTCGCGGGGTCGCTGGTGGCCAACGGGGTCACGTTGCTTGCGCTCGCGGCGGTGCCCGAGGCGATGAAACACTTTCCCGACCTGCAGGTCCACAACCGGATCACGGGTGCGACGTTCAGCTTCCTGCTAGGTGTCGAGTTCGGGGCCATCCTGATCCCCGCCATCACGTACCTGATGGAGTCGACGAGCGACGCCATCCGGGGCCGCGTCTTCGCCCTGCTCTACATGGTCATCAACGGTGTCTCGGCGCTGCCCGTGCTCGTCGCCGCGGCGCTGGCGGACAACATCGGCACCGCCCAGGTCCTCGGCGGCCTGGGCGTCCTCCTCCTGGGGGGCGGGGTGGGTGTCATCGCCGGCGGGCTGCACGCTCCTGAGCCACGAGCAACGCCGACACAATGACCACCACGAACACGACGCCACCGACGCCGATGGTGCGGACGATAGCCTCTAGCAGCTCGAGGTTGGTGCCGACCGCGTAGCCTGCGGCGCCGACGACGGCGGCCCAGGCCAGCCCGCCGATGGCGCTGAACGCCTGGAATCGCCAGAACGGCATGCGTGACATCCCGGCGAGCATCGAGCCCCACGTACGCATGCCGACGACGAAGGGCGCGGCGAGCATCGCCTTGTCGCCGTGGCGGGCGAGGAAGAGCTCGGCGCGTGCGAGATGGTCCGGCCGGATGTGGAATCCCGCCCCAACACGTTCGATGAAGGGCCTGCCGCCACGATGTCCGAGCCAGTAGCCGACGTCGGCGCCGGCGACCGCCCCGGCGAAGCCGAGCAGGATCACGCCCGCCAGCGGAAAGTTGCGCGTCGCGCTCCATGCGGCCACCAGGAGCAAGAAGGCTTCGCCGATCCAGGCCCAACTCATGAGGCTTCATATACTGGACGACCCTATGCCGGAATTCGGGGATCACGAGGCCACGGACGATCCTCTGCAGATCCTGCGGCACTCGACCGCGCACCTCCTCGCCGCCGCCGTGACCGAGCTCTACCCCGGCGCCAAGTACGCGATCGGGCCGCCCATCGAGAACCCGCCCGGCTTCTACTACGACTTCGACTTCGGCAAGCCGATAAACGAGGCGGACCTGCCCGCGATCGAGTCGCGCATGCGGCGGCTGGCTCAGGCCGACCTGCCGTTCCTACACGAGACCCTTCCCCGCGAGCAGGCGATCGAGGAGTTCCGCAAACGTGGTCAGGACTACAAGCTGGAGCTCATCGCCGACAAGGTGGAGGGCGATGGGGTCAGCGTGTACAGGACTGGAGATTTTCTCGATCTCTGCCTCGGTCCGCACGTGAAGTCGACGAGAGACTTGAAGGCCTTCAAGCTGCAACGTGTCTCCGGCGCCTACTGGCGCGGCGACGAGAAGAAGCCGCAGCTGACGCGCATCTACGGCACGGCGTGGCAGACGCAGAAAGAGCTCGACGACTACCTCAAGTTCCTCGAAGAGGCCGAGAAGAGGGACCACAAGAAGCTCGGCAAGGACCTCAAGCTGTTCGCGATCGACGACCGCGTCGGTCCAGGCCTGCCGCTCTGGCTGCCGGACGGGGCCACGATCCGGCGTGAGCTGGAGCGCTTCATCGTGGACGAGGAGCTATCTCGCGGCTACCTGCACGTGCGCACACCCGACGTCGCGCGCCTCGACCTGTACCGGCAGAGCGGCCACGCCCAGCTCTACAAGGAGTTCATGTACCCGCCGATGGAGTTCGAGGACGGCGAGGAGCTCGAGCTGCGGCCCGTCAATTGCCCGCACCACATCGTCGTCTACCAGACCGAGCTCCGCAGCTACCGCGACCTGCCGATGCGCATCGCCGAGATCGGCAACAACTGGCGCTACGAGCGGTCTGGCACGCTGGCGGGCCTGAACCGCGTCCGCGCGTTCGCCCTCAACGACGCGCACATCTTCTGCACCCCGGAGCAGCTGCTGGACGAGGTCAAGGGCGCCATCGAGCTCGCCCTCTACTTCTCGAAGGTCCTCGGCATCGACGAGTTCTACTACCGCCTGTCGACGCGCGACGACGCCAAGGACAAGTGGCTGGGATCGCAAGAGCGCTGGAAGGAGGCGCAGGACGCGCTCGCCTCAGCCCTCGAGTCGATGGGCCAGAAGTACGAAGTCGGCGTCGGCGACGCCGCGTTTTACGGGCCGAAGATCGACTTCCAGGTGTACGACGCGCACCGCCGCGACTTCACAAACTCGACGGTGCAGGTCGATTTCCAGCTGCCTGAACGTTTCGACCTGGAGTACGTCGCCGAGGATGGCACGCGCAAACGGCCGGTCATGGTCCACCGCGGCGCGGCCGGTTCGATGGAGCGGCTTTTCAGCTACCTGATCGAGCGCTACGCCGGCGCGTTTCCGACCTGGCTGCACCCGACGCAGGTCGTGGTCGCCCCGATCGCCGACGCGCACGCGCCCTTCGCGCGGGAAGTGGCGGCGCGGCTGCGCTCAGCTCGCGTGCGGGTGATGCTGGACGATCGCTCGGAGCGGTTGGACCGCAAGGTCCGAGACGCCAAGCTGAAGAAGGTGCCCTACATCGCCGTGATCGGCAAGACCGAGGTCGAGTCGGGCCACGTCAACGTCCAGAACCGGGCCGGCGAGAAGACCGACATGCCGCTGGACGCTTTCGTGCAGTCGATAACGAGCGAGATCGCGGAGCGCCGGCGCTAGCTGTCGAACCTGATCTCGATCACGGTGTGCTCGCCGCGGCCGAGCAGCTGGATCATCCCGACCTGCTGGGTTTTTGACTTCCTGACGAATCGGACCTGGCCACTCGTCTTGTCGTTGCCCGTGATCTGCCAATCACCGGATTCGAGCTTGCTCGTGTAGAAGGCGGTGACCGTCGCGACGTCGTCGTTCGAGCTCAGCGTCTCCTGGCACTCTCGGGTGTCGCCTGGGGCGACACCGGTGCCGACGTACCTGAAATCCCGCGTGACCGTAGCCCCGGGATAGCGCGGGAAGTCCGAGGGCATGCAGCTCAGGCTGCCGTTCTGGACGGCGTTGACGAGCGAGCTGAAGGCCCAGATGCCACCACCGACGACCAGCAGCAGCAGCAGGGCGCAGCCCCCTCCCAGCCACCACAGCCAGGTTCGTGAGCGCCGTGGCGAAGGCTGTCCGGGACGCTGGACCGGGATCCAGCGTCCGCCGTCCCACATCCAGTTGCCGTCGGGTGAGAGCTGCCCGACCGGGTACGGAGTGTTGGCGGCCATCGCGTAGTTATAAGCCCCCGGGCGGCTTACAGACCCCCCGGTAACCGTCCTGCGCAGTCACCCTGCGCGGCCACTGGAGCGATGCGGCCGTTCACGAGGTCCGCGACTCGCGGCTGGTGCTGCGCATCGCCGCCGGACAGGACGTGGCTGTCATCGAGCCAGGTGCAGGCGAACATTCCGGGGATGGTTGCGGCGCCGAGCGTGAAGGACGTGCCGGAGTCGTCGACCATGGCGATCAGGCTCCCGGACGGCGACACGTACACGAAGGACGGTCTGTTGAGGGCCAGGGTGCGCACCGTCCCCGCCGTCCAGTTCAGGACGGTCGCCTGGTTTTGCGACTGGCTCTCGCAGGCCACGCCGGCGGGCGAGGGGGACCCGGCGATCAGACACGAGGAGACATTCCCCAGCGTGAAACGCCGGGTCGCGGTGGCGGGGTCGACGACGTGAAGCTCCAGCGGGCCGCAG
>WNEW01001304.1_pt1 | contig 12217 bp, 7 predicted proteins | sample 5399891 | NCBI WGS metagenome assembly WNEW01 (sample SAMN13153336, study PRJNA577476) | soil metagenome | isolation source: 40 cm grassland meadow soil pre-rain plot 5 | place: USA:California | collected 2015-09-08 | reverse complement strand
TCGTTACCGCCTGCGCGTACCTGTTTGTGTTTCGCCGCTACACCGCGATGGAGCCTGACGAGGGCATCGTCTTGCAAGGGGCGCAACGCATTCTGGGTGGCGAGGTGCTGTACCGCGATTTCTTCTCATTCTTTACTCCGGGCTCGTATTATTTTCTCGCCCTGATTTTTAAGATTTTCGGCAGCTCGATCATTGTCGCGCGGACGACATTGGTGATGTTTGGTGCATCATTTTCGGCCATTACCTATGTGCTGTGCCGGCGCGTCTGCTCCCGCGGCAGTGCGCTATTCGTTGCGGCGATAATTACTCTGAGCACCCTCCCCTACCGTTTCCTGGTGTTGCATAACTGGGACAGCACACTGTGGGCTTGCCTTTCAGTCTACTGTGCTGTGAGGCTGATCGAGACACGCAGTCGCGCATGGGCCTTTGCAGGCGGATCATTCGTCGCACTGACTTTTCTCTTCGAACAGTCGAAAGGTGCTGGACTCTTACTCGGTTTGTGCGCCGGCTTGCTCGCGATTCACTTAATGGGTGGGCTTATCCTAACAAGAGCTGAAATTGTTTATTTCGCGATCGGGCTCGCCTGGCCGTTCACCCTGACCTTGGCTTATTTTGCTTCACAGCACAGCTTGTCGCTCATGTTCGCGGATTGGTTTTGGCCGCTGCGGCACTATTCACTCGCAAATCATGTGCCTTATGGATATCAAAACTGGTCGGAAGAGACGCGCCGAACACTGTTCGCAGGTGCTCCGTTGGCAGCTCGCGTAGTTACAGTTATCGCCCTGAGCCCTTGCTTTTTGGTTCCACTGTTGCCCATTACCGCAGTTGGAATGCTGGTGTACTGGCTGGTTCAGATCCTGCGACGGCAAGCGCCGGAATCGAAGGCCAACTACTACGTATTGACCACCGCGGCCCTAGGTGGGCTACTTCTTTCCATCGTGATCGGCCGCGCGGATATTATCCACTTCATGTATCTGCTTCCGCTGCTTTCATTGGTGCTCGCGTGGATGATCGACGGCAGAGATATTCCGGGACGAATTTACACAACCGTAAGGCCCTGGCTAACGGCTTACATCGCGATCGCGTTTGCGCTGTTTGGGATGGCACTGTTAGTCCGCGCGGTCGGTGCGCACCACAACGTGACGACCCGTCGAGGACAAATCACAGTTCCCGCGAATGACACCGTCGTAAACTACGTTCAGGCGCATGTCCTGCGGAACGAAAGCGTTCTGGTCTATCCTTATCTGCCGCTTTATTACTATCTCACGGCTACGTACAGCCCCACCCACTACGAATACTTTCAGCCCGGAATGCACACGCGGCTGCAAGCTGACGAACTCGTGTCGCAACTCTCTTCGAAGCAGGCACGAGTGATCTTGTTTGAGCCTGGGTTTGCGGAGAAAATTCCTCGTTCCTGGCCCGGGACTCCGTTGGTTGCAATTACAACTGATCCGGTCGCGGATTACATTTTGCGTGAGTATTACAGCTGCGAGACCTTGCAATCAGCGAGCAAGAGCCAGTTTCTTTTTATGATTCGCAAGGATCTCCCCTGCCCCTAAGTTTTCGATCAGAGAGTCGAGTTGGCCGAGAAATGGTAACGAGCACAGATTCTGCGACTACAGAACTGGAGCAATCCAGAACGACCCAATATCAGCGGGATGCTCTCCAGGGTATCCTGCCAATTCTTTTCTGCATTCAGTTCCTGGGATGGCTAACGTTTTTTCCTAATGCACTGCGCGGCCATGCAGATTTCCGGCAGCTCTATTTCATGGGCCTACATAGTTCGAATGGGTCATCACTTACGACCGTACGACCGCAAGCCAGCTCATGAGCGGCGGTCAATCCCGCTAGACCTCGGCCCGTAATGACCACTTGCCTTTGAGTCGCAGACCGAGCTCGCATCCGAAACAATCGCAGCTCGTTTGATGCCGGTTCTATTCTAAACTGCTGCTCTGTCTAGACTTAAGTGGAAGGATGGGGAAGGAATACTGCATGTGAATGGATGTTAACAAATGTATACAAGTTTTCCAGTACTGATTGAGCGAGTCATAATCCCTGGTTAGATATTAAGTGCTTTAAATCCAACAAAGGCTTACAGGAAATAGCAACTTGGCTGCAGCATTGCTAGAAGAATACACGCCCAACCCCCTCCCCCGCGAGTGGGCGTCAAATTCGCGACTAAATCGAACATAAGTACAAGATCTATGCGAAAACTTCTATCTTGCTCGGGAATTTTTCTTTGTTTTTCTGGCTCTGCTTTGGCGCAGCAAGCGTCTGGCGGAGCGCCCGGGGAATGGAGTCTGCACGCGGCCTTTGGCGCTGTGGTGGTTGGGCTGATCCTCGCAAACGCCTACGTGGTCGGCCTGTTCCACGCGAAACCGCCAGGCGAGTCGTCCGGGGTGCTAGCACGTTTGGCGGAGAAATGGGAATTTTCTCCGCAGGGTCTGGGGGGCTTTTCGTGGCGGCAGCTGGCTCTTTGGAGCTTGCTGGCATTATTTTTCGAACTGCTGATGATTCGCTGGATCTCCTCGGAGATCCGTGTCTTTGCATACTTCAAGAATTTTGTGCTGATCGCCTGTTTCCTGGGTTTCGGTTTGGGGTGCTACATGTCGCGGCGGCGGGTCAACCTGCTGACCATGGTTGTTCCTTTGCTGACGCTGGCACTGGTTGTCAAGCTCCCCTGGCAGAGTTTGCGGGTTCTCATAAGTTCGATTCCTACCTTCGTGGGCGCGAGCTCTGAGGTTCATGTGTGGGGCGTGCCTGCCGAGTTCTCGTTTCCTCTACTTGCAGCGGCGATTGCGATCATTGTGCCGACCTTCAGCCTGATTTGCTTTTCGTTTATCCCGCTCGGTCAGGTTGTGGGTTGGTATCTGGAAAACGCCAGCAACGGCATTCTCGCTTACTCCGTCAACGTGCTAGCCAGCCTCGCTGGAATCTTACTTTACACGCTCCTCTGCTTTCTGTACCAGCCTCCCTTGACCTGGTTTGTCGTGGCGGGTCTGCTGTTGGTATGCGTGCTCTGGAACTGGCCTTGGTTGCGCTGGGCGGCGGGAGGCGCATTCGTAATTTGCCTGGGATTGCTGACTCTGGGAACGGGAAAACAAGGCAAGGTTTATTGGTCACCATATCAGAAGCTGACGTTGGCGCCTCGAGCAGCGGAGGGGAAGATATTTGAGTACGAATTGACGACGAACGACATTTTTTATCAGCAAATTCTCGATCTCTCGCCGGAATTCGTTGCCGCCCATCCGTCGCTGTTTGCGGCAGTGCCCGCGCAGTGGAATGCTTACAACCTTCCCTACCACTTCTATTCCCACCCTCCATCAGTGCTGGTTTTAGGCTCCGGCATGGGCAACGATGTAGCGGCCGCGCTGCGCAACGGCGCTGGGCAGGTTACGGCGGTGGAGATTGATCCGCTGATTCTAAAGCTGGGCGAGAAATATCATTTTGAAAAGCCCTATAGCTCACCGCGTGTGCGCCAAGTGCAGGACGATGCGCGCAGCTATGTGCAAAACAGCCGGGATCGCTTTGACCTGATCGTCTTTTCTCTGCTTGATTCTCACACCACGAGCTCACATTACACCAATATCCGGATTGATAATTACGTGTATACGCTGGAAGCGCTTCAGGCCAGCAAGCGGCTGCTGAACGCAGACGGAGTCTTCGTCGTAAAGTTCCAGGTTGATACGCCGTGGATTGCAGGGCGACTCTACGGGCTACTTCAAACGGTTTTTGGGCATGCGCCCCTACAAATTGAATCCGAGAACTCCATGGTGTCCTACACAACCGGAGGGCGATTCTTTATTACCGGGTCAGAACGGAGAATTGCGCAGGCGATTCAAGACCCGCAGCTCGCGGCTTACCTGGGGGCGCATGGGGGCATGAAGATGACGCCGGCCACGCTGACGACCGATAACTGGCCGTATTTTTATCAGCACGAGCCGGGCCTGCCGGTGTCGGTGATTGTGATCTCGGTAGCCCTGGTGCTGCTGTGCTGGGTGCTCCTGCGGGACACGGGTACCACACTGCGCTCGCTGCAGTGGCATTTCTTTTTCCTGGGCGCTGGCTTCATGTTGCTGGAGGCGCAGATCGTCAGCAAAATGGCGCTGCTGTTTGGAACCACATGGCTGGTAAATTCGGTGGTTATCGCTGGTCTGCTCTTGCTAATTGTAGGGGCGAACCTGCTGGTGCAGTTTTTTCCTCGAATTCCCGTCAGCATCGGCTACGCTGGAATTTTCTTGACTCTGTTGGCAAGCTACTTGATTCCTCTGGAGAAGTTTTTCTATCCATCGCTATGGGCGAAGGCATTGAGCTCCACTTTGGTGCTGTGCATGCCAGTGCTTTTTGCCGGCATTGTGTTCATCCGAAGTTTCGCTGAGCAGGGTTTCCGCGCCGATTCACTTGGGTCGAACCTGATGGGAGCAATGATTGGAGGAATGCTCGAATCTATGTCGCTGTGGACCGGCATCCGGTCATTGCTGGCTATCGCGGCTTTGCTTTATGTGGCTTCTTGGATCGCGTTGAGTCTGGAGCGCAGCTTTGGCCGGGGCCGGACAAAGGGCGAATCCGATTTCACAGGCGACTTGGTCGGGGCGTCACACGGAACCTAAACGAATCCCGAGTTCACGATGTCGGCGCTCTCCTTATTCCACCTAGGTGGATCCTCACCGGAAAAGTTCCACTACTACGAGCGAAGTGGTGGCTTTCAGCAGCGCTGTTACCGAATGCGTCCAGCATTTCGGAGAGTCAGTCCCCTTCCGCAGGCGGCTGAAGATCTTCAAGGCGGCCACCGCATTGCTCGCGGTTCCTCGTAGGCGCCATCGGGGAGGCACTTAGCAATGTTCTTAGTTGAGGTTAGTCTGGCGTTGCTTGCGCTGTTCCTAGGTTTCACGTTCCCGGAGACAGCCTCTTACCTTTTCGAAACGCGGAACTCGCTCTGACTTGGTTGTCGCTCAGACGCCGACTGGCCGGTATAGTGGTTGGATTATCTGCGCTGGGATTGCGTCTGGCACTGCTGCCAGTACTTCCTACTCCCAACCCGGCGAGTGAAGGGCGGTTTCTCGTTATGGTTTGTAATGATTTTCCTTGTCCGTGAATCTTGGCCCGGATCGGATGATAAGAAATGCTAAGCAGCACAGATACGGTGGTCAGCCAGCTAAGCCAATTTAGAAGGACACATTATGTGCAAGATATTCTTTTGGGCATCTTGCCAATCGTTTTCTGCATGCAGTTCTTGGCATGGTTGACGTTTTTACCTAAGGCGCTGCGCGGACATGCAGATTTCCGGCAACTGTATGTCGCCGGTTACATGGTTCGAACGGGTCATCGCACCCAACTGTATGATTACGCAGCGCAAACCTATTTTCAAAATACGCTGGTCTCAAATGATGAACGTGCGCTCCCGTTTATCCGGCCGGCGTACCAGGCTCTGATGTTTGTGCCGTTTTCGCTGCTTCCGTACGGGACAGCGTACCTGGGATTTTTGCTCCTCAACCTGCTTCTGCTCGCGCTGGCTTTCTTGATGTTGCAACCAAGGTTGCGAGGTCTAAGTCGCGTCTGGCCCGGCCTTCCACCAGCTCTGTTCCTGGGTTTTTATCCCGTTGCTTTAGCACTCATGCAGGGGCAAGATTCGATTTTGCTATTGGCGTTGCTTGCAGCCGCGCTCGTCTCGCTTGAGCGGAATCGGGACTTGACCGCCGGTGCCCTGGCCGGCGTCGGATTATTCAAGTTCCAGATCGTCGTACCAATCGTCCTGCTGTTTCTGCTCTGGCGCCGGTGGCGGTTCGTAAAAGGCTTTATGTTTTCTGCCATATTGGTTGGACTGCTCTCGTTCATCACCAGTGGCTGGGCGGAAACGGTGGTATTCGTGCACTCACTGCTCTCAGTAGGAGCAGGCTTGCCTGCGGTGCCGGGTGAGATCAATTTCCCTCTCCGGATAAACATAATGGCGAATCTGCGAGGATTGATCTACGGATTGGCGAGTTTGCGAGTACCGCAGCGATGGCTCCAAGTTACCACACTGTTGCTGTCATCGATTGTAGTGATTTCGGTACGTGCTCGCGGGCGGCAGCAGCGAGGAGGCGACGCCCTCGTTCTCGCCATCACTGCGGGCGTGGTGGTGAGCTATTACTTATTTATTCACGATTTGAGCATATTGCTAATCCCGATTGTTCTGACGCTCGATCGGTTCATCAGCAGAAATGGAACTGGTGAACCCTTCGGGCGGGCAGCTGCAGCGATATCAGCATTGTTATTCGTGGCACCGATGTGCATCTTTGTGATTCCCGCACATTTCTATCTCGTTTCGGTACTGATCTGCGCATTTCTTTTTGTATTGATGAAAAGACTGCCAGAGCAAAGCCGGCAAGCAGAATGAGGAGCATGCTAGAGGGATATTGACAAGCCAAATCGTCTACTCAGAGATCTCTTAATCCTGGCTAACCACACCAGAGAAGGCAACAAATAATGCCCGGAAATCCGACGGACCCGGTAACGAGCGGGACCACGACAGGCAGGGCGTCGGAGCGTACTGCGCCAAATCAATCCTACGGAGGATTATCAGAAGAGAGTGCGACCAGCCGAAGTTTAACTTCCGACACGCCGTATTACGTGAAGGCTTTGACGCTGGGGATTCCGGCGATCCTGATCGGGATTCAGCTTGCAGGGTGGGTGGGTTTTTTGCGCGTAATCGTGGATGGTCACGCCGACTTCAGACAGCTCTACATTGCCGGCTACATGGTCCGCACAGGTCACTCGCATCAGCTTTACGATTACAATGCACAGAAAAGATTTCAGGACGCACTCGTCTCCCAGGAACAAATTGCGCTGCCGTTTAACCATCTAGCGTATGAAGCGCTTCTGTTTGCCGCTTTTTCCATGCTGCCGTTCAAGACGGCATACATTAGCTTTCTCTTTTTTAATGTGGCGCTTCTCTGGGTTTCATTTCGGCTACTGCGACCGCGATTAGCTGCCTTGGCCGGAGTCTGGCCATGGCTTCCCGGTGCCATTTTCATCAGTTTTCTACCTATATCCGCCGCGTTGATGCAAGGCCAGGACTCGATAGTGCTGTTAACGTTACTTGCCGGCGCCTCTGTTTTACTCGATCAAAAACGCGACTTGCCTGCCGGTGTACTCGTTGCTTTGGGGCTAGCGAAGTTTCAGATCTGCCTGCCGATTGCATTGTTGTTCCTGGCGTGGCGCAAATGGCGGTTCTGTCTAGGGTTTGCTTTGTCGGCTGCCTTGGTTGGGGCGGCCTCGCTCTGGATCGTGGGCTTGGCCGAGGCGAAGCAGTATGTATATTTCCTGGGCTCGATGAGCTTCGGTTTGAACACACCAGCCGACCGGTTCCGCTACGGGATATCGCCTGTATCCATGGCAAATTTGCGGGGACTGATTTTTGGCTTGACGAGCTCCCACGTGTCCGCAAGCTGGGTCCAGATGTTAACCTTTGCTCTCTCGGCAATCGTAGCGCTCTGGGTTATGCTTTGGCGCCGAGACGATTTGAGGGCTGCCGACGCGCTGCTGGTTGCGATAACCACCAGCGCGCTAGTGAGCTACCATCTTCTGATTCACGATTTGAGTATTTTGCTTCTGCCGGTTGCAATCGTATTGTCTCGCTTCATAGACACCGAAGGCTCTGTGACTGAGTCCCGCTTTATTCTGCGGGCTGCCGTCCTCATGTTTGTTGCGCCGGTCTGCATCGCATTTACTCCACAGTGGTTTTTTATCGTAGCACTCCCCTTGTGCGCATTCCTGTTCGCGCTTCTCCGGCACATTCACAGTGGAGGGCAAATCGACTTTTCACTTCAAAGGTTGAGACCCCCAGGCTGCACTGATGCTACAGGCGCGGGAGTCTCCGGGCGGTTTAGCTAACGAACAAAGCCACGCTGGGAATAAACATCAGGCATAAATGCTGTGGGGCAGCAGCAACCGGTGCAGCGGCGGTGCGAATACTACAATCAACGCGAGAGTAAAGACAATCGGCGCCGATAGCAGACTCTTCGCTGCGCCACTTCGCCGCAAATGATTGCTAGCGGGAGCAGGAGCAGCGTTAATCATAGTTGTAAATGTGATAGCTGGCGAGAATGGCAGCGAAAGCACTGACGGCAACGAAATGCTAAAACTGTTCATCGCGCCAATTTTTCGCCGCCAACCACGATCGCAAGCGACACAAGTTCCACAGTGACGGCGGAGAGTGGAGCTGGCACTCGCCGCCCTCCGATTAGGTATAAGAAACCTCCGAGACTAGGCATAACGCTGGGTCAAGGCCAACGATCGCCTGATATGTTCGGGTCGCCAACAACAATGTTGGATATTCAACAAGACTCGGAGTCCTGAGATCGCAATCGAGACGAGTACGAGCAAGCTGCCGGTTATGAAAACCAGCGTAGATGAACAACATGAGCATGGAATCTTGGCCGAGTAGCAGCGACGTCAGCGGCATGAACAGCAATGTTTCAAAAAGGGTGGTTGTAAAAGACGTGAACCAAGGCAACTTTTGACTGGAATTGCAGTTGCATCCTGAGGTTATATAGTTCTGTTCCGAGTCCTTGCCGGACAATCTGGGCGGCAGAATAGAACTGGGGAAAAGTCGAGGCCATTTCTACGGGCGGGGAAGCTGAAGATGAAGAACGCAACAAAGAGGCTGACCACGATCACAGCAGCTACTGACCGGATCAGCTGTTCGCTACCGAAAGTGATGTGCTCCTCCGTATTCTGAAAATGAACTCCTTGCATTGACGTTATCACTTCAGACTGCGAGGAAGATATGGAATCGTGCCAGCAGAGTGTCGCGAATGTCACCCAGGTGAGCCCCGAGGCACCTTACTACGTGAAGGGTCTCGTCCTAGGCCTTTCAGCGTACCTGATTGGAATTCATCTCTGGACTTGGGTTCTGACGGTTTCGGTCTTCCTGGGCGGACGCTCCGATTTCCGACAGCTCTATACGGCTGGATACATGGTCCGAACCGGGCATTCGCATGAACTATACGAGTATAACGCCCAACGCCATTTCCAAAACCAGCTTGTCAGCCCAGGTGATATCGCGCTGCCCTTCAATCATCTGGCCTATGAAGCATTGCTTTTCGTCCCTTTTTCGCTTTTGTCGTACCGCACTGCGTACTTCGCATTACTCGGTCTTAACGTCACAGTTCTCGCGATTACATTTAAGTTCCTGCGGCCGTGGATGAAAAACCTCGCCGTGATCTATCGATGGCTGCCCCCCGTCATGTTCCTGGCATTTCTTCCGGTCGCAGCCGCGCTTCTTCAAGGACAGGATTCAATTCTGCTCCTGACGCTTTTGGCGGCCTCACTTGTATCGCTGCATAGCGGCCGGGAGTTAGCTGCCGGCGTTCTTGTCGGACTGGGGTTGTTCAAGTTTCAGATCGTGATTCCAATCGCACTGCTATTTCTCGTCTGGCGACGCTGGCGCTTTTCGGCTGGTTTCGTTCTGGCTGCCATCTTAGTTGGCCTGCTCTCTCTATCCCTGGTCGGCCTCTCACAGGTAGGGGTCTACTTCCGCTCGCTGCTGTTGATGAGTCTCCGCCTGGCATCTCCAGTCGATCAGTTTAAGTACGGTATCTCTCCAGCTCTCATGCCGAATTTGCGGGGTCTCTTGTTCGGACTGCTGGACAGGAAGTTCCCTGTCTTCTGGACACAGACATTAACGATTGTTGTGTCCCTTGCGGTGCTGGTTTGGGTCGCGATGGTGCCGGTAAGGAGAGTAACGGAATCATTTCTTCTGGCGATCACGACAAGCGTACTGGTCAGCTATCACCTCCTGATTCACGACATGAGCGTTCTGCTGATCCCGATTGCGCTTACGCTGTCTCGCTTTATCGAGGCGGAAGCAACTGGAGATCGGGATGGACGCATCCTGGCCAGAGCCGCGGCTTTGATGTTTGTAGCCCCGCTCTGCGAGTCTTTCATACCCGATCACTTCTGTGTGGTGGCGATTCCTTTGGGCGTCTTTCTGTTCACGCTCTTACGCCACATTAGCGGCATAGCGCGGGGCTGTGTAAACAACAGTATTCAGGGCGCCTTCGCCGGGTTACCGAAAGGATAACGACGGAAAACAATTTCCCTTGCCCAGCAGCCAAGGTTCTGCCGCGATTCGGTTGAAACGCAGATGCAGAACAAACCAATGATTCGTATTTTCAAGGACTTACTGTGTCCGCGACGCTGAGCCATCATCTAGGGTCGTTTTGGTCCCTTACATGCGTAAGGAAAAGTGTTCGGTGTGCCCATCGCGATACCCCCCGGCGCTGGGAATAAGCAGACAAATACTGAGGAGAAAAACGAGCATGAAAACCCTTATTCTGAATTCCCTGAACCATTTGCAGAAAGACGAAACGGGCCAGGGACTCGTGGAATATCTGTTGATCCTTGCGCTGGTGGCTTTCGCAGCTACCGCCGGTATGACTACCCTAGCCAGCGGCCTGAACAGCGCATTCACGAAGATCGGCAGCATTCTGGGCGAATATATTTCGTAGTACACCCGAAACGTGGTTCTGTTTGCTCGCGGCATAACCCGCAGGCAAACAGAACCCTCACCTTTTGATGTGTTTTCATTATTGGTTATTTCGGAGCACTTCGGTTCGTCTTCGACGATGAAGCCGGATCGGTCTCGTGACCTGTTGTTTCCCTGCCATGCCCCGGGGCGGCCAGGCAGCACCGTAAGAAGACAGTTCGAATGCCCTTCCCGTTGCCTGGGAGACGTCGCTCGAGCGGTAATGATTTAACGAGCACACCTAGATAATTTTTTGTTTCCGATCCCTAGGGACGGCATATTGTAGACGGCGGCGGGTACCTTCAGCGCGAGTTGTGATTTGCCTTGCGCAGGTTGACTTAGGTTGGCAATTTTGTTGGCAATACTTGGGTGGAGGTGACTTACGGGACTGCAACGTGTAGCGATCGCTTTCATAATGGCGGCCTTACTGTCGCTGGGGATTGCGTTTTTCTTTAGCAAGAAATTGAGCATGCGGCGCGCCCATGCCGCAACGACTCAGATCGTCACTACCACCGGCGAGCTGCCCTCGGGCATTACGCTGGCCGCCAAGGATGTCACCTTGGTCGATTGGCCGAGTGATTTTCCGCTCCAGGGCTCTTACAGCAAGGTGGAAGATGTGATCGGTCATCCGCTTCTCAATGCGCTCGGTTCGAAAGAGCCCATATTGAAGCGGAACCTTGGCCTAGAGGGTTCCGGCATCGGTCTTTCGGGACGAATCCCGCCTGGAATGCGTGCGACGGCAGTACGTTCGAATGAGATCGTGGGTGTGGCCGGGTTCCTCTATCCGGGTTCTCACGTCGATGTACTAGTTACGTACACTCCTCCCGGCGGCAACAATATTCCAGTAACAGAAACCGTGCTGCAAGATGTTGAGGTTTTGACTGCAGGGCAGACGACTGAGCCGGATCCGCAAGGTAAGCCGCAGACCGTCAATGTTGTAACACTCCTGCTGAATCCGGAAGACTCGCAAAGACTGCAACTTGCGAGCATGCAAGGCGGCATTCAATTTGTTTTGCGCAGCGGGGTTGATCAGAAGAGCGTCAATTTAAAACCTACAAGGCTGGATCAGCTGGTAGCTTCTGAGAAACCTCCCGTTGTTGTGCCTCCCTCAACCAAGAAGGCGCCCAAGCGCATTGAGCCCTCGAGGCCTACGATTTATGTTCTCGAAGTGATCCAAGGAACTAAACGGAGCGTGGAGAAGTTCTGAGCGCCAGTCGATGGGTGAGTGAGGACAGCAAATGAAGAGTTCGACAAGCCGAAATTTAGTTCTATTGATTCTTGTGGTCGCAACCATGGCGGCAACAGCGCAAACCGCCCCGCAATCGCAGACTGCGCCTGAGCAGCCAGCGCCGCAACAGCAGAATGCGCCCCAGCACCCCTCTCCTAAACCAGCGCAGACCGTGCAACAACCGAGCGTGTCTCAGCCGCAAAGCTCGACACAGCAGAACGTCAGCTCTGAAGGCCAAGCTTTGCACATTCTGGTGGGAAAATCGGTCGTCGTGAATGTACAGGCACCTATTACCCGTGTGTTGTCGAGCAATCCGTCGGTGATTGAGACTCTGGCCACTTCGCCTACGGAGATCGTTGTTGAAGGCCGAGCTGCCGGCTCGAGCAGCCTAATCTTGTGGGATCAGTCCGGGCGCTCGCAAATGCTGGATGTGGTCGTGGACGTTGACGTCGCCGGTCTCCGCAGTGCCATCGAGCGCTCTT
>WNEW01004887.1_pt1 | contig 12231 bp, 13 predicted proteins | sample 5399891 | NCBI WGS metagenome assembly WNEW01 (sample SAMN13153336, study PRJNA577476) | soil metagenome | isolation source: 40 cm grassland meadow soil pre-rain plot 5 | place: USA:California | collected 2015-09-08 | reverse complement strand
TCGAGCCCTACCTGCCCGAGCCTCAATTGATCGTCTGCGGAGCTTCTCCAGTTGCCGAGGCCCTGGTCAAGATCGCCAAGACTGTAGGCTTTCAAGTTGTTCTTATCGATCCTTCAGCGACCTCAGCGACTTTTTCAGGTGCCGACGTGGTTCTCGCGTGCGTCGAAAGTGAAAAAATACCAGTCTCCCGCGAACGTTATGGTGTGGTCGCCACGATGGGTCATTGGGATGAAGAGGCCATCAAGAACCTTCTCGCGTTGAATCCGGATTACATCGGCGTGGTCGCCAGCGGAAAAAGGTTCCGAGAGATGGTTCGCAATATTCGTCAAGATGGCGTATCGCAAGAGCAACTGGATTCGATCAAGTGCCCGGCGGGTTTGGACATGCCGGTCCGTACTCTTCAGGAAACGGCGTTGAGCATAACCTCCGAGATTGTCTCGATCCGTCGCAGCCGTTTAGCGCAAGCCCCGGGCAGCGTTGTCACCGCCGCCGCGGAGAAGCCCGCAACCGCTGAGGATCCGGTTTGCCATATGGCTGTCGATCCTTCTACGGCCTCGGCGCCCATCCAATTTGAGGGAACCGCGTACTATTTCTGCAGCGAACATTGCAAAAGAAACTTTGAAAAGGATCCACGAAGGTACATTTCGGTGGAGGCACAAGCGTGAGTGCGTTTGTTTCCGGCTTGATTCTCGCTGCGGGAAAATCGACTCGGCTTGGAGGCGGGCCAAAACAGCTTCTGCCGTGGCGCGAGACGACTCTTCTGGAGTGGGTCGTCCGCCAGGTGGAGAGCTCGCCTCTGGATGAAGTGCTTGTCGTCCTCGGCCATCAGTCTGAAGAGGTGCGGCGGCGCGTTTCGGTGGTCCGATCCAGATTTGTGGAAACACCCGACTTCGGCGAAGGCTGTAGCGCTTCCATTCGAAACGGCCTTAAGGCTGTAAGCGCGAAAGCGGACGCGGCGATCCTGATCCTGGGAGACCAGCCAGAAATAGATGCAGCGGCTATTCGTGCCGTCATCGAGGGTTGGGACAGATGGCGCTCGCCGGTCATGCGTATTTCCTACCGTGGACATTCCGGCCACCCGGTGCTCGTGAGCAGGACCATTTTCCCCCAGATCGAAGCCCTCCGCGGCGATAAAGGAGTTTGGAAACTCCTGGAGGCGCATCCAGAATGGATACATGAGATCGAATTGGATCTTCCTCATCCCCGTGATATCAACAGCTGGGAAGACTACACAAGTTTGATAACGGGGGCATAAGCCTCGCGCCCACCGCATGCAAGTCAAAATCAGCAAAACTTTCGAAGTGAAAAAGCCAGTGGCACAAGTTTGGGAGTTCCTGAGCGATCCCAGAAAAGTAGCCACGTGCATTCCCGGCGCCCAGGTCACTGAGACATTGGACGAACGCCGCTATCTTGGAACGATTAATACCAAAGTGGGTCCTGTGCTCACGGACTACAAAGGAGAACTGATAGTCGAACATTTGGATGCCCAGAATTATGAAATCGGGTTGCTCGGTAAAGGGACAGACGTCAAAGGCAAAGGAAGCGCCTCGATGAAAATGACCGGTAAGCTTCGTGCCCTTTCCGACGGAGGAACCGAGGTCGCGGGCATTGCTGAAATCACTATCACCGGCCTTTTGGCCCAATTCGGATCACGCGTTGTCGAAGAAGTCTCCAACCAGATGTTCGTGCAGTTCACCTCTTCTCTCCAGCAGAGTCTCGAGGCAACCGGGAATGCGAACACCGTCGATGAAAAAACGAAACCGCTTCGCGCCGTACCGCTGCTTCTTGCCGCCATCAGAAACATGATTCAAAAATTTTTGCGTCTTCGCTCATGAAAGACATTTTCGAGGATTTATCGAAAGCTGCGCAGAATCCCAGTGGAGCCTGCATCGCTACTGTAGTTCGGACCGAGGGCACAGCCCCAAGGAAGGAAGGCGCCAAGATGCTGGTCATCGGTGGCAGGCCTCTCAATGGAGCCGTGACCATCGGCGGCTGTGTCGATTCCCAGGTGATCGAAACTTCTGAGGAGGTTTCGCGCTCCGGCTGCCCTCAGTTGCTCGAAGTTCAACTGGGCGAGGAAGATGCTTTCGAAATAGGGCTCACTTGCGAAGGAACGCTTTGGGTTTTTGTAGAGCCGGTTCGAATGAGTTCGGAAATTCTTTCTGAAGTAAAACGCTGGCTGGATCAAGGTGTGGCGTTCGCGCTGGTGTCCATAATTCAATCCGCTGTTCCAGAAGCCAAAGTCGCAGCGAAAGCCGTCGTCTCCAGGACCGGGGAAATATCGGGCTCGCTCGGAAGCCCGGAGCTCGACCAGACAGTTTTGGATTTAGCGAAGGGGTTTTTATCCAAAGGGGTTTCCCGCGCCGTACGCCTGGATGGGATAGAGGTATTCATCGATGTCATTGGTTACAGTCCCGACCTTTACGTCTTCGGCGCAACTCAGGTTGCCGTGCCGGTGGCAAGACTTGCGAGCCGTGTGGGTTTTCGGGTTCACGTCATCGACAGCAGGCCATTGTTTGCCAGTCGAGAGCGCTTTCCCGACGCCACAGAGATCGCCGTGGGTTTTCCGGGAGAGATCGCACAGCAACTCCAATTTACACAATCCAGCTTCGCGCTTCTTTTAGCGCATGCCGCCAAACATGACCTTCCGGTTTTGCGGGCGCTGCTCCAATCGGATGTCCAATACATCGGGGTTTTGGGAAGCTCGAGGCGGGCAGCTGCATTAACGTTGAAACTGAGGGAAATGGGCCTCACGCATGGCCAGATTGGCCGCATCCATATTCCGGTTGGATTGGATATCGGCGCGGAAACCGGGGACCAGACTGCCGTTGCGATCGTGGCAGAATTGCTGATGATTCATAAGGGGAAGACCGGGCGAAGCATGAAGGCCATCCGAGGGGGCGGGGTATAATGCAGCATCAATCCGGGAAGCAATGAGTCTCTATACCGCTACCATCATCGAGCACGCCAGGCACCCTAGAAATTTCGGCAGGATGATATTGCCCGACATTACTTTGCAGAAAGTTAATCCGCTGTGTGGAGACCGGATACGCATCGAGCTTCGATTAGGCAGTGACCGTGCGGTGAAAGAAGCAAGATTCTCCGGCGAAATGTGTGCCATCGCCAAGGCTTCAGCATCCATTCTGGTGGGCTCACTCGAGGGTATGACGTTGGCCGGCGTCGCCGAAATCACCGACTCACAGGTTTTTCAAAACCTGGGCGGTTCGATCCAGAATAACAGAAGCCAGTGCGCGCTCCTGGCCATCACGGCACTCAGAGGTGCAAGTAATGTCCTTGGCGATGCGGGTGGAAGATAGGGAACGCTGGCCGATCGAATACACAGTCTGGTTGAATGCACCTCAAACTCAGATGGTCGATATCCGGATGGTCATTCGGAACGTCGCTGGGCCGATGCTGGATGTGGCAATGCCGGTGTGGCGGCCTGGACGGTACGAAGTTATCGATCCGGCGGGTGGAGTGCGCGACGTGCGGGCGGTGACAAGCACGGGACGTTCACTACCGATTGTGAAGACCGACAAAACCACGTGGCGTATCACGACAGACAGTGCCGAAGAAGTTACCGTCACCTACCGTGTGTATGCAAATTCCCTAGGGGATCGCACGCGGCATGTGGACGACACGCATGCATTCCTGTCCGCTGCGGCGGTTTTCTTTCATGTTCCGGACCGTCTGAAGGATCCGTTACTGGTCAACATCGAAGCTCCTGCCTCCTGGAAAATCGCGACAGGTTTGGAATCCGTGCCGGGCAATCCTCGCAAATTGCTCGCGCCCAATTACGACGTTCTCGTCGATTCCCCGCTGGAAATCGGCCTCCATGATCTCCTGGAGTTCGAGGTCAACGGGAAGCCACATCAAATTGTCATTTGGGGTGGCGCAAAGTACGATCCCGACAAGCTCAAGGCCGACTTAACGAAGATCGTCAAATCGCAGGCCGCCCTTTTTGGCGATATGCCTTACTCCCGTTATGTTTTCCTTATTCACGTAGGCCCCGGCGCGAGTGGCGGCACAGAGCACTTGAACTCCACGATTATTCAGAGGCCCCGCCAGTCCCTGGAAAACCCTGAAGCCTACAAAGGTTTTCTCCGCACGGTTTCACACGAGTTCTTTCACACGTGGAACGTCAAGCAATTCCGTCCGGCGGGTATCCATCCCTATGATTACATGCACGAGAACTACACAGATCTACTTTGGGTCGTCGAAGGCTCAACTACCTATTACGCTGATCTGACGAATGTGCGCGTGGGCATCAACAAAGCGGACGATTATTTGACGACTCTTAGTGATGCTATTCATACGTTGCGCAACCGCCCCGGCGCTCGAGTGCAGAGCGTAGCCGAGTCTTCCTTTGATGCGTGGACCAGGTTCAGTCGATCGGAGCCGGATAACGCAAACTTCACCGTCTCGTTCTACGACGTGGGAGCGCTGGCAAGCCTGCTTTTGGACATGGAACTGCAGAGCCGAACGAGAAACAGGGTTTCGCTCGATGACGTGATGCGCGAAATGTACCGGCGCTTTCCGTTGTACGGGACTGGGTACACAACGGCCGACCTGATCGCATTGCTGGAAACGATGTCCGAGTCGCAATGGAGTGACTTCTTCGCCCGTTATATCCGCGGGACCGAACCTTACCCCTTCGAATCCGCTCTTGAGGTCGTCGGGCTCGAGTTGTCGATCCAAGCCGAAAAGAAAGGCGATCCCATTGTACAAACTCCCTATGCGGGCTTGAATCTCGCCGAGCGCAATGGAGGCGCGATGGTCCGGTCCGTCCTCTCCGACGGGCCTGCCTACACGGCCGGCGTCATGGTGGGCGATGAGATTGTCGCGGTCAACGGCCGGCGTGTTTCCGCGTCGCAATTCGACGAGTGGATCGGGCTGCTGCGGCCTGGCGATGGAGTGACGTTGCATATCATCCGTCATGACCAGCTTCGAACCATCTCCTTCAACCTTGCCGGTAAACCGAATGGCCGATGGACACTATCCCGCACGAAAGCTCCGACCAACGAGCAAAAAGCAGCCTATCAGTCGTGGATGGGTCAGGAATGGCCCAAGAGCTCGGTCGGGTAAGGAGTCGCCGCATTCCAAGTAACGGCGGGTCCCCAAAGCCGCGAAGCGGCAACAGAACTCTAGACCAGGGCGTCAGCCCTGGTTTGATTTCACCGGAAAACAAGCCGCGAAGCGGCGGCAGAGCTTGAACATGCCGCCCCTCTGGGGCTGCGGCACAGACGAACGCCCAAAACCCAGCGCTTACGCGCTGGGCTATCTTCTCACGCCGCTTCGCGGCGAATTAATTCGCACACCTTCATAGGCCGAGACCGCCCCTACAGTAAAATTCCCCACCAGATTTAAATTGAAAATCTTCGAGTGCCGGGGTAATCTCGTTTTGCTCAGTCTGAGTGAATTCGAATTAGGTCAATCTGTTGGAGGTGCCTATGTGGACCAAGCCAGTGTACATTGAGCTTCGTCTCGGTTTCGAATCGACACTGTATATCTCCAATCGCTAGTTTTTGTGGCGTCGGAAGCCCTCACGGAGGGCTTCCGTGTGTTTTAACCGCTAGAAAGAGACCGTGCGGATCAGAGTCCTGGGTTCAGCGGCCGGCGGTGGCTTTCCTCAGTGGAATTGTAATTGTCCCAACTGCGACGGCGTCCGGCGTGGGACAGTTCGCGCGCGTCCACGTACTCAATCGTCGATAGCAGTCTCCGGCAATAGCACCGACTGGATTCTGTTCAACGCCTCTCCCGACATACTCGCCCAGTTACACGCATTTCCAGAATTTCAGCCCGGGCGAACCCTGCGCGATACCGCCATACGCGCAGTGGTCTTGATCGATGCTCAGATCGATCACACGACTGGGTTGTTCATGCTGCGGGAGGGGCAGCCGTTAGAGATCTATTCCACCGATATGGCTCGGGAGGATCTCACGACTGGAAACCCCGTATTCAACATCCTTCAGCATTACTGCGGGATTCATTGGCATAGAGTGCCGATCGAGCCCGGCAGAAGGTTCCCCGTGATCGGAGCAGGAGATTTAAGTTTCACGGCGACTCCTGTCGCAAGCAAGCCGCCGCCATACTCTCCGCATCGTGATCACCCGCGGCAAGGCGACAATATCGGCATACGCATCTCGGATCCTAAGACCGGAAGATCGGTCTTCTATGCTCCCGGACTTGTGGAGATCGAAGCGCATATCCGGCCTTTTCCGAGCCGCAAGGTGCTTATTCACATCAATAACACGAACCCCATTCTGAACGAGGATTCACCGCAACACCGTGAACTGGAAGACCTGGGCATCGAAGTGGCTTATGATGGGATGGACATCAGTCTTTGAGAGAGGAGATTTTGAAATTGGACAAATCCTGCATCTCAAATCCGAAATCCGAGATCTTAAATTGGACCTCAAATGCGAGGTCCAATTTGAAATTTCGAAATTTCGGATTTGAGATGCAGGATTCGTCCAATTTCAAAATCTCCTCCGTTTGCAAAGGTACTCATGGCTCCACCAGTAAGGCCTCCCTGGACTAAAGGAGAGTTTGAGGAGCAATTGCGCGCGAAGGGAAACCGCTACCACATCCACCATCCCTTCCACATCGCAATGAACAGCGGCCAGTGCACCAAAGCACAGGTCCAGGGCTGGGTATACAACCGTTTCTACTACCAGATCAGCATTCCCGTGAAGGACGCGTCGGTCCTGGCGAACATGCCTGACCGCGAGCAACGCCGCCAATGGATTCTCCGCATCATCGACCACGACGGCACGCAGGGAGACGAAGGCGGCATCGAAGCCTGGCTGCGGCTAGGCGACGCTTGCGGTCTGAAGCGCGAGGACATGCAATCCTTAAAATATGTTCTGCCCGGTGTGCGTTTCGCAGTCGACGCGTATGTCAATTTCGCGCGACGCGCAACCTGGCAGGAGGCCGTCTGCTCCTCACTCACCGAGTTGTTCGCGCCCGAGATCCACAAAAAACGGCTGGAGAACTGGCCGCAGCATTACCCCTGGATCGAACCGGAGGGTTACCAGTATTTCCGCAAGCGATTGTCGGAGGCGCGACGCGATGTTGAACACGGACTTCAAACCACGCTGGATCATTTCCAATCGCGCGAGGAGCAGGAGCGCGCGCTCGAAATCCTGCAATTCAAGCTCGACGTGTTGTGGACGATGCTCGATACTATGCAGCTAGCCTACGGCATCGGCCCGTAGGCGGGGTACGTCAAATATTTTATGAATTTTGTGCCTTTTTGTGGCTATTCCCCTCAGTGGGTCAAGGTTGATCTCAGATGCCTTTGAACGACGACACGATATTCGAAATCGCTCATCATTACCGCTTCCAATGGGAACCCGCGCAGCAGATGCACGTGCTGCTGTACCCGGAAGGAATGGTCAAGCTGCCTGGCAGTTCGGGCGAGATCCTGAAGCGCGTCAACGGCACCGCGAAGGTGGGTGAGATCGTCACCGACCTGGAGCGCGCTTTTCCCGGCGCCGATCTGAGAGGAGACGTTATCGAGTTTCTGGAACACGCTCATGGAAAAGGCTGGATTCGACCCAAGTAAGGTTAATCTGCCGCTCTGGCTGTTAGCCGAGGTGAGCTACAGGTGCCCCCTGCACTGTGTGTACTGCTACAACCCTGTGGACTATGCGACCTACGGCGGTGAGCTGTCGACCGAAGACTGGATTCGCGTGTTGAGACAGGGCCGTGAACTCGGCGCGACTCAGCTTGGATTTTCCGGGGGAGAACCGTTGATGCGGTCCGACCTGGAGGTCTTGGTTGCCGAGGCCAGCAAGCTTGGCTATTACTCGAACTTGATTACTTCCGGCGTCGGCCTCGATGAGCGTCGAATCGCAGCACTCAAGGAGGGCGGACTCGATCATATCCAGGTCTCGTTCCAGGACTCGACGCGCGAGATGAATGATTTTCTCTCCAGCACTCGCACCTTCGATTTGAAGCAGAAGGTTGCCAGGCTGGTCAAAAAATACGACTACCCCATGGTGCTCAACGTTGTTCTGCACCGGCTCAATATCGACCACATGCAGCAGATTCTCGAGATGGCCGAGCAACTCGAGGCAGAGTACGTCGAACTCGCCAATACGCAATACTACGGTTGGGCCTGGCTCAACCGCGACGAGCTTCTGCCGAGCCGCGAACAATTGGAGCGCGCGGAAGAAATCACCAACAATTTCCGCAGCCGTGTGGAAAACCGGATGAAGATTTACTTCGTCGTGCCGGATTACTACGAGACTCGACCCAAACCGTGCATGAGCGGCTGGGGCTCGGTGTTCCTGTGCGTCACCGCCGACGGGTTTGCGCTTCCTTGCCACACAGCCCGCATGCTGCCCGGACTGGCCTTTCCCAGTGTGCGTGATCATGACCTTCGCTGGATCTGGTACGATTCGCCGGCGTTCAATGCCTTCCGCGGCGATGGTTGGATGAAGGAACCCTGCCGCTCATGTCCGGAAAAGGTTAAGGATTACGGCGGTTGCCGGTGCCAGGCCTACCTGATGACCGGCGACGCAGCGAACGCCGATCCGGTGTGTGACAAGTCGCCTTTGCATAGTCTCGTCACCGATGCGGTTGGACGCGCCGCGAAAGGGCTTAGCTCCCCTCCTAAGTTAGGAGGGGAGTTATTCTTCCGGGATGACGCGAACTCCCTCAGCCTCGCTGGTGACAAGAAACAGCCTTCAGCATGAATGCTCCTCAAATCGTCGCCACGGCGGTTGCGATTCGCGCAGACGGCCTGACCAAGCGTTACGGGGAGGTTCTCGCCGTAGATGGCCTGACACTGGAGATCGATACCGGGCAATTTTTCGGCCTGCTCGGGCCGAACGGTTCAGGTAAAACAACCACTATCCACATGCTGGCAACCCTGATCCAGCCCAATGCGGGCTCGGCTCAGGTCGCCGGGTTCGACATCGGCCGCAATGCGGTCAAGGCGCGCGAAGCGATTGGGATCGTGTTTCAGGAATCCGCGCTGGATCGAACGCTGACGGTCGCCGAAAACCTGCGGTTCGCGGGGCTGCTCCAGAATTTGCCGCTTCGGACGATCTCTGAACGTTCGCGCGAACTGCTCGAGCTGTTCGGACTCAATCAATATCGCGCCACACCAGTCGCGGCGCTGTCGGGCGGGATGCGGCGGGCGCTCGATATCGTACGCGGAGTTCTGCATCAGCCCAAGGTGCTGTTTCTCGACGAACCGACCATCGGGCTCGACATTCCCAACAGGCGTCGCATCTGGCGTTTCATCGAAAGACTGCGCCAGCACACCTCAATGACGGTTCTGCTCACAACGCACTATCTGGAGGAGGCCGACGGCTGCGACCGCGTATCGTTTATCCGAAAGGGCCGGCTTGTCGAATCTGGAGCGCCACGCGCCCTGGTCGACGATCTCGGCAAGCACATACTGGAAGTCGAAGGCTCGGATATCGAACGGCTGGCCGCGCGGCTCGAACCGAGACTGGGACCCTGCCTCGCGGACGGCGATATCGGGATGTTCCGTTGGGCCGAAGAGGACGCCACCGAACTCATCAAACTCCAATCGGAACTCGGAATGGATGTTCGCAGTTGGAGGGTACGCCGCCCCAATCTCAACGACGTCTTCCTCTGGGTGGCCGCTGGAAAGGGGTTGAGATCGTGAAACTACGGCCCTTCTATGCAGTGCTGGAACGCGAGCTGGTCCGCATGATTCGACAACGCACGCGGCTCGTCGCGGCCATGGTGCGCCCCCTCATCTGGTTATTGGTAATCGGTGGCGGTTTCAACGCTGTGGTTGGGCGGACCCAGGGCGTGAACTACCAGGATTTTCTGGTTCCCGGTGTTTTGGGCATGACGACGCTGTTTGGCGCCATGCTGGCCGCCCTCACCATGGTTTATGACAAAGAATCGGGGGTAATGCGAATGATGATTGTAGCGCCCCTCCCACATGCATGGATCGTGCTGGCAAAGATGGTTTCGGCAGCACTCGCCGCAATCGTCCAGGCGCTGCTGCTGATTGTGCTTCTGCTCCTGCTCGGCTACTTCAGCAACGGTACGAATTGGCCATTGCTCGCGGGCGCTGTAGCTGCCTCTTCATTCGCTTGCGCCGGCATCGGCATGGTGACCGCATCGTTTTCCCGCACGATGGACAATTTCGCAGCGGCTATGAACTTCGTTATCTTCCCGGTGTTTTTTCTCAGCGGTTCGCTCTATCCGGTACAGAGTCTGCCGGTCATTCTGAAACGCGCGGCGAGTATAAATCCGTACACTTACGGCGTTGATTTTCTCAAGCACGCCATCCTGCCTACATCAGCGCCGACTGACTTTAGCGTCGCGCTGGACATTGCCGTCCTCGCCGGATTCTCAATCGTGGCGTTGACGGTTGCGAGCTGGCGATTCTCCCAAGAAACGGCTTACGAGCCGATGATTCGGGTCCTCGCCGGAAAGCCCACATAAAAGTCAGAGCCACACCAACCGATCGAGTCTATTTTGGCGGGAGTCGTCTACGGTAGTTCGGCCGGTAATCCTGATGACACGTTATGCACGAAGTCACAAGCTGCTCGTTCAGTGCGACTATCGCATCGTAGTCCTTCGCTTTAGCGGCTTTGAATGCGAGATTCGCTGCATCCAGCAACAATCGTGAATCGGCCATCCATTTGTCCTGGTCGCGGGCGCGACCCGGCATCATCAAAAGGTTTGCGGATTCCGCGAGGGTGAGAGCGCTGCGCTCGATGGCTCCCCACTCCGCGTCGTTCGATGGCGGTTTCCTGACGATATAAAAAAGATCGTCCGAAGTCGGGAAGATGATATCCACCATGAGCTGACTCATCGTGCCGACGATGCGATACGGGACTTTTGGCGGTGTTTCCGGAGATGACTGCGGTTCCACGGCAACCTGCTGCTGCGCCATGCCGGCCAGCGCAACGACGATCAAAACCACTCCAACCGAAACTATCGTTTTCATGTTGTTTTCCTCGATTCGGAAAGCATGCCCATCATAGCTAAGAAAAACGGCCACAAAAAGGCACAAAGACACAAAAATTAAATGAACTGGAACAGTCTGGTGATTTTTGTGCTTTTTTGTGGCCATCCCCTTCTGCAAATTCGTTTGCCTGACTGATTACGGGCATGGTAAGAATCCCATCAGTTAGGACAAAACACTTTGCAGTGACAAGATTAAGGAGTTTCACATGAGCCCTCGGCTTCTACTCCTGATAGCGACGTTAATGCTTGTAGTAATGGTCTCGCTTCCTGCAGCTGGCCAACAAGGGCCGACAGCGAATTGGACGCCATCGCGCACCGCATGGGGCGATCCCGACTTGCAGGGAGTGTACACGTTTGCTACACAAACTCCGGTCGAACGACCCAAAGAGCTCGCAGGTAAATCGGTTTATACCGAAGCCGAACTGGCGGAACTGGCGAATCGATCCGAGGCGGCGCGCCGGACGCGTGAGGAGGGTCCTGTCGATCCCACGAAGCCACCGGGGGGCTACGATGCTGTCTGGACGGCAAGCGAGCGTGGCAAGCTGACGGGCCGTACGTCATTGATCGTTGACCCGGAGGACGGACGCATGCCCGCCCTGACACCGCAGGCGCAGAAGATCCGCGCCCAGATCGAAGCCGAAGAAGCTGCCAGGATGATCGGCAAGGAGACCATTTACAATACCTGGTCGGATCATTCGCTCTATACGCGTTGCTTCGCGCGGCCGATTCCACGGCTGGGTCAGGCTTATAACCACGGAGTTCAGATTCTGCAGATGCCCGGTTACGTCGCGATACACTACGAAAGTATGCACGACGTGCGCATGATCCCTTTGGATGGCCGCCCGCATGCCGATCCCAAGATCCGGATGTTGAATGGGGACTCACGCGGCCACTGGGAGGGCAACACGCTGGTTGTCGATTCGACCAACTTCAGCGACAAGGAAAGATTTGGCCCAACCTGGCTGAACGGCGATGGTTGGGATGGGCTCCCGCAGGGCAACATGCGATATACCGAGCGCTTCACCAAAGTCGACGCGAAAACGATCGAATATGTCATCACCGTCGAGGACCCGACGATGTACACGCGGCCCTGGACCATCGTCCTTCCCTGGAGGGCGGACGATCCCAATTATCAGAATCCCGAAGATCTGTACGAGTTTGCCTGTCACGAGGGAAATTACCGGATGATGGAAGACACCCTCAGTGGTTCTCGCGCCTTGAAGCAAACACAGTCCGGAAAAAAATGAAAGGAGTTCAGATGAG
>WNEW01001294.1_pt1 | contig 12244 bp, 10 predicted proteins | sample 5399891 | NCBI WGS metagenome assembly WNEW01 (sample SAMN13153336, study PRJNA577476) | soil metagenome | isolation source: 40 cm grassland meadow soil pre-rain plot 5 | place: USA:California | collected 2015-09-08 | reverse complement strand
CCACCTGTCTCACCTCGTACTGGCCGAGGGACAGACGGGTGAAGGTGCTCGTTGTTGCCCTCGTGTCGTTCTCCCTCTATGCCGCCACCCTCGTGGTGCTTAGGGCTTCCTACGCGTCGCGGCCGCTGATTCTTCCCTATGGTCACCATCCGGGTTGGGACCTGCTCAGGTACAACGTGACTCGATGGACGACCTGGAAGCACCTTCTCGTGACACTCAATGTCCTCCCCTTGCTGTCCGTCCTGTCCTACCGCTCATGGCCCGTCACCTTGAAGGTCATGGTCTGGTCGATCGTTCCGGCGTGGTTCGTCGTCCACTTCCTGGGCGCGATCGCCGCCGAGACGCGACTGTTCCTCGTGCCGGCTTCGACGGTCTTCGTCCCCGGCGCCCTCTTCTGGTTCCGGGAGAGCGGGCGCAGCCAACTTCAGACCGCCTCTCGGATGGCCCAATCGCGGGCGGATCACTCGACGTAGCCGAGCGCGCGGAGATCGCGCACTCGCTCGGGTGCGATCGAGGCCGGGACCGCTGGCGCGGGTGTTGCGTGCGCCTCGCGCCACGCCTCGAGCGCGGCGGCGAGTCGCGCCACGACCGCGGGCTCGCGCGCTGCCGCGTCGTCGCGCTCCTCCCGGTCGCTCCGGACATCGTAGAGCTCGAGCGTGCCCGCGTCCCGCGCGAAGGCGTCGGTGTAGTAGAAGGTCTGCAATGTCCGGATCAATTTCCATCGCCCGTCGATCAGCATCGCCTGCGTGGCGCGTGCGCCCTCGGCGACGACGGCGCCTGCGGCGGGCGCCGGGCCGAAGAGATCGCGACCTCGCATCGCCGGGGGGACGTCCAGCCCTGCCAGGCGGAGCAGCGTCGGGGCGACGTCGAGGCCCGTCGCCGGGTCCGTGCGGCGGGCAGCGCTGACGTGGCCAGGCGCCCAGACGATCAGCGGCACGCGCAGGCTCTGCTCGTAGAGGCCCGCGTGGTCGAACCAGACGCCGTGCTCGCCGAGCGATTCACCGTGATCGGCGGTGACGAGGAGGATCGTGCGCGACGCGAGGCCGAGGCGCTCGATCTCTGCGCGCAGGGCGCCAATCTCCTGATCGACGTAGCTCACCTCGCCCGCATACTGCGAGGCGGGAAAGCGCGGGTCGCGCACGCCCGTCAGCCAGTCGGCGAGATCGCGTCGGTAGGGGAGCCCGCGGCGGATCGCGCCGCCGAGGTCGGCGACGCGAGCGCGCAGCCCGGGGTCGGAGCCCCGCGCGTCGAGCCCGGCTCGATGGATCACGAGCCGACGCACCCCCCGGCTGCTGAGGCCGAGCTCGCGCTTCAGGTCGCGCACGTCGCCTGCGTGCTGCTTCAGGAGGGCGCGGACCCCGCCGAGATCGTAGAGGAACCAGCCGAGGGGCGGATCGATTGCGCCGCCGTGTCGCGGGTCGCGTAGGTCGCCGGCGTAGTAGGCGCGGTCGTACGGGGCCGGCGGAACGTACGGCATGTGGGGGTCCCAGTAGTGGAGCCAGGCGAAGAACGGCTGCCGGCAGGCGCCCCTGAGCCAGCGGAAGAAGCGGGTGTTCGTCTCGGCGGCGCGGAACGGGACGGAGATCTGCTGCGGGGCACTGTAGCGCTCGAGGCCATGGAAGAGCGATGCGAGTGGTCCCTCCGGGCCGAGGTGCTTGGCGCTCACGAATGCGGCCGTGCGGTAGCCAGCCTCGACGAACAGCCCGGGCAGTATCGCGACCGGCCGCGGCGGCGTGCCCGCATTGTGCAGCACGCCATGCTCGGCGAGCGAGAGCGAGCTCAGGATGCTCAGGTGCGAGGGCACCGTGAGGGGCGCCTGGGCCCGGACCTCGGCGAACAGCGCGCCCTCGGCGGCCAGCCGGTCGAGGTGCGGCGTTCGGACCGTGGTGCTGCCGTAGCAGCCGACGTGATCGGCGCGCAGCGTGTCGATGGTGACCAGCACGACGTTCGCCCGTCCTCCTCCATCGCGCGGAGAGCAGTCGACGCGGCAGCCGACTGCGAGGGCGAGGAGCGCGAATGAGAGGAGTCGAACGCCGCGCATCATACCGGGTGACACACGAGGCAGAGCGCATGCCGCTGACGATACCGCTCCGTGACCTCGAACCCCGAGGCCAGCACCATGCCCTCGACACAGCTCGGCGTGAATGCCCAGAACCAGTTGGCGTATCCGGCCGCGGCCGCGAAGGCCGTGTCGAGGCCGATCTTCGCCCGGGAGCTGCGCCAGTTGAGCCGGCGGCGCGCCCCGTCGTCGAGGTGCGGTAAGAAGACCGCGGCTTGGGGGACATGCTGCTCGCGGATCGTGGCGCAGATGAGCACGAGCGTCTTCCTGCAGATGCGGCGCAACTGCGCGAGCGTCGCGAGAGGGTTCGGTACGTGGTAGAGCACACCGGCGCAGAACACGCAGTCGACCGTGCCGATGGCGGCGGTGGTGGACGGGTCGTTGATGTCGCCCTGAAGGAACTCCACGCGTCGCCCGCGAACCTCGTTCTGCGCCAGAAACTCGGCCGTGGGCGGCATGAGGTCGATCCCGACCACGCGTGTCGCGCCAGCCTTGAGCGCCCCGAAGGCCCAGGCACCGTCGACGTTCCACATGCAGCCCACGTCGGCAAAGCTGGCTCCCCGTGCATGGCGATCGATCAGGTCCGCGTAGCGCCCGATGAGGCCCGGGCCGCGCCACCGCAAGAGGGGTCGGATCCGCTCCAGCACGCTGATCTTCCCGAGGACCTCAGTGTCCTAATCGGGGAGGGTACAACCCCTCACCTTCAGGTGACGCGCCCACGAGGCTTACGCTACGGTGGGCGGGATGCGCACCCACGGTCGAGCCGCTCACGCCATCGACGAGTTGCACTGCCATTTCGTGTTCACCGCCAACTATCACAAGCCGGTGCCGAGGGGCGAGATCGCCGTGGCGATCCGGGACATTACGCGGCGGGCACGATCACCCCGAGCACCGGCAGCACTCCCGCCCGGAACGAGCCGCCCTACGAGTACGTGACCGACCGGCTCCCGATCGACGTGCGGCTCGGCGACCCCGCCGTGCGCGACGCGGTGGACCGCAGCGATGGCGGCGCTCGACGAAGATGGTGTGCGTCGGCTCGAGGCGGCCTGCCGTGCGGCGCGCACTGTCCTGCAAGGTGAAGACACGCAGACAGATCCGCCCGACTCGGCCGCTGACAAGGGCACCGTGAGCGTACGGCGGGACCGGAGCCAAAGCGGGGACTCCCTCCACCGTCTTTCGCCCTACAGGATCAAGAGCAACCCGAATGTCTTCGTGCCCGTCCACGGCCGAGGCGAAAGCGACGAGACGACCTTCTATCGGCTGGCCGATCCGTCGGCCGTCCCCCACTCCGCGACGTACTTCGGCGGGTCGGGCCAGATCAGGTTGGGATCGAAGCCGTAGAGAAGCGTCGATACAGGCTCCATCGGCCCCGGCCCGGTGATCTTCAGAAGCAGCTCCGTCACCCCACGGGCCTCCCGGATCGCCGCTCATGACTCCGTAGGCAAAAAACGGCTGGCCCCTATGTCTATCACAGAAGGGACGATGACCACGGCGCTCAACCTGGCGGCCGGAGGGCGACGCTCCGCAGGGCAGCAAATCGTTCAATGCGCCCGCCCCGTCGCGCGCTGAACGCTGGTCTATGCTGTCTCACAGCTCATGGCGTAGCCGTGTGACCCACTCTCGCCGCGGCCCCGGCCACCGTGTCCGCTTCAGGTCGACGCGACCATGACGGTCGAAGCGAACCCCCTCGCTCTCGAGGAACTCGCGCTGGATGTCGGCCCAGAAGCCGTCCCGATGGCTGCACCGGCCGGCCGCGTTGATGACGCGCTGCCAGGGCACGAGGTCGAGCAGCGGACCGCGCAGCGCGCCCAGCGCCATGCCCACCGCCCGCGCGCCGCGCGGCTGCCCGAGGATGGCGGCGACCTGCCCGTACGTGACCACCCTGCCGCGCGGGACGCGACGGACGACCCGATAGACCAGACGGTAGAAGGGCGGCGGACCGGCGGGGCGCTCGCGCCGCTGCCGCCCACCGACGGTGACGTGGCGAGGTCTCATGGGCCGTTGCTATGAGTCTAGCAGAAAGTATCCTCCCCCTCGAGGCGCTCGACGCACTGATCGCGGAGATCGAGGCGGCGCTTACGTCCACCCGTCGCATCGCGCGGCTGGCAGGGCGGCTGCGCGCGGCGCGGGCCCACCTCCCCGAGCATGCAATCGCGCGCTAGAAAGCAAGGGACGGGCTTGACAGAGGTGGCGGCTTTCGCCTATTATTCGCCTCGCCATGGAGGCTCACTCGGCTTCCGGGGCCGTGCACCCGGACATCGTTCCCTCTGACGTCCTCGCGCTCGAGGCCGCCCGCGGGCTCAGGGCGCGCGACTGCGCCCTCGTGCTCGACGGCTACCTCCGCCGCCTGGTCCGCCAGGAGGCCCGCGCCCGGAGGATCCTCGGCACGCTCGCCCGCGCCTTCCTCCGCCGCCGCCACCACCACGACCTGGGCTTCGCCCGCCTGCGCGACTACACCCGGGAGCGGCTCGGGCTCTCCGCGCGCGAGCTGCAGACGCTCGCCCACGTGGTCGAGGGCATGGCGCGGCTTCCGGCCATCGGCGACGCCTTCGACAGCGGCGAGATCAACTGGTCGCAGGCGCGCTGCCTGGTGGCGCTGGCCACCCCCGAGAATGCGCCCTTCTGGCTGCTCGTCGCCCGCCTTCGCACCGTGCGCGCGCTCGAGGCCGAGGTGGCCCGGCGGGCCGGCCGGCGCGTCGCCGGCGACACCATCGATGGCGAGGAGCGCGTGCGGGTGCGGCTCCCGTGCCCGCGCCACGTCCGCGCGCGCTGGGGCAAGGTGCTGGAGCTCGCCCGCTGCGTGTGCGGCAGCGAGCTCGCGCCGTGGCATGCGGCCGAGGCCATCGCCGCCGAGGGGCTCTCGGCTCGCGGCGTCGAGCCCGACGACCCGCTGGCTGGGCTGCCGGAGCCCACGCCGCGGCCCCTTCCCGAGGACGAGGGGCGCGACGTCCTGCCCGCGCTCGACTGGGCGGCGGTCGAGGAGGCGCTGCCCGAGGACGTCGAGGCGCTCCGGCGCGGCGCGGAGGACCTGAATGCCTTCGCCCTCGATCGGCGGATGCGGGCCGCCCTCCGCGCCATGCAGCGGGTCGACTTCCAGCTGGGCCGTCTGCTGCACCTCCTCTTCACGCGCCGCCTCCACCGCCGGCTCGGCTTCGCGAGCGCGGCGCGCTACGCCGAGGAGCGGCTCGGGCTGTCGGCACGCAAGGCCCGGGGGCTGGTCGCGCTCGAGCGGCGCAGCGCCCCGCTGCCCGCCCTGGCAGCGGCCTACCGGCAGGGCGAGGTCTCGTGGCTGCGGGCCTCGAGCCTCCTGCCCGTCGCGGACGCCGGGAGCGCGGCGGCCTGGGTCGCGCGCGCGCAGGCCGTCACCCTCCGCCGCCTCGTCGACGAGGTCGAGTGGACGCTCGCCGTGCGCGACGCAGGCGGAGAGGCGGCCGGTCCCCCGCCCGTCGGCGCCCGGCTCGTCCGGCCCGAGCGGCAAGTGTGTGCGCACACGGTCGACACCGACATCACGTTTTACGCCTCCATCTCGGTCGCCATCCTCCTCCGCAGCGCAATCGCCAGCTTCACCCTGCCTGCGGAGCCGTCCTGGCGGGGCCTCGAGCGCCTCCTGGACCACGTGCACCGGGAGTGGAGCGCGCAGCCCGGCCACCGCGACCCCATCTTCGCGCGCGACGGCTGGCGCTGCGCGGTCCCGGCGTGCACGTCGCGCCGGAACCTGCACGATCACCATCTCCTCTTCCGCTCGCGCGGCGGCGGCAACGCGCGCGACAACCGCATCACCGTCTGCGCCTGGCACCACCTGCGCGGCATCCATCAGGGCCGCGTGCGGGCCTGGGGCACGGCGCCGGACGCCATCACCTGGCAGCTCGGCTGCCGCCCGGGACAGCCGGCCCTCTTGACGTTGCAGGGCGATCGTTACGTAGAGGAGGGTGCCGTCATGTAACGAGCATCCCCACGATGACGCATGCGGCGAGCGCCGAGACTGCGGCGCCCGCGGCACCTCACTTCGGCGCCTTCGTCGTCATCAGAATCCGCCGCGCCTGCGCCGCTATCGCCGCCGGCACGTTCCTCGACTTGGCGATCAGCCGGAGATCCCGCTCCTCGAGCGTCCCCACCTGCTTGAGGGCCACCGGGAGCCGCGCCTTCGGGTTGGTCGCCACACCGAGGCGCACCTGGTAGTTCCGCATCCACTCGCGCCGCTCGGTGATCATGCGCAGCAGCTCGTCGTCGGCGCTCTTGTTGCGGGTGACAGCGATCACCTCGTCCTCGCCGATGCGCGGGTTCAGGAGCACGAAGCGGCGGAGGAGCTTGTTGGTGTCGCGGACCAGGATCATGCGCGCGTCGCGATTGCCGCGCAGCGCGAGCTTGAGCTTCTCGGCGATCTTCATGCGGAGGATCCGCGCGTAGAGGTTCCGCGGCGGCGGCGCCCGGCGCTCCTCGGACTCCTCGAGCAGCTCGGCGGGCACCGCGATGCCGTCCTCGCCCGCCTCGATCCGGCGGGCGAGCTCGCTCGCTTCCGCTTCGCTGAGCTCGGGCTCCTCTTCAGGCATTGCGCTCGGCCTTGGCGGCCTGCGCCTGCTTGATGATCTTCTCGGCGATGTGGGGCGGCGTCTCCTCGTAGTGCGAGAGCTCGAGCTCGAAGTCGCCCCGGCCGCTGGTCATGGAGCGCAGGTCGGGCGCGTAGCGCAGCACCTCGGCCATGGGGACGTGGGCGCGGATCTCCTGCTGGCCGTTGCCCTTGGGCTGGGCGCCGAGCACCTTGCCGCGGCGGCTGTTCAGGTCCCCGATCACGTCGCCCATGAACTCGTCGGGCACGAGCACGGTGATGGTCATGATCGGCTCGAGCAGCATGGGCTTGCACATCTCGAACGCCTTCTTGAAGCCCAAGTGCGCGGCGATCTTGAACGACATCTCCGAGGAGTCCACGTCGTGGTAGGTGCCGTCGTAGAGCTTCACCTTGAGGTCGACCATCGGATAGCCGGCGAGCAGGCCCTGCGGCAGGAGCTCGCGCACGCCCTTCTCGACCGCGGGGATGAAGTTGCGCGGGATGACGCCGCCTACGATCGCGTCCTCGAACTCGAAGCCCTTGCCGCGCGGCAGCGGCGAGAGCTCGAGCCAGCAGTCGCCGTACTGCCCGTGGCCGCCGGTCTGCCGCTTGTGCTTGCCCTGCGCCCTGGCCGTCCCCTTGATGGTCTCCTTGTAGGGCACCTTGGGCGCCTTCAGCTCCACCTCGACGCCGAACTTCCGCTTGAGCCGTTCGACCGCGACCTCCAGGTGGAGCTGCCCCGTGCCCGAGACCACGAACTCCTTCGTCTGCTCGTCGCGGTGGACCCGCAGCGCGGTGTCCTCCTCCATGAGCCGGTGGAGACCCTGCATCACCTTCTCGTCGTCGGCCTTGCTCTTGGGCTGGAGCGCGAAGGAGATGGCGGCGGGCGCGTCGGGGAGCGGCGGGAAGACGATCGGGCTCTTCTCGTCGGCGAGCGTGTCGCCCGAGGAGGTTTCCTTGAGCTTCGCCACCGCGACGACGTCGCCCGCCACCGCGGAGTGGATCTGCTGCTGCTTCTTCCCCTCCAGCTTGAGCGGGTGGCCGATGCGCTCGCGCCCGTCGCGCGCGGTGTTGACGCAGTTCAGATCGGCGTGGATGCGGCCGGAGACGATGCGCAGCACGGCCAGCTTGCCGGCGAACGGATCGACGATCGTCTTGAAGACGTAGGCCGCGAACGGCGCCGCCGGGTCCGCGGCGCGCTCGATCTCCTCGCCGGTCTTGGAGTTGTCGCCCTTCCAGGGCGGGAGGTCGGCGGGCGACGGCAGCAGGTCCACGATCGCGTCGAGCAGCGGATGGAGGCCGATCGCCTTGCCCGCCGCGCCGCACAGGACGGGCAGGATCTTCCCCGCGTGCGTCGCCTCGCGGAGCCCGCCGCGCAGCTCGTCGGCCGTCAGCTCCGTCCCCTCGAGGTACTTCTCGAGGAGGGCGTCGTTGGCCTCGGCGATCGTCTCGACCAGGCGGTCGTGCTCGCGGGCGACCGCGGCGGCCAGGTCGGGCGGCGGCGCGCCTTCCTGGAACGCGCCCGACTCGCCCTGGTAGAGGAAGGCCTTCCCCGAGAGCACGTCGACCACGCCCTTGAACTCCGCCTCGGCCCCGATCGGCACCTGGAGGACGGCGGGCCTGGCGCCGACCGCCTTCAGGTCCTCGAGCGCGTGCTCGATGGTCGCCCGCTCGCGGTCGAGGCGGGTGACGAAGGCGATGCGCGGGAGGCCGAGCTCCTCGCACCACCCCCACACCTTCTCCATCTCGACCTTCACCTCGCCCCCCGTCGGCCCGAGGACCAGGACGGCGCCGGTCGCGGCGCGCAGACAGTTCCGCGTGTCGTGCAGGAAGGCCGAGTAGCCGGGCGTGTCGATCAGGTTGAGCTCGTGCTTGCGCCACGCGGCGTGGTGCAGGCCCGCGGTGATCGAGCTCTTGCGGCGCACCTCCTCGGGCTCGATGTCGAAGGCCGAGGAGCCGTCGTCGACCCGGCCGAGGCGGCTGCTCGCGCCGGCCGCGAAGAGGAGCGCGTCGGCGACCGTCGTCTTGCCGGCGCCGCCCTGCCCCACGACGGCGACGTTGCGGAGTCTCGTCACTTCCTCAGCTGGCATCCCGTCCTCCGTTGCGCTCGTACACGATGCGGAGCCCGTCGAGGGTCAGGAACTCGTCGACGGCCTCGATGGTGGTGGAGACCGGGGCGATGAGCGAGGCGAAGCCGCCGGTGGCGAGGGCGCGGGCCTTCGGGTCGTTCTCCTTGCGGATGCGCTCGACCACCCCGTCCACCAGCGCGGTGTAGCCGTACGTCACGCCCGACTGGATGGCGTGCACCGTGTTGCGCCCGACCACCTTCGCGGGCCGGACGAGCTCGACGCGGGTCAGCTTCGCGGCGCGCAGGAAGAGGGCGTCGAGCGAGATGCCGATGCCGGGCACGATGACGCCGCCGGCATACTCCCCGCGCGCGGTCACGTAGTCGAAGGTGGTCGCCGTGCCGAGATCGACCACGATGCACGGCCCGCGCGTGCGCTCGTAGGCCGCCACCGAGTTGACGATGCGATCCGCGCCGATCTCGCGCGGGTTGTCGTAGAGGAGCGCCATGCCGGTCTTGATGCCCGGTCCGACCAGCAGCGGCGTATGGCCGAAGAACTTCCGGCACAGCTCGTCGAGCGTCTCGTGCATGGGCGGCACGACGCTCGAGACGGCGATCCCGGTGATGTCCTCGGGCGAGGCGCCGCCCGCGCGGAAGAGGCCGAGCAGCATCACGCCGTACTCGTCCGCGGTGCGCTCGGGCTCGGTCTGCAGGCGCCAGTGGCGCGCCAGGCGGTCGCCCTCGTAGACCCCGACCTTGGTGTGCGTGTTGCTGACGTCGATCGCGAGCAGCATCGTCCTTATGTCCGGTACCCGCCCGGCACCGTCACCTCGCCCGCGAGCACGCGCACCACGCCGCCGCCCGGGCGGCGGAGGCGGAGCGCGCCGTCGTCATCGAGGCCGAGCACCCGCCCCGCGAGCTCTCCCTCGGGGGAGGCGACGCGGACCTCGGCGCCCGTGAGCACGGAGTACGCTTCCCATTCGGCGCGCACGCTCGAGAATCCCCTCGCAACGAAGCGACCATAACGTGCCTCGAGCGCGGCGAGCAACCGGCCCGTGAAGGCGGCGCGGTCCACCCGCCGGCCGGTGGCGAGGCGGAGCGAGCCGGCTTTCGGCCGGAGCGCGGGCGGGAAGGCGGTCTCGGGCGCGTTCAGGTTGACGCCGATGCCGGCGATCACGTGGTGCACGCGCTCGACCTCGGCGTCCATCTCGACCAGGATGCCGGCCACCTTGCGCCCGCCGAGGAGCACGTCGTTCGGCCACTTGATCCCCGGAGAGAGGCCGGTCTCCTCCGCGACCGCGGCCGCCACCGCCGCGCCCGCCACCAGCGCGAGCTGCGGCACCGCGCTCGGGGCGAGCGGGGGCCGGAGCACGATCGAGCAGTAGAGGTTCACCCCCGCCGGCGAGTGCCATTGCCGGCCGAGCCGGCCGCGCCCCGCGGTCTGGCGCTCGGCGATGACCGTCGTGCCCTCGGGCGCGCCCGCACGCGCCAGCTCGCGCGCCACGCGCTGGGTCGAGTCGACCTCCTCGAGCCAGTGCACGCGCCGCCACGCGCCGCGCAGGTGCGGCGCGAGCTCGGCGGGGCCGAGGCGGTCGGGCTGGGCGGCGAGCGTGTAGCCGCCGGCCCGGCGCCCCTCGATGCGGTAGCCCCGGCGCCGCAGCGCCCCGACCCGCTTCCACACCGCCGCGCGCGAGCAGCCGAGGCGGCGGGCCAGCTCCTCGCCGGAGAGCGGGCCGCGCGCGGCGCTGAGCCAGGCGACGATCCGCTCCTCGACCGTCATGGCAGCGGCTCGAGCTTCAGGTTGAGATCGGCGGCGGGCGCGGAGTGCGTGAGCGCGCCCACCGCGACCAGCTGGACGCCGAGCGCAGCGAGGGCGGGAAGGTGCTCGCGGGTGACGCCGCCCGAGACCTCGAGCGGGACGCGGCCCGCCACCAGGCGCACGGCGCCGGCGATCGTCGCGGGGCGCATGTTGTCGAGGAGGATCAGGTCGGGCGCCGCCGCCACCGCCGCCGCGACCTCGTCGAGCGTGCGGCACTCGATCTCGACGGGGAGCGCGGGCGCGGCCGCACGCGCCTTGCGGACCGCCGCCGCCAGGTCGCCGCCGACGAGCGCCAGGTGGTTGTCCTTGATGAGGATGGCGTCGTCGAGCCCCACGCGGTGGTTCGTCCCGCCGCCGGTGCGGACGGCGTACTTGGCGAGGGCGCGCATCCCGGGGAGCGTCTTCCGCGTGTCGCGCACGACGAGCGGGGTGCCGTGCACGCGCTTCACGTACGCGCGCGTCAGCGTGGCGATGCCGCAGAGATGCTGGAGGAGGTTCAGGGCGACGCGCTCGCCGGCGAGCAGCGCGTGGGCCTGCCCCTCGAGCGTCGCCAGCACCTGCCCCGGCGCGGCCAGGGTCCCCTCGGCGGCCTCGACGGACACGCTCACATCGCCCAGCCGCCGGAACACGCGGTCCAGGAGCGGCAGCCCGCACACGACGAGCCCGTGCTTGGCGCGGACCCGGCCGCGCGCGCGGGTGCCGGCCCGGACGAGCGCCTCGGAGGTGCGGTCGCCGACGCCCAGGTCCTCGGCGAGCGCCAGATCGATCAGCGCACCGACACGCGGGTCGTCCCAGGGCGCAGCCACGGCGTCACGTCTCCAGCGGCGCGAACTCCACCTCGACCACCTCGAAGGCGCCGTCGAGCCCGGCCCTGGGCTGGAGCGCGTACTCGGCGACGCGCGCCGCCGCCATCACGTCGGCGGCGACCGGGCCGAGGCACGTGAGCGTCGCCGGCGAGGCGGTGAGCGCGAGCCGCACGACGGCGCGGCCGACCGAGACCCCCGCCTCGGACTTCCGCTTGTTGATGGCCGCCAAGCAGCCGACCGCGGCCTCGAAGCTCGCCGGCTCGGCGGGCGCGGAAATCGGGTCGAACTCGCGAGCGCCGGGCCACGGCGCCGCGTGGATGCTCGCGTGGCCGGCTTCCTCGGCGAACGCCCAGGACCAGACCTCCTCCGTGATGTAGGGCAGCACGGGCGCGAACAGACGCAGCAGCACGCCGAGCCCGAGGCGCAGCGCCGCGACCGCGGACGGATCGCCCTCGTGCGCGCGCCCTTTGGCGAGCTCGAGGAAGGTGTCGGTGAAGTCCTTCCAGAAGAACGCCTCCGTGTCCTGGAGCGCGTGCGCGAAGTCGAACTCCTCGAACGACGCGGTCACGCGCTCGACCAGCACGGCCAGGCGGTGCGCGAAGGCGCGGTCGAGCTCGGCGCTGATCGGCCCGTCGGGCGCCACCTGCGCGAGCACGAACTTGCCCGCGTTGAAGAGCTTGGTGACCAGGCGCTTCCCGACCTTGAACACTTTCGGGTCGAAGGCCGTGTCGGTGCCGAGCCGCGCGCCCGCCGCCCAGTAGCGGACGCCGTCGGCGGTGTACTCGTCGAGCAGGTGCATCGGCGTGACGACGTTGCCGCGGCTCTTCGACATCTTCTTGCGCTCGGGGTCGAGGATCCACCCCGAGATGACCGCGTGCCGCCACGGGATCGTGTCCTCGTGCAGGAGCGCCTTGGCGATCGTGTAGAAGGCCCAGGTGCGGATGATCTC
>WNEW01001291.1_pt1 | contig 12260 bp, 11 predicted proteins | sample 5399891 | NCBI WGS metagenome assembly WNEW01 (sample SAMN13153336, study PRJNA577476) | soil metagenome | isolation source: 40 cm grassland meadow soil pre-rain plot 5 | place: USA:California | collected 2015-09-08 | reverse complement strand
GCCGTGCTCGCCGGCGGCCGAGGCGAGCGCCTGACGCGCTCGGCGGCGGCGATGCTGGCCGTGCCGCTCGCGGTAGGCTTTCTCCTGCCACCGCAGCCGCTCAGCCCGGCCGCGGCGGGCCAGCGCGGCGTGCAGCCGCTCACGCTCGGTCGTGGCGACGCGACACCGGCGTTCGCGCCGAGCGCGGCGCCGGAGTCCTACACGATCAAGGACTGGATCAAGGCGTTCGCCGCCGACCCCGAGCCCGTCCGTCATGCCGGCAAGCCCGTGCGCGTGACCGGATTCGTGCATCACGACGCGACGCTGCCGGAGGGCTGGTTCCTCGTGGCGCGCTTCGTAGTCCAGTGCTGCGCCGTCGATGCGCAACCGGTGGGGCTTCCCGTGCGCGGCCCGGCGGCAGCGCCCGAGCCCGGCCGCTGGGTGACCGTCGAGGGGACGTGGATCGTAGCGGACACGAGTGGCGGCCGCCGCGCGGTCATCGCCGCCAGCGCCGTCGCACCAACGGCACGGCCGGATCAGCCCTATCTCTACTGACGCCGCCGGGGCGCGGCGGTTCGAGGCGCTCGCCGCGCTCGTCATGCTCGGCCTCGCGGTCGCGATCGCCGCCGCTCTGCTCGTCGGCCAGCCACGCGCGCTCCACGTGGTCGACGTCAGCCCCGCCGCCGGCGCCATCGACGTGTCGCCGGCGAGCCAGATTTTCGTGACCTTCAGTCGGCCGCTGGACGCCTCGCTGCGTCCCGGCGCCGTCGTGCTGTCGCCCGCCACCGACGGCCTCGTGAGCGTCGCGGGACGGCGCGCCGCCTTCACCCCGAGGCATCGCCTGCAGGCAGACACGGCCTACACGCTCACGATCGGTGGCGGCATCCGCGATCGCAGCGGACGCGCGCTGGCGAGTGCGGTCGTGTCGACGTTCAGGACCCGCGCGCTGGCGGCCGTGGCGCGCGTCCGCGAGCGCGGTCTCCTGCACGTGGGCCTGCGCGGCGAAGGCGCCGAGATCATCGGTGGGGCAATCGGCGATTTCGCCGTCGCGCCGAGCGGCGCAATGGCGTGGATCGACCTGACGCGGCACGTCCTGGTCGTGAAGCGACCACGCTCGGCACAGACGGCGGTCCCGCTGCCAGACAATCTCACCGTCGACGCGCTGGAATGGGCTCACGGAGAGAACGCGCTGCTGTTTCTCGGCTCACGTGCGGGCGGGTCGGGTGATCCTTTCGTCGTGCGTCTCGACGCCGCGCCGTCCGTCCGGCGGCTGGGTGGCGCCGAGACCGGAGAGCTGCCGGCGCCGCTCATCATAGAGCGGCTGAAGCGCTCGCTGGTCGAGGTCGTCTACGGCCGGGACTCGTACACCGTGACGCCGGGCGGAGCGATCGTGCGCGATCGCACCTGGGACTTCGTGCTGGTCGACCTCGACGGCCGGCGGCGCTCGAGGCTGGGGCCGTTCCTCGCGGTGGGTGACGCCTCGACGCAGGGCGAAAGCATCCTCGTCGTCGACGTCGATCCTGCCGACCCGGCGCTGCGCCGCAGCGTGGCGCTCTACGACCGCGAGGGACGTCTGAGACCGCTCTCGGCCCCGGGCGTGGACACGCACTCCCCTCGCTTCTCGCACGCCGGCGACCACATCGTCGTCGCGACCGCGCCGGCGGCCGGACCGCCACGGCGGCGCCGCTTCGGGGTCGCGGTCATCGACGTCGCGAGCGCAACGCAGCGGGTCGTCACGGTGCCACCGGCCGGGATGACCGACGCCGAGCCGCGCTGGTCGCCCGACGACGCGTGGCTGATGTTCCGCCGGACGTCCGTCGACGGCGAAACAGGACCGCAGGTGTGGATCGTGCCGGCCGCGGGCGGCGAGCCACGGCTCCTCGCCGGCACCGTCGACGCGGCGCGCTGGATGCCGTGACGCCTACAGGCCCTTGATGTACCGGGCGATGTTGACGATGTCCTCGTCGGGGATGAGACCCTTCCACGGCGTCATCGCGGTGCCGGGACGGCCGTTGCGGACGATGCGCAGGAAATCCTCCTCGGTGCCCTTGAAGGCGCGCAGGTTCGCCGCCACCGGCGTCCCGTTCGCGTCGGTGCCGTGGCACTGCGAGCATTGCGTGAGATAGGTCGAGCGCGCGGCGCGCATCTCCGGGTTCGGCGCGGGGGCCGGAGCAGGGCCGGCCTGCGCGAGCAGGATGCCGTAGCGCGAGAGAATGTCGGCCACCTTGTTCGAACGCAGCTGCTGGATCGCCCGATCGATCGCCTCCTTGAGCTCCGCGTCGGTCTCGCGGACGGCGGCGCCGATCGGGAGGTCCCGGCGCGCGTCGCCGATCGCGACCGCCCGAAAGCCCGGATTCTTTCGCAGGAACGGCCCCGCGAACGCGGACTCCACGACCACCGCGTCCACTTCGGTCCTGGAAAGAGCGGCGAAGAGCTCCGCGGGCTTCAGGTAGACCTTGCGCCTCCAGCCGCGCTCGTAGACGAGCTGGTCGCTGAGCGTCATCACCTGCACGCCGACGAGCTTGCCCCCCAGGCCGTCGAGCGAGGCGATGCCGCCGACGGTCGGCGTGACGGCGACCTGGCTCATGACGTAGTACGGCGCCGTGAAGCGCAATCGCGGCTTGTCGTCCGTGAACCGGCCGCTGACCGGCAGCCCCATCAGCAGATCGCAGTGGCCCTCGTAGAGCTGCCGGAGCGCGAAGATCTCCCTCGCCGTGACGAACCAGTGCACGCTGAGCTCGGCGCCGATGGCCTCCGCGATCGCGCGCGCGATCTCGACCTCGAAGCCGGGCTCGGTGGCGTCCTGACTCGAGAACGGCGGATTCGAGGGATCGGCGCACAGCCGGAGGCGCCGGACCTCACCGCCGCTGCCCGCGGCCGCGACCAGCAGGGTCGCGGCCGCGAGCACCAGGGCTCTCAGTCGGACAGTCCGAACACCACGATGATGTCGCTGTAGTTGACGCGCGCCGCCTCCGCCCACTTCGGCTCCTTCCCGAACCACACCTGCGAGCGCAGCGTCCCGCCCGCGGCGACGGCCACGTACTGCTTGCCGTCCACCGCGTAGCTGACGATGCCGCCCGATTGCGGCGTGCCGAGATTGAACGACCACAGCTCCTTGCCGTCCTTGGCGCCGACCGCGACCACCTTGCCCTCCGCCGTGCCCTGGAAGACCAGGTCGCCGGCGGTCGAGAGCGTATGGCTGATGAGTGGCGTGCGATTCGACCACTCCCAGACGACCTTGTTCTGGTTCACGTCGAACGCGCGCAGGACGCCGGCCTGCTCGTTGCGGCTGAAGTGCTCCGTCGTGACGCCGGTGAAGAGCTGGCCGCGCTTGTAGGTGAGGTCGGCCACGTAGGCGTACCGCATGCAGAACTCGTTGGCGGGAATGTAGAGGTAGCCGGTCTTGGGATTGAAGACCTTCGGCTGCCAGCCCGTTCCGCCGAGCAGCGACGGGCAGACCTCGACGGGCGGCCCGCCCATCGTCGGCCGCAGGCCGGCATTTTCCTTGGCCTTGCCGGTCGCCGGATCCGGTCCGCCCCAGTTCAGCGACTTGATGAAGGGCACCGCGGAGAGGAACTTGCCGCTGAGGCGGTCCAGCGTGTAGACGTAGCCGAGCTTGTTGGCCTGGACCACGGCCTTGTGCGTCTGGCCGCCGCGGACCACGTCGATGACGTGATGCTCCGCGACCGTGTCGTAGTCCCACGGGTCGTTCGGCAGATACTGGAAGTGCCACTTCAGCTTGCCGGTGTCGAGATCGAGGGCGACCGCGGACATCGTGTAGAGGTTGTCGCCCTTCCGCATGTCGGCGATCCAGGGCGCGGGGTTGCCGGTGCCGAAGTACAGGAGATTGGTCGCGGGGTCGTAGGTGCCCGAGTGCCACACGGCGCCGCCGCCGATCTTCCACGTGTCGGCGGGCCACGTCTCGCTGCCCGGCTCGCCGGCCGCCGGGATCGAATACCAGCGCCACTGGCTCTTGCCGGTCTCGGCGTCGAACGCCTCCACGAATCCGCGCGGCCCCATCTCCCCCGGCCCGGCGATCCCGACGATGATCTTGCCCTTCGCGATCAGCGGAGCGCCGGAGACGAAATACCCGTCGCCGTAGTCGGCGATTTTGGTTTCCCACACCGGCTTGCCGGTCTTCGCGTCGAGGGCGATGAGGTAGGCATCCAGGGTGCCGAAGATCACCCGGTTCTTGTAGAGCGCCACGCCCCGGTTGTGGGGGATGACGCGGACGAGCGCACCGACGTCCTCGGGGATCTTGCGGTCGTGCTTCCACAGCATCGCGCCCGTCGCCGCGTCCACGGCGTGCACGCGGTTGAGCGTCAGCGAGGTGGACGTCGTGAACATCACGCCGTCGTTCACGATCGGCGTCATCTGCTGGTCGCCGACGGTGCCGCCGGCGAAGATGAACTTCGGCACGAGCTTCTTGACGTTGCCGGCGTTGATCTGGTCGAGCGGGCTGTAGCGCCAGCCGGAGTACGTGCGGCTGTACATCAGCCAGTTGGCCCCGTCGCTGTCCGCCTTCAGCAGCCGATCGTCGGTGACGTCACGCCAGTCCGCGGCGGGCGCCACCGTCGGCACGAGGACCACGACGGCGAGCACGGCGATCACGAATCGCGTCAGTGAGCTCATACGCTTCTCCTTAGTCGGCGATGGACTGGTAGACGAGTTGGCGGAACAGCTCCTTGAACTCGCGCTGCCACGGGCCCGGCTGGGCCTGCGTCATCAGAACGGCCACCAGCTGCTCTTTGGGGTCGATCCAGAACGCGGTGCCGCCGGCGCCGCCCCAGGTGAACTCGCCCGCCGAGCCCGGCGCGCCGTTCAGGCCGTCGGCCCGGCGCACGGCGAAGCCGAGGCCGAATCCGTACCCGGGCGGAAGAATTTGATGAGCGGGCTTGATGTCCCCGAGGTGATCGGACGTCATGTGCCGGACCGTCGTCCGCGCGAGCACGCGGCGCCCCTCGAGCTGGCCACCGTTCGCGAGCATTTGTAAGAACCGCGCGTAGTCGAGCGCGGTGCCGGCGGCGCCAGCGCCGCCGGCATCGTTCTTCGGCGCGATGGTGACGTCGTGAAGCGTGATCGGCTTGCCGGTCGTCCGATCGGTCTCGAGGGGCTGGGCGATGCGCTTCACGCGCTCGCCCTGGACGTAGAACGCCGTGTCCTTCATTCGCAGCGGCCGGAACAGCCGCTCGTCGAGGAAGCGGCCGAGCGGCATGCCACTCACCGTCTCGACGACGCGCCCGACGACGTCGGTCGACATGCCGTATTCCCACACCGTTCCGGGCTGGTGGGCCAGCGGCACCTTGGCGAGGCTCTCGATTTGCTCCTGCGGTGTGACGCCCGCCCACGCGACGTTCGCCTTGGCGTAGAGCTCCTTGAGCTGCGTGTTCGGCGTGAACCCACCGTAGACCATCCCGGACGTGTGTCGAAGGAGGTCGTGCACGGTCACCGGGCGCTGGGCGGCGACGGTCGTGAACGTCGGCTGTCCGCTCGCGTCCGTGCCCTGCACCAGAACCTCGAGCTTCCCGAGCTGCGGCAGGTACATCCCGATCGGATCGCCCAGGCGGATGCGTCCGTCTTCGACCAGCATCATCGCCGCCACGGACGCGAACGGCTTCGTCATCGAGTAGAGGCGAAAGATCGCGTCCTTCGACATCGGCGTCCCGGTCTTGGGATCGAGCTGTCCGATGGCCTCGAAATACGCGACCCGGCCCTTGCGAGCGACGATGGCCACGGCTCCGGGGAAGCTCCTCGCCTCGATCTGCCGGGACAGGGCCGGGGCGATCCGGGCCAGGCGCTCCCTGGAGAGGCCGACCTCCTCCGGAGTCGCCGTGGGAAGCGCCTGGGCAACGAGGGGCAGCAGAAGGAGGACGACGCCGAACAGCGATGCGGCCAGCCTGTGCATGGGCGACCTCCGTGGCGAAAGTTGGACGAAGCCCGGCCCCCGGCTCGGTGGCGGGATTCTAGGCGAGCGGCGGGTCGAGCGAAAGGGCCTCGCGCCGGGGCTAGAGCAGCCCGAACCAGCGCGGCAGCACGAGGGTGATCCACGGCAGCAGGATGACGACGGCCAGCCCCACGCTCAGCACGGCCACGAACGGCATCATCGCCGGCGTCGCGCGATCGACCGAGACGTCGGCGATGCCGCAGGCGATGAAGAGGCCGACGCCGATCGGCGGCAGGAAGAGGCCGATGCCCACCGCGGCGACGATCACGATCGCGTAGTGGATGGGGTCGATGCCGAGGCCCTTCGCGACGGGCAGGAGGCTCGGCAGCAGAATGACGACGGCGGGCAGGCCCTCGATCACGGCGCCGAAGAAGACGAAGATCACCGCCGTCGTGAACAGGAAGACGAGGCTGCTCCCCGGGACGATCGTCATCAGTCGGATCAGCGTGTCCGGCAGCTGCTGGACGGTGAGGAACCACGACACGAGGCCGGCGGTGCCCAGCAGCAGGCCGACGGCGCCGGTGACCATCGCCGACTTGATCACGATCTCGGGCAGCTCGCGCCACGTGATCTCGCGGTAGACGAAGAGGCCCACGATCGCCGCGTAGAGCACGGCCAACACCGACGCCTCCGTCGGCGTCATGATGCCGCCGAGGATCCCGCCGAAGATGATCACGGGCATCCCGAGCGGGATGAGCGCGCGCCAGAACGCGCGCGCCACGCCGCCCGCGGTCGGGACGGCTTCGGAGGCGATGCCGGTCTTGCCCGCCTTCCACCACACGTAGACCATCAGGGCGAGTGCCAGCACGACCGCGGGCAGGAAGCCGGCCGTGAAGAGCGCGGCGACGGACAGACTCGCGACCGAGCCGATCACGATCATCAGGATGCAGGGCGGCACCAGGATGCCCATGGCGGAGGCCGCCGAGACCACGGCGACCGCGAGCTCCTTGCTGTAGCCCGCACGCACCATGCCGGGAATGGTCGTCGCGGCCACCGCCGAGACGTCGGCGACGGTCGAGCCCGAGATGCCGGAGAAGATGTACTCCGCGGTGATGACGGCCATGCCGAGCCCGCCGCGAATCCAGCCCACCAGCGCGACGGCGAGCGCGACGAGACGCCGCGCGATACCGCCCGTCTCCATGAGCGCGCCCGCCAGGATGAACAGCGGCAGCGAGAGCAGCACGAACGAGTCCACCTGGTGCAGGATGGTTTGCACGCTGGTCGCCAGCGGCGCCGGCGCCGCCAGGAGCGCACCGACGTAGCCGGCGGCGCCGACGGCGATCGCCACCGGCACGCCGATCACGAGCAGCACGAGGAAGACGACCGCGACGAGGATCATCGCCCGCGGGCCAGGGCCAGGAGCTGCGGCAGCGCGAACGCGATCATGAGCGCGCCGCCGACCGGCAGCGCGCCGTAGAACCACAGCATCGAGATCTCGAGCGCATCGGTCACCTGCCGTCGTGCGAGCGGCGCGATCGCGATGCCGCCGGCCAGCAGGACGGCCGCGAACGCGATGACCACGACGATGACCACGAGGTCGACCCGCCGCCGGGCGGTCGGTCCGAACCGATCGATGAGGAGATGCAGCCGGAAGTGCGCGCCGCGCCGCACGGCCACCGCGGCGCCGAGAAAGATCATCCACACGAAGCAGAGACGCGCGACCTCGTCGTACCACTGGAAGGTCGCCTGCATCACGTAGCGGCTCCAGACGCCGAGGAAGACGTCGGCGACCAGCACCGCCATGAGCACGATGCAGACGCGCTCGACGAGCACGGCTACTTCGCGGCCGCCCTGGCCTCCGCGATGACGCGGTCGAACAGCTCCTTGCCGACCTTGCCCTCGACGAACTTCCACACCGGCTGCGCGCGCTCCTGGAACGGGCGGAGATCACGGATCTCGTTGACCTGCATGCCCCTGGCCTTCATCTGCGTCAGACCGTCGGCCTCGGCCTTCACCTCGTCCTGCCGGTGCTGCGCGCACGCGACCTGCATCGTCTCGTCGATCACCTTTTTCAGGTCGGCGGGCAAGCCGTCGTACTTGGGCTTGGCCATCGCCCACACCGCCGCCGGGTAGGCGTGCAGCGTGCGCGAGTAATACTTCGTGATCTCGTGGAACTTGTCCGAGACCGCGGTGGTCACCGGCAGCTCGAGCCCGTCCACGGTCCCCTGCTTCACGGCCAGGTACACCTCGCCCCAGATCATCGGCACGGGGTTGGCGCCGAAGGCCTTGAAGGTCTCGACGAGCGTCGGGATCGGCGGCACGCGAATCGTCTGGCCCTTGAGATCGTCCGGCGACTGCACGGGACGCTTGTTCGAGAGCACCCCGCGGAAGCCCCAGCCGCCGCCGTAACAGAACGGCTTGGCGCCGAGCGGCTCGAAGCGGCTCATCAGCTCCCGGCCGACGGGCCCGTCGTGCACCTTCCACACGTGCTCGCGGCCCGTGTAGAGGAACGGCACGTCGGTGGCGAGCATCTTGGGATCGAACTTGCCGCCGATCGACGGCAGCGACATCGCCGCGACGTCGACGGTGCCGAGCTGCATGCCTTCGAGCTGGACGATCTCGTTCTTGGCGAGCTGGCCCGCCGGGTAGACCTCCACCTTGATGCGCCCGCCGCTCTTGGCCTCGGCGACCTCCTTGAACTTCATGGCCGAGGTGGTGAACGGGTTGTCGTTGCCGACGATCGTCGCGAGCTTCAGCGTGACCGTCTGCGCCGACGCGACGGCCGGCAGGACGAGGACGACGGCGGCGAGGAGCGCGATCGAGCGCGTCATCGAGGCCTCCCAGGGCGGAGCGAGTGGGACCGGGTGGCGGAGTTATATCCCACCGTGCCGAAGGCCGCAATGGCGCCCCGCGCGGTCGCCGGCCGATTTCGGTTACAGTGGTCGCCGCATGACCTCCACCGCCAAGCGCAACCTCATCGCCCAGTGGGCCTTCGACACGCGCCCCGTCCTGCTGCGCTTCCACCTCTGGCTCGAGGACGTCGAGGTCGAGCGCGCGCAGGCGGAGCCGGTGTCCGCGCACACGTTCGCGCCGCGCGGCATCGCGCGGTGCCTGGCGATGACCTCCGCGGCGACGGCGCTCGGCACGCGGCTCTTCGGCGACTACGGCGGCGGCCGGGGCAAGGACAAGGCGGCCGTCAACCAGGTGAAGAAGGCGGCGGACGCGGTGAGCGCCTACGTCATGAGCGAGGGGCTCTGGCACCTCACGCGAACGCTGCCGGAGAACCACGCGCTGATGGTGTGCCTGGGCGAGGGCCTGATGCCGAAGGTCGGCGAGACGCCCGAGATGGGCGCCAATCCGATGCTCGGCTTCGGACGCGTCTACGCGCGGCCCGAATTGGCGAAGACCGTCGATCGCCGCGTGCGGCGGCTGCTGAACGAGACCGGCCACACGTTCGAGCAATTCCACGAGTGGCTCAAGAGCCGCGGCATCACGCTGTGGGGCGCGGCCGTCGACACGCTCGAGAACACCTCGCGCTTCGCCGACGGCCAGCCGACGGGGCCGATGGCCGTCTTCCATCTCTTCGACTCGCCGCTCCGGCTGTCGCGGCCGTACGAGTCCTACATGGGCTGCCTCACCGTCCCCACGCGCGTCGCGCAGGCGGCGGAGAGCGCCTCCGTGCTGCTCGATTACCGCACGCCGCGCAAGCAAGTGGCCGAGGCGATCGAGGCGGCGTATCCGGGGATCCGGCGCGAAAACATCCACGTGTGGACGCTGCGCGGCAAGAGCCGCGTCCACCGCCTGGGACGGCTCTGGGACGAGTGGGAGAAAGCCGGCGTGCATCTGGTCGAGGACGGCTGGAAGGCGCCGTCGGGTCTCGCCGTGTTCACCGACTCGGGGACGTACGCGCCCACCTTCCTCGTCGGCTCGTGGAAGGACGGCGCCGGCGCCACGCACGTCTTCCTCTGCGACGGCTACGCGGCGACGGCCGAGGCGCTGCAGGCGGCGAGCCTCGGCGACGTCCTCGACGTGCAGAGCACGATGTCGTTGTTCTCGCCGACGTTCGAGCTGCCGGTGGACGCCGAAGGACGGCTGATGCAGCTCGATCCGGCGGCGGGCGACTTCGCGCAGCGGCTGACGGCGCTCACCGGCGGCACGGACCCCGCCGCCGGCACGGTGAGCGCGTACGCCGAGGCGATCCGCGACGCGGCGGCCTCGAACATGCCGCTCGGCCGAGCCGTGCTGCGCGCCGACGACTTCCTGCCGGAGAAGAGCTGGTCGGTGCTCGCCAGCGTCGGCTACATCTGCGACGACCCGTACACCGGCGCCCCGGGGGTGACGCGGGTCGCGGAGAACGTCTACCGCGTGACGACACGCCTGGCGACGCGGAAGGCCTCGAGCCTGATCAGCTTCACGCTCCGGCTGATGGAGCCGTTCGAGACGACGCGCCAGGTGTTCAGCCCACTGCTCGTGCGCTTCCTCTCCGGCGTCGATCACACCACGCGGCCGGTGAAGATCTCCGACTCCGGCCGCATCCGCAACGAGCTGCAGACGATGATCCCGCAGGCGCTCGAGCACGACGGCGAGCGCATCCGCGTGCGCTTCGAGCGGATCAACGAGATGGTGCTGCCGCGTAACAAACAGGAAACGATCCGCGCGGTGCTTCGGTGGTACAAGGTGAACCACCCCGTCTGGTTCGACTGGCTCGAGCTCGACGAATCGAGGAGATAAGGAGGCTGTCATGAAGCGATCCAGTCTCACGACACTCGCAGTCGCGGGCGGAATGCTTTGCCTCGTTGCGCTTCCGCTACGCTCCGATGCCGCCGACAAGAAGCATCATTTCAAAGCCGACCTGAACGGCTACGCCGAGGTGCCAGCCCTCTCGACGGAGGGCACGGGCGCGCTGCGCCTCGACATCAATGGAGACGACACCGTCATCGACTTCACGCTGAGCTACGAGAACCTCACGAGCAGCCCGGTCGTCGCCCACATCCACCTCGGCCGCAGCCGTACCAACGGCGGCGTCAGCGTCTTCTTCTGCGGCGGCGGCGGCAAGCCCGCGTGTCCGGCCCAGCCCGCCACCATCACCGGGACGATCATGGCCGCCGACATCCTCGGGCCGGCGAGCCAGGGCATCGCGGCGGGTGAGCTGGCCGAGCTGATCCGCGCGATCCGGGCCGGCGCCACCTACGCCAACGCCCACACCGCGACGTTCCCCGGCGGGGAGATCCGCGGTCAGATTCGGCGTCACGGCGACGACTGAGCCGACCTCACATGCACGCGCCGGGCGCAATGCTCGCGCCCGGCGCGCCGACCGACGCGGAGGACATCACATGCGCGCCGATCTCGTCGTGGGCAGTCGATTTCCCGATCTCGTGCTGCCGGACCACCGCCGCGCGCCGGTGCGGCTCTCGGCGCTGGCCGACGGCTATCCGCTCATCGTGAGCTTCTATCGCGGCTACTGGTGACCGAAGTGCGCGGTGCAGGTCAGGCACCTCACGACCATGCAGGACGAGCTGGCGGTGAACTATTGCCACGTGGCGGTCGTCAGCACCGATCCGCCTGAAATCGCCGCGGCGTTCCGCGCGGGGCTCGGCGCCGCGTTCACGTTCCTCAGCGATCACGAGCGTCGCGCGGTGACCGAGCTCGACATCGTCGAGCACACGGCGCCGGGCTTCGCGCACGGCCTCGTGGCCGTCCCGTACACCTTTTCGCTGCATCCCGACCTGACGATCCATCGCATGTACAACGGCTGGTGGTTCGTCGGTCGGCCGACGCTCGAGGAGCTGCGTCAGGACCTGCGCGCGATCATGCAGAAGTGCCGCTCCGATTACGAGTACGTGCCGCCGCCGAAGGCGTGACGCCGGTCAGGGCAGGAGCTGTGAGACCGCGACGCTCGCGCCCGGCGCCGCCAGCGGCGTGACGCGCGCGTCGGCGCCGAGCACCTCACCGCGCGTGTAACGCCAGCCGAACGGCGCCGCCGCGTCGGGCGCCGGCTCGCGATACACCTCGAGCACGCGGTCCACCAGGTTGAGCACCCAGTAGTCGGCCAGGCTGGCGCGCCCATAGAGGCTACCCTTGCGATGTCGATCGGCGGCAAGACTCGACTCGGAGACTTCGACGTTGAGGACGGACCTGGAAGGATGCGCGCGGTTGTAATCCTCGGGACGTCCCTGGACCACGGCGACATCGGGCTCCGGCTCGGAATCGTCGTCGAGCCCGATTGGACCTTCTCTGCGCACGTACCAATCGGCTCCGAACGCGGCCTCGAGAGCCCGAGCCGTTTTCACGATGGCCGTGTAGTGGGCCGCGCTTTGCGGCTCGGCGACCATCAACTGGCCGCCGATGAGCTCGATCTCCTCACCGAGCTGGAACACACCGAGATCGATCAAGCGCT
>WNEW01001288.1_pt1 | contig 12269 bp, 12 predicted proteins | sample 5399891 | NCBI WGS metagenome assembly WNEW01 (sample SAMN13153336, study PRJNA577476) | soil metagenome | isolation source: 40 cm grassland meadow soil pre-rain plot 5 | place: USA:California | collected 2015-09-08 | reverse complement strand
GACTATGATTCATCTGGAAACGAGCTTGCTGGGGCTGATGTCATTGTGCTTACAAATGAAAAGATGGACACGCTTTTCCGACATAATGCAGAGTGGGTGGGTAATGTGGGAATCTTTGTGTCAGACGAAGTCCACTTGATAGGCGATCGAGAAAGGGGTCCGACTCTTGAAATGATGCTAACAAAGATCCGCAGGAATTATCCGCAGTCACAAGTGGTGGCGCTTTCAGCGACGGTAGCCAACTCGGACGAAATAGCCGACTGGCTTGGGTGCAAGCTCGTGGAAAGCGACTGGCGCCCTACAAAGCTGGTCGAAGGGGTCTACGAATACGGCGCAGTCAAGATGAGCGACGGCAGCAAATTCAAAGTCGAGAGCTCGGGAGTATCATCAGCAGTCGACCTTGCCATCGATTCCCTCAATGGCGGAGGACAGGCGCTCATATTTGCAGAGACCAGGAAGCGCGCAGCATCTCTCGCAGCTAAAGCTGTGGACGGAGTTTACAAGCGCCTCGACAAAGCTGCGAGAGAACTCGCAGCTGGCGCCTCAGCTGACATTCTTGCCAGGGGTGACGACAGCGAGCTGACAAAGACGCTGGCGCAGCTGGTGGCGAAGGGAGTAGCATTCCACCATGCCGGCCTTGGGTCGTCAAGCAGGAGAATAGTAGAGGACTCGTTCAAGAAAGGCATAATCAAAATTCTGACTGCAACTCCCACGCTCGCCGCAGGAGTCAACCTACCGGCAAGGAGGGTGGTGATAGCAAGCATCCTGCGCTACGATTCTGACTATGGCGGCAGCGTCCCCATAAGCGTCCTCGAATACAAGCAGCTGTGCGGCAGGGCAGGGAGACCAAAATACGACGCCTTTGGCGAAGCAGTAATCGTGAGCGAAAGGGGCGTGAATGCCGAAGAGCTTTACGACCATTACGTACTTGGAAGCCCAGAGCCGCTGCGGTCGCAGCTCTCTAACGACAGTGCGATCAGATTCCACCTGCTTTCGGCAATAGCAACCATGCCGGGCATGAAAAAGCCAGAAATCCACGATCTGTTCGCAGGCACACTCTTTGCACGACAATACCGGAGCGCGACTGTCGAGTTCAAGGTAGAGTCTGCGCTCGAATATCTGGAACAGGAAGAACTAGTCAAGTCAAAGAACGGCCGCTACATCTCTACAGAGTTTGGAAAGCGCACGTCGCTTCTTTACATCGACCCTATTACTGCCGTCGCATTCAGAACCGCGCTCGAGCGTGTCGAGCGTGTGGAAGGCAAACACACGATTGGATTCCTTCATCTGATAACTAGCAGTCCGGACTTCTATCCGAAACTGTCGTTACGCAAGAAGGACTATGACGAGCTTAGCCTTATAATACGGGATCGCGGCAAGGAATTGCTGTACGACCTTAGTGAATATGACTGCACACGAAGTTTTTGGGCGCTCTGCGAATGGATCGAGGAAACGAGCGAGAAGATATTGAGTGACAAGATGGGAGTCGAGCCCGGCGACATGCATAGAATGGTGGAGATGACCGACTGGCTCGCCTACTCTCTTTACGAAGTGGCCAAAATTCTCAGGCGCGAGGACATCCTACCAGAACTTTATAACCTCCGTACTAGGATAAGGTATGGCGTGAAAGAGGAGTTGCTTCCACTTGTTGCGCTTGAGGGCATCGGGCGGGTGAGGGCAAGATCACTTTATGCTGCCGGCATTACCGACGTTGGCAAAATAAGCAGGGTCCCACAGAATAAGCTCGCAAATATCCCAAAGATAGGGGCGGCAGTGGCAGAAAAGCTAAAGGATCAATTAAAGAAGAGGCCGGGGCAGCAATAGCAAATGCTGGACGTCCTTAATCTGCTAATCTACGGCGCAGTCATTTCGGCGATTTCATTCTTTGCCATCATCCTCCTGATGCCTGCCGCCATAAGGTCGCTGACCGCAGGAGGCAAGCTGGTTCCAGATGCACACAAGAGGGACAAGCCGATGATCCCGCGGCCTGCCGGGCCGGTCATCATGGCAGGCATCGGGGCAGCGGAAATTGTGCTCTATTTGCTTACGATGAACACCGCAGTCCTTGCGGTGCTGCTTTCAACTGTGATAGCGTTTGCGGTCGGCTACGTCGACGACAGCAGAATGATGCCCGGCTGGTTCAAGCCCGTAGCGCTATTAGCCGCTGCAATACCGCTTGTATCACTCGAACTTTATGTCGGTGGAGTACACGAAGACTCGCTCAATTTGGTGTTTGGCAGAGCGTTCATCCCTCTTCTCTACATCCCGCTTATATTTGTCATCATGCCAATCACCGGCAACACCATCAATTCTATCGATGTGCTAAACGGCGTAGCAAGCGGATTTATCATTATCGCAATGATCCCGCTTTTAGCAAGCATCGCGATTTTTGGTAGTCATGAAGTATTTCTTGCAGCTCTCCCACTCTTGTTTGCCGCAGTTGCATTTTACAAATACCACAAGTTTCCTAGTAGGATATTCCCTGGCGACTCAGGCACATTATTGTTCGGCGCGATGTATGGCGCGCTGGCAATAGCCGGCAGCTCAGAAATAATAGGAGTCATTGCGCTCCTGCCGGCAGTCATGAACTCGTTCCTCTTCCTTGCAAGCGTCAGGCGCATAGTGGAACACAGACAGATCAAAGAGCGGCCCACCATTCTGATGGATGACTTCAAGCTAGCTGCGTCTAAGGACAAGAGCGCACCGGCGACGCTTGTAAGGCTGATACTCGCAGACGGACCACTTGACGAAAAGGCGGTCGGCTGTCAGATTTTCAAACTCGCGACCCTTACCGCGCTCTTGGCATTTGCCACTATCGCGATCCAGTACGCCATTTTCAGGTTGTGATCAAATGGGTTTCGGCGGCCTTGCCATTTTCGTTGTCGTTATGTGGACAATGATACTTGCTGTTGCGGCGTTTCTTGTAATCTTTATCGCGCCCATAGACATGATCATGTTTGACGGACAAGCGAGGCGGCTGACCGTGTCTGTAGTGCAGGCAGCAATTGCCATAATAGTAGTAGTTGTTCTAGTTTTCGGGCTCAGCAGGATGAAAAGGATTTACATGCAGAAAAAGCTTGGATAGAAAAATACTTCTGTAGATATAGACTATATTACCGTTAATATTTTCTGGAGCATTTGTTCAATGAGAAGGGAAGGGACATTGCCAGTCAATCTGTGGTCAGCTCTGTACTTTTGTACTTTTGTTAGCCATAGGGAAGTTCCCCGAAGCTATCTTCATGCGCGAGATAAGATATCGATGCAAGTCGGCCGGTATTGGGTTTACTACAGGAAGAGCAGCTCACCCTGCATCCTCACTTTTACTATCGGCGCAATGAGCGACTTTATCTGAGCGCAGCAGTGAAGGAACCTGATGCCTTTCTGCGTGGTCTTGTAGACCGAGTTGTTTTCCGAGTCTTTCTCTGCGTTCAGCAGGCTGTGGTGCAGCAGGGTATTAAAGTAATAATTCATCTGCTCAGAGCTAAGGTTTGCACGAGACATGATGTGGGTTTTCTTCACTCCGCCTGTTGCCGACGCAAGGACGTCGTAAATAATGTCAAGTTTACTTCGGTTCTTGATCTTTTCTTCCTGCAATGCAATCCGGTTCATACGAGAGGATATTTATAGACAATGTGGTGCAAGATTCGGTACTTAGGTTCCGGATTGATATTACTTTTGCAAATTTTATGATATTTGCACTGTAATCGCTGTTTATAGTTATATTCAACTGTGGCAGACTAATTATTTGAAAACCTTATATTGCAACTTTATTTACAACGTGGCATGAAGCGTGTAGAGGCAATCATAGCTGCCGAGAAGGTTAGCGCTGTTAACGAAGCTCTGAAAAAGGCTGGTGTCGGCGGGACGACGGTCCTCGATGCAAAGGGAAGAGGAAGGGGCGAAAAACCGCAGGTCCAGACGGGCAGGGGAACAAAGAGGCTCGCCGCTGAATTTTCAGTCAGAGCTAACGTCATGACCGTCGTCGAGGATTCGGAAGTCGAGAAAGTGATCAAAGCTATTCTTGACACCGCAAGCACCGGCTCTGCCGGCGATGGGAAGATTTTCGTCTCCGCAGTCACCGAAGCTGTTGACATTGGAACGAAGAAGCGCGGCCAGACAGCCGTCGTATAACCTATTTTTTAAAAAATTTTTTAGTTTCTCCAAACATCAGCACCTCTGCTGCCGCCACTCTTATTACTACGGGCAGGTCGCATACCGCCTTGCCTATTGCCAGGCAGTGACGCTGCGGCAATGTTCTGACTATAGACCGAATAGTGTCATTGTCTGCCAAAGAAACTTTTGATATCTTTTCAAGATCGCCATCATTTGTAAAGTTGAACAGGAAAATATTATCTACCTGCCTGTAGATGCCATCGCCTATCGCGTCCGGCTGGTTCGTGATAAAAGTAGTGTAGATGCCAAAATGCCGCATGCGGGTAATAATGTCCTCCCAATACGTGTCGCGGATGTAAAGGTGTGCCTCTTCCGCAAAGAGGAAGATTGGGGGGATCACCTGCCGCTCAAGCAAGTCTACAAACTTGCTCAATACCAGCTCGACTACCATCCTGCGGACCGTCGGTGAAACTTCGTCCATTTTGATCACCAGTGCAGCTCCTCCGCTTCCGGCAGAGATCATATCTTCAAACTGCAGGCCGTTATCAGCGAACAGGCGCGACGATTGTATGACGTGGTATCTTGAGACAAGCGCGTCGCGTACAAGCTCATTAATGTTCCAGGTGTTCACGGCGTTACCAATTGCATCCATCGAAAGCGACTGCTTGTTTTCAAGCCAGTCCCAAATCCGGAAGAATTCGCGCAGCGACGCGGCAGGCATATCAAGTGCGTTTTTCAACATCCCCGATACTGCCCCTTTGCCGCAGTAGTTAAGAGAAAACCTCAGTGTCTTGCCCGGCTCGAGCAGCTTGACTTGCCGATGTACTGACGATGGAGTCCCGTCGCGGTTCCACCCGATGCCATTGTACTCGTTGTTCAGGTCAAATATGACGACAAAAGCGCCATGCTGCACCAGCGTCTTGACCAGTATTTTTGACAGATGTGACTTGCCGGACTCTTTCTTGCCCGTTATGATTGTAAGCTTGCCATCTAGATCTTCGGCATAGATTTCAAACTCTTCACCATCACTAGTTCTGCCAAGCGGGATCGAAAATATGCCTTGCCTCCCAAGAAACGAATCGAGCTCCTTCATCGCAAGCCGCCTTATCCTTGACTCGACTCTTGAGGGGAGCCACGTGACGTCGCTTGACAGTTTTCCATCATTCACAGAAGCTCTTATCTTCGCGCGAAATATCCTTGCATCTCTCACAAGCCGCGACAGGCTGCCGATGTTGAGCGGGTCATGCAGGTTCTCCATGCTTGAAGCGTTGACCACCTCTTCTTTGACGATATCCTCCACGAGCGCCTGCGATGACAGATATTCCTCGTCATAAACCTGCACTATCATGCTCCTGCTCCTGTCCTCGATGAGCAGATAGTCACCCTTTGCAGCCGAATCATCCTTCATCGCAAGCAGCAACAATTCGTTGCCGCTCTTTGATAGGATCTTCATACCGAGATCGACCCTAGCAGGGTCCGGCGTATGTCGTCAGCTGCTAACTCTGTCACGTGATAGCTGTTCAGCACGTGGCTCCGCAGGCACGTCATCTCGGTACTTGTAAAAATGGAAATATAGTGCGCAAGCCTCAGGGTCTCAGGGTAGCCGCCTGCCACCGGATCGTTGCCTAAAAGCATACCAAGCGACTCGCTCCTGTCACCCACAATGTCTGAGCGAAGAACCGGGCTGTTTTTTTCCAGCTTGATCATCGAGTTGCTGCCAACCGTGTTCCTGATCAGGCTCTTGATTATCATATCGACTTCGATGTACGCGGGCCCCGGCACCTTTGTTAACGGATAAGCCGCCCTTTCAAGCACTTTGAACTTTGTGCCCTTGCTAATCCCGATCATCGTGTTCTTGCGGAGCACGCAACTTTCGGCGATTTTCCCGATGCTGCGCTCCCTGTCCTCAAAGGCGGATGCCTTGAGCGAGCCGTCCACAAGGATTATCGAATTCGTTAAATGGCTTGCAAGCTCTTTCTGCACTGCCCTCTCTGCGCGCACCCTTATCAACCTCTTTGCAAAATCATCATCCAAGAGCGTGAGCCTTGCTAGCCGTTCTTCAAGCTCGGAATCCTGGATCGAGCTTTCGCTCAGGTAGAACAGCACCGGGCCAATTTTAAAGTGCATAAGCGCGCGACCAGCGTACGCAGTCGCGATGCCGCATTTAGTCCCATACAAGCCGCCTTCCTCAGTCTCGGCCAGCTTGACGCTGCTAGAATCAATTGCGGCCACGAGCGCGTTTTCCTTTATCGGGCGGATAGTGGTCACCGTCGTGGGGTTGAGGTCTGACCTCACGCCCCAACCATCAATCGGGATCATTTTCTTGTCGTCGCGGCTGAACACTATTCTCTTTCCCTTTAGTTCCTCAAGCTTCGGCTCGATACACTTGCTCAACGACTCCGCTATAGCGAGGTCTCCGAGACTTAGGCTTGCGTCAAAAGGTGGATTTAGTTGCGTGGCCATGTTGTTCACCAATAACTGCGGGCACAAATATATTAATATTGTGCAACATGAACAATATGGTCAGCAACAGATTTATCAATAGCATGTTGAGGGGTGTATATAAGCATGAGCGACCGACCCGGTGAGGAAGTCAAGATAAAGCTAAAGCACGGCGAGTGGGAGGTCGAGATAACATGCATTGAGAGCAGGGTCAAACAGGTCGTGGAAAATGTACTGTCCAGCCTTGATACCGCCAAGATTGTGGGTCCGGCAGTCCAAGGCCAATTTGACGAACTGCGGCGGCAGATAGAATTCCTCAAGTTGCGGCCTGCGGTCGAGTTCCGACGAGTTGCCGAACAAAAGGTTTCACCCAAGGGTGGCATGACGTGCCGGGGCCTCCTTGAAAGCCTCTGGATTGAAGGGCACTTTGGCTCTGAAAGGTCGCTAGGGGAAGTGCATGATGAGCTGTCACGGAGGGGCTACAACTACGACAGGACTGCAGTTTCGCATTCGCTTACTGACATGGTGCGCGAAAACATCCTGACAAGGATTGGCACAATGCGGAACTATCGCTACATACAAAAGAGGCCGCCGTCTGACGCTTCTACCTGACCTTTATTGCTATCGTCGAGTTGAGCCAGTGTATGCCAGAAGTCGTTATTCTATATTTTCCCGGCTCTTTTTCGTCGCGCGCAACATAGCCAGCCTTGACCATTTCCGAAATCCTAGAGCTTATCGATTTTGGATTGAGCGCGGTGGCGGCGTGCATTTCTGCAACCTGCATCGCGTCGTCCTGCACCCGGCCAAGGTCTTTAGCAATTCTAGCCGCTACCAGTTGTAATGCCACCGTGTCCTTATCTGAAAGCCGGACGTCGGAGTCTGGGATCACGCGCGGGCCTTCCGGGGTTATCTTGATCAGGTGAGAATACGCTTCGACGAGCTCTTGCGCGGCGTAGTTGAGCGAAATCCTTTTTGCCAAATCCATTGTCGGCACCTGTTTTGATAGAAAGCTCATGACAGAAGCCATGACGGACTCGGCAGAGCCACTGAATTGAACCCTTACGTCGCCTACGGCCACGATAACATTTACGTTTTCAGCCTGGTTCATTTCGTTTCTAACAAAAGTGGCGACCTATATATTGAATTCGTTAGACGGCTCTGAAAATGGGTCATAGCCCTGCCTACACGTTGTCGAGTCATTTCGACATGCGCAATACTTCATCGAGGGAGGAACAGTGGAATTTCATCCCGAGATGTAGCTGGAAGACCTGAAGAAAATAGCAGCAAGATGTAGTGAATACTTTCATTCTGTAACTGTCCATGTTGTTAGAAGATGGTTAGCTCCATTGACAGCTGATCGTATCCAAGCCATTAGGCTGCAAGGCGCTTGCGCTCCTTACTCTCCCTACGCTTGTAGAGCACATAGTTTGCTGCGATCAGACCTGCCGACAGCGCGACGCTGATCACAGTGGAGCTTATATCGTTGTCAACTGACGTGCAGGTGAATTCTGTGGTTGAACATCCGGCGGCGAAGAAAACGCCGTTCCAGGCTGAGTGCGTGACTACTGAAAACCAGCCCTTTCCGCTGACCCACGTTCGCAAACTGAAAAAGAGCGACGGCAGCACGAAGAGCAAGTTGCCGAACGCAAGGCTGTTGATAGATAGAGTGTCGGTGTTAAGCAAGTGTATCGCGACCCACACCGCCCCCGTGGCGAGGACTGAATAGGCGTTACCAAAAAAATAGAATGGGATGCCGAAAAATATCGTTTCCTCAAGTGGTCCTGCCACCAGCACGCCGGCGACCGACCGGGGGATGCTTGGCTCCTTATAGTCGGGCATGACCAGTCCTATTATCGGAGATCCTACTAGTAGCAGGCCGAAACCAATCCCGTGGTAAAATAATAGCATCTTTGCGAGATAGCCGACTGAGGTACGCCTGTACTTCGACAGCCAAGACCTGGGGTGCATATCGGCCATTTCGTCGGCGAATTTTCCTGGCAACCGGGATTACAGTACTGCAACATCTAAAGAACGTTTCCCGTTGCATCCAGTCTTCCCATGCCGACGTGTATTGCTGAACAGCGCGCGGGCCGGCGCCGAACGGCTCATCGATTTCTGCAACTGTGAAAAACAGTCAACGAACAGCTTTAACGGGCTTGGCACGCGCTCCAGTGCCATCGCGTCCTTGTTGCATTCTTGTACAATGCTATCGACGTTTTCGCGGTACATCTTGCTCACAGCATCAACGATGATTTTGATCTCTTTCCAATACGGACTGGCCGGCAAGCTGTTTTCAACGCTTGCAGAATTGACGGAAATGGGTTCTATATAAATGACCCTTTTAAGTTTGGGTTTGTACATTATTTGAGCAGCTTTTGCAATTTGTCCTTTACCATCGCGTTTATCTTTTGGCCGTCGGCCTTGCCCCTGTATTCTGCCATTGCCCTTCCCATAAGAGTACTCAGTGCGCTCATGCCTTTTTCTTTGACCACTGCAATGTTGTCATTTATTATCTTGTCAAGCCCCTTGCCCAACTCTTCGTCGTTTATTGTAGAGACACCCGCAGCCTTTATGGCTTCGTCGACGGTTCTTGCTTCATTTTTCATCAGCCTTTCAAAAATAATATTTACAGATTCTTTTGCTATTGAGCCGCTGTCCAGTTTAGCGAATATGTCCTTGATTAAGTCGTCTGATAGTATCGATGCGTCAAGCCCCTGCCTTTGCAGGCCGATAAGATCTTCAGTCAATTTAGATGCGACAAACGTGGGCTGCACTTTTGTCGCACTGGCAATTTCTTCAAATACACCAAGGTAGTCCGAATCAAAGATCTGGCTTGCCAGCTTTTTGTTAAGATTATATTTCTTAGCAAGCGAGTCCACCATTTCGTCCCACGACCTTGGAACCTTGTCTGAAAGCGCATTTAGCATCGAGTCTGTGACTGGAATTGTTGGAATGTCTGTCTCGGGGTACATCCTCGCCGCTCCGGGCCTTGGCCTCAAATACATTGTCTTGCCGTCTTGAGTGGCCGCGCGCGTTTCTGCAGGGACGCCGTTAACTGCAGCTTGGAGCCGGCGGATTATCGCGTCGCAAGCAAACTTTGCCCTATCCTTTGGGCCGCCCACTATGACGAAAGCGTCGTTGTCGCTTGCCTGCAATCTTGACCTCACTGCGGCGACTTCCTGTTCTGTTATTCCATAGTTTGGAAGTTCGTCTGAATGGAATACGCCATCCAATTCGTAGAACGTGACAAGCTTGCCAAGCTCTTTTCCAATTCTGATGTCCGGATACGGTTCAAAGCCTATCATGCCGGCAAACGCCGGCACCCTTATAGCCTTGAATAGGCCTCCGACATCAAGGATCTTTTTCACGATCTTTGACTGTGCTTTGCCCAAAATGTCGGTGATGTCTTCGATTTTGTCGCCCACATTACTGACGTCAACTTTTCTTCCCTTCAATTTTTCTGCAATTACTATGAGGCCATGCTGCCTCTGCATCTCATGTTCAATGACCTTGACCAGCTGGTCCAGCTGTTGCACACCCTTGACTTCAACCACGGCTCCATTCTGTACCGAAATGTTGACATCCTGCCGGATGCTACCGAGGCCGCGAGCAACAAGCTTGCTCGCGCGGAGAAGCCTGCCCATCGTGAGAGCAACCAGCATTATATCGTCAGACTTGCCTGTCACCGGTTCTAACGCTATTTCTATAAGCGGCACGCCGAGCCTGTCAAGGCCGAATTTACGCACGTCCTTCTCGTCACCTATGAGTTTGGCAGCGTCCTCTTCAAGGCAGATGCTCTGTACGCCTATCTTTTTGCCTGCGACGACAAAGTGGCCGCCCGACGCGACAAGCATCGTTCGCTGAAAGCCAGTGGTGTTCGAGCCGTCGATAACCAGCTTGCGCATGACGTGGACCTCGTCCATCACCTTTGAGTGGAGCGCCAACGAAAATATGAGCGCGGTTTCAAGAGCTTCTTTGCTGACGTCATGCGGCGGCTCCTCGTCTGCCTCTACGAGGCAGCTTGATCCAAAAGCTGTATGATATTCAACAGTGCGCATCTTGGAAAATTCAAACATTGCCGCCGGATCATAAGCCCCAAGCTCGCTCTGGGTCGGACGCAATTTTCGAACAAATGAATGATCATATTTCTGAGCCTCTTCGCAGCTGCAGTTGCAAAAGAGCTTGCTCCTTGTTGCTAGCTGCTGGTGTATCTCAAAGCCGACCTTAAGGTCCAGAGACGCGGAGTCCATTGTCACTGGCCTAGAATTTCGCCCTGCACACGTATTAAGCCTTGCCTATATCGGGATGCACGTAGAGATCTCGTTCGCAAGGTTTTCCTGCATTACCTTTTTGGCATCCTTGCTATTTGCAAGCGCCCACATCGCCTTTACAGTAGCAGTCTCGGATATCATGTCCGACAATGGGATCACGCCAATGTCCAGTAGATCCCTGCCAGTGTCATATACTGTCATCCTGACCCGGCCCCAGATGCATTGCGACGTCATGCAGACCATGAGTCCTGTGTCAACTGCTTTCTTGAGAGCAGGAAAGCATTCTTTGCTCACATGCCCGAGCCCCGTGCCCTCTAAGATTATCCCCTTGTAGCCGACCTTGGCCGCGTGCTCGATCAACTTTGGGTCAAAGCCTGGATGGTACTTTAACAATGCAACCCTGTCATCGAATTTTGTCTTAGCAGCTAGATTGCCTTCGGATCTTTTTGTCAGCTTTATTTCACTTTTCTGCATCTCTACAGTGTTGTTTCTGACAAGCGCGAACGGCGTCGCGTCTATCGACTCAAATGCATCGCGCCTGCTCGTATGGTTCTTTCTTACTCTTGTCCCGATGTGACAGGCGATCGCGTCGTCCGAAGTGCCCGCGTGCATCGCCACAAATACACCAGCATATTCTGATTTTAAACCAAATATCGTGGCTCCGAGCAGATTTAATGCGGCGTCGGAAGAAGGTCTGTCAGACGACCGCTGCGCTCCAACAAGGACCACAGGGATTCTCACACCTTGAAGTGCAAAAGAAAGGGCAGCTGCAGTATAGTGCATGGTATCGGTGCCGTGAGATACGACAACGCCGAGATACTTGCCGCTCTTTACTTTTTCAACAACCTTGTCAGCGATCATTGTCCAGTGTTCCGGCTTTAGATTCTCGCTGTATTCGCTCAGAAGCACTACGGGCTCTATCGAGGCATGATTCGCGAGCTCGGGCACGGATGAATAGAGTTCTGAAGCAGAAAGGGCCGCATGCACACCTCCTGTGCGGTAGTCTATTTTGCTTGCTATCGTCCCTCCAGTGCTGATCAGCGCGATTTTCGGCAGGCTCTTGTTTTCAGCCATTTCCGGAGGCTTGGCAACAATAGCAGGTTCGCTTCTTGACAACTTTTTCATCGACTTTATCTTGCCGACATGAATGCCGGTATTATAGCCGCTCTTTAGCTTGATGGAAATATGATCTTCGCTGGCAGATTCATAGCGGGGCATCAATATCCCGGACATCTCGCCGTCCTCTGTGCCGACATTTATGTTGTCGCCCACAGACACGCCGTGCTTTGACAATAGCTTGAGACCGGCTCCCCTATAGCCGCCACTATCGTGCCTTGACAACACCTTGAAAGGCGATTGTTGAATATATTAACAATTAGCTGCGCTCGGTTATCGCGATGTTCCTTGATTCTAGAATATTCAGGATTGCATTTTCAATGTCCC
>WNEW01001284.1_pt1 | contig 12282 bp, 13 predicted proteins | sample 5399891 | NCBI WGS metagenome assembly WNEW01 (sample SAMN13153336, study PRJNA577476) | soil metagenome | isolation source: 40 cm grassland meadow soil pre-rain plot 5 | place: USA:California | collected 2015-09-08 | reverse complement strand
CCTCTCTCAAAATGCGTAAGGGTTACCGCTGGCACACTAACTATAATAGAATGGGCCTGAGAATATCAGAAAATGGTCGAAATAATTGCTGCCGCTGTATTGGGTGCTGGCGTAGCACTATTCATTTATTTTCATGGTAAGCGACCAGTACTAGAGGTCAGACGTAGCGCGCCAGAACCAAACCAGTTCAAAGAACGAATAGAGGTACAAAACCATAGTCAAAGTACTTATTCATATCGCGTTGGGGTACGTGATAAATACTTGAAATGGGCAAATGGGTTAAAGATAATTACACTACCACCCGGCGGCGGCAGTGGTGTGATTTTAGACGAAGTGATAGACGATCTGCCCTATAATTACATAGAAATTGAATGTGTTGGCTGGTTACCTTCATGGCTGTTGTCGGCACGACCTTCATTAAAGATAGTCTACAAGCGAAAGCTAGAAGAAATTGGCTGAGACAAAACGTTATCATCGGGTCATAGGCAACAGCTTCTAATGGTAAGTGGGTTCAAATCTTCTCGTAAATGGCAAAAAATAAAGACCTAAGTGGACCGGGTGGGATTTGAACCCACGACCTCAGCAATGCCAATGCCGTATCCTACCGGACTAGACGACCGGCCCTCAGAGTTCAGTTTTGTAAACGATATTAATACCTTTAAGGAGAAAAACAATATTATAATTGCCATTGGCTTCTGATGTCGGTATAGCGTGGCTATTGAACAATCCATAGGCGCGGTGATCAAGCACCAGAATTCGTTTGAAGATAGCGCGTCTTCTGAATTTCTGCTTTTGAGAAATAGGCGAGGCTTTTGGGGTTTTCCGCAGGGCCATAAGGAAAAAGGCGAAAGCGAGATCCAGACGCTTATCAGGGAAGTGCGGGAAGAAACTGGCATCAACGAACTTGACATCCATTCCTACATTGGCAAGATAAATTATTCCTATTTCAGGGGAGACGGGATGAAATCAGAGAAGGAAGTCACATTCTTTTTTGCGACGACACCTACAAGGGAGGTCAAGATCTCTGAAGAGCACGCCGACTTTCGCTGGGTGACGCTGGCTGACGCCCTCAGCATGCTTGACCATGCCAAGCTAAAGCTCATACTGACAAAGGGCCACAGGAAGGGCCTCTACTAGGAATAATGTTCAATCAGGCGATTTGAACATAAGCACAGGAGAAGATGTCTTATACAGAAAATGCCACCTTATCAATCCAATTTTAGTATATGTAAGAGTATCTTTGAACCAAAATGCCAGTAATATTCAGGTCGTTTAACCGAACGATATAGATTTATAGCCATTCGACATCGAATAAATGATACACCTAGCATGGTAGAATCAGGCGGCAAACGGATTGTTCTAACTGCTGACCGCAGTCTGATGACAAACTACAGGGGTAACTTCCTCTACGGCTTTATTGCCTGCGGCCCTTACGAACTTGTCCCAGAATTTGTTTTTGACAAGCTGTTCTGCCCAAGTGTCGAAACCGATCCGAAGACCGGCGAGGTCAAGGTTGCACAGTGCGGTCTAAGAAGGATTGAAGGGGCGCTGCTAAAGGATTACAGGCGCGACGAAATCTTCCTCGCACACCCAGAGACGTTGGAAAAGTGCGTGTGCCCGGATACAAAGGTCTTGGGTATCAACGTCATGGACCCGCTTGGCATGGCGCCAGTCACGACGACAATGTCGCCTGAAAAATTGTCGTACGTAGCCATGAAGTTCAAGAAGATGTGTGCTTCCATTATCCAACTAAAGAAAAAATACAATTTCAAGGTGGTCGTCGGAGGCAATGGATCTTGGGAGCTTGCGAAGCCTGACAGGATGAAGATACATGGAATCGACACTGTAGTCATCGGTGAAGCGGACGAACTTGCGCTCGATCTGTTCCACGACCTTGAAGCCGGCGACGCGCCAGAGTTATTGCACACTTTTGTACGCAACATTGAGAATGTCCCTATGATGCAGGGGCCGACAGTCAACTCGCTCATTGAAGCGATGCGCGGCTGCGGACGCGGTTGCGACTTTTGCGACGTGAACAAGCGCTCAAAGAAGGACTTTCCGCTTGCGCGGCTGCAAAAGGAGGCAAAGCTCAACCTTGACTATGGCTTTGACTCGATATGGCTGCAGTCAGACGAAATGCTTCTCTATGGCTGCGACAACAAGGACTTTATACCAAATGCGGACGCCATTCTTGATCTTTGGAGTGGCCTAAAGTCAACGGGCGCGCGCTTTGTAGGCACAACTCACATGACGCTTTCTGCGGTTGCATCTTCGCCAGACCTTATCAAGAAAATGTCTGACATCAACGGAATGAACGTTGCCGGCGGCAGATGGCTTGCAACAAACCTTGGCGTTGAAACGGTTGCGCCAAGGATGGTCAAGAAACACCTTGGCGTCAAAACAAAGCCCTTCCAGCCCGAAGAATGGGGCGCAGTGGTAAGAGAAGGCTGCAAGGTGCTCAACCAGAACAACTGGTTCCCGGCTCTTACGCTCATAATCGGGTGGCCTGATGAAACCCCAGACGAGACCCAGTACACTATTGATCTCATAGACGACTTTAAACATACAAAAATGAGGGGCCTTGTGGCTCCGCTGCTCTACCAGGACTTTTCCGAAAAGAACTCGATGCACTTTGGCAACCTCAACGAGGCGCAATTCACTCTGTTCTGGAGGTGCTGGGAACACAACATGCGTGTGATAAACGACATTATTCCAATCATTATAAGAAACAAGACCTACGGCCCGGCGATGAAGGTGTTCATGGCTGCTCTAATTAAAGCAGGGACATGGGCAATCATGCGTTACCTTCGTGGCCTATCAAGAGAGCTGTTCAACGGTCAGGTTCCAGAAGACATTGTGGAAAGGTACTCTCGCAAGAAATCCGTGACAACGGCATCGCCCCCGCGATTCTAACCTTTCATTGCCTTGATCGCTTCGTCTGCCAGCGTCGCAACTTTTGGTGTCAGGATGACAAAATAATTCTTGTCCGCGCGCTCGACTGCTACCACCTGCTTGAACTTCTTTGTCGAAACGTCAAACTCGACAAGACCGGGCTCGAGTTTGCCCTTTGTGTATATCATCATCAGGAGTTCGCCGGAAACCGGGGTCAGTGGCACGATGGAAAAGATGTAGCCCTTGTATGAGCTGATTGGCATTACCTGTTTCATGTATGGCGCGACGGATACAAGGTAGAGGAAAACGTCCTCGACAGTCGCAAATTCTTCAAATTCAAACTTCATCATTGTAAACGTAATTTGACGAAAATATAAGGGTTTAAAAAAATCTATCCGTAGGACTCGAACTTGACGTCATAGCTTCCGTCCTTGCGCTTGCTGCGCTCCGTGACAAAACCCTTCGGGATCAAAAAGTCCAGCGCGCCATCCACCGTTCCCTGCCAGCCGCAGATATAGAATGACGTGTTCTCCGGCGTCACCCTTTCGCCCACCAGCTCTTCAAGCGGCGATAGGTCCTTGCCGGCCTTTGGCCTCAAGAAGGACTCGACCCTGCCCTTCTGGCCGTTCCATGTTCTGTTGAACCATTCCTGTGGCCTGCTGACGCTTGCGCGGTAACGAAAGTTCCACCTGTCCTTCCCTTTGTCAAGGCTTTCCTCTTCAAGCGCCGTCAAGAGGTCCTTGTAGCCTAGCTCGTCGACATAACTTGCGCCGTGCAACACCACGATTTCACGCTTGCTCCCTGTCGCCTTCAGGTGCATGGAGAACGCCACAAAGGGTGCAAGGCCCGTTCCTCCACCGATAAGTACCATCCTCCTGTTGTCAGGACTACCATCGTGCATCTTTTCGTTTATCGTAAAAATGCCAGTCGGCTTCACCCATAATATCTCGTCGCCTTCCCTCTTATTGAACAGTTCTGTCGTAAGTCTGCCAGGCACAGGTTTGCGGACCCAACGGATGTAGAGTTCAAATCTTTTCTTTTGCTCCGGGGGCGACGCAATAGAATAAGCCCTACGGATAATTTTGCCCTCGCTTGGAATGTGGAGACCGAGGGTGACGAACTGGCCCGCCTTGAAGTCAGGGATCGGGCCGTTATCCGGCGTAATATGGAAAACCCCGAGGTCTTCCTTGATAATCTGGATATATGATATCTTGGCCTTGTTGTCAACTACCATATGGTTGTGAGATTCGCAAAACGGCAAATAAATACATTGTTAATTCTAAACGCGTATCAATAATCGTCCGGATGGAAGGAATAGGCACGTTTTAATGGGATTCCCGCCACAATTCTGCATGTGGCTGACTGGTTCAAAAACAGGGGTTTTGGAGGCTCTGATGACGAAATAGACCAGCTTACCAAGACCATAAACGAGCACAGCGACGAACAGAGAAAAATCAAGTCTCAGTTCAACAAGGCGATGAACAACTTTGCTGCCGAGCGATCGCTTGAAACCTGCCTTGATGCCTTGAACCTGTCAATGCAGCTCGCAAATATCAGGGGTAAGTTGGCGGAGTCTTACGAGTACTATGCAAGAATGCTTGAGCGCGAAATAACAAGATTAACCAAATAGCGTTAGTCGGGTACCGGGATCGGCATTGTCAGCTTTTGGAACTCCTCAAAAAGTGCATAGCCCGACCTTTCATTCAGAAAGAGCAAGAACATTCCTTCGTCCATCAGGTTCTCCAGAGCCACGCTCAACTCCTCCACTTTTATAGTTGGCACGTAAGACAGCGAGTCCGTGACGAGCATCATGTTTGTATTTTCATAGTTGTCCAGAAGGTCGTATAGCATTGATTCAAGCAAGCCCAAAAGCCCAGTATCATGCCGGTCTATTTTTGGCCGAAAATATGTTGCAATCGTTTCTTGGATATCGCCGGCTTTGGAGCCCACCAGAAGCGAATTAAAGATCCGTTCGCCCTGATCAAAGACCTTGTTTTCTTCCAGCTGATCATAGCCGTTTGATATGAAGAAATCTTTGCAGCCTTTTATCAGCTGCGCTTCTGTCATCCAGACACTCCGGCCCTCGTTCATGCGGGCAAAGTACGTCCTTGCTGCAATCATCCGCGTCAAGTCATTCTTGGCTGCAACCCAACTTACTTTAAAGTTACTGGAATACGATGCGGTTTCTGATGGTGCCAAGCTTTTCTATCGTAATTTCGACGACGTCACCGTCCTTGAGATATTTTGGCTCTTTCATGGACATGGCGACACCTGCAGGTGTGCCTGTCGAGATGATGTCGCCAGGCTCGAGCGTCATGGTTCTGCTCAGTATCGATATTATCCTCCTGATAGGGATGACCATGTTGGAGCTGGACGAATTCTGCCGCACCTCGTCGTTTACCTTGGTCACTATCTTGAGGTTCTGCGGGTCTGTGACTTCATCCTTGGTTGTTATCCAAGGGCCGCAAGGCGCAAACGTATCAATTCCTTTGCTGCGCGTGAACTGTTTGTCCTTGAACTGTATGTCGCGGGCAGAAACATCATGCAGGATCATGTAGCCAAAGACCGAATCAAGCGCTTTGTCCTCTGCGACTTTTCTTGTTACCTTTCCTATGACCACAGCAAGTTCGGCTTCGTAGTCAAGGCGAGTTACAAATGATGGGCAGATGACATCTTTGTAAGGTTCGTTAAGTGCTGTTCGGGGTTTCATGAATATCACCGGCTCGTCTGAGGGGGTGACTCCTGCGTCGCGGCTGTGATCATAATAGTTGAAAGCGAGGCAAATTATTTTCGGCGGGTTTGGTATTGGCACCAATAGCTCGATGTCAGTCACCTTCTGGCCATACTTTAGCTTGCTCTTGTGTTGCCTGACTTCGTCAAGCCAGCCCCGGAACATGAAGTCCTTGATGGTTGGTGGGGCAGGTATGCCTGTCTGCCGTTGTATTTCCGCCTTTGTGACAATAGACTTGCCATCGTCGGAAATAATGCCGTACGTCTCCTTTACCTTGCTGTCCCTTATTCTTGCTACCTTCATTGTCATTTACCTGTGCGTCATGATTGCGGTTTGATCGTCATCAATCCTGCAGAACCCAAATCTTACGAACTGGACCCGTGCGTCCGGCTTCAGGCGGGACACGAAAGATTCTGCAAAGCCCCGCGCAATTTCGAGGCTGTTCGTGTTGTACTCTTCACCTATGTACAGTTCCTTGGGAATCATTACCTTGTACTCAACTATATCATTCTTTGCAATCCACTGCACCTTGGGCATGGACTGGCGAATCTCGTCGCCTCCAACTTCGGCGGCTATAGATAGGGCCCCGTTTCTCAAGTCAACGCCTGTTATCTTGATGTTGAACAGCTCGATGAGCCTGATCTCGGTGCCCACCTTAAGGTTGGCCGCGTCGTCACCGGAGATATAGAGCAAGTCTCCTGCCTTTACTTTCCTTGTCCCAAGGCTAGCGTCTGTCGGGTGATTCTTGAGCATGACCTCCATTTCCCGGGCACCCTGCACTCGCACCTCCGCCGGGTTTTTCACAAAAAAAAGCCTAGGCGATACTGGGTCGATTATTTTCCTGTTGAACGCTTCGAGCGCCTCAAACGGCGGCTTGGTTTCTGCAAGCGTAAAGCCAAGCGACAGCACGAACTTGCGTATCGCCTCCGGCACAAAGCCTCTTTTCCTAAAGGCGGCAAGCGTTGGGAGCCGTGGGTCGTCCCAGCTCTTTATTGTGCCGTTGTCGATCAGCGGTCTTATCTTTCGCTTTGAAACCGGAATCCCTTCGAATTCAAGCCTAGAAAACTCGATAAGGTGTGGCTTCCTAAGTTTCAGTCTTTCAAGTATTGCAAAGTATAGCGCATTGCGTAGTTCGTACTCTTTTGTCCTCAGAGCGTGCGTTACGCCGTCGATGCTGTCCTCTATAGGCGCTGCAAAGTCGTACGTGGGCCAGACTCGCACTTTATTGCCCAGCTTGGGGTGTTCGCCTTCTATTATTCTGAATAGCGCGGGGTCGCGCATCGCAGTGTTCTGGTCGGCCATGTCACCCTTGAAGCGTACGATGGCTTCATTCTGGCCGTACGAGCCGCCAAACATTTTCTCGACTCTTTCAAGCGCAATTGCCGGATCTTGCCTGCATTCGCAGGGGAGCCCCTTTCCACGCAGGTCGTGTATAGTGTTCTGGCTGCAGGTGCACACATATGCGCCGTCCAGCTCGATCAATTTCCTGCCATAGCTGTGCAAAAGGTCGATGTCGTCTGAAGTGTTCTTGACAATGTCCGGCTTGACCCCGAGCCACTCCAAACCTTCGGCAATGGCGTCATAATACTCCAGTTTTTCCTTAAGCGGGTTCGTGTCGTCAAAGCGCAAAATCAACCTGCCATCGTACATGTGTGCATACTCTTCGTCAATTATTGCCGCTTTTGCGTGTCCGATGTGCGGATAGCCGTTTGGCTCCGGGGGAAACCGAGTGACGACCTTGCCATGCACAGCTCCTTCAAGCTGTGGTAATTGTAATTGTTGTTCTCCTGTCCTTTTTTTGGCTGCCGTCTCGCCGGGTGCAAGCTCTTCCAAGAGCAACTTTTGATCTGCCAGCGAGATTGCATTTATTTCATGTACCATCGCCTTGATCTCCGGGATCAACGCCTTTATCTGGCTGCGGAGTTCGGGCTTTGAGCCAACGAACTTGGCAATTACAGCGTCGACCTGCGCCTTGCCGTTATGCTCTACTGAATTCTTTAACGCGATGACTTTGATGAACTTCTCAGTATCCGCGTCAATCGGCACGGGTACTACAAACTCCTGCCCACTACAAAATCGGCCGAAAACTGGAGCGACCTTCTGGCGTCAGAGTCGCCATAGCCTTCTATTGCTTTCAGCGCGTCATTCATGTACTTTCTTGCCTCATTCCTTACCTCTCGATCAATCCCAATGTCTGAGATGACCCTCACTGCCTCCTTGATGTCAGAACTTGATGACCTGTCCCTTGCTCCGAATATTTTCAGGACCTTATCCCGCTTTTCCCCTTTTGTACTGTTCAGTGCAAGAAGAATAGGATATGTCTTTTTTCCTTCCCTGATGTCGTTGCCGGCGGCTTTGCCTGTCAGTTTAGGATCCCCTGTAACGCCTATCAGGTCATCCACCAGCTGGAAGGAAATTCCGATGTTGCGGCCAAATGATGAGAGGTTCTGGATGTCACGCGGGGTGTGATTCTGTGCCGAGAGTGCCCCCAGCGCGCAGCAGACTTGAAAAAGCGCCGCCGTCTTTTTCCCAATCATGTCGATGTACTGCTGCACGGTTGGAAACTTGCTGCTCGACGCATATCCAATGTCTGTGGCCTGGCCTTCGCAGATTTCTGTGCAAGCCCGTGAAAGTTGCGCGACCATGCTTGTGATGTCACTCTCGGGAATTCCAATCTTTCTGCCATTAAACGTGATAAGCTGAAATGATTTTGAAAAAAGGATATCGCCGGCTAGTATGGCAAGCGGCATACCATAATAGCGATGCACGGTAGAAGTGCCGTGTCGCATTTCATCGTTGTCCATGATATCATCATGCACCAGAGTGAAATTATGCACGAGCTCAACTGCAGCAGCTGCAGGCAGCGCCCTCTTGACAGAGCCACCGAGCATTTCGCAGCTCTTGATTACCATGAAGGGTCGCAAACGTTTGCCCCCCGTGCGTATCAGATGCGATGATGCTTGGTAGAGCTCCTTTGGCTTGCCTTCAAGGGAACGGAGGATGAATTCGTTTACGGTACAAGCATAAGATTCCAGCTCGCTTTTGATGCTGCTTGCTTTCATGTACGGCTGCTAACCTCCTGTGCTAGCGCTCCTGTCAATATATATTTTGAGCTGGCAAGAGCGCTGATATTCCTAGCACCCACAAGGAACATCGCGCTTCTGAGCTCAGCCAGTAGCATATCAGCAAATGCAAACAGGTTTTCACGCGACTGCGACGCCGCGCGGAGGAAAGGGTATGCCATCGCTGCTATACTCGCACCAAGCGCTACGCATTTTGCGACCTCAAGGCCATTTCTTAGGCCTCCTGACGCAATGAGCGGTATCCTTACCGCTTTGCGTGCCTCTATCAAGCTGGCCGCGGTTGGGATGCCCCAGTCCCAGAACATCTCACCGAGGTGACGCTTGAGGTCGGCTTTTACGGCTTCCGCCCGCAACTTCTCAACACCGGCCCAGCTCGTGCCCCCGGCACCGGCTACGTTGATTGCAGCCACGCCTGCCATCTCTAATTTTATCGCAACTTCTTTTGAAATGCCGGCGCCAACTTCCTTAACAATCACTGGCACGTCTATGGTCTTTGCAAGGTCTGAAATCTTGCCAAGGACGCCCCTGTAGCGCGGCTCGCCTTCCGGCTGTACTAGCTCCTGCAAAGGGTTCAGGTGCACCACTAGCGCGTTTGCCTTTATCATTTTCACAATCTTCCTTGCTTCGTCAATAGTGAGTCCCTTTGCGAGCTGCGCGCCGCCAATGTTTGCTATCAAGAAAGCATTTGGCGCATTCTTCCTTGCAATCGAATAAGTGGCTGCTAGCTCTTCGCTCTTCAATCCGGCCCTCTGGCTCCCAAGACCCATTCCAAAACCGTACTTTTCTGCGAGCTCGCCAAGCCTCCCGTTAATGACTGTGGCTTCGTCAGTCCCGCCTGTCATAGAATCGATTATTATCGGTGCCGCGAACTTTTTGTCAAGGAACTTTGTCGAAGTGTCGATGTCGTCATAGTCCAGCTCCGGCAGCGCGTTGTGCACTAGCTTGACGTATTCCAAGTACGTCGAAGTGGTCTTTGCCTGCACATTTTTCTGGAGTGGTATGTCTATGCCGTCCTTTTTGCGCTGCTTGATAATCTCGATGTCTGAGGAGACTTCAGAGGTGTCCGGCAACTATTCCCTGCCTCCCTTCAGCACCGTGCCTACCTGCAATTTACCTTGTACGGCCTCCGCAATGCGCTCCGGTACGAGTCCGTTTACCATCAATACGTCCATTCCGCTGGATGCAATCTTAAATGCTTCTGTAACCTTTCTCTGCATCCCGCCTGTCACGTCAATGCCTAACGCTTTTGAGAACTTCATCAATTTCCTGCTTTTCAAACGTATCTCGCTTATGACTTCTCTGCTTGCCATGTCTTTATAGACCCCATCGACATTGGTCGCAAAGACCACCCTTGACGGCCTTAGAACCTTTGCCAATATAGTCATTAGCGCGTCGCCAGACAGTATGGAATATTTTGTGCTTTCCAAATGCACGACGTCGCCAAACGTTACAGGGATGACTTTTGACTTTGCCATCGCGTAGACTTGTCTTATTTTTGCAGCGATTGGCTTGTGGCCTGTCGCAAATACTGACGGGGGCATCCCGTACGGGTTGAGCCCCGCCATTATCATTGAATTGACAATTATCTGATTGAGTGCGATCATTGACTCGTGCACTACGGAGACTCCATGCACGTCGTATTTGGCTGGTTTGGTATGCATGTCATATTTCATTGACCAGTAGTGGCCAAACGAGCCGCCGCCATGCACAATTATGGCCGGCAAATTCAATTGTGCCAGAACGCGCGAAATGCCGTCTATCGCGCCGGCGTTGGCTGCAAGTGGCTTGTCTTTGAATGTGACTACTGAGCCGCCCAGCTTTATCAGGGCAAGTTTTTGCAATAACAAGCGTACTTTTTAGAGCGGATTTAAAGGTTCTCCGTTATGGAATCCATCAACTATGTAATATGAAACACGCTGGGCCCCAAACCTTGCCTCTTTCTTCAGTAATAAATTCTCCAAGCATTTTGAATCATGGATAGACCGTGACTTTTCTATTTAACCATTAAGAGTAACGCAATGCGTCAATTCTTGCTAGTTATTACTGTCACTTCATTATCCAAGTTTACCCTGCCATGTGAATCGGCGTATGACCCGACAGCCTCTGTCACTGAATTCCACACCTGATTTTTTCTTTCTTCAGTTTGATTTACTAGCATTGCTTGAATAGGTGCAGCTATTTGCTGATGGAATTTGGTAAAGCTATCCGGCGAATCAAAGCTAAATGTAATGTTTAGCGTTTGGGCACGAACATCTTTGAAGCCAGCTTGAACGAATGAGCGTTTGAGAGCTTCTACATCCGCCAATGCGAAAGGACCTGGAGTCCCTGGAGCGGGTGTGGGAGCATTAATCTGTTTTCTTACGGTAGAGATCGGTAAATCAAGCATTGGAACCTTTGTTGGTGCAGGCCATACCGCCGCTCCGAACCTACCATCCGGGATAAGCAACTGCCTGATTGCCGTCAATGCCATTGGAAGGTTTGGAAGAAACATCAAACCCCATCTAGACAGAACCGCATTAAATGTTGATTTCGGGAAATCCAATTTCTCAGCGTCGATTTCTCTAAATTCCATCACGCTGTCTAGACCAAGCGATTCAGCTCTTGACTTCGCAATCGCTATCATTTGAGGAGAAATGTCTGTAGCAATCACTTTGCCCTTTGGCCTCACTCGCCTTGCAGCCGTGACCGCCGGCTCTCCTATCCCTGTGGCAATATCTAGGACTCTGTCACCCGGCTTAATTTCTGCCAGTTCAACCAGCTTATCGCTGACCTTTTGCGCTCCACGCTCAAAAGTCTCCCACCATGCCTGCCAGCCTTTCGCAACATTATCCCACATCTGGCGTTGTTGCGCCTTGAACTGTTCGGAGTTAAAAGATTGTCCACTACTACTCGTAATAACACACCATCCCTTAGTATAGCTGAGGCTGCTTCATTTACTTTTTCCAAAAACCTTCCTTGGCAAAAGGAAACAGAATATGACTTTACAATTGTAAACTATAGTGCTTATCTATCACGGGATGCCCGCAAATGGCATGTTCAAAGACCCTGTATGTAACATGATGGTTGATGAAAAGAAAGCCAAATTCATATCTGAAGTAGGAGGACGAAAGGCTTACCTTTGCTCTGCCATGTGCAAGAGCGAATTCGACAGTAATCCGAAAAAGTACGGATTCTAGCAAGGCTGTTTTGGAATGAATCTGGAAAAAACTCTATATGCTTTCTGGATGGATGAAAGGAAGGTGGCAATCCTAAATGGATAAACAAGAGAAAAAAGATGCAAAGTCAGGTAACAAGGGTAAAGGTAAATTTATTGCCATTGGAATAGGAATAGCTGTCGTCATTGCTATTGGCGTTGGAGTAGCAATGTCGACTCGCGGGGGTACACCACAAATCCCAAACTCAACGTTATCTAATTCGAGGACGGTATCTTGGATTCATGTACATGGACTAGGCATTGATCCATCTGATAGCAGCATTTTGTACATCGCTACCCATGGTGACTTTTACAAGAGTGTTAATGGTGGCGCGCCTGTAAAGGTAGATAAGCAGAAGGCAGATTACATGGCATTTAACGCT
>WNEW01001283.1_pt1 | contig 12298 bp, 21 predicted proteins | sample 5399891 | NCBI WGS metagenome assembly WNEW01 (sample SAMN13153336, study PRJNA577476) | soil metagenome | isolation source: 40 cm grassland meadow soil pre-rain plot 5 | place: USA:California | collected 2015-09-08 | reverse complement strand
GACCGCGCGTGAAGCCATGCGCCTCGCCGCCCACAAGCTCCCCATCCCGACGCGCTTCGTGGCAAGGCCGGAGATGTAATCGATGGCGAAGAAGCTGAAGACCAAACTCGACGATATCCGCAAGCTCTCCGAAACGGACCTGCGCAAGGAGCTGGAGGAGGCCCATCGCCGCCTCTTCTCTATGCGTCTCCAGCGCGAGACTCGGCAGCTCACGAACTACCAGGAGCTGCCGAAAATGAAGCGTCACATCGCCCGCCTCAAAACCATCGAGCAACAGCGACAGCTGGCCCGAGCCGGCGGTCAGGCACCGCGCAAATGACTGCCAAGCAGAGCGGCCTGCGCGGCAAAGTCCGCGACGGCACCGTCGTCAGCGACAAGATGCAGAAAACGGTCGTCGTCGCCGTCGAGGCCAACTTCCGCCACCGCTTGTACAAGAAGACAGTACGCCGCGTACGCCGGCTGATGGCTCACGACGAGGCTGAGGAAGCGCAGTTGGGAGACCGCGTCCGCATCATCGAGGCCGCGCCTATCTCTCGGCGCAAGCGCTGGCGCCTGCTCGAAGTCCTGACTCGAGCGGAGCTTCCTGAAGTGGCGCCGGAATCGATCGACCTCGAGTTGTTGGGCGAGGTTAAGCCCGAAGAGCCGGAAATCGAAGAGGCACCCAGGCCGCGCGGTGGCGCGAAGGCCAAGAGCGAAGAGACCGTCCCCGCGGAAGCGGTCGCTGGTCCTGCGGCCGAAGCCGTTGTGCCCGAGGAGGTCGAGGTGGCCGAAGAGGTACCCGAAATCGAAGCCGTCGAGGCCGAAGCCGAGGAGCCGGCCGGCGAAGAGCAAGAAGAGGCCCCGGAAGAGCCGGCAGAGAAGGCTGAAGAACCGCCGGAGGCCGACGAAGAACCGCCGGAGGCCGCTGAAGAATCGGCAGAGGCTGCTGAAGAGTCGGCAGAGGAGCAGCCCTCTTGATTCAGTCTTACTCCCGCCTCAAGGTGGCCGACAACTCCGGCGCCCGGCAACTGATGTGCATTCAGGTTATCGGCGGCTCCCGGCGTCGTTACGGCACCGTGGGCGACATTATCGTGGCCTCTGTCAAGCAGGCCACTCCCATGGGCGGCGTCAAGAAGGGCGAAGTCGTCCGCGCGGTCGTAGTGCGTGCCGCGCAGCCATACCGGCGCAACGACGGCTCGTATATCCGCTTTGATGAGAACGCCGCCGTGGTCCTCTCGGACGCCTTCAACCCGCGTGGCACCCGCATTTTCGGGCCCGTAGCTCGCGAGCTGAGAGAGCGCAACTTCATGAAGATCGTCTCGCTGGCGCCAGAGGTCGTGTAGAAATGCAAAAGATTAAGCGCGATGATACGGTCCTCATAACCAAAGGCAAGGACAGGGGCCGCACCGGGCAGGTGCGCAAGGTGCTCCTCGGTACCGGCAAAATCAGCAAGCTCGGTCAGCCGCGGCCGCCGCGCCTCATCGTCACCGGAATCAACATGGTCAAGCGGCACATGAAGCCCCGCGGCCCTCAAAAGCCTGGCGGCATCGTTGACCGCGAAGCCCCCATATCGTGGGCGAACACGGCGCTTGTTTGCGCTTCCTGTGGCAAACCCGCCCGCGTCGGCTTCCGCCGGCAGGCGGATGGGCGTAAAGTGCGCTACTGCAAGCGCTGTGACGCGAACCAGGATTAGGACAGAACAGATGCCACCGCGATTGAAAGAACGCTACCGGGAAGAGATCGTACCGGCTCTAGTCAAGGAGTTCGGCTACGCTAACGCCATGCAAGCGCCGCGCGTAGAGAAGGTGACCCTGAACGTCGGCACCGGGGAGGCTGTCCAGAACGCAAAGGCGCTCGACGCCGCTTCCACCGACATCGCGACAATTACCGGCCAGCATCCAGTGATTACCCGGGCGAAGAAGTCGATAGCGAACTTCAAGCTCCGCGAGGGCATGCCCATCGGCGTCATGGTCACGCTCCGAGGCGATCACATGTGGGAGTTCCTTGACCGCACGCTGAACGCCGCTCTGCCCCGCATTCGCGACTTTCAGGGCGTGTCTCCAAACTCGTTCGACGGCCGGGGCAACTACAGCCTGGGCATCCGCGAGCAGGTCATCTTCCCGGAAATCGAGTACGACAAAATCGACAAGATTCGCGGCATGCAAATAACGATCTGCACGACCGCAAAGACAGACGAAGAAGGGCAGCGGCTACTCGAGTTGCTAGGTATGCCGTTTGCCAGCCGAGGCTAGGCAGAGGATCAGATGACGCGAAAGGCGCTTTACGAGAAGACCTTCAACAAGCCCCCCAAGTTCCCAGGCCGCCTCCGCAACCGCTGCCGCCTTTGTGGACGCCCGCGCGCCTACATCCGCAAGTTCGGCCTCTGCCGCATCTGCTTCCGCAAGTTCGCTCTGGAAGGCCACATCCCGGGTGTGCAGAAGTCCAGCTGGTAGCGTTATGGTTACCGATCCCATCGCCGACATGTTGTCCAGGATCAGGAACTCGCTCGTTGCCCGCCACGACCACACAGACATGCCCGCTTCCAAAACTAGGGTTGCGCTGGCTCAGGTCCTTAAGAACGAGGGGTTCATCGGAGACTTCGAGGTCCGGAGTGAGGGTACGCACAAGAATGTCCGCATCCATCTCGCTTATACACCCGCGCGCGAGCCGGTCATTATGGGCCTCCAGCGCGTAAGCCGCCCGGGCTTGCGCGTCTATGCGGCCAAGCGCGAGATCCCGCGCGTCTATGGAGGTCTCGGTGTCGCTATCCTCTCTACTCCGGAGGGCGTCATGACGGGTAAGGAAGCCCGCCGCCGCGGCGTGGGCGGCGAAGTACTTTGCTACGTGTGGTGAACCGATGTCGAGAGTAGGGAAAATGCCGATCGCCATCCCTTCCGGGGTGGAGATCCGCATCGACGGCATGCACGTCGCCGTTAAGGGACCCAAGGGCGAACTGAGCCGCGAGCTCAATCGCGAAATGCGGATCGAGCAGAAGGACGGACAGATCGTTGTTTCCCGCCCCAGTGAGCAGCCCCGACACCGTGCGATGCATGGCCTCACCCGCTCGCTGGTCGCAAATATGGTCGCCGGCGTCACCGCCGGCTTCAGCAAGACACTGGAGCTCCAGGGCGTCGGCTATCGAGCACAGATGCAGGGCAGAAACCTCGTGCTGGCGATTGGTTATTCGCATCCGGTGAATGTGTCGCCCCCACCTGGCATCGAGTTCGAGGTCGAAGGCACCTCCAAGATCACCGTCAAGGGCATCAACAGGGAGCAAGTTGGCCAGACGGCCGCCGACGTTCGCAAGATCCGGCCGCCCGAGCCGTACAAGGGTAAGGGCATTCGCTACACTGGCGAATATGTGCGCCGCAAGGCCGGCAAGGCCGGCAAGGCGACCCACTAGGAACGCACCTATGAAGAAGTCACGTCTACCCCGCGCTGCCCGGGCGCGACGTCACCTTCGCGTCCGTGAACGCTTGACGGGTACGACCGAGCGGCCACGCTTAGCCGTCTTCCGCAGCCTGAACCACATTTACGCACAGCTCATTGACGATAGTGCGGGCCACACGCTCGTCTCTGCTAGCGACCTCGAAGCCGATCTCAAATCGGTACGCGATGGCAAAAAGAAGAGCGAAGTTGCCGGGCTGGTCGGCGAGGCGCTGGCCAAAAGAGCGAAGGAAAAAGGCATTGGCTCCGTCGTCTTCGACCGCGGCGGGTTCATGTACCACGGCCGCGTGAAGGCGTTCGCGGAGGCCGCCCGCAAAGCTGGACTCACATTCTAGGAAGCCGCTAATGTCAAATCCACGCAAATACATCGCCAAGAGAGACCGGGTCGATGCCGCTGCCTTAGAACTCACCGAAAAGGTTGTTTTCATCAACCGTGTCGCCAAGGTGATGAGGGGCGGCAGGCGTTTTCACTTCACCGCCATCGTCGTCGTCGGCGATACCGCCGGGCGAGTCGGCGCCGCCATGGGCAAGGCCACCGAAGTGCCCGAGGCGATCCGCAAGGCCGGTACGATAGCCCGCAAGCACATGATCAGTGTTCCGCTGAACGGTACCACGGTGCCGCACCCCCTCCTTGTCCACTTCGGCGCCGCCAGAGTGCTCATAAAGCCCGCACCTCCAGGCACAGGCCTTATCGCCGGCGGCGGCGTGCGCGCGGTGCTTGAGATGGCGGGCGTTAGGGATGCCGTTGCTAAGTCCCTCGGCTCCAACAACCCGGCCAACACCGTGAAAGCGACGATGCTTGCACTGTCCCGCCTGCGCTCGCCCGATGAGGTCCGCGAACGCCGCCGCGCTGTCTCCCCGGAGGCGTCTGTTGGCGGCTAAGGTTCGTATCACCTGGAAGAAGAGCGCGATTGGATACCAAAACAACCAGAAACGAACGATCGAGGCGCTCGGACTCAAGCGCCTTGGCCAGAGCGTTGAGCGGGAAGATAGCCGCCCCCTGCGTGGTATGATTACAAAGGTTCGTCACCTCGTCGAGGTGACTGAGATCCCCCAGGACTGATGCAAGCGCACCAGTTGAAACCCCCACCGGGGGCGAGGCATGCCCGCAAGCGCGTCGGCCGCGGCAACGCCGCCGGCCAGGGTACCTTTGCCGGGCGTGGCCTGAAGGGTCAAAAGGCGCGAGCGGGCAACAAGCCCCGCCGTTTCTTCGAGGGCGGCCAGACACGGCTCTTCAAGAAGCTCCCCTTCCGCCGCGGCTTTACGAACCCCTTCCGCGTAGAGTACCAGGCAGTGAACCTGACCGTCCTCGAGCGCTTCGACAAAGACGCTGAGGTCACTCCCCAGCTCCTGAAGGAAAAGGGTATCCTCCGCAGTCTGAGGAAGCCTGTCAAGGTCCTCGCCGCCGGCGATCTGACCAAGAAGCTCACCGTGCACGCTCACAGTTTTTCGATCAACGCCAGAGAAAAGATCGAGGCAGCGGGCGGGACCGTGGTCGAGTTGGGCGAACGCAAGAAGAAAAAAACTCACGACCGCGGCTCCGTCCCGAACGATAAGAACGAAGACGCGGCCCAGGCTTCCCCAGCGCCAGCCGGCGAGGACGCATCCGAAGGTGAAGACGATGGCAGCGGCGGGTAGACAGCAGCAGACACAGCGGCCGCAGCTCCTTCAGGCGGCCATCAGCGCGATGGCCCAACCGGACATCCGCGAGAAGCTGCTCTTCACGTTCGGGTTAATCGTGATCTTCCGGTTCGTTTCCAATGTCCCCGTCCCGGGAGTGGATCCGTCGAAGCTCGATGAGGCCTTCAAGCAGAGCACCGTCCTCGGTTTCATGAATATCTTTAGCGGGGGCGCGCTATCACACATGAGCGTCGTCGCGATGGGTGTCTATCCGTACATAACCTCGTCCATCGTCATGCAGCTGATGGTGCCGCTCGTGCCTGCCCTCCAGGCGCTCTCCAAGGAGGGCGAGCAGGGCCGCAAGCAGCTAAACATCTACACGCACTGGATGACCGTGCCTATGGCCTTCGTGCAGGGCTACGGGCAGCTCATCATCGTCCAGAGCATTGCGCCGGGCGCCATCCCCCAGCCATCGCTTTCCGGCCCCGACGCCTTACCCACGCTCTCCGCGATCATTACGATGACCGCCGGCACGATGTTTCTTGTTTGGCTCGGCGAGCTGATCAGCGAGAAGGGAGTCGGCAACGGCATCTCGATCATCATCTTCGCCGGCATCATCGCCGGCCTGCCGCAGTTCATCGGCGGGCGGTTGTACACCGGTACCGGCGAGGGCGTCACCGCCACCTTCTTCCTCACGATCATGATCGTCGGCCTAGTCGCCTTCATCGTCACTTTTCAGGAAGCGCAGCGCCGCATCCCCGTACAGTACTCACGGAGCGTCTTTCGCTCAGGCCGCATGTACCGCCAGTCCGGTCAGACACATATCCCTTTGCGCGTGAATAGCACCGGGATGATTCCCCTCATCTTCGCATTCTCCATCGTGATCATGCCGGCCTTCGTAGGCAGCGCTCTGGAAAGCTCGGACAACAGCCTTCTGGCGAACACCGGGGAATTCCTCAAGAACTCTTTCAACCCCGGGAACGTCTGGTATTGGGCCTTCGTCTTCGTCACCGTCGTCGTGTTCACGTTCTTCTATACCCTCGTCGTCTTTCAGCAACAAAATCTCGCGGAGAACCTCCAGAGACAGGGCGGGTTCATCCCGGGAATCCGTCCCGGGCGCCCGACCGAGGACTACATCAACCGCGTCCTTCTGCGTATCACATGGGGCGGCGCCTTCTTCTTGGGCATCGTCGCCGTCGCCCCCTTCATCACGTCTCATCTTGTGGGGGCCGGTACGACGAGCGGCCGTCAGACCGCGCTTGGTATAACGACAAGCGGTCTCATCATCGTCGTCGGCGTCATTCTTGACACCCTCCGCCAGATCGAAGCCCAGCTGCTCATGCGCCAGTACGAAGGCTTCATCCGCTAGGCATCCTTTGTACGTAATCCTCCTTGGCCTGCCGGGCGCCGGCAAGGGCACCCAGGCAGCGTTGCTCAAAAACGAGACCGGCCTCGCCCATGTCACTACCGGAGAGCTCTTTCGCGAGAACATCCGTCTGGGCACGGACCTCGGCAAGAAAGCCCAGCCGTTCGTTGAAAGCGGCCGGCTTGTCCCCGACGAGATCACGATCGGCATGCTACTCGACCGCATTTCACAGCCCGATTGCGCGCGCGGTTGCATGCTCGACGGCTTCCCTCGAAACCTCGAGCAGGCGCGCGCCCTCGACGAAGCATTGGCCGGAGACGGCAAGCGCATCGATCGCGCGATCTACATTTCCGTCGCCACTGGCGAACTCGTCCGCCGTCTGTCCGGGCGCTGGAGCTGCCCGAACTGTGGCGCCGTCTACAACGAGATCAGCCTGCCGCCTAAGACACCGGGCGTGTGCGATAACTGCGGCTTCCAGCTGGAGCAGCGTAAGGACGACAGACCCGACGCGGTACGAACGCGGCTCGAGGTCAATCTAAAGAACCTCGAACCGCTGCTCGATTACTATCGCGCGCAGGGAAAACTCTGCGAGGCCCCCGGTGAGGGTGATGTCGAAGATGTCACTCGCGCCGTGCGTGCCTGCCTCGAGGGGGAGCACTAGTGCCGATAATCGTCAAGTCCCGCGATGAAATCGGACTTATGCGGGAAGCCGGACGCATCCTGGCGGAGACTCTCGAAATCGTCGTGAGCCATGTGCGTCCGGGAGTGATTGAGAAGGAGCTTGACGAGATTGCGCGCCGAGAGTTCAAGAAACGGGGCGTCGTTCCCACGTTCTTCAACTACGGGGATCCGCCGTATCCGGCCGCGATCTGTGTGTCCGTGAACGACGAGATCGTCCATGGCATTCCCGGCGACCGGGAAATAGCGGAAGGCGACGTCGTTAGCATCGACATCGGCTGCACTCACAAAGGCTTCGTCGCCGACATGGCGGTCACGGTCGGCGCCGGAACACTCGCGCCTCAGGCCCAAAAGCTGATCGATGTCACCCGCGATGCGCTCTGGCGGGGAATTGCCGCCTCCCGTGGCGGCGCTCGCATCGGCGAGATCGGCGCCGCCATCCAGGCCTGGGTCGAAGGGGAGGGCTTTTCCGTCGTCCGCGAATACGTCGGCCACGGCGTCGGCCGCCAGATGCACGAAGACCCGCAAATCCCCAACTATGGCACCCCCGACTCAGGCCCCGTGCTCCGGCCCGGCATGGTCATCGCGATCGAGCCCATGGTCAACGTCGGTGACTGGCGCACCAAGCGCGACGCCGACAACTGGACCGTCCGCACCCTCGACGGCAGCCTCTCCGCCCACTTCGAGCACACCCTCGCCATCACAGACGGCGAAGCCGAAGTCCTCACGCTGCCTTAGCGCACCCTATCATTCCGAGCTTGCGGGGTGGGGCGGGCGGCAGCGGGGAGCTGGCGAAGGCCCAGCCGCCGCAGGAGGGAATCTCTGGCTTCGCCAAACAGCGGTAGCGCAACGCTTCGGATCGCCCGCAAAGCCTAGCGAGGCGCCGCAGGCCGGGGGTGTGGGGGGTGTCCCCCACCTCCGTCCGGGATGGCCGAGCGCAGCTCCGCCTCGCTGCTACCCGTTGCCCCAACTCTCCCCATTCAGTAGAATATCTCTTTTGGATGGCCGAATCCGGGAGGTGATGGAAACTACCCGCTGAATGGCGAAAAAAGAGTCGATTGAGGTTGAAGGCACGGTAAAAGAGAATTTGCCAAACGCGATGTTTCGTGTAGAATTGGCAAATGGGCACAGAGTTCTGGCCCATGCGTCCGGAAAAATTCGGATGCACTTTATCAGGATCCTCCCCGGAGACAAGGTACTGGTGGAATTGTCTCCCTATGACCTGACCCGGGGGAGGATTACTTATCGTTTCAGGTAGGCAATGAAAGTCCAGGCTTCAGTCAGAAAACGCTGCGAAAAGTGCAAGGTCGTACGCCGCCATGGCGTCGTGCGCATCATCTGCTCCAACCCGCGCCACAAGCAGAGGCAGGGCTAGTCCTTGGCGCGTATCGCCGGCGTCGATATACCGCGTGAGAAGAGAGTCGAGATCTCGCTGAGCTATATCTTCGGCATCGGCCGCCCGACTGCTCACAAGATCTGCTCAGCCGCCAACGTTCCGCTCGAGACAAAGGTGCGCGACCTCACCGACGACGAGGTAGCCCGCATTCGCGAGTACATCGACAAGAACTACACCGTCGAAGGCGAGCTTCGCAAGCAGGTGCGACAGGACATTCAGCGGCTGATCGAAATCGGGAGCTACCGCGGCATGCGTCATCGCCGCGGCCTTCCCGCGCGGGGTCAGCGCACCAGGACCAACGCACGGACCAAGCGGGGCCCCCGCCGGACAGTCGCCGGCCGCCGCCGCGCAATCGCCAAGAAGTGAGGAATTAGGGCCTGTGGCAGAACGCAAGACACGTACAAGAAGGAGGGAGAAGAAGAACGTACCCGTTGGGCGCGCCTACATCGCCTCCACCTTCAACAATACGACGATCACCTTGACAGACCCCAACGGCGCCGTCCTGTCCTGGGCCTCCGCGGGCACCGCCGGCTTCAAGGGCTCTCGCAAGAGCACCCCTTATGCGGCCGGACTCGCCGCCGAGGCCGCCGCTCGCCGGGCGATGGAGCACGGTCTCAGGCAGGTCGAAGTGCGCATCAAGGGCCCCGGCAGCGGACGCGAAGCAGCGATTCGCTCCTTGCAGTCGGCCGGGCTCCAGGTCACCAACATCCGAGATGTCACGCCTATGCCCCATAACGGTTGCCGCCCGCCCAAACGCCGTCGCGTGTAGGAGAGTTTATGGCCCGCTATACCGGTCCTGTTTGCCGTCTATGTCGCCGCCTCGGGGACAAACTGTACCTCAAGGGCGAGAAATGCTTCACGCCTAAATGCCCGTTCGAGAAGCGTCCCTATCCCCCGGGCCAGCGCTCCACGCGCCGCCGCAAGGTCTCTGATCGCGGCCTTCAGCTGCGCGAGAAGCAGCGCGCCCGCGCGATCTACGGGATCCTCGAGCGGCAATTCAACAAGTACTACGAAATTGCGGCCAAGCGGCATGGTGTGACGGGCGAAACCCTCTTGCGTACGCTCGAGCTCCGGCTCGACAACGTAGCCTATCGCCTCGGCTTCGCCGACTCGCGCCAGCAGGCGCGCCAGCTCGTACTTCACGGCCATATAGCAGTAAATGGGCGAAAGTCCGCCATCCCATCCCACGTGCTCAAACCCAACGACGTTGTGAGTCTCACCGGCCGCGGCAAGAAGAGCGAGTATTTCAAGATGGTGAGCGAGCAGATAGCAAGCAAAAGCATTCCATCCTGGCTCAGCCTGGACGCCGGCGATCTGACAGGGCGCGTCCTGGCTCTGCCGGAAGTCGAAGAAATCGGCCCCAAGTTCAACGTAGCGACGATAGTCGAGTACTACTCGCGCTAAAGGAAGGTCATGTTAGAATCCCAGCTTTATCGGAGGTCCGGGTCCCCGGCGTCCACTCCGCTCGCGCCTCAACCGCTTCAACAGCCCAATGAAGAGCCCACCATCGATGTCGAAGAGACGAGCGATATCGGCGATTACGCGCGAATCGTCGCGGCGCCGCTGCCGCCCGGCTTCGGGATCACTATCGGCAATGCTCTTCGCCGCGTACTCTTAAGCTCGCTCACAGGGGCTGCTGTCACCTCCGTCCGCATCGATGGCGTCCTCCACGAATTCTCGACGATCCCGAACGTCAGAGAAGACACCATTGAGTTCCTGCTCAACGTCAAGGAGTTGCGGCTGCGCGCTCTATCCGATCGACCCGGCACGCTCATCCTCGACATCAGCGGCCGCGAGGGGCCAATCATCGCCGCCGATCTCCAGGTGCCAGAACACTACGAAATTGTGAACGAAGACCTCTATCTGGCCAGCGTGGACTCGCCGGACGGCAGGCTCTACGTCGAGTTCAACGTCGAGCAGGGCCGCGGTTACGCGCCCGCCGGCCAGGTGGACGGCGCGACTATCGGCGTAATCCCCGTTGACTCCATCTTCTCGCCGGTGCGCAAGGTCAACTACAAGGTCACCAGTACACGGGTGGGTCAGGCGACGAACTATGATAAGCTCACCCTCGAGGTCTGGACCGACGGCACGGTCAGTGCCGTCGAGTCGGTCAGCCGTAGCGCCGACGTCGTCATCGACCAGTTCCGGCTCTTCTCGCACATGGGGCGGCCCTCACTTCCCATCGTCGAGCGTGGGCTCGGCGCCGGCATTCAGCTCCCCCCCGATAAATACGGCATGCCCATCGAGGACCTCAACCTCTCGATGCGCGCCTACAACTGCCTGCGGCGCAGCGGCCTCATCACCATCGCGCAGGTGCTCGAAAAAAGCGAAGAAGAGCTGCTGGCACTCCGCAACTTCGGCCGCAAGTCCTACGACGAGTTACGCGAGAAACTCGATGAGCTCGGCCTCCTCCCCATCGATCGCGGCGAAGAGCTGGTCGAAGCGCCGCCGCTTACCGCCGAAGAGACGCCGATCATTCCTCCGCAGCCGCCCGAGGCTCCGTCCCAGCCACAGCCGGAGCTCAAGGCGCCCGAGGCGCTTCCATCCATCGAACCCGCGCCCGTCGGCCGCAAGAAGACCGGCAAGGCCAAGGCGAAGCCGGAGCCTGAAGCGGTGGATGAAGGCGAGGAGGAAGAGGAGCCTGATTGGAAGCGCCAACTTCGTCAGCTAACTGAAGAGACCGGCGAGGTCCAGGAGTAGTTAGCCTTGGCCCACCGCATCGACGGCCGCAAGCTCGGCCGTGCCACCGACCATCGCCTCGCGCTCTTTCGCAACCTTGTGACGGACCTGCTCCGCTACGAGAAGATCATCACCACCGAGGCCAAGGCGCGGGAGGTCCGTGGTCTGGCGGAGCGTGTAATCACCCTCGGCAAACGCGGTGACCTGCCCGCACGCCGCCGTGCGATGGGCTTCGTCTACGATAAGAAGGTCGTCGAGAAAGTTTTCGGCGAACTCGGCCCCCGCTATGCGAGCCGCCCCGGCGGCTACAGCCGCATGATCAAGCTCGGCCCCCGGCAGGGCGACGGCGCTCGCATGGCCCAGCTCGAGCTAATCGTCGGAGAGGCCTAGCCCAACCACGCGAGCAGAGGGAAGCCCGCGGCCCAATACATCGCAGGCCGCCGAGCCGGAGCAATCAACCTCACGACGCTGATTCCAGAACAAGCCCTCGCGGCCGGGCAACTGCAAGGCAGTGACCGGCCGCGCCGCCTGGCCTTCCTCCTCGAATACCAGGGAACGGCCTATGCCGGCTCCCAATTGCAAGCAAACGCACCGACCGTTCAAGGGGCGCTCGAGCAGGCCCTCGGCACGCTAACAGGCGAGTCCGTGAGGGTGGCGCTGGCCGGCCGCACTGACGCCGGCGTGCACGCTAAAGGGCAGGTCGCTGCCTTCAACACCAATAGCCGCCTGCCCCTCGACACCTTCGGGCGCGGTACGAATGCCATTCTGCCGCTCGACGTCAGCGTGCGCGCAGTCGCAGAGGTCCCGCCGCAGTTCGACCCCCGCCGCCACGCCCTCAGCCGCCTGTACCGCTACACCCTGCATCTCGGCCATCAGCGGCCCGGCCTGCTTCGCGACTTCGCATGGCACCCACGTGTGACGCTGAATCTCGCTCCGATGGCCGAGGCGGCACACGGGCTGGTGGGAGCGCACGACTTCGCCTCCTTCGCTCAGCGCTCTGGAGCTCACCGCCGTCAGACCGAACGTCACGTGACGCGAGCGGAACTGCGCAGGAAAGGCGAACTCGCGCTCTTCGACATCGAGGCCAACGCGTTCCTGACACAGATGGTGCGCCGCATCGTGGGCGCTCTTGT
>WNEW01001277.1_pt1 | contig 12317 bp, 14 predicted proteins | sample 5399891 | NCBI WGS metagenome assembly WNEW01 (sample SAMN13153336, study PRJNA577476) | soil metagenome | isolation source: 40 cm grassland meadow soil pre-rain plot 5 | place: USA:California | collected 2015-09-08 | reverse complement strand
CTACGTGAGCTTCGACGACCGGCTCATGGCCTATCGACTCGCCGACGGTCAGGCGGTGTGGTCCAAGCCGGCGACGGTGGAGGGCTGGGTACACGACATCGTTGAGCACCCCGACGGCATCGTCATCCTCCCGGAATCGCCGCCCGCCAATCAGGCGACCGGCAACGTGCGGATCGTGAACGGTGTGGTGCAGACGGGGCTCAACGTGGCGCGCTATGAGGATGGAACGACCATCGCCGGCAAGCCGCTGCGCATGCGCGGCACCGTAACGGACGCGATGATCGTCGGTGGCTCAGCGGTGCTCGCGGTGGACGCTGAGTCGCGCACCTTTGTGAACGTGCTGGACGTGGCCACGGCCACCGTGCGCCTGAAGAAGGATGTGAAGATCAAGGGCCAGCTCGCCTACGCCGAGCTCACGCCCGGAGGGGGGGGCCTGCTCTACATCTCGCGGCCCGACGCGGCGACGAACGCCGAGGTGAACGTCATCGACCTCGCCTCGGGCGAGCCGAAGTTCAAGGACGCGATCGAGAGCGGCAAGCCGCTCTCCGCGGGCGACTACAATGCCGCGCGGTACGCCCTGCACCATGTCGTCGAGGGGACGACGCTCTATGTCTTTGCGAGCCACGATCACCGGCTGTACGCGATCGATCGCAACGCCGGTACGTTCCGCGCGCTCGGCGGCGAGATCAAGCTGCAGGGCGGCGAGGATCCGGTTGACATGGAGATCCGGCCGGCAGGGATTGTGCTCATCGCGCCCCAGAACCTCGTGGTCGTGGCGCGGGATGGGCAGGTGAAGCAGCAGGTCTACTACCCTGCCCCGCAGCTGCCGGGGCTGCTGCGCGCCCTGTATCGGATCAACGCCGTGCGCGCCGGCCTGTACGGCGCCGCCGCCTCGGCGTACGGCGACGCCTTCGCCCAGGCGTCCCGCACCGCCACGGATTCCAACGCGCGACGCATCACCGGACAACTAGCGACGGCGTACTCACAGGGCGGCGCCCAGCTCACGGGCTATTCGCACCAGGCGGCGGCGCTCGCCTCGAAGCGGTTCCGGGCCTCGCTCACCGTTCCGGGGTCGGTGTTCATGTTGACGCGCGCGCCCGAGGGGAACGGCAACGTGCTGCTGCAGATCGACAAGGACAGCGGGCAGCCGCGGGCGCGTGTGGATCTGGGCAAGGAGCGCGAGCCGGTGTACGCGGTGGACGATGTCGCCGGGATGCTGTTCCTGCGGACCGCGTCGGGCACGCTCGTCGGCTACCGGCTCTGATCGTAGGCTTGCTGCAGGCCTTTGATATCGATCTTGGTCATTTTCAGCATGGCCTGCATGACCCGGTTTGCCTTGGCGGGGTCCTTGTCCCCCAGCAGCTTGCCCAAGATCGTGGGAACGATTTGCCACGACAGGCCATACTTGTCCTGGAGCCAGCCGCATTGGTCTTTCCGGCCGCCTGCAGAGAGCTTGTCCCACAGCTCGTCTACTTCTTTTTGCGTGTCACAGTTCACGAACAAAGAGATCGCCGGCGTGAACTTGAATTGCGGGCCGCCGTTCAGGGCGTAGAAGTCCTGTCCCTCGAGCTGGAATGTCGCGGACATGACCGTCCCCTTCGGCCCCGGCCCTGCTTCTCCGTACCGAGTCACCCTCACGACCTTCGAGTTCTTGAAGATCGAGACGTAGAAATTCATCGCCTCTTCGGCTTTGCCGTCGAACCACAGGAACGGGACGATCTTCTGCATCTGCTCCTCCCTATTGATGGACACGCGGGCGGTACAGGACGCCGCCGAGCCAGGTACAGGGCAAGCCGGTGACCGCGAGCGCGACCGGGTACCAGAGCGGGCCGAGTCCGGGTTTGGCGATCGCGACCATCACACCGGCGAGGCCCGGCGCGAGCCCGACGAGGCCGAGGATCAGGGCGTGGCGCACGGGCGCGTGGGGGGCGAGCCGCGCCGTGACGTAGCCGCCCAGGACGGTGTAGACGATGCGATACGCCGTGGCCACCGCGAAGAGCCCGCCCGCCATCGGTTCGCCCCACGGCGGGTATACCCTGAGCACATGCAGCACCTGGTCGGTGCCGAGCGACAGGACGACGATCGCGGCGAACCCCGCGGCGACCGCGCCCGTGCTGCGCCAGAAGGACGTCGTCATCTGGTTACCCTCGAAGGTGCAGCGAGCAGCTCGTCGAGCCGGTCGGCGCGGCTGCCGTCAAGGCCCGTCAGGCGCCGGCGGATCAACTATTTCTTCGCGGGCGCGAGCGGCCCCAGGGACCGCGGCGGCCCGATGCGTCGCGCTTCGATCCGCAAGAAATCCGTGACCCAGGTCTTTCCGCCATCCGTGGAGCGGTCGCCCGTCCAGGAAAAGCGATCCGGCCGGATGTCGTAGTAGCGAATCCGCCAGATCGACGGGTTTGGGCTCATCACGCCGAACTTCTGCTCGATGTGCATTTCCGTGCCGATGCGGTGCGCGGTGCCCACATTCTGCAGGCCGGTTCCCGATTCCGCCGAGACAAGCTCCCATTGATCGAGGACGGCGTTGTACGCGCGCAACGTGGACGACACATAGTAGGTCTGGCCGCTGTCCCCCACGACGCGATACTCATCCAGGATCTGTGCGCCCTCGGCGAGGCGCACGGCGCTCCAGTATCCGCGGCCCGTCCCGAACTCGCGACTCGCGGAGGTGAACTCCCAATCCCCGAGCAGGTAATCGAAGTCACCCTGATGTGCCTCGTAGGACGCCTTGATTTGCTCCTTGGTGCGCCGACCACTGGCCTGCGCGGACAGCAGTGATGCGATCGCCATCGAGACGAGCAGGGTTGCGGCACACAGCGGGAGAACGGTGCGGCGCATGGCGACCTCGCTACTGGAAAGGGGAACGACTCGCACCACGTTCAGCGACCAACCTGCACCACGGCCTCCGGCCTGGCAACGTCCGTCAGGCGGCGGGGAGCTGGCCCCAGTTACAGCAGAACGAGTCTTCCGCCGCCGGTCAAGAGAATCACGAGATTCATCACGAGCAGCATCAGGTCGTAGTGCCAGCCGTATGCCCGGCCTCCCCAAAAGCCGATCTTCCACACGAAGATCTTCTTTTGTATCGCACCGAGCATGAGGAGGATCAGCCCGACGGCGGCGAGTTGTGTCAGGACCCCGAACGCCACGCCCATGCTCCCGAGGACTTCCGCGGCGCCGAGAAAGACCGTGAACCCGGTGCTCGCCCCGATGCTCTTCGACCGCTCGGCGGGGTTCCTGAGGTGATTCCACCCGCTATCGAAGAACACGACGGCGACCATGAGCCGCAGGAGCAACAAGCCGACGTCGCCGAACCGCAATAGCGCGGGGAATAGGACGCTCATGCTCGCTGCTCAGTCGGGCTGCGGCGGATGGCGGCGCAGCTGCGCCGTCGCCTCGTCGATGCGGACGATATAGGTCCGCACGGTCTCGCCGTGCACGCGCCGCGGCACGACGAAGTGGCGATCGTCGGGCCGCGAGCTCTTCAAGTCGTCGACCATCAGGTCGCCCCCGTGGGCCTCGACCGCCGCTTCGAAGCGCTCCACGGCCGAGAGCAGGTCCGCCAGATCCCCGGGATCCTCGGCGCCGGTCAGGGCGATCCCGCGGCTCCGCAGCCGGGCCGCCACTTCGGCCACCGCCGCCGCGCGCTCCTCGGCTTCCTCGTCGTACCGGTCCATACCCGTTGCTCCTCGCTACAGGGCCCGCCGCAGTGCGGCCGCGAGCGTCTTGGCGTCGCCCGGCTCTTCGTGGCGACGGCCGTTGATGAAGAACCTGGGCGTGCCGCTCACGCCGCTCTTGGTGCCGCTCACGAAGTCTTCACGGACCCGCGCCGCGTGGACGTGGGCGACGAGCTCGCGCCGCACCCGCTCCGCGTCGAGCCCCAGCTCGCGGGCGTACCGCACCAGATCCTCGTCCGCGAGCGCCGCCTGCCGCTGGTACAGGAGATCGTGCATCTCCCAGAACTTGCCCTGCGCGGCCGCCGCCTCCGCGACCTCCGCGGCGTGTTGGGCGTGCGGGTGCTCCTCACTCAGAGGAAAATGCCGGAACACGAACTGAACCTTGCCTCCGAGCTGCCGCAGCACCTGCTTCAACTCCGGGTAGGCGCGGCCGCAAAACGGGCACTCGAAATCGCCGTACTCCACGAGCGTGACGGGGGCCTCCACCGTTCCCAGGGTGTGGTCGCGCTGCCCGACGGGCGGTCTCAGCAAGGCCATGGCGTCAGTTCAGTACGCCGCAGACGCGTCGCTCGGGCTCACGGCACGCCCTCCGCGTCGCGAGGCGCGAGTCGCTGCCGGATGGCACCGAGGTGGTACGCCGCGTGCGCGATCGCGCCGATCGCCACACCGAGTGCGTCCTCGTCCCACACGGCGTGCGTCTCCACCGCCACCAGCAGGGTCTCGTACTCGCGCCGCAGTCGAGCTTGGAGGTCGGCCCAGGCAGCGTCGTCGACCCTGGACACCGTCCAACTCCGACTGCGATCGCGCGACGTCGGCTGGCCGCGAAGGCCGAGGGTCGAAAGCGCGAGACTCGAGCTCAGGTGGTGGATGTGGCCGGCGATGGTCGTGTGGCCCGGTCCCCCCTGCTGCGAGGCTGCGGCGGCGCTCACGCCGCTGATCGTTCCAAAGACTCCGGTTCCCGGGGATGTGTCGGTGAAGTAGGTCCAGGGGCCGGGAGGCCCTGCGAAGGCCTCACGCAGCATCCTCGTCAGCAAACTCACCGTCACGGCGGGGGGTGTAGCGGTCATGGTCTCGGTCAGGCCTTGAGAGCGGAAACAAGGGGCAGCTTGCGGATCCGCTTCCCGGTGGCCGCGAAGATCGCGTTGGCCAGGGCCGGGGCCGTGACTGCCGTGCCCGGCTCGCCGATCCCGCCGGGCGGCTCGAGGTTCCGCACGAGGTGTACCTCGATCGGCGGCGTCTCATTCATCCGCAGCACGCGAACGTCATGGAAGTTCGACTGCTCCACCCGGCCGTTCTTGAGCGTCACCTCGCCCCACAAGGCGCCGCCGATGCCGAAGATGACCCCGCCCTCGATCTGCGCTTTCACGATGTCTGGGTTCACGACCGTGCCGCAGTCGACCGCGCACACGATGCGATGCACGCGCACCTCGCCCGACTCGGACACGGAGAGCTCGGCGACCTGGACCACGTAGGTATCCCAGCCGCTGTACATCAGCGCGATGCCGCGCCCGCGCCCGGCTGGCAGCGTCTCGCCCCAGCCCGCCTGCTGCGCGGCCAACTCGAGCACCGTGCGGGCGCGCGGCGACTTTGCCAGCAGCGCGCGACGGTATTCGAACGGATCCGCCTTCGCGGCCAGGGCGAGCTCGTCGATGAAGCTCTCGATCACGAACGTATTGTGCGTGACGCCGACGCCGCGCCAGAACCCGGTGTTCACGACGGGCTCCTCGTGGCGCACGTACTCGACCTGGATCGCGGGGATATCGTACTGCAGATGCACCGCCCCGTCCAACGCATCGCCGTCGAGTCCGTTCCGGAAGGCCGGTGGCGCCCAGCGCGCCAAGATCGATGGGCCCACCAGGCGGTGCGTCCACGCGATCGGCTTGCCGTGCGCGTCCAGGCCTGCGGCCATCCGATCGTAGTAGTAGGGGCGGTAGACGTCGTGCTGCACGTCTTCCTCGCGGGTCCAGACCACCTTCACCGGCCCGTCGACCTGTTTCGCGATACGCACTGCCTGCGTGACATAGTCGACTTCGAGGCGCCGCCCGAAGCCGCCACCCAGGAGATGGTTGTGCACCACCACCTTCTCGAGCGGCAGGCCCGTGACTTGGGCGGCCGTCGCCTGAGCCCGGGCCAGCACCTGCGAGCCGGTCCACACCTCGCAGCCGTCCGGCCGGACGTGCACCGTGCAGTTGATCGGCTCCATCGTCGTGTGCGCGAGGAAAGGGGCCTGGTACACCGCCTCGAGCTTCCCGGCCGCTCCGGCGATCGCCGCCGCGGCGTCGCCCTCCTTGCGAGCGACCACGCCCGGCTGCTGCGAGGCCGCGTCGAGCTCCCGGACGACATCGGCCGTGCTCACCTTGGCATTGGGCCCATCGTCCCAGCGGATGGCGAGCGCGGCGAGCCCTTGCTTCGCCGCCCACATGTGGTCGGCGACGACGGCGACCACATCGTCCAGCTTGACGATCTGGCGCACACCCGCGATCGCCATCGCCTTGGCCTCGTCGAGGCCGGCCACCGTGCCGCCGAGTACCGGACTCGCGGCGACGGTGGCGATCTTCATCCCGGGCAGCCGCACGTCGATGCCGAACTGCGCCCTGCCGTTCACCTTGTCGGGCGTGTCCAGGCGCTTCGCCGGCGTGCCGATCAGCTTGAAGTCTTCCGGCCGTTTGAGGACAACGTTATCCGGTATCGGGAGCGCCGCCGCCGCGGCGGCGAGCGCGCCGTAGCTGAGCCGGCGGTGGCTGGGGGTATGGATCACCGCGCCTCGCTCCGCGCGGCAGGACGCGGGGTCGACGTTCCACCGCTTGGCCGCCGCGGCCATGAGCATCGTCCGCGCGGTCGCACCCGCCCGCCGCATCGGCTCGTACAGGCCTTTCACGGAGGTCGAGCCCCCCGTCGCTTGGAAGTGGAATATCGGATTGGCGTAGAGCTTGTCGTCGGGCGGCGCATGCTCGAGGCGGACCTGGTCGAGCCCGACCTCGAGCTCTTCCGCGAGGAGCATGGGCATCGCCGTGTACATGCCCTGCCCCATCTCGACCTGCCCCATGATCATGGTCACGCGGCCATCGGTGCCGATGCGAATGAACGCGTTGGGCGCGAAGACCGGAGATAGCGGCCGTGCGTCGATGCGCCACCCCAGCAGCAAGCCGCCGCCGGCGGCGGCGCCCGCGATCAGGAATTCCCGTCGGGACACGCGGTCCATGGTCAGCCTCCTGCCTTGACGGCGGACGGCGCCCGGGCGGCCTGCTTGATGGCCGCGCGGATACGCTGGTAGGTGCCGCAGCGGCAGATATTGCCGGACATCGCGGCGTCGATGTCGGCATCGCTGGGCTTCGCGTTCTTCGCCACGAGCGCCGCTGCCGACATGATCTGGCCCGACTGGCAGTAGCCGCACTGCACGACCTCGAGATCCAGCCACGCCTGCTGCACTCTCTTGCCGGCCGGCGTCGCGCCGATGGCCTCGATGGTGGTGATCCGTTTGCCGACGGCCACGCTCACCGGCGTCACGCACGACCGGGTCGGCTGCCCATCCAAGTGCACGGTACACGCCCCGCAGGCGGCGATGCCACAGCCGAACTTCGTGCCCGTCAACCCGAGGAGGTCGCGCAACACCCACAGCAGCGGCATGTCGGGCGGCGCGTCCACCGTGTGAGCCTTGCCGTTTATCGTCAGTGTGACCATGGCCATGCCTCCAGCAGTGGTTTTCACTGTGCTGCTTGAATGAGACCAATGATCGCTGCAGGTGAGCAACAGTACCGGCGATCCGTCCCGCGGGCCCTCGTCCTCGTGGGCGATTTCAAGCAGCGAGGTGCTAACAGACTTCGCGGACGCTTAGAGCGTCCGGCCGATCGATGGTGTTGCTCAAGGTCGACATCAGAGCTCCAGCGGCGAGCATCTGCACCCTCGCGATAGCGTTCTTCACATCGAGCCTCCTGTTCCTGTGTCTCGCTCCCGGGCCATCCACTCCCGGACGGACGCCGCGGTTTGGCCGTCGGAGGCTGTTTCGACCTTCAGTGTCATTCCGGAAACGCCGCGCCGAACATGGGGAGGCCGCTCTTCGATTCGGCCTTCGTCGGCTCGTCTTGCACGACGTCCCAATGTTCTGCGAGACGTCCGTCCACGATACGGAGGATGTCGACGACGATCCGGGTCGGCCTCCCACCCCCACTGAAGCGCCCGTGCACCATGACGTAGTCGCCCTCGGCGACTGCGAGCGAGCTTTCGTACCGCCGCGTGAGACCACGTACCAACGAGAACAGCCCGTCCCGCCCAGGGGCGATCCCTGCGCTGTGCTGGATGTACGTGGGCGAGAAGTACTTCGCAGCCGCCTCGAAGTCTCTCCGGTTGAAGAGTGCGTCGAATGCCTCGAGAACCAGCGCCTTGTTTCTCGTCTCCTGCTCTAGGTCTCGTGCCATCGCTCCCTCCGTCGAGGCGACCTCACTCTCCCTGGCGCCGCTCGTCCGTGAGGCTCGCGCCGGCGACGATCATCTCCAGGATCCGCTTCGTCGCAGCCAGCAGCGACACCGCTCGCCGTTGAGAGGCAGCGTCAGCGTCTTGAGGGACCAGCATCGCGTCAGTACTCCGCAAACGCGTCGTCGGGATAGCAATACAGCCACCGCTCCTCGCGCTCCGCGGAGGCGACGACGGGATGCCCGCTCGAACGCGCGTGCTTCGAGGCGTGGCGGTTGGGCGAGCTGTCGCAGCACAGCGTAGCGCCACACTGCTGGCAGGTGCGCAGATGGACCCACTGCGCGCCCATCTTCATGCACTCGGCGCACTCCCGCTTTTCAGGATGCCGCACCGTTGCGATCGCGCTGATGTGGGCGCAGGCTCCGTCGGCGCTCATTGTCCTCCCCCTTATTGGGCCAGCACTTGGTGAACGGCGGCGATCGCGATCGATCCCTCGCCCACGGCCGACGCTACGCGCTTCAAGCTCCCGGCGCGGACGTCGCCGATCGCGAACACCCCGGGGAGACTCGTCTCGAGGAGATGGGGAGCGCGAACGAGCGGCCAGCGCGCGGTGGCCAGGTCCTCCGGCAACAGGTCCGGGCCCGTCTTGATGAACCCCTTGGCGTCGAGGGCGAGGCAGCCGCCCAGCCAGCGAGTGCTGGGCACCGCGCCTGTCATGGTGAAGACGTGCCGGATGCCGTGGGTCTCGAGGCGCCCGGTCTGGTTGTCGCGCCAGCCCACGCGCTCGAGGTGCCCATTGCCCTCGACGCTCACGATCTCCGTGTGCACGTGACGAACGATGGCCGGATGGTCCTCGATGCGACGGATCAGGTAGCGCGACATGGTGTCGGCCAGGCCCGCCGCGCGGATCACCATGTGCACGCGCCGGGCGGTCTCGGCCAGGAACACCGCGGCCTGGCCCGCCGAGTTGCCTCCGCCCACGACGATCACCTCTTCACCGGCGCACAGCTGCGCTTCCATGAAGGTCGCGGCGTAGTACACCCCCGCCCCTTCGAATCGCGGCAGGCCCTCGATCTGGAGCCGTCGATACTCCGCCCCCGAGGCGATGATCACCGCGCGGGCCGGCAGCCGCTGCCCATCCCCGATCTCGAGCGCGTAGGGCATCTTGTCGCAGGCGAGCCGTCGGGCCGCGGGCCCGACCATCAACTGCGTCCCGAACTTCAGCGCCTGGTTGGTGGCGCGCGCCGCCAGCTCAATGCCTTTGATCCCCGTCGGAAAGCCGAGGTAGTTCTCGATCCGGGAGCTTGCGCCGGCCTGGCCCCCAGGGGCAGTCGACTCCACGACCAGGACATCCAATCCTTCCGACGCCCCATACACCGCCGCCGCCAACCCCGCGGGTCCCGCCCCGACGATGACGAGATCGCGGACCTGGGTCTGATCGATCGCGGCGTTGAACCCCAGGGCGTCGGCGATCTCCTGATTGCTCGGGTTCTTGAGCACGACCTTGCTGCACGTGATGACCACGGGGATTTCCGCGGGGGTGACATGGATGCGATCGAGAAACTCTTGGGCACTGGGATCGCGGTCCAGGTCGAGCATGGTGTGGGGATGCCCGTTCCGTACGAGGAACTCCCGGACGCGGAGCGTCCCCTTGCAATGCGTCGAGCCGACGACCACGACGTCGCTGACGTTGCGGTTGATCAATTCCACGCGCCGCAGGATGAACGCGCGCATGAAGATGGCGCTCAGCTCGCCGTCGGTCTGGATCAGTGCCAGCAGGTCGTCGCGTCCGACTTCGATGACCTCGCCGTCGGCGCCCGCGCGGATCTGGGCGAGCCCGCGCCGGCCTGACAGCATCGTCGCTTCGCCGGTGAACATCCCCGGGGTGAACGAGACCACGAGCTCCTCGCCGGCCGACGGGCGGACGACGTCGATCCGCCCCGACACGATGACGAAGATGCGCGACGCGCTCTCTCCCGGCTGCACCAGCACCTCGCCCTGCGCGACGTGGCGCCGGCGCCCGTGCGGGGCGATGCGATCCAGCTGCGCCGGTGTCAGCGTCGGATAGAGGCGCTCCGGACGCGTGCCGGAGGATGGGGGAGCCGGCGGAGCGACGAGGGTCATGGGGTCACCCGCCCTGCTGGTGCGCTTCCACGAACCAGAGCCACTTGTCCACGCCCCGGGAGATCTCGGTGAGAATGTCGGCGCTGTCCGCGTCCTCGAGCTCGTTCATCTCTTCGATGCCGACCCGCGCCGTGCGGCCGAATGCGGCGAGCGCGTCCGACAACGCGGCCACGTGCTCCGCACCCGTTGCAAGCGCGAGCGGATAATCGACGAGGGTGGACCGGTCCGCGACGACCCCCACGGTACCCTCGGCAATGCCTCCGAGCTGCACGACCCGCTCGGCGATCAGATCGACGTATCCCTCCACGTCTTCGTTGATCTCGTCGAACAGCTTGTGCAGCGCGATGAACGTGGGCCCCTTCACGTTCCAATGGGCCTGCTTGCACTGCGTCTGCAGGTCGATGCAGTCGGCGAGCCGCTGGTTGAGCAGGGCGACGGCCTCGCCGCGGGCGGCCTCCGGCAGATCGTTCTTCGTCGGATACGCTGCAGTCGCGGCGCGCGAGCGGTTCTCCGGAGCGCTTTGGCGCGACCCGGCGTCATCGCGGCGGGGTGTGGTGGTGCGAGTCATAGGTCTCTCCTGATCAGAGTCGGGGCCGGTTTCGGTGACCCAGAGATTAGACGAAATGGCGGGCAAGCGCCACCGAGGGTCGGCGACGTCGGCTACAAGCGCCATCTCCCCTCAAGGATCTTCGGGCCATCGGGGTTCCCAGATCGGGATCGGGTTGTGGAGGTCGCGGTCCGTGAAAGCGTTGACGAACGTAACCCAGCTGCGGGGGAAGCCGTGATCTCGGCATCGAAGCTGCGCGCCTCGAGGGACCTGACACGGGAAGGCACAAGCCCCGCAGCGTAGGGGCGCTGCGGGGCTCGGTGAAGGGACTGGGGCTCGGGGCTATGCGCTCTTGGCCGGTTTCTCCTGCCGGAGCTGCGCGACGGCGGCCCGCACCGTGTCGGTCATCTCCCGCTCTTCCCGCAGCGTGGCGATGAGCGCCTCCGCCTGCTTCGTGTGGAACTCGAGCGACCCGGCCTGCGCGATGACCTGATCCATCAGGGCCTTCTGACCGTGCAGCATTTCGAAGCCCGCCTGGATATCCGCGAGCAGCGCTTCGACGCGGCCCAGCCGCTCCTCGGCCTGCTCGACCTGGCGCTTCCGGTGGTCCAGCCCGTTGGCGGCGTCGTGTACGTGGCTCACCAGGCCCAGCACGTTCTCGAGCATGGCGCGCGTCTGCGTGACGTCCTCCTTCGCGGCAGAGATTGACCGCACGTCGTCCGTGGTCCGCTCGGCCACCTCGAACAGCCGGTGCATGTCGGCCTGGAGGGCGTCGAGAGTGGCCTGGCGCTGCGTCACCTGCTCGAGCGCCCGGTTGAGGTGCGACTCGACCGCTTCCCACTTGGCGAGCCGCTCCTCGAACTGGGCCATCCGCTTCTGCGCGAAGCGCAGGCCGCCCGCGCGGCTGTCGAGCTCGTCGAGGGTCGCCGTGAGCTCGGTGAGCCGGGCGCCGGCAGTCGCGAGCGCCCCCGTGAGCTGCCCGGTCCGCTCTTCCAGCTGCTGCACGCCCGCGGCCGCTTGCTCCCGCAGCTGGGACGCCGCCCCTAGGTGCTCGCTGGCCTTGTCGAGCGCGCCCTGCCGCACCTCGAGCTCCTGGCCCAGCGCGCGCGTACGCTCGGCGAGCCCTTCCAAGTTCTGAGCGCGCGCCTCGAGCGACGCGACCACGGTGTCCACATCGGCCACCCGGCGCTCCGCGCGCTCGACGGTGGCAACGGCGGTGGGCACGAGCTTCTCGATTCGCGCAGCCTCGTCGGCGTGGGCCGCCAGCGTCTGGAACCGCTCGTCCGCGCCGTCCATCCGCGCGAGCAGCCCGCGGCCCCGCTCCTCGAGCTGTCCGCCCAGTGACGCGAGCTCGGAGAGCCGCTTGTTCAAATCCTCGACGAGCTGGCGGCGCCCTTCGATCTGCGCCATGGACTGGGACAGCCGGTCGGCGTCGGCCCGTACCAGCTCGACCGTCGGCTTCATTTCCTCGACCGCCGCGAGCTCGCCGCGGAGCGCGCTCACCGACTCGGTCGCGCTCGTGAGCCACGCCTTCGTGCCAGCCTGGCCCTCCCGCATCCGGGCGA
>WNEW01001272.1_pt1 | contig 12330 bp, 10 predicted proteins | sample 5399891 | NCBI WGS metagenome assembly WNEW01 (sample SAMN13153336, study PRJNA577476) | soil metagenome | isolation source: 40 cm grassland meadow soil pre-rain plot 5 | place: USA:California | collected 2015-09-08 | reverse complement strand
CGATAGCATGGTGCCTTCCCCCGCACGACACTAGACCTGGCTTTACCCCGCGATAAGATCGAGAAGAATACGCTCAGAAGATAAAGTCTAGAGCTTCTTTCTCGGGAGCAGCTGAGGGTCTCTACCCTCGTGAACGCTCACCTGTCCCCTTGGCATTATCATATGCGAGTTGAACGAGTTCCTTAGCTCTTTCAACGCTCTCCTTACCTTCAATCCTGAAGCTTACCCATCCCTCATGATGATGCACGTCTGCTCGGTGATGCTCCGCCTTGCCTTCCCGAAGCACCCGTGCCTGCTCCTTCGGCGATAGACGTACGTCCAAAAAAGATAGACCATGAGAATGCATGAATTCCAGTCCATGGACCCGGAATTCGGTCCCACCCATTCTGTGGGTGGCCTGTGTGACATCTGGGAGTTGGAGGACCCACTCCATCAGGGACCGAAAAAGAGCCTCCGGAGAACCAGTCTCGCTCGCACCCCGGGCCATAGATCACAGACCGATAAAGCAAATTCTCTCGACAGCATAGTTAAGGAATCGGAAAGGGTTATGAACCAAGAACACGGTTCACGAGTGCTCCGATCAAGAGGACGCGTCTTTACCCGTAAGTGTCTAGTGAACTCGTCTCTGTCCAAGGCTGGAGAGGGAAAAAGTGATCATGCGGTGCCTCCTTGTTTAAGCCCACGCGGCGCTCTTCCACTTAACAAATTTTATGCATGATCGAGCGAAGACGGTCGAACTCGCTCATTTTGAGCGCTAATCGCCAAAATACGCACATGTTTTCTGGCCCCCGATGCTGTCCTCATGAATTTCCGCTATGTTTAAATGAATAAACCCCTTTCCGCAAAATGCTTTCTAGGCTATTTTGAGCCGCTACAACCATTCATCGCCCAAAATGAGGCGCAGTAAAAAATTAAGTTGTAAAAAAGGGGGGGTAGATTGTAGAGTTTCAAGACGTGAAAGAGACTTTCCGAATACTTTCGGACCTACCAGGTATCCTCCTGTGCTGTTCTTGGGAATGCTTCCGGGGTCATGTTTAGCGACCTTTACAGCCAGCGGATCTTTCGGAAGTACGCAACAATCAGAACAACGAACCATAACATCCCAACTATAGCCGCTCGTCCTGCAAGAGGATTATCAATTCCAGGAAGCCCCGCAACATTCATCCCATAAATCCCCGAAACCACGATCAACGGTAGCGCGATAGTTCCTACAACAGTCAATTTCTTCATGACCTCATTCAAACTCAGAGAGACCATACTCATGTACGAGTCTCTAAGATCAGCCAGAAACTCCCTATACGTCTCAAACGTCTCTAGCAGATGAGACAATTGGAAGTGGGCGTCTCGATAATATCTCTCATCCTGATCGTCAAGATCGTAAAAGTCCTCTCTCAGCATCGTCGCAACTAATTCCCGCGTATAGGATATTACACGTCTCGCTCCCACCACGTTCCGGCGCAGCATAAGCATCTGGCTCAGAATAGTCGTCGGACCCGGCTTGAAGATCGACTCCTCAAGACCATCAATTCTGACCTGGTAGGAGTCGGTGAGAGTGAAGTAGGAGTCGATAATGTGGCTGAGGATATTGTAGAAGAGAAAGTCTGGTCCCTGAGCCGCTGCACGTGATCCGGACTCGAGCGCCTTCCTAACCTCACCAATCTCCTTACAAGCCTCCTTGTGAAAAGTCAGGATCCATTCTTTCGAAAGAACAACCTGCAGCTCGCCAAACTCTAGATCTCCATCCATATGCTTCAACGGCTGGAGAACAATGAATGTATGACTCTCAAAATCCTGGATTCTCGGTCTTTCTTCCCCCTCGAGTATTGCCTGTACCGCCAGTGGATGGATCTTGAACTTGGCCGCCGTCTCAGTTATCTCGTCAACCGTAGATCTTTCTAGATCCACCCATTGATACTCGCCTCCCGTCCGGGACGGAAAGGTTCGACTGACGATCAATTCCCAGTTAGACTCCCCTTCAGAGACCAATCAAGAGTTAAGCAATATTGTAACGTCAAATGACTATCCGACAAGGGACCAATCAAGGAATCCAGATTCGCGCAGTGAGAATAGAAGCTGCAACCGCCAGTAGGCCTGCGGCTGGAAGAGTCACGAGCCAGGCTAAAGCCATTCCGTGCAAGGACGATCGGAGCATGTGCCGTTTCTTCTTCCCTGCACCTGCGTTAGCGCCGGCTGCAACTTGGGTCGTCGAGAAAGGATCGCCGAAGTACGCACCAGCGGAAACTAGCGCAGCAGTTGCCATGTGAGCCTTGATCCTCTGCCCCGGATGAAGATGCCGAGTATGTCCTATCAGGCCTCTAGCAACCCGATCCCCCCACACCAAAGACCCAGCCACGAAGGCAAGGCTCACTATCAAATATGGTAAGAGGGATGAACCCATCGCTGATCCAAGGAGGAAGAAAGCACCCAATGCTGCCATTTTGGGAGCATCGTTTATTCCTCTACCGAAGCTGACGGCTGCTGCGGATCCCCATTCCGCAGCACTAGCTCGCAACTTCGAATGATCAATCTCCGGCCCCTGGGCCTGTTCTGGTCCTCTGCGAGAGAGCCTAGAAAGAAGGTATGCGCCAAAGACCGCAGCTAATGGCCCGGCTGCTAATGGTAAAAGTATCCTCCAAATCAGAAAATTCCATTCTAGACTGGCGGCTCCGAACAAGTAGGCCGCTTGGATTATGATCGATCCAATTATCGCATGGGTTGTCGAGACTGGAACCCGGAGTAGCGTCCCGATCAGGACCCAGGCCGCTGCGCCGATAAGCACGTTCAAGACAAAGAGCGACCCGGGCACCGTCAGGAGGAGGCTTTGTGGAGTGAAGATAGAGAACAACCTGCCAGCAATTAGTATGGCGGCTATGCTGCCTATACCGCTAAAGATGCCGCCCCACATTAGAGCCTTGTAGCTCTGACGAAACTCTGCAGTCTCAGGATCGATCATTAACGAGACCACGCTCTTACCCACATCATTAGCTCCATTGCCGAATGCTAGGAAAAACAGCACTCCTAGACCGACAAGGACTACTTCGTAGGCCAAAAGACTCCAGAGAACAACGGCTCAGAATCCAGCAATTATCCGTTATAGGACTAAACACGTACGAGACTGGTTAGAGCCTGGGCACGTGCTGTCGTCCAAGCGTTCGACACAGTGGGACGAGTCGAAAGACAGCCTAAGCACGAAACCTCATTAAAGCACGAGCTTTCGCTCTCGCCGCCTCTTCTTCACGATTTTTCGGCGGTGCGTCCGTTTCCAGCGAACGAAGAAGACGAGATGATATCTGGGTTATCTCATCGACCGCGATCTGGAACGAATGCTCGTTGGCCTTCGATGGTTTGTTGAAACCGCTGATCTTTCTCACGAACTGTAACGAAGCATCCCGGATCTGTTCCTGATTCGCCGGTGGGTCGAAGTTGAAGAGGGTCTTAATGTTTCTACACATTCCCCGAAGGCCTCAAACGTTCTAGTATCCAAGCAGGTCGTCTTTGAATGATTCGTCGAACCGATCGAAAGAACTAGGGAAAAAGGGAGATAGTTTGAAACCTCTCTTGACGAAGAAGCCTCAATCAAGTGCTTCGGCTAGCAACTCAGGTTTAGCTTCGTCCAAAGGTATCTTCTCAACCTTCTCTATCATCTTGTGCAACTCCAGGAGCAATTCCTTCTTCGCCTTCGCGGGCAGATGATGGGCAACATCAATTGCGAAAAGTGCTAAGAGATTTGAAGCATCGTACTCGTTAGGCATCCCGCCGTCGATCGTTATCTTGCCTGAAACGTGATAGTCTTCATGATCCGCTGACTTGTCGACCGATGTCTTTCCATCATGCCTGAGACTCTCAATGTCGAGGCTGAAGTGGTGGAGCCTGTCCGGTCCGAATTCATGCGTCCCCATTGTCTTCTTTAACATTGAACTCTCGAACATTGTACTATCTATCATCTTCGGAACGGGGGGCTGCGGTGGACTTCGTTCGGCCGTAATCACTAATACCCATGGTTGATGTGGCAATTCTTTTTTCTCACCTCCTCTATACTTTTCGGTCCCAGAATGAAAAAGGGCTGGGCAGTGTCGGACGTTTGCATTATTACCGCTTGCGGTTGACCTCCTTCCTTATCGCCTCCTGAGGTGGGTATGGCTCGCTTCTACCGGAGCGAATTCCGCAGCATGCTCGTTGTCAACGCGCCCTTCCATGACTCCGCCCGCAACTTTGCATCGCGTTCGGCCTTTCGAACGTCCCGGACATTCGCGCTTACACTGTGACCTACGATTCCTGACGTTCCGATTGTGCCGACAGGGTACGTCTTGAACATGCCTTGTATCGCATCCTGGATCTTCCTCAGGAGAAGGGTAACGTCCAGTACCAGCGGCTTCCCCACTAGCTTGGGTCTATACACACATATCACCTCAGGAAGGAATAGACTAGTGAAAACTAGCTCCGTCTTTTTCACGGTGTAATTAATCGCGTTTTGAGGCGCTTTCGACGAATAAGCCCTTATTCGGGGTTGAAAGTGCTCTTGCAAGCCATTTCAAGGCTAGAAGTATCCTATTGCCGCATATTATTACTGGAACGGGATTTAGCGCTCATAATGTGCGACTTTGTGTCACGCCAGTTTTCATAGCAAGCCTGTCGATGAAGATTCGCACAGGATTCTTATCATAAGAGACCCTTGCCCTCTGGACCCGGCCACCCCGACCCGGTTGAGAGACGAAGATCCTGACTTCTACTAGACCCCTCCTAACCAGCTCAGCCAAAGGCGTTCCCAGTCCCCGAGGACTGTAGACTGTGGATCGTGGGAGTTTCGTCTTTCGTACGATCATAGGGAACGACCTCCAGCCTGAGTCCCCCGAGGCCAAATGTCCCACCATGTAGTCGCGGACGAACTCGGACGCAAGGAAGTGGAACACTGCTCCGGAGTTGGGCGTCTCGAATTCGAAGGCGGCATGGCTCAGTGAATATCTCGCCAGCGCGGCCAATTGGTGGGTCTCGGGTTTGCCCTGGCCGTCAAGATAGACGATTCTTGGCTTGAACTCCAGCAGGCCCGGAGTGGAGAGACAGCTGACTGATATAGACTCAATGGCCTTGGGCTGTAGCCTCTTACCTGCAAAGTCGACAATGCTATCACGAACAAGATGTCCCGAGTTTACCTTCACCACCTTGACCTGTATAGGCAGTAGATCCGCTAACTGCAACAGCGAGACCGGCGCATTTCCTACGTTTACAAGAGCCAAATTGACGGTGAAGGGTTCGTCGTCAGACACATCATCTGGAAGATCCAGCTGGGCCTGGACGATTCTCTGCTCAACCTGGGTGATCCCGATCGCAGATTCGGGGCCGTATGCTGGGCCAGAAATCAGTGAAGCGTGCGACGCTACGACAGGACGTTCGAGCGTCTCTCTCAATAGTCTTCCCAGACGCTTTCTCTCTGAGACTTTCCCCAGAATCTTTTCCACTTCCTGCTGGTTCCAGCGGTCCCCAGCCCTCTTGTATAATTGGAGAGAATGTCGAAGACATCTTTCGGCCAAAGACAGATTCCGCATTCTCCTCCTCGGGTCCGGTGACGCCTCGGCTCTCGTCGAGTACAGGCTAGCATCCAGGAGGCTTAGCCTAGCATCCACGATTAGAGAGGAGCGGTCCATGTTCGCGCGGCTGTAACACGTCGAAGCATTCTTGAGGCAACGTTTTGCCGTTCTGTACAGCTTGGGGTCTGCCGATACTGCGAACCTCGTCTCCGAAGCGAGCGCCTCAGAAAGGAACCGGTTGCCCATCGCGTACTGTCCAGACCGGACGTTCGGACTCTTGCCGGCCGCCGCCTTGAAGAGTTTGGCGGCTCTGAGATACTCTCTCGGGTCTGAATCAGCTCGAGCCGCGCAAAGGACGCTCCATCCCTTCGAAAGGTCCAGTGCGAAAAGCACATCGGCACGCTCGTCAATCGGGTCCCTGCTCAGAGTGCTCTGAAAAAGGTCGCTTGCACGCTCGTGCAATCGTGATGCCGAGACATAGTCACCCTTAGCCTCTTCGAGCAACCCATGGTCTAACATGGCTCGTGCGCGACAATAGGAAACGTGAGACTCGCTGAACGTAGCGATCCTTTTGGCCATTAATCTTTCCTCGGTGTCCTCAAGACCGGCCAACCTTCCTGAGGCCTCGCTCTCACATTTCTCAAAGAGGCTCGCTGCTTCTTGGAAGGCCTCGAACGATTCTGCGATATTCTCTTTACGGCTCAGCTCCTCCGCATGTTCTATAGACGCCCAGGCGAGGAAGCTTGCCGATAGATAGTCTCTATGCGAATTTTGAAGTAGAATTGAGGCTTTCCGATAACGCTCGGACGCCGCGGCGTATTCGCCTTTGAGATGGGCTTCGTGAGCGCCTTCGACCTCTGACCAGGCGCGCATGTATGATGCAAGGACATGGAAGTGCTGGGACAAATGAGGTATCTCTTTCTCCAGCATTGAGTAATATTCCGCGCTGCGTCCGAACTCTCTACTGGAATCTTCATGCATCCCTAGAAGATGGTATATGTTTCCCGCGCGCCAGAGTGTGGACGCCGCGTGGCTAAGCAGACGTCTTCCGCTGTATATTTGCGCGGCCTTTCTGTAGGCAACCAGCGCGCCGTCAAGGAAGATCTGTTTTCCAGTCTCAGAGTTGAATTGTTCGAGAAGACTAGCATGAGTTTCCCAATATCGAGCCAGGTGTGCCCCATACTTTTCTCGCTCCTCTGATCCTTCTGTTGTTGCCGAGCAAGATTCCACGCACATACTGGACGCTTTCAATGCGCGAGAGAGTAGCCTTTCTCTAGGCCTTCCATTTTCGAACACGGCCAGTTCGGACAATAGAGTAGCTAGATAATGTAGTTGAACGCCGTGGCCCCATTTGTCTGATGGAAGCGCCAATCGCTGATTGTTGATGGCTAGCTTCCGAAGCGCCAGCGCCTCGGCAAGTATTGCGCGCCTTCGACTCTTGTCGGATTCTTCGACACAGGAGGCCTCTACGGATCTGCTCAGACTATGGAACGAGTTGCTAATGTCTAGAAGGCACCCGGAAGCCTTTGCGGATTCGAGAGCGAGCCTAGCGCCTTTGACAGCTTTCTCACGGAGTTCCTGTCGTTTCGTTCTCTCCGCCGCCTGAAGCGCGAGAAGATAGTAGGAGCCGGAGACGGGACCAGCTTGGGTCGAAGCAATGGCATGGTGAAACCGAATTATCGAACCGTTCCTCACCGCCTCATCGCCGAAAAGAAAACAGTCCTCTGCAAGTCTCTCTGCGTGTCCAGGTTCCTCCGCCTCTGACAGTTTCCATTCCATGCTGTAGGAGAGAAGACTCGAGGACCAAGCAATCAGGTAGCGATCGCCAAATTTTCGTCCAACCTCCAACGCACCGCGCCAGAGACTATCTTCTATGTCAGGATTTGATTCGAAATCGACGAGGACGAGTCCTAGGAGAAGGTCGATAGCCGCAGTCAGAAACGGGTCAGTCCCGTCGTTCATCTGCTTGGACAATCGCGCGAGTCGCACTGCTTTACCAGTCAGTTCTGTCTGAACCTGGTCATCAAGCGTCCAGAAGGAAATTTGGCGTGCAAGTTGCGCAGCTAGGCAGAGTACTCGCGACTTTTCCCTCGCAGATCCGTTTGGACTAGAGACTACATTCTTGTCTACAATACTCAGGAGGTTAACGAGACTCGTGGTAGAGCTGCCAGAGCAAGGTACTGTACTCGACCACTCGAGCGCATAGAGAATGAGATCGCCGAGAATCGAGTATTGTAGCTCAACATTGTCTAGGTGAATGATCCCTGCACTTATTGCTTCTAGAGAAGTATAGGCTTGAGCGAGTAGCCTGACCCGGGATGACGGTGTGGCCGACGTCCATCCGAGTAGAAATTCAGCTCGGGCCTTGCAGGCTGTTGCCGAAATTCTAGAGTCGGCTTGTCTCGACTTTGAATAGTGCTCGGCGGCGCTCTTGAGCAAAACAACCGCTTGTGAGACCTTCTTGTCAAAATCTGGTTGATTCTCCGCTTGGAGCCCTGACCTCAATAGGAAATAGGCGATTGTTCCCTCAATACTTGCAATGCTAGCAGAATCCTCTCGGCTAGCCTCATCTCTGACCAACTGGAGCCGGTCGGCAGCCGCTCCCCACTCTCCTCGCTCTTCAAGGCTCTGAAGTTCATCGATCCTCAGGGGAATTATCGGCCTACAAAACAGCAAGTCGAGGCGGACTCGCGATTCTTATTGAAAGAAAATAAGTCTATCTGGCCAAAATTAATTGTAAGATATCCAACTAAAGGAAAGCTTGAAGCCCATGACCAAATCCCGGCAAGACAGTGTAATTTTGGTCGCTTGGTACGAACTATTACTCTTGGCAGTCACGAGTTTTCGGCGCTGCATTGGCTCTAGCGATCTCAGAAGACGAGTCGATATCTCAGTTATTTCACCCGCCGCAACAAGGAACTGTTGCTCGTTAATTTTCGACGATTTACTAAAGCTGATCTTTCTTACAAACTGTAGAGAGCATCCCGGACATCTTCGTGAGTGACGGGCGGATCAAGCTTGAACAATGTCTTAATGTTTCTACACATTTACTTTGGCCTCGAAGGCCTAGCGTGTCCAAGCGGATAGTTTTGAATGATTCTTCAGCGACGAGAGTAGGTCAACATTCTGGACAAATCTATTATCCCATTCATAAACCACGACAACGTAGCACAAGAAATGACAGCTTCTCCATCAGCCTCCAAGCCCAAATCAAAGAAAATCCTTCCATTGGCAATCATAGCAGTGATCATTATCGCGATACTCCTTGTACCCGTAGCACTCGCAGGAGGCTTCACAGTACCGGTTTCCAAGCTCACATTCAATGAGACAACAGGCTCCTTGGTCTACAGCAACGTCCAGGTCAGCGTAAGCACTGTCACAGTCTACGAATACTATCTGAGCATCCGTTCAAGAGGCACAGTACAGACAACAGACACAGATGTCTCCAGCTCCGGAGGACCAGTCAACATCACCATATCACTCCTCCTCACCAATCCCTCCAACCAAACCATCGACCTAGGCCACACCAATATCAACGGAGGAATAGGAACAAGAAGCCATACTGTCTATCTATCGATCGACCAAGGAGTCAAAGCACCGGGCACTTACAAGCTAGACATCACAATCACCGCAAACCTCATCCTATTAGGAATCACGGCGAGCTTCTCGACAATAATACACTCCAACTGGACAATCTCATAGCCGATTTGATTGGCCGAAACTCGACACTTTCTAAATAACTCCCCATTTGACGTTGTGAGCCATGGTCAGCTCGTACGAACTACTACTCTTAGCAGTCGCACCATCCGTCTTCCTGCTCTGGTTCTTCCGTCACAAGGAACGATTCATACGAGAACCAATAGGACTAATGATCAAAGTCTTCATCCTAGGCGCAATCTGGGTTATACCTGCCATTATCTTCGAGATTATCGGAGACAAACTACTCCATCCCGATAATGGACTCATACAAACCGTCGTCTTTCTATTCATCTTCGTCGGCCCTGGCGAAGAGTTCGGCAAATACTTCGCAGTCAAACGAGGCGCTTTCAAGAATCCCAAGTTCCATGGTCCCATGGACGGAATCGTACTAGGAGTATCCGCAGCCCTCGGCTTCGCAACCATTGAAAACATAGACTATGTTCTCAGCGCCCCAACACCTGAAGCACAAATCCTCACCGGTATCATCAGAGCCTTCCTAAGTGTTCCAGGACACGCGTTCTGGGGAGCAATCGCTGGCTTCTATATCGGCCAGGCAAAATACAAAAGCAAACACTGGCTCGGATATGCGGGACTAGCGATCTCATCTATCCTACACGCAACGTACGATTCGACCTCAGCGATAGTTGCGGCTTACTCCAGCGACATCGTCTCACTAGACCTGTTGGGACTCATCGCCCTTGCCGGAATAGTCTACCTAAGCTACATCGTCATCGTAAGAAGAGAGATAGGAACCGCAGAATCTGAAGAAGACCATCCTCAGAGCACTGGCTAAACCTAACTTTGTTAGAGAGCTGGCACAGTTCTTCCATCATCGCCGTCGCAGACTTCCAATTGCGACCACGATACCCATACTGCCTAAAGCCAGGGAGAGCGTGCTAACTAGAACCCGAACAGAGGGAGGCTCAACAGTATAACAAGAATTCGTGAATCTGCTGCATGTGTTCGGGAACTCTAGCATTATGAAAATGCCATAGCCGACAAGCGTCAGAAGAACTCCCAGAACAAATCCCTTCTTCGTCAAATGTCAACGTTCGCCTCCAGTCCGGCTCTCCGTTCACCGTCTTCGCTTCATCCCATATTCATTCTGTCAACAACGTTCCAAGTTCACGGTCCTAGGATATTGGTCGGAAGGCTCGTTTTAAGGCGCGCTCAAATCTTCCTCATGCTGAATTGATGCATGATTTTGGTAAACCCTCTTATCCTCTAGTTGCTGCGCACTCGTTGAGGCAGAAAAATGAAGAACACCAAGCTATTACTCATCCTCGCCATACTCGCTGTTTTCGCCCTGTCATCTTCAGCAAGACCAGTCAAAGCAGACACCACTACAGGCACACCGGGACAACCCAACCAGAGCTGTCAGGCCTTTTTCGCCGGGCTACTGACTCCACAAGGCTTCAACACAGCAGGGTTCGCTATTGCTGACCTTCACTACGCTGGCAATGGACAGAACACCCAGACACCCGCTAACTCGAATGCCGTTTCACAGTACGACGTCGCATGCTTCCAGGCGTTCCTGCATTAGACAACTTACGACAATCTCTCCATTCCCCCATTTTTGAAAGAGGTTCCGACGTAATCGGATATTTCGTTCCGGAAGGTATAGTGGATACATTGTAATGATGGGCTAGCAGACCCGTTGCCTGTCCGTGCATGACCTTATACCAGACGCAGTACACACCGACTCCGATAAGAAAAATGCAATCTACAACTCAAATGTCAAAAGGCGAACTACTATTCGAAATCCAAGGCAAAACAGTTTCAAGCACAATCAAAGAGATCACACCACACGGCGTCCGCATTGAAATGAACGATGAAGGCCAAACCACAGGCAAAATCAACGGTGCAGCAATCAACACAATCAACATCTTCCTCAAACCCGACGGAACCAATGAATGGGAAGGAAAGGCTCTCGGGACAACCAGGGAAGGCGACATGCTCGTAATGAGCAGCAAAGGAACAGGCCACATGTCCAATCCAACCACAGGCGCATGGCAAGGCGAAGTCTTCTTCATGACACAATCCCCCAAACTCGCATGGCTCAACAATACCAAGGGCTGGATCGAAGGATCTGGCGACATGAGCCAACGAACATACCGCGGCAAAGTCTACGCCAAGAAGTAATCAACTCCTAACTTAAGATCCCCCTCCAACTCTTTATTCGCTAGATCTAGCATACGCCATGCTCAAACCATCATCGGCGCTCCGATCGCAAGATCTACGATCTAGTACACTAAGAAAATAATCAGAAATGTAGCGCCTCGATCTCCTTGGCGATTGGAAAAATATTAGTTAAGAAAGAGAAGGAGTGTTGAGGAACGCTCGAATTGGACGAGGGTTGACGCTTGGGTTGCTGTGATGGCTAAGGCTTCTTGGTTTCTAGCCGCTTGATGCCAGTCCACATCATGAACAAGAGCGCTGCGACAACGACTAGAACGACGAATGTTCCCAATGGGAGTAGCATTTCCGTGAAGTTGGGCGCGTTGTAGGTTGGGCTCGCCATGACAATGGTGAAGCTCTGAGACTCATAGCGCAGGCCGTTCGTATTGGTCCCAAGAAGGAGGCATCTGGCGTAGATGCCGTATCTGGTTGTTGTGTTCCCTGGGCAGTTCGAGCTGGCGCTAAGGAACCAGGAGGGTATGCTGAATTGAGTATTGTAGGTGAAGATGTTGCCGCCGCTTGGCGAGCCGCTCGTTGTCAAAACCTTGTACGGTGCGAGGTTGTAGCTTACATTGCCGCCGGAGGCCCATTTCCCATCGACAAAGCCGGCCCATGGGAAGTAGATCGTGAGATTCCTGATCTCAAGAGTGTCTGTAGGACTATTGTTGACGACCGTGATGTACAGTGTTCCGGCGCCGCCTGGCGTATAGGATGCTTGATCGGTTCTGGTTGTGGTGGTTTGGGCGTGTGCTGATGGAGCGAAAGCGACTGCCATGACTGCGACAATGGCGACGGTGACCGCTAACTTGTCTTTCAGATTCATGTTTTCGCGTTGTGCTTGGTCAGGGGGTATAAAACAATGGTATTGATCAATGGAATTCGAAGTTCGCACGGTTGATGGAAGGGTGGCGAGAGTGAGACTTGTACA
>WNEW01001269.1_pt1 | contig 12340 bp, 8 predicted proteins | sample 5399891 | NCBI WGS metagenome assembly WNEW01 (sample SAMN13153336, study PRJNA577476) | soil metagenome | isolation source: 40 cm grassland meadow soil pre-rain plot 5 | place: USA:California | collected 2015-09-08 | reverse complement strand
TATCTGAATCAACACCTCGCCGACACCATGCGGCGCAAGCTGGAGCTGCTGCGGCGCGCCAACACGCTCGTGCCGGCCAGGACTTAGGGGGAAAGACATCGTGCTCTTGAACGTCGCGGCCGTCATCACGCTGGTTGTGACCCAGCAGACCGATACGACCGTGCCCGTCCGGCCAGGCATGCGGCTCGACGTCGACAACTTCGGCGGCGAGATCGTGGTGCGGGCCTGGAACCAGAACGCCGTGCGCGTGCAGGCGACGCACTCGAGTCGCGACCGCATCGATGTCGGGGTCGGGAGCTCGACCGTGAGCGTGAAGGCCGAGAGCCGGCGCGGCCTGGCGCAAATGGTGGAGTACCAGATCAGTGCTCCCACCTGGATGGAAATGAATTTGCACGGCGTCTCTACCGACATCGAGGTGGACGGCGCGCAGGCTGGTGTCACCGCCGAGACGGTGAACGGCGAAGTCAAAGTGCGCGGTGGCAGCGGGCAGCTGTCCCTCAAGTCGGTGCAGGGAGCGGTCACGCTGCAGAACGCCAAGGGGCACATCGACGTCTATACGGTGAACGAGGAGGTGACCCTGGAGAACGTGAGCGGCGACGTCACGGCTGAAACCGTGAGCGGCGACATCTCGTTGGGGGGGATCGAGTCCGCGAGCGTCGAGGTCAGCACCGTGAGCGGCGACGTCCACTACGACGGCACCATCAAGGACGGCGGCCACTACCGATTCGCTACGCACAACGGCGACGTATCGGTGAGCGTTCCGGAGCGGGCCAACGTGACCGTGTCGGTGGCGACGTTCAACGGCGATTTCGACTCCTGCTTCCCCGTGAGCGTCACTAACACGAGCAAGCACCGATTCAGCTTCACGATCGGATCCGGCAGCGCCCGGGCCGAGCTCGAGACGTTCAACGGCGACATCAAACTGTGCCGACCCGGGCAGCTGCACGACAAGCGCCACAACGACCAGGAGGACCACTGACCATGCGTGCCATCTCGCTCGCCGCCAGCGTGCTGCTCGCGGCTGTCGTCCGGCCTGTCGCGGCCCAGGGGGAGTTCCATTGGAGCGGCCGCCTCGCGAGCGGCAAGCGGTTGGAGATCAAGGGTGTGAACGGGGATATCCACGCCGTCGGCGTGGCTGGCGGCCAGATCGATGTTACGGGCACAAAGCACGCGCGTCGCAGCGATCCCGCGTCCGTCGAGATCAAGGTCGTGGAGTCGAACGACGGCGTGACCATCTGCGCCGTCTATCCCACGCCGCGCCACGCGCGGCAGGACAACGAGTGCACGCCGGGCGATCACTGGTCCTCGAGTACCGAGGACAACGACGTGGCAGTGGACTTCGAGGTGCGCGTCCCGGCGGGCGTCAAGTTCTACGGGCACACCGTCAACGGCGAGGTGGAAGCGGAACATCTCGGCGCCGACGTGTGGGCCTACACGGTGAACGGCAGCGTACGCGTATCCACCACCGGGTACGCCGAAGCGACGACGGTGAACGGATCGATCGCGGCCGCGTTGGGGCGGGCGGACTGGTCGGATGAGCTCGAGTTCCGCACCGTGAACGGCGGCATCACGCTCGACCTGCCCGCGACATTCAGCGCCGAAATCCGGGCGGAGACCGTGAACGGCGACCTGGTGACGGACTTTCCGCTCACGGTCACCGGCAAGTTCGGACCCCGGCACATGCACGGGACGATCGGGAGCGGCGGACGGCACCTTTCCCTCGCGACGGTCAACGGGAGCATTAGGCTGCGCAAGGCCACGTGAACGGTGACGTCTCGGTAGGGGCGCAGCATGCTGCGCCCCTACCGAGCCCGCACACTCGTTGGTCGCATTAATCCGGCCCCACCTGCAACAGCCCGGTACCTAATCCTCGGGCTCTGTGACGTAGCGTAGCCCCGTCTTCGGTAAGGGGCCCGTGGTGCTGCGAGACCTTCTCGCCCGCACCGAGCGGATCGACGATCTTCGCGACCTTTTTGGCGCGCTCGGCTTCAACGCGGCGTGGGAGAACGTGCCACCCGGGCCCTGGCTAGGTGAGGCGCACGCAGAGGCGGCGGGCGTGTCCCGGGTGCTGCTCGTGGCGCGTCACGACGCTTTCCGCGTGTTCGCGCTCGAAGCCGCTGACCCTGAGCGCGCCGTGCGGGCGGCGGCCCAGCGACTCGCGGCCCGTGCGGAACGCGGGCTCGCCTGCGCTCTGGGGACCGCGCCCCGCCGCCTGATCTGCGCGGGCTGGCGCCCGGGTGGGCGGCCCGGCGCGGTCCGCGTGGCGGCGTGGCCGCTCGTACACCCGCCCGGCAGCGCCGTCGGCACGCTCGAGCGGTTCGGCCCCGTGCCCGGCGAGACCTCGCTTGCCCTGAGCCTGCGGATCGGCGAAGCGCTCGCGAGCGAGGGCGTCACGCCACGCTTCTTCAAGGCGTTTCGCAGCGTGCTCGAGCGGCTGGCCGACCGGCTGGCAGGCCCGCGCGGCCGCGCGGAGCGACATGCGCTCGCCCTCACCGCGCTGACGCGGGTGCTGTTCCTGTATTTCGTCCAAGCCAAAGGGTGGCTCGACGGCGACCGCCGCTACCTCATCCGCCGCTTCGACGAGGGTGTCGCGCTGCGGCGCAGCTTTCACCGTCACGTCTTCGACCCGCTGTGCTTCGGTGCACTCAACCAGCCTGAGTGCGACCGGTCTCGCGGCGCACGCGCGCTGGGGAATCTGCCGTTCCTGAACGGCGGCCTGTTCGAGCCCACCACGCTCGAGCGCCGCCACGGCACGGCGGAATGGACCAACGCCGACTGGCGCGACGCGTTCGACTCGCTGTTCGAGCGGTTTCACTTCTCGGTGCGCGAATCGGAGAACGCCGACTTCGTGGCGCCGGACATGCTCGGCCGGGTGTTCGAAGGGGTGATGGATCCCGATGACCGGCGTGCCAGCGGGAGCTACTACACTCCGGCGGCGCTCGTTCGGGAGCTGGTCCGGGCGGCTCTCGAGGCCGCGCTCGTGAGCCGCTGCGGGCTCGCGCCCGGGCCCGCCGAACGGTGGGTCCACCGCGGCGAGCCACCGGCGCGACCCCCCGGCCTCACGCGCCTCCGCGTGTGCGACCCGGCGGTGGGCTCCGGGGCGTTTCTGCTCGGCGCACTGGAGGAGCTCACGGCGCTGCGGCGGACCACCGGAGAAGGCCCCGCCGGCGTCGTGCGGCGGGACGTGCTCGCACACTCCCTGTTCGGCGTGGACGTGAAGCTCACCGCCGTGCGACTGGCGGAGCTCCGGCTGTGGCTCGCACTGGTGGCGGACGACGACGAGATGGACGTGACGCGCATCGCGCCGCTCCCCAACTTGGACGGCCACGTGCGCCAGGGCGACGCCCTGCTCGACCCGCTGTCGCTGGGGCGGGCGTTGGGAGGCGGCCCCGCCCTCATGGGCGGTGCTATGCAGCTCGAGCGGCTCGGTGCCGCCCGCGGGGCGCTCTTCAGCCTCACGGGGCCCGCCAAGCACCAGGCTGCGGCGGAGCTGTGCCGGGCCGAGGCGGCCCTCGCCAGTGGGCTATTCGAGCAGGCGATCGGGCTGCTCGACACGCGGATCGCCGAGCTCCTCGCCCTCGCCCGTGACCGCGACCTGTTCGGGCGGCGCCGCGGCCTCGACGCCCGGCAGCGCGCCCTGCTGCGGCGCTTGCGAGCCAGCCGGCGCGAGCTGCGCGGGGCGCTGCGGCGACTGCGCCGTGAGGGCGGCGTGCCTTTCTTCGCGTTCGAGGCGCACTTCGGCGACATCGTCGCACGCGGTGGGTTCGATATCGTCGTGGGCAACCCCCCCTGGGTCCGGGGCGAGCGGCTGGCGCCGCAGGTCCGGGAAGCGCTCACCACGCGCTACGCGGCGTGGCGTCCCGCGAGCCACCGTGGCTTCGCGCACCTTCCCGATCTCGCCGTGGCGTTCGTCGAGCGCGCCCTGGAGCTCGCCGCTCCGGGCGGCGTGGCCGCGCTGCTCGTCCCCGCGAAGCTCGCCTCGTGCGGCTACGCCGAACCGTTGCGGCAGCTCCTGGCGCACGGGACGCGGATCGAGCGCGCGGCACCCGTCGAGGGAGCGGCGGCAGCGTTCGGGGCGGCCGTGTACCCCATGGCGCTCGTCGCTGCCCGCGCCGAGCCGGCCCCCCACGACCAGGTGGCCGCGGCGCTCGGGCCGACGAGCGCGGCGCCGCGTGTGCCGCAACGGCTGCTCCAGTCCGGCGGTCCCTGGATCCTGAGCCCCCAGGCCAGCCGTGTAGCGGGACGCCTCCGCGACCGCTTCCCGGCGCTGGGCGATCGCTGGACGCCGCAGCTGGGCGTGAAGACCGGGGCGGACAATCTGTTCCTGGTCGCTGCCGCGGCGCCCTGGACGCGCCCCGCGCTGCGCGGGCGCGACCTCGCACCGTGGCGCGTCACGCCGCGGGCACACGTCCTCTGGACCCATGCAGCGGACGGGCGGCCGCTGGCGCGACTCCCCCGCGAGCTCGCGCGCCTGCTCGAGCCGCACCTCGAGCGCTTGCGACGCCGCAGTGATTACCGCACGGGCGCGCCGTGGCAACTGTTCCGCACCACGCTGGCGTACGCGCCGCACCGCGTCCTCTGGCCAGACGTCGCCCGCCGGCTCGCGGCGGCGGTGCCGGGCCCGGAGGTCGTGCCGCTCAACACCGTGTACGGTATCGCCACGCGGACGGCCGACGACGCTCATGCGCTCGCTGCGCTCTTCAACTCCCGCTGGCTGACGGCGCTGGCGCGGCTCGTGGCAGATCCCGCGCGCGGCGGGTTCCGGCGCTTCAACGCCCGCGTGGTGCGTGCGCTCCCGGTCCCGCCTGCCGAGGCCCCGGCGTGGCGTGCTCTCGCCGCCGCCGGCTCCCGCGGCGCCACCGACGACGACGCCGTAGCGGAACTGTATCACCTCGATGCCTCGGACCGCCGTGCGTTGGCACCCCTGGCACCCCTGGCCCCCCCGGCCCCCCTGGCCCCCCCGGCCGCAGGCGCCGCGGATCCTTGCTGAGCAGCTCGCGCCGCTCCGGGAGCCGCTCGCCGCGCTGCTCCGGCCCGGCACGGAAGCGCCGCCCGCAGTCGTCGCGGCGGCCGGCGCGCGGGCGCTGCTCGACCTGGCGCTGCTGGAGGAGGCGCCGCAGGCGTGGCCGCGGTGGCTCGCGTCGCATCAGGTCGCCGCCGCCCAGCGGCTCATCGCCATCCTGCAGCGTTACGGCGGCGCCCTCCTCGCGGATGCCGTGGGCCTGGGGAAGTCGTACGTCGCGCTGGCGGTGGCGCTGGCACTGGGAGAGCCATTCGCGCTCGTTGTGCCGGCCGTCCTCGTGCCCCAGTGGCGCGCCCTCCTGGCTCAGCGTGGCGTCGCAGCGCCCGTCATCACGCATGAGGGCATGAGTGTCCGCACGGTCCGACAGTCCGTCAGTCCGTCAGTCCGACTGTTTATCGTCGACGAAGCGCACCGGTTCCGGAACCCCGACACCAACCGCTACCGCGCGCTCGCTAAGCTCGTCGTCGGCGCGCGCGTGTTGCTGGTCACGGCGACGCCGATACACAACCGCATCGCCGACTTGTGTCATCTGTTTCGTCTGTTCTTGCGGGACCACGATCTCACAGCGCTGGGCGTGTCGTCGCTGCGGCTCGCCGCACGAGCGGCCCTCGATGCAGAGACGCTCGGCGCCGTGGCGGCCCGCCTGATCGTCGCGCGCTCCCGCAGTCGCGTGCAGGCGGCGTACGCTGAGGGACCGCTCGCGCTGACGTTCCCGGCCCGTGCAGCGGGAGAGATCGTGCGGGCGGGGCCGCTGCCCGACGACGTCCTGGGACGCGTGATCGCGGGCGTCCAGCGGCTCGAGCCGCCGGGCGATGCGGCGGTCCTGTTCCGCCTCGTCCTCTTGTCGCAGCTGGCGTCGAGCCCGCCGGCGTTCCGGGCCAGCCTGGTGCGCTACGAGGCGTTTCTCGATCTCGCGCGCGACGCGGCGGCCGACGGCCGCGCGCTCACGCGGCACGAATTCCAGCGCTCGTTTCCGCGCACCGCAGGGGAGGATCTGCAGCTTGCGTTCCTGCCGCTGCTCCTCGCGCCGGGACCGATGCGCGCAGACGCCCGCGATCGCGACGTGGTGCGGGGCCTGCGCGACCTCGCCGAGGCCGCTCACGACCCCAAAGCAGAGGCGCTCGAGCGCCTGCTCGCCGACCGCGCGGGGAAGACAATCGTGTTCGTGCAGCCACGCGCGACGGTGCGCTACCTGCTGCGCCGGCTGCGCGGGCGCCGGGTCGCCGCCGTGATCGGAGACACCGGTCTGTTCGGCGACGAGCCCGCGACCCGGGCCGAGGTGCTCGCGGCGTTCGCGCCGCGGGCGCAGCACGCGCCGCCCCCTGCCCGCGCGCTCGAGACGGACATCTTGATCGCCACCGACCTGCTGAGCGAGGGCCTCAACCTCCAGGACGCCACGCGGGTCGTGCACTACGACCTCCCTTGGAGCCCCGCCCGCCTGGCACAACGGGTTGGACGCGTCGATCGGCTGGGATCGCCGCATACCCGCGTCGAAACCGTGACGTTCCTCCCGCCGCCGGCGCTCGAGGGCGCCCTCGCCGTCGAGCAGCGACTCGCAACGAAGCTCGTGACGCAGGCTGCCGCGGGCGCGGCGCAGCTCGAGTCCGTCGCGGGCCCCGAAGCGGCCCGCGGCCGGCTTGACTGGTGCGACCGGCTGCAGCGGCTGCAGTCGGGCGTCGCAGCACCCTCGACGGGCACGGTCGCCGCCGTGGCGGCGCAGCTGAGCGCGGTGGTTCTGATCGTGCGGATCGGCTCGCTCGTCGAGGCGCTCGTCGTCACCGACCACCACGTCCGGCCGGACCCCGGTGAAGCGACCCGGCTGCTCGAGGAGGCCGCGTGCGCGAGGCCGGTCGGGCTGGATCGCGCGCGCCTCGAGCAGGCCGTACAGCGCGCTGCCCCGCTGGTCCGCGCGCGGCTCGCGGCGCTCGAGGACGCACGCTGGCGCGCGTCGGACCGCGACCGCCTCGGCCGGCGGCTCATCCCCTGGGTGCTCGGCGCGGCACGCCGAGCGGCCCGGCGCGGGGACGCGCGCCAGCTCTCTCGACTGGACGCGCTGGTGTCGCGGCTGGCGCTCGGGATGACGGCGGGAGAGGAGCTGTTGCTCGAGCAACTCCTGGCGCGGCGCACGCCGCTGAGCGTGCGAGACGTGCTCGCCTGGCACGCGGGGCTGCCGCCCCTGCCTGAGGGAGGCGTGGCACCGCGCGCGGAGCTCGTGGTGGCGGTGGCGATACAGCCCCAGCGCCCCGCCTAAATCACTCCGGCTCGAGCAGCAGCTCCTCGAGATCGAGGTCGCGCTGCACGCGCCGCATGACGGCGTCGCTGATCGCTCCCTCGTCACGCAAGCGGAGCAGCTCCCGCCGCTCCACGGTCAAGAGCTCCTGCACGAGACGCCGGTCGGCCGCGGAGATGGTCTCTTCACCGCCGTCCGCGACGCCATCCGACTGGCCGCGGAACCGACGCGTGCGGTGGCGATAGCGGTCGCGCGTATGGGCCAGCGTCTCCGGGTGCATCCACTGCGCGACGGCCAGCTGCTCGAGTCGCGCGAGCGCCGCCTCAGAAGCCTGGAGCCGGGCCGCGGTCTCCTCGCGGCGCTCGTCTTCGCCCGTCTCGTGCACGCCGAGCCACCGCGCTAGCGGCGCGAGCGCGAATCCCTGCCCCATCAGGGTTACGAGGATCACCGCGAACGTGAGGGCGATGATGGCATCGCGGCCGGGAAAGGGAGTGCCGGCGACGGTCGCCGTAGGGATGGCGGCCGCGAGCACGAGCGACTCCGCGCCCCGCAAGCCGGCCCACGACACGATTGCCGGCAGCTGCCACCGCGGAGAGGGATCACGCGCCCGCACGCGCCGGCTCAAGAAGCGCGGCAGGTAGGTCGCCGGGTACACCCACACGAAACGCGCCGCGATCACCGCCAAGCTCACCAGGCCCGCTCCCCGCGCCAGCTCGAAGGCGCTTGCCTCGCTCAAGCTGCCCAGGATCGGCCGCAGGGCGAGGCCAGTCAGGATGAAGATCAGCCCCTCCATGATGAACACCACCACTGCCCACACGCCGGTGTTCTGCACGCGCGTATCGGCCGCCACGAACCGCGGGCCCACTCGCCCCAGGTACAGCCCCGTGGCCACCACTGCCAGGATCCCTGAGACCCCGAGGTGTTCGGCCGGCAGGTACGCTGCGTACCCGGTCAGGAGCGAGATCGTGTTCTCCACTTCGGGATCGTGGATGCGGCGCCGGACGAGCCCGAGCAGCCACGCGACGGAGAGACCGACCGCGATCCCGCCCGCGCCCACCAGGAGAAACCGCCCACTTGCCTGCGTGAACGAGAACGAGCCCGTGACCGCGGCCGCAACCGCCATGCGGTATGCCACGATCGCGGCGGCGTCGTTGATCATGCTTTCGCCCTCGAGGATGGTGACGAGGCGCCGCGGCAGCGGCAGGCGGCGCAGGAACGCGGTCGCGGCGGCCACGTCCGGAGGCGAGACGACGGCGCCGAGCGCAAACGCCGAGGCCCACGGCAAGCCGGGAACGGCGAGGTGCGCGACCCAGGCGACCGCGACCGTCGCGAACAAGACGTGACCGACGCCGAGCAGGAGGATGGGGCGAAGGTTGGCACGCACATCGCGGTACGACGCCAAGAGCGACGCGCGATACAAGAGCGGCGGGATGAAGACCAGAAAGACGAGCTGGGGGTCGAACTGAACCGCGGGCAGGCCCGGAAGCAAGGCGACGAGCAGCCCACCGGCGACGAACAGCGCCGGCGTAGGAACGGCCAGCCGGCGCGCCAGCAGCGCCAGGAAGGCGACGCCGACGAGGAGCGCGAGGACGGTCTCGAAATGGTGCATGGCGTTTGTGTCTCCCAAAGTTACTTTCCGGCGTGGCGCTCACCACGTTCCTGTTCGACCTGGACGGCACGCTGATCGACTCGATCGAGCTGATCCTCCGCTCGTATCGCCACACCATGCGCGCGCACCGTGGGCTCGAGCCGCCGGACGAGGTGTGGATGAAGGGCCTCGGCACGCCGCTGTGGGTGCAGTTCCGGGATTGGACCGACGATCCCGCGGAGATCGAAGCGATGGTCGCCACCTACCGCGCTTACAACCTCGAGCATCACGACGCGTTGGTGCGGCCCTATGACGGCGTCGTCGCCGCGGTGCGAGCGCTGCGGCATCAAGGGAAGACGCTCGGCCTCGTCACGAGCAAGATGCGCAGCGGCGCGCTCCGCGGGCTCCAGCTCGTGGGTCTCGAAGACGCGTTCGCCGTGATCGTGGGCGCGGACGAGGTGACGCACCCCAAGCCCCACCCCGAGCCCGTGCTCAAGGCGCTCGAGTGCCTGGGAGCGCCGGCCACGGGCGCGGTGTTTATCGGCGACTCGCGCCATGACATCGAGTGCGGTCGGGCCGCGGGGGTGAAAACGGCAGCCGCGTTGTGGGGACCCTTCGACCGCGCGCAGCTCCAGGATCTCGAGCCCGATTACTGGCTGGAACGGCCGGAGGATCTCGCCGCGCTCGGCTGACGCCCGCTTCGGGGTTATTGTAGGGGCGCAGCATGCTGCGCCCCTACAGCGTTTCGTCCTTCCGCCGATCTCTAAGGAGGTGGGCCGCGTGCGCTTCGTCCCCTTCGAGCTCGAACGCTGGCAGAGCACCTGGGAAAACCGGGTGCGTTTCAACCTCTCCGAGTCGGGGGTGCACCCGCTCTCGATCCAGGAGCTCCTGGGCCTTGCTGGCGCCTCGGCGCTGCCATTGCTCGAGGTGCGGCTCGGCTACAGCCAGTCCAACGGGACCGACCTGCTCCGTAGCCGCATCGCGGCGCTCTATCCGGGCGCGTCCCCCGACCAGATCCTCGTCACCACCGGCAGCGCCGAAGCCAACTTCTGCGTCTGCTGGCGCCTGATCGAGCCGGGGGATACGGTCGCGGTCATGCTCCCGAACTACCTGCAGACCTGGGGACTGGCACAGAACTTCGGGGCTCAAGTGCGCGGTTTCCCACTGCGCCCGGAGCTCGAGTGGGAGCCGACGGCCGAAGAGATCCGCGCGGCCATTGCGCCGGGCACGAAACTCGTGGTGGTCACGAACCCCCACAACCCCACCGGCCACGTGCTGTCGGACGAGATGCGGCGCGTCGTCCTCGAGCGCACCGCGGAGGTCGGCGCTTGGCTGCTCGCCGACGAGGTGTACCAGGGAGCGGAGCGCGACGGCGGGACGACGCCGTCCTTCTGGGGCGGGCACGAGCGCGTCATCGTGGTCAACGGGCTGTCCAAGGCGTACGGGCTGCCAGGGCTGCGCATCGGCTGGATCATCGCGCCGCCAGCGCTCTCGGCCGAAGCGTGGGCGCGGCACGACTACACCACCATCGGCCCAGCGGGGGCGAGCGACCACCTCGCTGCCGTGGCACTCGAGCCGCGCGTGCGCGACCGGCTGCTCGAGCGCACCCGCCGCATCCTCAACGCCAACTACCCTGTGCTCCAGGGCTGGCTCAAGCGCTTCGGGGACACGTTCAGCTGGCACCCGCCGCAGGCCGGCGCCATCTGTCTTGTGAAGTACCGCCAGGCGCTGAGCGCGCTCGACGTGGTCGAGCGGATGCGCGCCGAGCACAGCGTGCTGCTCGTGCCCGGCGAGCATTTCGGCCTGCCCAATCACATCCGCTTCGGTTACGGCGAGGAGCTGCACCACTTCCAGGAGGCGCTGGCGGAGACGGAGCGCGGCTTGAAGCGCGTGTTCGCCGACTAGAGATGCGGGTCATCCCACTCGAGGCGTTCCGGGATCGGATCCCCTTCGCCGTCGGCGTGAACGCAGTGGAGCGGGGCTTCCGCGCCCTTGGCCTCGGCGAGGCCACGCTCCCCGATCCGATGGTCGTCGAGCTCGCCGAGCAGCAGGCCGAAGTGCACGTGAAGGGTGCGCACTTGCGCGGCGCGCGCCACATCGTGCTCAAGGTGGCGACGGGCTTCTACCGGAACCGGGCGCGCGGCCTGCCCTCAGGCGACGGCATGTTTCTGCTGCTCGACGCCGAGACGGGGGCGCCCGACCTGCTGCTCGAAGAGCACGGCTACCTCACCGATTTCCGCACCGCGGCGGCCGTGGGCCTCACCCTCAGGTACCTCGCGCCAAAGGACGTGCACGACGCGCTGCTGGTGGGCGCGGGCGCGCTCGCGCGGCTCACCGCGCGGGCGATGGTCGCCGAGCTGACGCTCCAGCGAATCACCCTGTGGAACCGCACGCCGGAGCGGGCGGGCGCCCTCGCCAAGGAGCTCGCGCCCGTCGTCGCCACGCGCGTCGCGCCCGCGCTCGAGCACGCCGTGCGCGACCACCAGGTGATCGTGACCGCGACGGCGAGCATCACGCCGCTGATCAAGGCCGCATGGGTGACCCCGGGCATGCACATCACCTCCGTCGGCACCGGCAGCCCGGAGAAGGTGGAGCTGGAACCCGCAGTCTTGCTGAAGGCCGACAAGCTGATAGCCGATCGCGTCTCTCAGACCGAGCGATACGGGAACCTGCATCACGCCCTCGCCGCCGGCGTCGTCACCAGGGACAAGGTCTACGGCGAGCTCGCGGACCTGGCGGCCGGTCGGATCGCGGGGCGGGAACGAGCGAGCGAGATTACCGTGGCGGATCTGACCGGCGTCGGCGTGCAGGACGCCGCCATCGCGCAGGCCGTCGTGGAAGTGCTGGGACTGTAATGCGCTACCGGCGGGTGGGGATGATCGACGCGTCGCAGCTGCAGCGCCGTCCGCCGTCAGTGGATTAGGGCTCGCAGGACGAGGTACACCACGCCCGCGATGCCCGCCGCCGCGGGGATCGTGAGCAGCCACGCCCAGACGATCCGTCCCGCGACCCCCCAGCGCACCGCCGACAGCCGGTGCGCTGCGCCGACGCCCGATATCGCACCGGTGATGGTGTGTGTCGTGCTAACCGGGATGCCGAAGTGCGATGCGACGAACAGCGTGATGGCGCCGCTCGTCTCGGCGCAGAAGCCGCCGAACGGCTGGAGCTTGGTGAGGCGCTGGCCCATTGTCTTAACGATGCGCCAGCCGCCCGACATGGTGCCGAGCCCCATCGCCGCGCCGCAAGCGACGACGACCCACGCCGGCACCGATGCTGCGTCCGTCAAATGGAGTGCGCCGATCGGCGAGCCCGCGAACAACTGCTGCTCGGCGACCAACAAGCCGACGATGATGCCCATCGTCTTCTGCGCGTCGTTGGACCCGTGCCCCAGAGAATACGCGGCGGCCGACCCGAGCTGCAGCACACGAAACACGCGGTCCACCCGACGTGGCAGCGAGCGCCGCAGCATCCAAGACAGCGCGACGGTGAGCACCAGCGC
>WNEW01001267.1_pt1 | contig 12344 bp, 11 predicted proteins | sample 5399891 | NCBI WGS metagenome assembly WNEW01 (sample SAMN13153336, study PRJNA577476) | soil metagenome | isolation source: 40 cm grassland meadow soil pre-rain plot 5 | place: USA:California | collected 2015-09-08 | reverse complement strand
GCTGCGCCGGATGTACGAGCCGTACGTGGGGGCGCTGGCGCACTACCTCACGGTGCCGCTGCCGCCCTGGGTGCGCGAGGTCGAACGTCCCGACAACTGGCAGACGAGCGCGTGGGACAAGGTCGTGCGGTTGCCGGAGCGGGGGGCTGCAACGGCAGAAGAGGAGCACTTCTAGAAGGCGCGGCTGAAGCCGCGGCTCGGCGTCTGCCGCTGAAGCGGCTGTTTCGCCCGTTTACGGGCAGATGCCGAGCCGCGAGTTCACTCGCGCCCTTTGGGCAGCAATCGCTGATTTACCTGCGAGATTCGGATAGCGGATGCCGCTCGCCGCCCGCTACACTGCCGCATGGCGACGATCGGTCGTGTGGCGGTTTACGCGGTGCTTGCCCTGATGTGGGTGACGCCCGTCGGGGCTCAGCTCGCGACTCCCGAAGCGGCGATCCGCGCACAGGTCCAGGAGTTCTATCGCGACGACCGAGACAACCGCTGGCCCGACGTGCTCGATCACTTCTGGGTGGGGAAGATCACCGCTCGCTGGACGGCGCCGACCTCTACCCACGCGTGGCTTGCCGCGGGTCCGCTTGATCGCGATTCAGCGTGCGTGGCCGGGAAGGATCACGTACTCGCGATGTCTATCGCGCTGATCGACGACCGCTGGGCCCGCGTGTTCGTAACGCGGTGCGGAGGCGGGCCACCTGATGAGCTCTGGATGCTCCGGGTCGGTGAGGACTGGAAGAGCGCACGCCTGACCCCGGGCTACTTCACGGCGGCGTGCTGCCGGTCCGCACCCCCACCTCGTCGAGGTGGTCCAAGAGGTCCGCCGGATCCTGGTACACCCGGTACGCCCCTGCGCGCTCCAGCTCCTCCTCACCGTAGCCACCCGACAGCAGTCCTACGCCGAGGGCGCGGGCACGGCGCGCCGCGAGCAGGTCCCACACGCTGTCCCCCACCACGACGGACTCATCGATCGGGACCCCCAGCCGTTCGGCGGCCGCGAGGAACAGATCGGGGTCGGGCTTTGCGTGCTCTACCTGGTCGCGGGTCACGATCGGTACCCCGGCGGGGATGCCGAGCAGATCGAGGTTGGGCTTGGCGCTCTCCATTCGTCCACTGGTGCCGATCGCCCACGGGACGCCCGCCTTCGTCAGGTAGGCCAGCAGCTCGCGTGCTCCCGGGAGTGGACGCACCTGTGACACCTGGCGGGCGTAGGCTTCGGCATGCACGCGCCGGATCTGCGCCGCCTGCTCGGGCTTCAGCTCGCGGCCGGTCTCGCGGAACAGCGCGTGGACGAACAGGCCACCGCTCATGCCGATACGACGGTGGATGCGCCACACCGAGAGCTCGATGCCGACGCTCTCGAGCGCTTCGCGCCACGCGAGCACGTGCTGGTACACGCTGTCCACGAGCGTGCCGTCGAGATCGAACAGGAAGGCGGGGCCGGAGGGCATGGTGCGGTAATGTAATCGCCTGGGACGACGTAGGGGCGCAGCATGCTGCGCCCCTACGGCTCTGCGTGACGCCTTCGTGCTACGTTGTTGCTCGACGCCTTCTTTATTTCAGCAGCATATCATGCGGCCGTGCCTGCCCCGTCGGGAAATGCTCGAAATCCACGTCGAACTTCGCGTCCAGGGTCATCCCGCTCGGCCCCACGTTCACGAGCCGCACCCGGTAGGGGACTTTCCCGTCCAGGTTCGAGAGCAACGAATTGCTCACATAGAGCCGCTTGTTGTCGGGCGTGAGCTTCATCATTTGCGCCTGCGGAATCGCCACGGTGCTCACGAGCTTCGGCTGCATCGGATCCGCGACATCGTACTGCTGCACCGCGCCCCCGCCGAACAGCGACACGAACAGGAACTTGTTGTCGTATGAGATCCGCATGTCCGCCGGCAGCGAGCCGTCGGGCAGCTTGATCACGCGGTGGAAGGCGAGCTTGCCGTCGGGACCGACTTGCCAATGCCACACGCTGTTGCCGAACGCGCAGTTGATGAAGCCCCCGCGCGCCGCGGCGCCGTGCAGCCAGCGGACCTCGAGCGGCGACTTGTCGAGGTGCTCGACCTGAAGGACCTTGCCGGTCTTCCAGTCCCACGCCACGACCTCGTCACCCACCTGGTCCATCGGCGTGTTGCCGGCTTTGACGGCATGGGGATGCGCCCAGCTCGACGTGACGATCAGGTTCAGCTCCGGCTTGACCCCGACGTCGTACATGTAGTCGGGCGCGGGATGCGCTTCGAGGAAGTTGCCGTCGTTGTCGAGCTTCACCAGCGCGCCCGGCGCGCCGCCTTCTTTCGAGCCGAGCATCGCGACCATCACGCCACCCGGCACGGCATAGAAGGTGTGGGGTCCCGAGAAGCCGGTGCTCGCGGCGAGGTCGGGGACCGTCTTGACGAGCTTCGGGTGCTTGGGATCGGTGGCGACGTCGTAGATGAACAATCGGTTCGAGAACAGCCCACCGGCGAAAATCCGGTCGGCGTTGGCGGTGTAGCCGAAATGGTGCGCTTCGTTCCCAGGCGACCCGGTCGGCGCCGTCGCGATCACCTTTCCATAACTCGACGACGCGGGGTCGGCGTCGAGCACCGACAGGAAGTCGGCGTCCTTCTGATCGGCGTCGCTGGTCCAGACGTAGAGCAGGGACTCGTGCTGGCCCGGGGGGAGGCCCCGCACGAATACCGACTCGTCCGCGGGGCCGCCCGGCGCGGGGGCGATCATGATGCCCGCCGGCAGGACGGCAAACAGAAACAGCAGGGCGGTGCGGTTCACAATGTACCTCCTCAGTAACAGATCGGTGTCCCAGCGAAGCTACCCTCGGGACACTAGGGTGCAAGCAAGCCAGGTTGCACCGTCCCGTCCCGCGGGCATATTAACCCCCCTCTCCCGACCGAGAGCCCGGATCATGAAGCGATCCATTACGCTCGAGGTGAACGGCGCCGCGCGGACCGCCGAAGTGGAGCCGCGGGCGCTGCTCGCCTACGTGCTGCGCGACCAGCTGGATCTCACCGGTACGCACATCGGCTGCGACACGAGCCAGTGCGGCGCCTGCACGGTCCATATGGACGGACGCGCGGTGAAGAGCTGCACCGTGCTCGCGGTGCAGGCGGAAGGGCACGCGATCACCACCATCGAGGGTCTGAGCAGCAACGGACGGGGAGAGGGAGGGAGGGGCCTGCACCCGCTGCAGCAGGCGTTTTGGGAAAAGCACGGGCTGCAGTGTGGCTTCTGCACGCCCGGCATGATCATGACGGCAGCCGATCTGCTCGCCCAGAAGCCCAAGCCCATCGAGGCGGAGATCCGCCACGCGCTCGATGGTAATCTGTGCCGCTGCACAGGCTATCAAAACATCGTCGCCGCGATCCAGGCCGCGGCCGGCGAACGGTAGGGGGCCCGATATGCCCACGCTCTTCGGCTCCGGGATCAAGCGTCGTGAGGACCCCCGGCTCCTCACCGGCAAGGCCACCTACACCGACGATGTGAAGCTGCCTGGCCTCCTGTACGCCGCGATACTGCGCAGCACCTACGCCCACGCGAAACTCAGGAAGGTCGACGTCGCGAAGGCGAAGAAAGCCCCCGGCGTCGTGGCGGTCTACACGGGCGCCGACGTGAAGGACAAGCTGAACACCGTCCCCTGCGCCTGGAACGTGCCCAACTGTGACCTGAAGGTCCCGCCACACCCTCCTCTCGCCGTCGACACAGTCCGCTATGTAGGCGACGGGATAGCCATGGTCGTGGCCGAGTCACGCGCCGCGGCGCGGGACGCGCTCGACCTGATCGACGTGGATTACGACGCCCTCGACGCGGTGGTCGATCCCGAAAAGGCCACGCAGAAGGGGGCGCCCGAGCTCCACAAAGAGGTCCCCGGCAACGTCGCGTTCACGTGGAAGGTGGCGGGGGGCGACGCCGCGAAGGCGTTCGCCGATGCGCCCGTCACGGTGGAGCAGCGCATCGTGCAGAATCGCCTCCTGCCCACCGCGCTGGAGCCACGCGCGGCGTGCGCGAGTTACAACCCGGGCACCGGCCAGCTGACCTGCTGGGTGACGAGCCAGAACCCGCATATCCATCGGTTCCTCCTGTCCGTGATGACCAAGCTGCCGGAGCATCGCATCCGCGTGATCGCGCCCGAGGTGGGCGGCGGGTTCGGGAGCAAGATCCCGGGCTACCCAGACGAGGCACTGGTGAGCTTCGCGTCCATGGAGCTGGGGCGTCCGGTGAAATGGACCGAGGACCGCTCTGAGAATTACAAGGTCACCATCCATGGCCGCGACCACGTCGAATACGTGGCGATGTGCGGCACCAAGGACGGCAAGATCACCGGGCTGCGCACCAGGGTCTACGCCGGACTGGGCGGGTACGCTTCGACCGCGGCTCCCGGCGTCCCCACGATCCTGCACGGCCTGATGTACTCCGGTCCGTACATGATCCCCAACATCGAGGGAACCATCTACGGCGTGTACACGACCACCACACCGGTGGACGCGTACCGCGGGGCGGGCCGCCCCGAGGCGACGTTCCTGCTGGAGCGGATGATCGATCTGTACGCGCGCAAGATCGGGATGGACCCGGTCGAGGTGCGGCGCAAGAACCTGATCCCCAAGGACAAGTTCCCCTACACCGTGGCCACCGGGATCACCTACGACTCGGGGAACTATCAGGGCGCGCTCGACAAGGCGCTCCAGATGCTCGACTACAAGAAGTTCCGCGCCGAGCAGGCCAAAGGGCGGAAGGACGGTCGCTACCTGGGCGTCGGCGTCACGACCTACTGCGAGATCTGCGGGCTCGGCCCGTCGCAGGTGGCGGGAGCCGTCGGTTTCGGCGGCGGGCTGTACGACTCGGCCATTGTGCGCGTCTATCCCACAGGCGTCGTCCGCGCCTACATCGGCGCCAAGCCGCACGGCCAGGGCGAGGAGACCACCTTCGCGCAGATCGTGGCCGACGAGTTCGGCCTCCCGGTCGAGAGCGTCGAGATCGTGGCCGGCGACACCGAAGCGACGCCCCAAGGGTGGGGGACGTATGGCAGCCGGACCACTGCGGTGTGCGGTAGCGCCGTGAAGGTGGCGGCGCAGCGGGTGAAGGACAAAGCGAAGAAGATCGCCGCCCACCTGCTCGAGGCGAACGAGGCCGACCTCGAGTGGCAGGACGGGAAGTTCGCGGTCAAGGGCTCCCCAGACAAAGGAAAGAGCTTCGGCGAGCTTGCCCTCATGGCGAACGTCGCCTGGAACATGCCGCCCGGCGTCGAGCCGGGGCTCGAGGCGACGGCGTTCTTCGATCCGTCGAACTTCGTCTACCCGTTCGGCACCCACATCTGCACGGTGGAGGTGGACGTCGAGACCGGTGAGGTCAGGATCCTCCGCTACATCGCCGTGGACGACTGCGGGCCCCAGATCAACCCGATGATCGTGGACGGCCAGGTGCACGGCGGCGTGATTCAGGGGATCGGCGAGGCGCTGCAGGAGATGGCCGTGTACGACGAGGACGGGCAGCTCCTCACCGGCACCATGATGGATTACGCGGTGCCAAAGGCGTCGCAGATGCCAAAGGTCGAGACGGCCCACACCGTGACGCCATCCCCGGTGAACCCGCTCGGCGTCAAAGGAGTGGGGGAGACGGGGACGATCGCCTCGGTGCCGACCCTCGTGAACGCCGTGTGCGATGCGCTCGCGCCGCTCGGTGTCTCCCACATCGACAAGCCGCTCACGCCGGCCCGTGTGTGGGCCGCGATCCAGCAAGCAAGAGGAGGCGCCAAGTGATCCCGACCTCCTTCGAATACGTGCGTGCCAAGAATTTGAAGGACGCGCTCAAGGCCATGGGGAAGAACACCAAGGTCATCGCCGGCGGGCACAGCTTGCTGCCGCTCCTCAGGTTCCGGCTGGCGCAGCTGGATACCCTCGTGGACATCGGCCAGCTGCGGGAGCTCAAGGGCATCAAGCAGGCGGGCGGGGGCATGAAGATCGGCGCCGCCACGACCTACCGCGAGCTGCTCGAGTCCAAGGAGCTCGGGGCGCTGTACCCGCTCATTGCGGAGGTCACCGAGCACATCGGCGATTTACAGGTACGGAATGCGGGGACGATCGGTGGAGGGTTGGCTCACGCCGACCCAGCGGCCGATATGCCGCCGGTGATGCTCGTGCTCGACGCGACGTTCCTGCTGCAGTCTGCGGGCGGCAAGCGCTCCGTGGCGGCGCGGAAATTCTTCAAGGGACCGTTCACGACCGCCATGAAGCCCAACGAGCTGCTCATTGAGATCCAGCTGCCCGCGCCCCCCAAGGGCGCGGGGATGGGGGGAGCGTACGCGAGCTTCGAGCAGGCGGCGTCGGGATACGCGTTAGTCGGAGCCGCCGCGCTCATTGCGGTCGCCAAGGGGATGATCACCCGGGCGGAGCTGGCATTCACCGGGCTCGCCGATACGCCGTTCCTGGCGCCTGCCGCGGCGAAGCTCGTGGGCACATCTGGCGACGAGTTGATTTCGCAGGTGGCCGCGGCAGCGGTGGCCGGCGTCGAAGCGAACGACGACATCCACGCGGGCGCCGAGTACCGCACGCACCTCGCGACCGTCGCCGCACGACGCGCGCTCACGCAGGCGCTCGAGCGGGCCGGGTAGTGCGACTCGACTTCTCCGGCGCGCCTGAGATCGCGGCGCCCCCCGACGAGGTGTGGAAGAGGCTGCTCGATCACGAGTTCGTGGCGTCGGTGGCACCGGGCGTCGAGTCGGTGGAGCCGATCGACGACCGGCACTTCAAGGTGATTTCGGGGTTCGGTGTAGGCGCCGTGAAACTCAAGTTCCAGCTCGACGTCGAGCTGTCGGACGTAAAGCCGCCGAAGAGCCTCAAGATGTCGGCCCACGGCAAGGCACCCGGCTCAGGTGTGGAGGTGAGTACCACGCTCGAGATCGAGCCCATTCCCCCGAACCGGTCTCGTCTCAAGTGGAGCGCCAGCTCGGAGGTCCGCGGCACGGTGGCGAGCGTGGGGGCCCGGCTCTTGAAGGGCACCGCCAAGAAGCTCACAGAGAGCTTCTGGGACAAGTTTGCGGCGCGCGTCGGGGAACGCTCGAAGTAGATTGCAGGTGATGGACGCGCGCAAACTGCAATCAATTGATTCGGTCCAGGCCGCCTTCGCGGCCGAGCGGTATGTCGCCGACCGCGACCTCGCTACGGCGGTGTTTCTCTCCCTCACGCTCGATCGCCCGCTGCTGATCGAAGGCGAGGCCGGGGTGGGGAAGACCGAAGTCGGCCGCACCCTCGCCGGTGTTCTCAAGACAGAGCTCATCCGGCTGCAGTGTTATGAGGGGCTGGACGTCAACACGGCCGTGTACGAGTGGGACTATCCCCGTCAGATGCTCGAGATCCGGCTGCTTGAGGCGCGCGGCGAGGCGAAGCAGGCGGCCACGAAGGACATCTTCTCCGAGGAGTTTCTCATCCGGCGGCCGCTGCTCCGGGCGCTCGAGAACTCCCGCCGCGAGCCGCCCGTCCTCCTGATCGACGAGGTCGATCGTGCGGACGAGGAGTTCGAGGCGTACCTGCTCGAGGTCCTCGCCGATTTCGCGATCACCGTCCCCGAGATCGGAACAATTAAGGCGGAGCGCCCGCCGCACGTGATCATCACCAGCAACCGGACCCGCGAAGTGCACGACGCGCTCAAACGGCGCTGCCTGTATCACTGGATCGACTATCCGAGCCCCGAGCGCGAGCTGGCGATTCTCGGAGCCCGGCGGCCGGAGCTCGGGCAGGCGCTTGCGGCTGAAGTGGTTGCCTTCGTGCAGCGCCTGCGTGCAGCCGATCTCACGAAGGTCCCGGGAATCGCGGAGACGATCGACTGGGCGGCGGCGCTGGACGCGCTCGGTGCGAAGCGGCTCGAGCCAGAGCAGGTCGACCAGACCCTGGGGGCGTTGCTCAAGTACCAGGAGGACGTGGCCGCCTTGCGTGGGGGCGGAGCAGCGAAGCTGGTTGACGAGGTCCGGGCGGTGAAGCCATGACGACGGGCAACGCTGTTTCCGGCAACGTTCTTGTCGCTAACGTGGTCTTGTTCGGCCGCATGTTGCGCCGCGCCGGCCTGTCCGTCGACGCCGACCAGACCCGCCGCTTCGCCGATGTGCTGGCGCTGCTGGGCTTCGACCGCCGGGACGACGTGAAGGCGGCCGGGCGAGCGGTGCTCGTGCGGCGGCGCGACGAGCGCGCGGTGTATGACGCGGCGTTCGATCTCTTCTGGCGTCCGAGCACTGCTCGCGGCGGCGTCTCGAGCGCCCTGCCGCGGCTGCGCCAGAACGAGCGGCCCCGCAGGGACGTTGCCCTCGGCCCCGACGCGGCTCCGGACGTCTTTGACGTTGTCTACGACACGGCGCGCGTGGGCGCGAGCGTACACGAGGCGTTGCGCACGGCGGATTTCGCTGAGCTCACGCCGGCCGAGGCGCGAGACGCGGCGGCGATGCTCGCGGCGCTACGGCCCCGCCTGCCGCTCCGGGCATCGCGCCGCTGGCGGCCCGCTCGCCGGGGCAATCGGCTCGCGGCGCGCCTCATGCTTCGGACCGCGCTCGGCGCGGGCGGTGAGCCCGTCGCATGGCGCTGGTGGCAACACCGCACCCGGCCACGCCCCATCGCGTTGGTCTGCGATATATCGGGTTCGATGGAGCGGTACAGCCGCTTCCTGCTGCGCTTCGCGCACGCTCTGGCGTGCTCCGGGGCGCCGGTGGAAGTCTTCGTCTTCGGGACACGATTGACTCGCATCACGCGTGAGCTCCGCGTGCGCGATCCCGACACGGCGCTCGAGCGCGTGGCAGGGAAGGTCGTGGACTGGAGCGGGGGGACCCGCATCGGCGCGAGCCTGCACGAGCTCAACCGCCGCTGGGTGCGCCGCACCATCCGCAGTAGTGCCGTGGTGATCATCGTGTCGGACGGCTGGGAGCGCGACGACCCGGCGCGGCTCGCGCGCGAGATGGCGACGCTCCGACGCTCGTGCCGCCGGCTGATCTGGCTCGACCCACTCGCGGGTCGGCCGGGCTTCGAGCCTGCGACCCAGGGGCTCGTGGCGGCGTTGCCGTACGTCGACGAGTTCGTGGCGTGCGCCAATATCGCGTCGCTCGAGCATTTAGCGGAGAGACTGCATGAAGCAGTGGCTTGAAACGCGCGAAGTCCTGGACTTCCTGACCGCTACCCGCGCGGCCGGGAAACGCGCCGCCCTCGCGACCGTCGTGCGCGTCCGGGGCTCGGCCTATCGCCACGAGGGCGCGAAGCTCGTGGTCGCCGAGGACGGCAGCACCGCCGGGAACGTGAGCGGAGGGTGTCTCGAGCAGGACGTGCGCGAGGTGGCGCTGCAGGTGATCCGCAAAGGGGAGCCGGAGCTCCGCAGCTATTGCTCGAGCGTCGACGAGATTGCGGCCTGGGATTTGGGGGTGGGGTGCGAAGGACAGGTAGATGTATACGTCGAGCGGGCGGAGGCGCGGCCGAGGGAACGGGAGCTGTTGGATGGCCGGCGCTCATTCGTGATTTGTACGCTGCTCGACGGGAAAGGGGAAACGGGAAAGGGGAAACGTGTTGTCGTGACCCCGGACGGTGTCGACGGCGACCTGGGCTCCGGCGACGTGAATCGCAAAGCGACTACGCGAGCGCGGGAGCTGCTCGAGGCCGGAGAGTCTGGAATCCACGAGATCGCCGGCCGGTCAATCTTCTTCGATGTGCTGGTTCCTCCACCTCAACTGGTGGTTTTGGGCGCGGGCGATGATGCCCGGCCGCTGGTGCGGTTCGCCGCCGATGTGGGGTTCCGGCTGGTCGTGGTCGATCGGCGGCCGGGGTACCTCACGCGCGAGCGGTTCCCGGGCGCGGCTGCCCTGGTCGAGAGCGCGGGCGACGAGCTCGAGGCGGTGCTGCCGCTCGACGCCGAGTGTTACGCCGTCGTGATGAACCACAACTTTGCCGACGATCAGGCGTACGTCCGCGCGCTCATGAAGACCCCCGTCGCTTATGTCGGAATGCTGGGCCCGCGCCAGCGCACCGAGCGTATCCTCCGCAACCTCGCCGCCGAGGGCCCGGTGGACGAGGGGCGGGTGTACGGGCCCGTGGGGTTGGACATCGGGACGGACGGCGCCGAGCAGGTGGCCCTCGCCGTCATTGCCGAGATCCTCGCGGTGCGCTCCGGGCGCCGGGCCCGGTCGTTGCGGGAGCGCCGCGCCGCCATTCATGCCCCGACCGACTGAGCCGCTTCGCGTCGCAGGGGTGATCCTGGCGGCCGGCGCATCGCGCCGCATGGGTAAGAACAAGATGCTGCTCGAGCTCGAAGGCGAATCCTTGATTCGCCGCGCCGCGAAGCGTGCCCTCGGGGCCGGGCTCTCGCCCGTCGTGGTCGTGATCGGGCACGAGGCGGATCGGTTGCGCGCCGGGCTGAAGGACCTCCCGCTCGAGTTCGCGGTGAATCCCGATTACACCGGTCCCACGAGCGGTTCCTTGCACCAAGGTCTGAACGCGCTCGGCCCGGATGTCGACGCCGTCGTCGTGATGCTGGGCGACATGGTGCGCGTGAGCGCGGAGACGCTCGCGATGCTGGTCGCCGCGGCGCGCGGCACCGAGGCGCCGCTCGTCGTGTCGCGCTATGGCGACGTGACTGCGCCACCGCTGTTATTCCGGCGGGTGTTGTTCGGCGAGCTGCTCGCATGGACGGGGGAAGGGTGCGGCAAAGCGGTCGTGCACGCGCACAAGCACGAGGCGATGTATGTGGATCGGCCGGTGACCTTGCTCACAGACGTGGATACGCCGGAGGATTTCGCGGCCGCTATTGCCGCTCAGCGTCCCACGGGCTAGTGTGGGATGAGCAGTATGTGCAGTGCAATGCCGGCGCCGGTGCGTGGTGGCCGTGGTTGGAGCAGGTTGAAGCGGTTGGAGGCCATCACATGAGCAACGAGCCCAGCGACTTTCCGAATCGGTTCCGCGCGCACGTAGAGCTGCAGGGCGCGATTCTTACCCCAGAAGAGCTATCCCACGTTGGCGAATGCTACCCACGGTGCCGCGGGAAGGATCATTGGGACGTGCGCGAATACGCCAGTCGGACCGGTATTGGGGCCCGGGAGTATCGCGTCGTGCGGGGGACCAGCACTGTAGACGTATATCGCAGCACCGAGCGGGAGCACGCGAGTGCCGTGCAGGCGGCGCTGAACGAGCTCGAGTCCCAGGACGGGCGGACGGAGAAGCCCCCTCAAAACAACTCCAACTGATCCCCCACCAAACTCCTGAGCCTCTCCAGCAGTTTGACCATCGCCCACGTGTCCCGCTCGCAATAGCGCAGCAACGCCTCCCGCAGCGCGGCCCGCTCCCCGGCGGGCATCTCGGCACCCTGGAACATCAGCCGCTGCAGCTCCACCGTCGCCACTTCGCCGTCCTGCACTTTTAGATCCGCGTAGGACAGTCCCGGCACCAGCGCCGGGAGCGTCTTCTTGATGCTGAACCCGCCCCCGAAGTCGGGGTGGTACACATGACGCCGTATTGCGGGCAACAAGTCCACCAGGCGCCGCTCGATCCGCTCGAGCTCCTTGTCCAGGTGCGGCGCTCCCTCCCGCAGCCGCTTGATGCACTCGCGCTCGAAGCTCGCGTGGTAGGCTACGATCTTGCGTGCCCCCGCGCAGACCTGGACCAGTGCCTCCGCCAGCGCCGGGCGTGGATCCTCCGGCCCGTCCGCAATCCACTGATGATGCACCAATCCGCCCGGGCGCTCCACATGCGCGCTGAACTGCACCGGCACCTGCTGCCACGGCCGGCACCCAGGCCAACGAGGGATCGCAACGCTCACGGTCTCGAAATCGAGAAACGCGAGCGGCGACACGAACTGAGCCAGCGCCTTCGTGAGCGTAGGCTCCACCACCATCCGCCCGGTCTGCACCGCCTTCACCTGACGCGCGTGGATCACCGACAGCTCCAGGTCCGAGGGTAGGTCGTAGATCGTCGCGTACCCGTCGGCCTCGAGCTCGAGCGCCCGCTTGCGCTCGATGCGGTACAGTTTGCTGACGTGGTGGTCGGGGAGCTTGGGCCAGCAACGCTCGATGAACGGACAGTCGTGAGGCGTGGTGCAATGCTCGCCGATGGCTACGTCGGGCAGTGGCCCCTGGAGCATCTTCTGTTGCGCCGCGAGCTCGTCCGGCACGCCGATCAATGCCGCCTCGACGAGCGGGGTAACGTCCTCACGCACGAACAGGTTGGATAAGTCTGGGTAGCGGCATTGCGAATTGAGATGCATCAGCTCGGCCCGCTCCACCTGAAGGCCCGCACGCCGCAACACATGCACCTGGACCGTCGCGTCCGGCAAATGCTCCGGTTTGCGGCTGTTCGATGCCTTCACCTCGATCACCGTGTAGCCCCGGGACGCCCGCTCCAGAATGTCCA